>JACXTT010001355.1_pt1 | contig 40887 bp, 36 predicted proteins | sample 9270951 | NCBI WGS metagenome assembly JACXTT01 (sample SAMN15532306, study PRJNA645909) | rock metagenome | isolation source: weathered quartz diorite | place: Puerto Rico | collected 2017-06-21
GGCCAGCGCCCAGCCGGGGCGGAACAGGCCGGTACTGCCGACACCCACTAATACGGCGGTGGCAAGGGTGTGTTTGAGGAACAGGCGGCGGGGTAGGTGGTGGGTCACGGGGTCCTCCGGAAAATCAAAAACATGAACGCGGGATACTAACAGATAGCCGCATGACTCCTATAGACACGGTTACAGAGGAATTTGTTCCTTGCGCGAAACCAGCCAGTACATCAGAGGAGTCAACAACAGATTTACCAGCAATGAAACCAGCAAACCAGAAACCAAGAAAATAATAAGTGTATGCAAAACAGAAATGCTGTCATCGATCCATATCAAAGACAGCATGCCTAGGATCGCCGCCAACACCCAGGCAAATAGCAGGCCAAACTGATATCGGGCGGCCTGCTTCAGTCGTCGTAACAAAGGCAAGTCTGGCGATTGCGCTTCACATCGCGCTACCAGCGCGGTGGCATGGCTCGCCGAGATGCCAAACAACAGCAGTGCCCCCAACCACACCGGCGGCGATAGAGCCATGCCACAAGACAGCAAGGCGGCGCCCGTCCCAACCAGCGTGGCGCCAGCCGTTAGCGTTATGAGTATCGCCAGGCGCAGCGAACGGTAAAGCAACGTCGTCACGACAATCATCAATAAAAACGATACCATCAGCGCTATCAGTTCCCGCTGTTCCAGTGCAGTTACGTCGCTGCGTCCGAAAAAAATATGATAGCCGAATGACAATTTTATTTCGTTGAGCGTCGCGTTTACTTTCTTCATGGCCAGATCGGATGACGTCTCACTTGCAATCTGGGCGGTAACCTCGATCATAGGCTTGCCGTTGTGATGGCGAATCTGCGCCGGCACGCTAACCCGTTCAAGAGTGGCGACATCCCGCAGGTGCACGGCGGGACGAGTCTCAAGTTCGCCGAGCAGCAAAATCTTTCCCGTGGTCGCGCTGTCCGATTCCTCGGGCGGCAAGCGCATGCGCACGTTATAGCGATGGTCCGCGTCGCGAAAATGTCCCGCCGGTATGCCGGTCGCGGCAATGGCCAATGCCTTGCCGACCTCGGCAATATCTACACCGACTTCACGCGCGCGCACTTCATCCAGGCGCAGCATCGGCTCCTCCCGGATGTCTTGTGCCGAATGACTCACCTGGCGTAACTCAGGCAATGACTTCAGCCGCTGCACTATGTCATTGGCGAGCGTCAATAAACCGACGCCATCCGGTCCTTGAATACGCAGGACAAGCTCCTGTCCAGGTGATCCGTTTTGCGCCGGAGCTTCCCGGATTTTCGCAAAAAGAACGGACCCCAATACAGCCATTGTCACCGCGGCCACAACCAGTCCCAGCACAGCCCTCTGTAGCAGGCGGCGCAGCAGAACATCATAGGCGTGACGCAGGCGGGCCATGGCATGGCTGACGGCCGCATTCCATTGCACTTTTCCACCGCGGCGGTGCGTATCGAACATCGGCACCAACCGCCATGCCAGCAGCGCGGCCAGCAGCCAGGCGCCAGCAAAAACGGTTATGAACTCACGGTAAAGCGCGCTCAGTTCACCACCCACGAACCATATCGGAACCAGCGCCGCGACCAAGATAACAGCCGCCGCGATAACAGGACTGACACTGTTGAATGACATAGGTGCGGAACGGGCTGTTCCTTCAAACATCAGCATGACGCTGCCGCTGAAAAGTCCCGTGCCCAGCGCCAAGCCACCCAGCGTCATGGTATCGAGCGCCATGCCTGACAACGCCATCGCGATGAAGACACCCTGCAATGAAGTCACAGTAATCATGCCGAGCATCAGGGTGCGCCGCCCGCGACCCCACAACAGATGTGTCGTGGAGAGCACCAGAATAAAGCCGATGAAAAGTGCGTAGGTTATTTTTCGGATAGGCCGTCGTGCCTCGTCAAAATGCCCGGAAAACGACTGAACCTCGATACCATCGGGTATCAATCGGTTCGCACGCATCCAGTCCACCTGTGACCGGATCCGTCCGACGACATCCGACAATGCCATTTGCGCCTGTTTGTGCACCGTCACCTTGACGGCTTCCGCAGCGTCCGTGCGTAACAGGGTGGAAGACGATTCCTGAGTAAGCGTCAGCCTGGCCACTTCCGAGAGACGAATACTCTCACCATCAGGCAAAGCAACGGGAACCGCTGCCACCGCCGCCAAGCTGCCCGACAGCATGGGTTCGCGCCGGGTTCGTTTCTTTACCGGTGACTGACTGACGCGCGAATCTACCTCGGGGTTTTTCCGGATTGCTTGCAGGAGATCCTCGAATGAAAGTCCATAGCCAGCCAGCCGCTGCTGATCCGGCACGACCAGAATTTCGCGCACGGTGCCGCCCGTAATATCCACCGTGGCAACACCCGGCAATTCCCTTAACCGCTTGGCGAACTCGGTTTCGGCCCAATCACGCAATGCGAGTGAGTCATGCGTTGTGGATGTCAAGTTGAATTCCATGCTCGCTGATACATTGTCGATCAACGTGACCAATGGCGGTTCGATGGATGCCGGCCAGGAAACGCTGGCCCGTTCCAGGCGTGACATGACATCGCGCTGCATCGTGTCAATGTCGCGACGATGATTCAGGTGCAGATCGATACTGGCGTTCCCCGAGGCGGTGACCGACTCCATGGTGACCACGCCCGGAATACCGGCAAGCACGGCCTCGAGCGGGAGTGTCAACTTTTCCTCAATCACCGGAGCGGTCAGCCCCGGCACGGAAATTCGGACATTCAGCCGTGGCGCATCGCGCGACGGCGGAAGATCGATGGGAAGACGGCCGAGCGCGAAAAAACCCAGCAGTACAAACGCCAGGACGAAAACAACAATAACGGAACGATAACGGGCGGAAGAACGTGCAGCGGCTGGTGACATGCGCCGCGTGTTCCTCAGCCGTGCGTATTCACGGATGACAAAAGCGGTTCGAGCTCGGTCAAGGCTTGCTGGTAGACCTGGCGCTTGAAGCTGATGATGTGGTCCAACACGCTCCAGTATTCAACCCAGCGCCATTCATCGAATTCAGGCCGCTCGCATAAATCGAGACGTACTTCCCGATCCTGCCCGATCAGGCGTAGTAGATACCAGATTTGCTTCTGGCCCCGGAAAGCACTGTGTGGATGGCGACGCCGGTAGTCCTCGGGTATATCGTAATGTAACCAGTCGCGGGTGCGGCCCAGAACTTCAATATGCGGTGGCGTCAGACCCACCTCTTCGTGTAGCTCGCGGTACATGGCTTCCTCGACCGGCTCTTTCGGGCGAATTCCACCCTGCGGGAATTGCCAGCCATCCTGACCACAACGCCGTGCCCAGAAAACCTGGTTCAGACGGTTGCACAGAATAATACCCACGTTGGGGCGATAACCATGTTCGTCTATCATTACAATCCCGCTAAAACCAGAATCAACAAAAACGATGCTCATGATTTTTCCACGAAGCGGCCGTGACAGCAATGCGGTGTCGGGTCGATGGCGGCTTGTCGGTATGGTATTGATGATAGTCGGACTGACGCTGGTCGGATGCGCGTCAATACCCCGCGTTCCCGCGAATGTCATCTTGCGGGACGCCCACAACAATGGCTATGCGCTCGCCTTCGACAATGCCTCGAAGACGCTGGCCTCGGGAGGTTCTGAGGGGCGTATACGCCTGTGGACTTTGCCGGAAGGAAAGGAAGTCGCCGGCTGGATGGCGCACGCCGGCTCACTCCAAGGTCTGCAATTTCTCAATCACGATCGCGAAATACTGTCCGCGGCATACGATGGCGTGCTGGCGCACTGGACGCGCGACGGTGCCCTGCTTAAACGCTTTGTTACGCCCTCCCCGATTACCGACATGGCTGTTGATGAGGCAAGCGCGCTCGTGATCACGGGACACAACGACGGGCATGTGCGCCTGTGGCAGTTGACCGATTTGTCGCTCATCTCCGACCTGCCACTTCACCGTGGCGCGGTACGCGCCGTGGCCCACCACTCCCTTACCCGGCAACTGGCTTCAAGCGGCGCGGACGGACGCGTCTTTCATTGGCGTCTGGGAGAACCGCCGCGCCCGCTCCCTTCTCCCCCAACGGACGCACAGGACCTGGCCTTCGCACCCGACGGGAATTTCCTCATGGGTAGTGGCTGGTTCAACCTGTTCCGCTGGCAGATGGATGACGAAACGCTCACGGTTCTGCCCACGGAACATCATGGCATGGTCAAATCCATCAGCTTCAACCGCGATGGCCACAGTCTCGCCAGCATCAGTCGACAAACCGACAGCGCGGTATACCTCCTGGATGCACAAACCGGCAACGTCCTGAAACGCTTTCAACCGCATGAACTGTGCGGATCCGCCGTGCGTTTCTCGCCCGACGGACGCTACCTGGCCTCGACTTCCGACGACGCGAACATCCACCTGTGGGATTTGCAACACCCGCTGCCGGAACGAAGTTTTTATGATAATGGAACCACAGATAAACACAGATGAACGCAGATAAACAAAACTGACCTTTTTTTCGTTATCATCCGTGGTTTCCTGCAGTAGGAGTCCGATTTGGCACTTGCGATATTCGATCTCGACAACACGCTGCTACGCGGCGATAGCGACCATGCCTGGGGACGATTCCTCATCGAGAACCACATTGTGGACGGCGAGGAATATGAACGTGAAAATGAACGCTATTACGCCGAGTATCAGTCCGGCACACTCGATATCATGGAGTTTCTCGCCTTCGCGCTGCGTCCACTCGCGCGTTACGATCGCGCCACTCTCGACCGCTGGCACCGGCAATATATGCAAGACAAAATTCTACCCTTGATCACGCCCGCCGCCCGTGCGCTCGTGAACCTGCACCGTGCGCACGGCGATACGCTCGTCATCATCACCGCGACCAACCGCTTTGTCACCGCGCCGATCGCCGAGGAATTCGATATTCCACACCTGATCGCCACCGAACCGGAGGAACGCGACGGGCGCTTCACTGGCGGGGTCACGGGCACGCCCTGCTACCGCGAAGGCAAGGTAACGCGACTGAAAAGCTGGATGCAGGAACAGAGGTTTACGTTGCAGGACAGCTGGTTCTATAGCGATTCACACAACGATCTGCCGTTGCTTTCCATCGTCGATCACCCGGTGGCGGTCAATCCCGACGACATCCTGCGGCGCGAGGCGCAGCAGCGCGGTTGGCAGATTCTGCCCCTGCGCTGAACAAGACTCGCCATGAGCCGCCGTCTGTTGACGATGCTGATTCTGCTGGCGGCGACGCCTTTAACTCTGTGGTTCGCGCTATCCCAAGGCAGCCTGAATATCAGCGCGCAAGAACTGTGGCTGGCGCTGCACGGTGGTCCTGACAACGCGACAACGTATCTGGTCATTCACGAACTGCGCTTGCCACGCGCCCTGTCGGCCTTCGCCGTCGGTGGCATGTTGGCGCTTTCGGGCGCCTTGCTGCAAGTGCTGTTGCGCAACCCACTTGCGGACCCTTATGTACTCGGCGTCTCAGGCGGCGGCGCCGTCGCCGCACTGCTCTCCATGCTCGGCGGTCTCGGCATCGGGTGGGTGCGCGGTAATGCCTTCCTCGGTGCGCTGCTGTCCATGCTCATTGTCTTTGGATTGAGTCGCCTGGGTTCTGTCTGGACTCAGAATCGACTGCTGCTCACCGGCGTGGTGATCGCGGCGGGCTGGGGCGCGCTGATCAGCCTGATACTGGCGCTGGCGCCCATGGCACAAGTACAGGGCATGCTTTTCTGGTTGATCGGCGATCTAAGCTACGCCACACAACCTGCCATGGCGCTGATGTCGCTGGTGGCTGGACTTGCCGTCTCTCTTTGGTTCGCCCGGGCACTCAATCTGCTGTTACGCGGCGAGAACACCGCTGCCGCGCTGGGAGAAAATCCCGCGCGTTTGCGTTTCATCGTTTACCTGGTCGCTTCCCTGTTGACTGCCATGGCGGTCACGCTCGCCGGCAGCGTCGGTTTCGTGGGCCTGGTGATTCCCCATATATTAAGGTTGGTGGCTGGCTCGGATCACCGCTTTCTGTTGCCGGCATGCGTGCTGCTTGGCGGCGGTTTTCTGACACTGGCCGATACCTTTGCGCGCAGCTGGGCGGCCCCGGTACAGCTTCCTGTCGGCGTCATTACCGCCTTGCTGGGTGTTCCGGTCTTTCTCTATCTCCTGATCCGATCACGTTGATGTTACGCGCCCAAAATCTCGCGCTTATGATCGCCGGACGAACTTTGTGCGCCGACCTGAATGTAAGCCTGGAAGCTGGCGAGAACTGGGTGATTCTAGGCGCCAACGGGAGCGGTAAAACCACACTGCTACACACACTTGCCGGTCTGCGCGCGCCCAACACAGGCAAGGTTATTGTCGATAACGGGGAAATCGGCAAGATGCCGGCGCGCGCACGCGCGCGGCGCCTGGGCGTGCTGTTTCAGGATGCGGAGTCAGAATTTCCCGCGACGGTCATCGAAACCGTATTGACCGGCCGCTATCCACATCTCGATCGTTGGCAATGGGAAGGCACGAAGGATTACCACGCGGCCGAGGTCGCACTGGAAGCCGTCGGCCTGAGAGGTCTGGGTCAGCGTCCGCTGGCGACGCTTTCCGGCGGCGAGCGGCGACGGGTAGAGATCGCCACCCTGCTGACACAAGACGCGCCCATTTGCCTGCTGGATGAGCCAACCAATCATCTCGATTTGCGTCATCAGGTTCAGGTTCTGGAACTGTTGGCAGATCGTGTACACCAACCGGGACATCTCAATGTTTTTGTGCTGCATGACGTCAACCTTGCATTACGCTTCGGTACACATGGCATCCTGCTGTTCGATAACGGTGAATGCCGGCACGGTCCGCTGTCGGACATGCTGAATCGCTCCAATCTCGAACGGCTCTACCACTGCCGTTTGCATGAAATCCGTGACGAGGGGAATAGCTGGTTTTTACCGGTGTAGCGGTTCATCGGGCGGTGTGGATTAATCAAGGACCGACCGTTATACTTTCCGCCACTCGCAGCAGCACTTACCTATAACGATGGGACTCGCGCCTTGGTGCTAAGTTGTCTGCCGGAAAACGCGCGGGAGCGCTGGCTCCCTGACGGTCGTTTTCTTCCTTTTTTTCCGGTGGTACGGCAATGATCCATCTACCGTGGTTGCCGCGAACGTTGCGTACCCGGATTGCTGTTACTTTCTCATTCCTCCTGTTGCTCACCGCCGCCGCCGTGACCCTGGCCTTTGCGCGTCAGGCAGCGCAAACCCATTTTGTGACACAGCAGCAATTGGCGCAGAAGCTCATGGCGCTGGTGGAACCGGCAATTCGTGGCATGGTCGCCAGCGCCGACATCGTCGGCCTGGACCGTTATATGAGCCAGATTGCCGACGATCCGACGATCGCCTCCATCCGTATTATCGGCGAAGGCGACGGCTCGCTTCTCTACGGATACGAAGGCATTACGGAACCGGCGAGTTGGTTGGCGCGGACGCTCTCCGGCGCCACGAAAACATCGCCGCGGCTCGTCTCGGACATCGTTGTTAATGGCGAAAAAGTTGGCCAGATCGAGGCGGTGTTATCGAACGTACCGCTCAATCAGAGCGTCCGCAATGTGGTCATGGTCGGCGTTCTCCTGGGCGCCGCCGCGTTGACCGTGGCATTCCTGCTGGTCTATCTGCTGTTGACCCGTTTCACCGCGCCGCTACGACCGTTGATGGAATGGGCGCGCGAATTCGCCCACGGCAACTGGCACCCACGCACAAAACTCATCGACTCCGGGAGCCGCGAGATCCAGGAACTCAATCAATCCTTCACCGAAGGCTCGGCCACCCTGCGGCATTACATTCAGAGCCTGGAGGAAACGCGCGAGCTGCTTGAATACAGCGAGACACGGCTGCGCAAACTCGTCAACAGCATGCACGAAATCCTGTTCGAGCTCGACGCGGACGGACGCATTGTGTTTCTCAATCCAGCCTGGAAAGGATTGACCGGCTTTGCCGCAGACGACTCGCTCGGCAAACCCTTTGGCGATTTTCTAGTGGACGAAGACACCATACGTGATTTCGACCCGCACGCACTGCCGCGCCTGCACGAGAAAAACCGCGAAATTTCGCTGCGCTCGGCCGACGGCAAGCGCTTGTGGATGAGCCTCGACGCCGACGCACAGGCTGACTCAGCCGGAAACTTCACCGGAATTATTGGCACACTCGGCGACGTAACCAAGAGCGTCGAGCTCAACCACCTGCTCACCAAATATCAGGATGAGCTCTATCATCTGTCCGTCACCGATCCTCTAACGGGGCTCTACAATCGACGGCACTTCGACAGCCAGCTTGAGGTGATCCTCTCCGACCATCTGCCGAAAAATTTACCGGTGTGTCTATTGCTGATCGATCTCGACGGTTTCAAGTTCATTAACGATACTTATGGCCACCCTTTCGGTGACGAGGTGTTACGCACGACGGCGCAACTGCTGAAACAGCAGGTTCGGCGCAACGACTATATTGCGCGTCTCGCGGGCGATGAATTCGCCATGGTGCTCAAAAACACCGATATCGAAAATGCCACGCGCATTGCCCAAAAACTTCACGACAGCATCAGTGACACGCGCATACCGTTGCCGGTCGGGCACATGCAACTGCAATCTTCCATGGGCGTGGCCGAAGCTCCCACGCATGCCGCCAATGCCCAGGACCTGGTGAGCGCGGCGGACGTCGCTTTGTATCATAGCAAGCGCCGCGGACGTAATCGTATCGAGGTGCTTTCGCCCGACATCAGCCGAGCAGTGATGTCCATTTTCAGTCAGGGATTTCAGTTGCGAAATGCGCTGGAACAGGGACACATCCATCCCGCGTTCCAGCCTATCTGCAATCTCAAAAACGGCGTGCCCATGGCCTACGAAGTCCTGGCGCGCATGCGCATCAACGGCCTCGTGATCCAGGCCAAGGATTTCATCACCGTGGCGGAAGAATTGGGACTGACGCGCGACGTGGACCTGCACGTTATCGGTCAGGCATTGAAGCTGACCCCACCGGAATACGCTCTGTTCCTGAACGTGGATATCTCCTCATTCAATGACAAGGATTTCGTTGGCGAGCTGAGCCAACTGCTCAAACCGGCCTGCGAGGCCGGACGCTCGATCACGATTGAAATAACTGAACGCGAAACGATTCCTTTGAGTGATGGGCTGCTCGAGGATATCCAAACCCTGCGCGCCCTCGGCTGCAAACTGGCTCTCGACGACTTTGGCAGCGGTTACTCCACCTATAACTTCCTTAACCAGTTCCGTCCGGATTACCTCAAGATCGAAGGATCTTTCGTGCGCGGCATGTTGCAGAACGAGTCCGACCACAAAATCGTCACTCATATTCATGAACTGGCGACCTCCTTTGGCATGAAAACCATCGCTGAAAGCGTGGAAGACGCCGCCACCGAACGGGCGTTACAAGCCATAGGGATTAATACCGCCCAAGGGATGTTTTATGGTGCCCCGCGGCTCGCTTCCTGAATAGTCCCGGCGTATGCCAGGCAGTCGTGCTCGTCAATAAATAAAATCAATCCTGACATACAATAATGGCGATGGAAGATTTCCATAATATGAGAAAAATAGCGCCCGGTGCGAGATTTTAGTCTTGGACTGCCATTTTCCGACTCACGGTAAAACACCCACATCTCAAAAAGGAAACGTAACTCATATGAAAAAGTATTCGATTCTGCTGGTCGCTCTCATGGCCATGACGGCGGTTGCTGCTTGTCAGAAAAAGCCTGCTGCACCGGCAACAGCCCCGGCTGCTCCGGTAACTTCAACGGCCCCGGCCGCTCCTGCGGCAGACGCCGCGAAGCCCGCGGATGCAGCGCCTCCAACTGCTCCGGCCACTCCGGCTGCCCCGGAAAAGAAATAAGACTGATAGTTTTTAGCTGCCAATCTGATGTTTTCAAGCCGGCCTTCGGGCCGGCTTTTTTATTTCTGTGCGCTGAAAAAAAAATAAAGATATGTATTAATCTCTCCTTAATTTTTCATTTGTTTCGTTGTTGTCCGGTAATTTTTGAAAATCATTGACACATTTGATCCCGCTACCTATAGTGCGACAGAGTTTGCAGTACATCAGCTTCAGGTGTTTCCCGAAACTGTCGTTCCGGGAAATGAAACGGGAAGCCGGTGCGTTCTTCGAGATTCTACGACGAACTATCCCGGCGCTGCCCCCGCAACGGTAAACGAGTTAAAGCGAATCAACCGCCACTGTCCCACCGCTTGATTGCACAGACAATCAGCGGTGAACGGGAAGGCGATTCGCCGGGATTATCCACTCGTGAGCCCGGAGACCGGCCTGAAGCAACACCATGTGGTGTCGCGGAGGGCGGCCCGGGCGGTAATGGCCTCGTCGCATTCCGCTTTTTCCTTTCTCCGCACATCGTGATCAACCACCGCGCGGGTGCGCGCGGTTTGCGGAGGAAAATTAAAATGTCTTCTCGTCGTCACGTCATCGCCCTTGCAGCAGCACATTTTTTCATCACATCCGCTCAGGCTGAACCCGTTCCCCAAGAAGCTATTCTGGTAACTGCCACGCGCAGCGAAGGCCCGATGATTCCGATTCCGGCTGGAATCAGCATTGTGGACCGCGGCGAAATCGAAGCCAGTGGCGCGCAAACCGTTGCTGATCTGCTGCGAGCTCGCGTTGGGGTGCATGTCTCAGATCTGTACGGCGACGGTTCCAGCGCTACGATTGACATGCGCGGCTTCGGTGCAACGGCGGTTTCCAACACTCTGGTGCTGGTGGACGGACGCCCTCTCAACAATGCCAGCGATATCGGCGGTCTGGATCTGTCGCTGGTGAATCTGCAAAACGTGGAGCGGGTGGAGATCGTCCAGGGTAGCGCCGGCACCTTGTACGGTAATCAGGCAGTAGGCGGCCTGATCAATATCGTGACGCGGGGAATACCGGGCCGGTTCGAGTCGGAAATTGGCGCAAGCTCCGCCAGTTACGACGATCGGCGACTGACGGCACAGGTAAGCCAGCGTTTTAATAACGGCTTCGCGTTCAGCCTCGGTGGACGGGAACACGACAGCGATAATTACCGAGACCACAACCACACTCAATTGGATCAGGTCGACCTGCGTCTGGAGCAGAACACAAGCCATGGATTGATATTCTTTGAACACGACCGCTCGGACGAGGACGCAGAATTGCCGGGCGCGCTATTCAAGGATGAATTGGAGGCGAATCGCAGACAATCCATCGCCGTATATGCTCGCGATTACAGCGATACGCAAACCCATACCTCACGACTCGGGCTTATCCACGTCTTGTCCCCGAACTGGAGATTCGAGGGTGAGGCAACCCGACGGGACAACGATCGTGAATTTATCACCAGTTTTCGTTTTTCGCCTGGCACTCTGTCCACTCAGCAGCGCAAGATAACCACTCTCAATCCACGCCTAATCGGTACGAATCCCTGCGGATCAGATCAGTGCCGTTTCACGTTGGGTGCAGACCTGGAAGAAACGAAATATCATCTGCTGACTTCCTTTGGTCCACAGAACGTGGATCAGAAACTCAGCGGCCTGTATGGGCAGGCGGTGATCCCGTTGGGAAGCACGCTCTCTGCCACTGTCGGAGCGCGCCATGCCAAAGTCTCTAATGACATATTTACCGGTGTAACGACCCGCCTCGACGATAGCGTAACGGTGGGCTCAGCCGGAGTGAGTTGGCAACCCCATGCCGATTGGCGACTGTTTGTGCGCGCAGATCAGAACTTTCGCTTCGCCAAGGTGGATGAACACACGAATCCCGTGTTCGGCCAGCCCGTCGGCCTGAACAATCAGACCGGTGTCTCCCAGGAAGCCGGCGTGGAATTCAGGCAGGGCGCGCGTTTAGTAAAGGCGGTACTCTACGAGCTGAAGCTGGAGGATGAAATAGCTTTTGACGCTACCGGTTTTTCCAACGTCAACCTGCCGCAGACGCGTCGCCGCGGCCTGTTGCTGGAGGGCTTCTGGCCGCTTGCGCGTGACTGGTCGCTGCAAAGTTCCTACACCTGGACTGACGGCAAGATCACTGCCGGGGCTGACCAGGGAAAGCGCATACCACTGGTTCCCCGGTCACAAGCCAGACTAGCTGCCGACTGGCGCATCGCGTCGGAGTGGTCCTTGCGCATGGAAGGACAGTGGGTGGGTTCACAGCCCAATGGCAGCGACTTTGCCAACGTCTTTCCGTTGCTGCCGTCCTATGCGGTTGCCAATCTTAATCTGCGCTATCAGCATAAAGATCTGGAACTGGGGATGCAGGTGAACAATCTGTTCGATCGCCAATACAGCGAAACCGGCGCCATTGGACTGGATGCAACGTTTACCACGCGTGATGCCTTTTTCCCCGCGCCCGAACGCAATCTACGGTTGACGCTACGCTACGCGTTATGACCATGAATCACACTACTTTTCATCTGTTGCCACGATTCCTGGCCATATCGATCGCGCTGCACGCGTGCATGCTCGTGGGGTTTAGACACTCGTTATCGATGACACCAAATTTCAATCTCGGACAACCGATACTGGAAATTCAATTGCCTGATTATGCACATTCTTCGCTGCCAATCCCATCTTCGAAAACGTTAACGGCCCCATCGATTACAAAAAAATCCGATGCCCACACCATAACACCAAGGGAAAGTACTGCCAGTTCAGTCCCGCCCATTTCCGTTGCCGAAACCGGACCACACGCGACCGTACGAACAACCGATACCAAGGAAAGTCCGCGCAACCAGTTACTCGGGGTGCTGAAAACCCGTCTTTCACAATACCTGACCTACCCACCTCTGGCGCGCCATCGTGGATGGGAAGGCATGGTGCTACTGGGCCTGCGCATGGAACCCGATGGGCGATTCGAAAAAATCCATATTGAGCGCAGTTCCGGCTATGCCGTTCTCGACGATTCGGCGCTAAACTCCCTGAAGCGCCTCGGCAATCTTGTCGAGGCACGTGTCTGGCTGGAGGGACACAGTATGGATATGCAATTGCCGGTTATATACAAATTGATTGAAAACTGAATATGGGCCATCGTCTTTCAAAGATAACCACCCGCACCGGCGATGACGGTACCACTGGCCTGGGAGACGGTACGCGCGTTAAAAAAACGAGCGCCCGTATCGAGGCCATTGGCACCGTGGACGAACTGAACAGCGTCATCGGCGTGCTACTCGTCCACGAAATGCCGCAAAACATCCGGGCAGAACTGACGGATATCCAGCATGATCTCTTCGACCTCGGTGGAGAACTCAGCATTCCCGGCCGTACCACCATTTCCGACGGACAGGTCGAACGTCTGGAGACTGTCCTGGAAGGGCTGAACACAGAACTGTCGCCGCTCAAGGAGTTCATCCTTCCCGGAGGATCGCCAGCCGCCGCCATCTGTCATCTGGCGCGCACCGTATGCCGACGCGTGGAACGTTGCGTGATTCACCTCAGTGAGACTGAGACAATCAATACCGCCACGATCAAATATCTGAACCGGGTCTCTGATTTTCTATTTGTCGCTGCCCGGACATTGAACAGGCATGCCGGCCGGACCGACGTCTTGTGGAAGCCCGGTAAGAATCGCTAATGCACGCCTGAAACCACGTCCACACCACGCGTCTTTTCGAGCGCAACGCATATCTGTTCGGCGCCTTGCAGAATCCTGAGACTGTGACGGTGAATCAGATCAGGAGGAATAAAAAATAAATTGTCGTGTAATGACGCGGAAAGAGCCGGCCAGGAGCGCCAGCGCCCGCGCCACTCCGGCCACACCGCCTCATAACCGCTGGCGAGTATAGCCTCTGGATTTTTTTGCAGGACGGACTCGACATCCACTCGCGAGGTCAGCCCCGGCAAATCTGCAAATATATTGCTTCCACCGCATAATTGAATAACATCGCTGATGAGATGCTGTTGACTGATGGTCAGCAAGGAACTGTCCAGGATCTGGTAAAAAACCGTGATTGGGCGGCGCATTGCATAACGCTGCCGCAAACTTTCCTGATGGCGACGGAATTGCCTCGTGGCCGTTGCAGCGTCTGCCTCCGTCGCCGTGAGTCTTCCAAATCTCTCAACCAGACTGGCTACGTCCCCGATGTGATGCGGTTCCGTAACAAAGACAGGGAATCCCAATTGTTTTATACGCTCCGTCTGCCAGGAAGGATTACCGCTTTGCCAAGAGATGACGAGATCAGGATGCAGTCCGACAATTTTCTCGAGATCCAGACCATATCCGTTGCCCACCCTCGGAATACGTTTGGCTGGCTCAGGATAATCACTGTATTCGACGGCGCCAACGATATAATTGCCCGCCCCTGCCGCGTACAATAATTCCGTAACATGAGGGGCAAGACTGATGATACGTCGCGCGGGAGCGCGGAGAGTCATTACGTTTCCTGCGTCGTCGAGTACGGTAATTTCCGCCAATGCCAGTGGAATCAACGCGACAGCGCCATGCCATAGCAGCAGCCCCCAGTACAATATGTCACATAGTCTTTTCATGCGATGGAGCATGATCATACCTCAATGGCGTTACAGGCTCCTGCCATGGAACAACAATTGCGGGAAAATATTTCCGCCGATCGTCTCAGTGCGAATGCGATTTACAGGTTCGCCGTGTTACATCAGGTTCAGCGTTACGATCAACTTGTGTGACCTGAAATGGCGGAAAAATATTTTTTTCAATGTCCCAAATCCAGCGTCCAGAGGCTTCTACAAAAAGAACGTATAAAGGATCAACCTGAAATAAAGCCGGCCAAATGGGCGCCGGTCATCAGAATTCCGATCACCAGCCACAGTAACAGCACCCGCCAGACCAGCGCCACAGCGCGTTGCACATGACCGGCATCCGGGATGACGGTGAGATCGGATGTTCTCTCTTCGTATTCGTTCTCTTCCGCCGCTTCACAGATCTGCATATGCATGGCGCCGAAACCAGAGGCCAGCAAAGGACCGCTGTTGATATCCGACCACACGCCGACGCGCCGGCGCCAACAATGTAACGCGTCTTCGAAGCTACCCATCAGGGCATAGGAGAGTGCCGTGATGCGCGCCGGTATCCACCCCATTAAGTCATCGAAGCGGGCGGCCGCCCAGCCGAACTCGGCGAAGCGTTCATAACGATGGCCCCACAGTGAATCGAGAATGCAGCTCAACCGTTGCAGCACTGCGCCGAAGGGCCCAAGAAGAATAAACCAGAAGATAGGCGATACAATCAAAGAATTTCCCTGTTTGAGAACTCCCTCGACAGCAGCGCGAGCAATATCAGCGTCGGTCCTTTCTGGGGCACCTTTGCCGATTAATTCCCTCAGCTTCTCGTCCGCCTCGCTCAGCTCACCGGATTCAAGGGCGCTCGATACCGCATTCGCGGTTTTACCAAGGCGATGGACGTCCAGACACAGGTAAAGCACCACGACATCGAAAGCGATACGCAATATCCAGCCGAGTTCCCCAAGAATGTAATGAATCAACAGAACACCCGCTACGATCGGAAGTGTCGCCAGCAACACAGCACCGATACCGTGCGTGCGTTTCCCGCCATTGAAACGTTCCTCGATGGATTCCGCCCAATCCCGATACCAGGCAAAGGGCTTGATGCCCTGACGATCGGGAATCAGATGATCAAGCAAAATGGCCAGCAAAACTATAATCGGTATTTCACTCATATCTAAACGCTCTTTATTCTTAAAAATGTAATAGGCATGACTGGCACCAGACAAGTCCTAAGCGCAAGACTTCAGGTATCGATTCCAGTCGAACATCGGTCCAGGATCGGTCTTGCGTCCAGGCGCAATATCACCATGACCGTATATGCGCTCCTTGGTGATGGCCGGGTATTGGCGTCGGATAATGTTGGTAAGTTTCTCGAGTGACTCGTACTGGACATCCTCGAAAGGAAGATTATCCGCGCCCTCCAGTTCCACGCCGATGGAAAAATCGTTGATACGCGTACGCCCTTCACAATACGACTGCCCGGCATGCCAGGCACGCTGGTGCAGCGACACAAACTGGACAAGTTCGCCGTTGCGGCGAACGAGAAAATGAGCGGAGACTTTCAGATCCTTGATCTCGCGATAATAGGGATGCTCATCCGGATCAAGGCGATTACAGAACAGGCGTTCGACACCCGGTCCGCCGAACATGCCCGGCGGCAGACTGATTGAATGAATAATCAAGGTGTCCACCGGAATTCCGGCTGGGCGCGCATCGCAATTGGGAGACGCCACGAATCGAACTCCTTGTATCAAACCGCTGCCAGAATCAATCTGCATGACCCCGCGGAATTCCTTTACCGTTCGTGAAGAAACTCTCTATAGGGAAATAATAGCTGACAACCCGGAGATGGTGCCGGTGACCGGAGTCGAACCGATGACCTACTGATTACGAATCAGTTGCTCTACCAACTGAGCTACACCGGCCTCGCGCGATGACAGCGGGCCAGAAGTATAAGCTGTTCCATCGGATGAACCAACCTTGCCGTTCGACCAGGAGACAGGAATTACTTCCCAGAGCGCAACCGCACGATCACGTCCACTCCTTCGAGCTCGGCGCCTGGCGGAAGCGGTGGCAAATTGCTTACATGAATCTGATCGGCACTGATATCCGTTAGGTTGCCAGAGACGACATCGAAGAAATGATGATGGGGTTGCGTGTTCGGGTCATAAAAGATCCGCGTGGGATCAGCGATCACCTCCCTGACTACACCTTTCTCCGCCAGCAGGCCGAGCGTGTTGTAAACCGTCGCTTTGGAGACGGGACGGTTGCCCGTGTTAACCAAATGAAAAACATCCTCTGCGGACAGGTGGGTACATTTCTTGAAAAGGAGGTGTGTGATAATTACCCTTTGAGTTGTAGGGTAAATATCATGGCTAAGTAAGAGATCTGTAATCTCTGTTTCTGATTTCGGCTGTGGGATTGTGCTCATTTAGAATTATTATAAATTAGAGAATTAGCGAAGTCTAACTATGACATGCTGTGTATTAACCAGAACTCTATGCGTATTCAAATCAAAAAATATATCTAGCTACTATTGCTATTAATTTTCATAAAAATATGTACCGTTTGTCGGTCAATCTTTACCACTCATCAACCTAGTACGTTCACTAACACCCCGCCCTAGAAATCATCGATTACCAGTTCTACTGACGATTCACGGCAATTGCGGAGGACCAATACAAGATTAGACTTACGTTATGGAGATTATCGTAATATTGGAAAACCCTTAATACTTAGGCATTATCCGACCACTTTATGTATAGCCATCACATCAAGCCAGGAAGCACCCTCCAGAATGGATATCCTTTTGTCTGCCAATCACTGCCGTTTGTCTGTTCAAATAATCCGGCTATATTACCATTAGTCGGCTATAAATTACCGTTAGTCTGTAATAAAGGTTTTACGTTGATAGAGTTGATCATTGCACTGACGGTGGCGGGAATTCTGATGGCCTTGGCAGCCCCAAATATGTGGCAATTTTTTGGTAAGAACAGACTGGCGGCTAATACAAACGATTTGCTTGCCGATATTAACCTTTCAAGATCAGAGGCCATCAAGCGCAGTACCAGGGCGGGCATCTGTGCCACAGCGGTGAACGGTGCAGCCTGTGCGGCAGGCGGGAATTGGTTAAATGGCTGGCTGGTTTATTACATCGATCCAACCACGAGTGCCAGCATCACGATAAGAACGCATGAACAGCTAACCGGGAAAAGCACCCTTACATCAGCTACGGACAAAATTGAATACAGCAAAGACGGCACCGTGAATACCGGAACGGGCAACTACGATTTGTGCGATACCACGCTAAAGCGATACCGGCGGATAAATATTTCCACTACCGGACGACCCACATTAACCACTCCATCCCCCGACTCATGCTAGTAAAAGACATGACACGAAAATATCAATTATTGTCTCAGCGCCATTGCCTGAGCGGCGGTTTTTCACTGGTTGAGGTGCTCGTCGCCTTGCTGGTATTGTCGATTGGGCTACTGGGTCTCGCTGCACTCCAGACAACGTCCCTCAAGTACAACACCGAATCCTACACACGCACGCAGGCAACCTTTCTCGCCTACGACATCATTGACCGCATGCGGGCTAATTCAGTCGGTTTTATCGCCGGGAACTATGAAGTCACGAGTAGCGCTGCCGCGGCTGCCGCCATGGCCGGCACCGCTGCATGCGGCACAGGAAATTGCAGCACGGCCGGCCTGGCTGCCTACGATCTGGGTCAATGGTACACAAGAATGCAGACTCTTCTCCCGGGATCCACCGATCCTGTGGGCAACTTCGCCACTATTGCGAAAACTGCCCCTGGCTCCTCCAGTGTAACCATCACCATTAACTGGATCGAACGAGATATTAAGCAAACACAGACGTGGAACGTGCTGTTACCAACATCATGAAACGCTTACCCAACACGACGGAGGTAAAAAATTGCGGGTTCACCCTGGTCGAGCTCATGGTCGCGATTACTATCAGCCTGATTATTCTGGCGGCGGTGTCCTCGTTATTCGTCAACAGCAAAACAACCTACACCACCCAGGATCGCCTCAGCCGATTGCAGGAAAATGGCCGTTTCGCCATGCAGTTCATCAGCAGGGATTTACGCTTGGCGGGATACACCGGTTGTCTTAACAAATTAATACTTAACGATACCTACTTTAACCAGTTGAATCCTCCCAGCGGCGGTGTGCCGCCCAGTTCCACTCCCGACATTCCTCTTGTCGGATCGGATTCGACTGTAATCGGTGGCACCACCTATGCTATCGACAGCGTGACCATTAGTTTCGCCAGTCCCGCCAGTGAAGCCACGCTGAACGTTAACATGTCATTTGCCACCGATCCCATCACCATCGCAAGCACAAGCGTCACTGGAATCGCAAAGGGAGACATTGTTATGGTTTCGGATTGCTCGACCGCGGATCTGTTTCAAGTCACCGATATCAGCACAAGCGGGTCTGTTACAACCATTCAGCATGTGCAGGGCGCCAGCAATCCTGCTCCCGGAAATTCAAGCAATAGTCTGTCAAAACCATACAGCACTACGGCAAAAATAATCAAATTCAACACGCGCCAGTATTTCGTCAATACGGGCGCCAGTGGTAATCCGGCGTTGTTCCGCGCCGATAATGGCGGGGCCGCTCAGGAAATGGTGGATGGCATAGAGAATATACAAATTTTGTACGGTGAAGATACAGACGTTCCTGTGAATAGTCTGACGCCCACCGATGGCGTGCCGAACATCTATCATAATGCCAGTTCCGTCACCAACATGAAGATGGTCACCAGCGCACGGGTGGGAATATTGGCAAGAACGGTCAACCAGAAAGGCGCAGAGACAGACCACGGCACCTACGACATAGATGGCGATGGAACCAATGATGTGATTGACCCCAACGATCAAAACATGCGCCGCGTATTCCGGAATACGGTTTTGTTGAGAAACATGCGTTGCAAACAAAGCCCCTCTCCGACTTCTTGCAGAAAGAGCTGAACATGAAAAAAGTCATGCACAATACGATTCATCGGTCTCGCTACGGACACCGGCTGGCGGCGACAGCATTGTCACGGAACAGCAATCTGAATCCGGATTACCACTCCATTGGTGGCTTGCCATGTCGACAGGATGGTGTCGCACTGATTGTCAGTCTCGTTATTTTAATGATCCTCACCATTCTCGGCATGGCCTCCATGGGCACTTCTTCTATGGAGCTCAAAATGTCCGGTAATGCCCAAACAACCACGCAGGCGCTGGAAGCGGCGGAATCTGGCCTGGCGCAGATGTTCAATGCCCTCACCAGCCTTGACCCCAATCAGCCACAAACATCTCAAACGTATACATACGGCTCCGGCGCCACCACCATGAAAGCTGTGGTCTCCATCAAGTCTATCGATTCTTCCGGCAAAAACGTCGCGGGAAGCGGTATGGGGCTGGATTTCCAAACTAATTATTTTGATCAAGCCAGCGTGGGGACAACCGCCACAGCGCTGGGTGGACGCTCCACGGTCCATCAAGGGTTAAACCAGATGAGCAGTGCAAGCCAATATTAGACATACAGGTGATTACCATGAACATGAATACACAAATCCATTTCCAGATGATTAAACGTTCGCTCTGTGCCGTAATCTCGGGAGCGTTGATTGCCCTGCTGGGCATCGGCCCCGTGAGCGCCAGGGACACGGACGTTTACCTCATGTCGCCCACGGTGGCGCGCGATGATTCGCCAAACGTCATGATCGTTCAGGATAATTCGGGCAGTATGGACACTGTCATCAGCAGCACGCGCCCGGCCTACGACCCTTCCATTAATTATTGTACCGCCGATCTCAATACCCTTTATCCTGATGCAACCAATCCCAACGGCGGAAAGCCCGGCAATTGCGCTAGCATCAGCGGCCGTATCTACTGGTCGTTTAACAACACCCCGCCCGCCAATAATTCGAGTGACTGGTTTACCTCGAGCAAGAACAAATGCCAGGATTCCACGTCGGCCTTAAACAACAGTGGCTTTTATGGGGGCACGAAAATCGCGCGTTGGCACGACCAGGGAAGTAACAGCAACAAGAACTGGAAGACATTAAACAGCAAGACTGACACTGATATTACCTACGTGGACTGTCAGGCCGATGGCACAACCAGCGGACTCGTCGCCGGCGATAATACTTTTCCGAAGTCAACGACATCGGCACCTGCCTACACATCAACCGCGAACCAGGCGTTTAACTGGTCGAATTTCACCAGCAATGCAACGCCCACACTTTACACCTCGAATTACATGAACTATTCGAACAACGCGGCGTTGTTGATCACGCTGACACGTCTGGACGTAGCTAAGAACGCCATCAAAGCCATTATCGACGGCAACAAGTCCATACGTTTCGGTTTAACCGTTTTCAACGATGACGGTTCATTGCCGGATGGCGGCCGGGTGCTCATGCGAATTGAAACCATGGACGATGCCCGTCGCACATTGATGAAAAATACCGTCGACAGCCTTACCGCCAGCACCTATACGCCGCTCGCGGAAACCATGTGGGAGGTGTACCGCTATTTCGCCGGACTGACCGTCACCTACGGTAACCCTTCGCCGCTGCAGTCACCGCAGCAAGACAGTTGCGCGCAGAACGTGACCAGCGCTTATTGCGCCAGCGGAAAACTCTACCGAGCAACTAACGGCCAGTACAGCAACAGCAGTGGCGCCATCTTGTCGGGGGCGCCCGTCAACGCGGCCTATAATACCGGGACGTATATTTCTCCCTTCAAGTTCGGCTGCCAGACGGCCTACGTGATCTACGTCACGGACGGCGATCCAACCAATGACACAGCAGCGGATACCAAGATCAAGGCATTATCCGGTGTTGGCAGCTGTGACAGCCCGAGCTGCCTCGATGAGCTGGCCGGCTGGATGCACAACAATGACGTCTATAGCGGACTCCCCGGCAAACAGGTGGTGAATACCTATACCATCGGTTTTGGTGGCGGCATCTCGGCATCTGGGCTGGCATTGCTCCAGCAAGCCGCGGCCAAAGGCGGCGGTAAATACTATACGGCCGATAACTCGGATCAGCTGTCAGCCTCGCTTCAAGGCGCGATCACGGAAATCCTGGCGGCGAACGCCTCGTTCACGGCGCCCAGCTTGTCGGTCAACGCCTTCAACAAGCTGTACAACCGTGATGACGTCTATTTCGCCCTGTTCAAGCCGTCCAGCTCCGCGGAATGGGATGGCAACGTCAAACGCTTCAAGCTGTGCACCAGCTCCGATAGCGCCGCCAATCTCTGCACTTTCGGTGAGGTTGTCGATAAAAACACCGCGTCCGCGATCGACAGTCAAACCAGTAAGATCAAGGATACGGCGGTAAGCTATTGGGGCAGTATTCAGGATGGCCAGAATGTAACCATGGGCGGCGCTGGCGCGAAAATCACGGACAACACCAAGGTCCCACGCACGCTGTATACCTACCGGGGTTCTTATGCCGGTCTGTCGTCGTCGGCGCCGGCAACTCCTGTAGCAATCGTCGCCACAGGGGGCAACTCGGTATATACCGCCGCGGTCGCCACGCCAACTATTCTCGGGCTACCCGCCACCGCGACCAGCACTGATGTAACAAACCTCATCAACTGGATGCGTGGGCAGGATGCCTACGACGTAAACGGCAACACCAATACCACGGAAACCCGGACATGGAACTTTGCCGACCCCTTGCACAGCAAGCCGGTTTCCATCACCTATGGCGCCGAGCTAACCGCCGGTGTACCGGACCCGACCAAGCCCATCGTCAAGCTGTTTGTCGGTAACAACGACGGCACGCTGCGCATTATCAACCGCGAGACCGGCGTAGAGGAATGGGCGTTTATACCCAACGAAATGCTGAGCAGCCAATACAACCTTGCGCAGGATGCTGATCAAGACCATATCTACGGTCTGGATGACAGCCCGGTGTTCTGGGTCAATGATTACAATAACGATGGCGTCATCGATCCCACGGCGAACCCGCCTGAGTTTGTCTACATGTATATCGGCATGCGTCGCGGTGGCCGTAATATTTATGCCTTCGATGTCACTCCGACGACCAAAATGACGCTCCAGACCCAAACAATAACGCCCAAGCTCATGTGGGTCATCCAGGGAGGGTCCGGCAGTTTCACCAAGCTGGGTCAAACCTGGTCAACGCCGAAAATTGCGCGCATCCGGTATCTGTGCTCGGGCAGCGTATGCGATGACGGCAACCCCAACACTGACGATTCCCAATCGCGGATGGTGCTGATGTTCGGTGGCGGTTACGACACCAACCAGGACAACAGCATCCCGTCGGGACCAGACAGTATGGGTAATGCGATTTATATCGTGGATCCGAAAACCGGCCAACGTATCTGGTGGGCCAGCAGCGACCCCACATCCACTTACCCCATTGCCAAAATGAACTTCAGCATCCCGTCGGAGCTGACCCTGATGGACACGAACGGCGATAAATCCGTGGACCGCATTTACGTAGGCGATACAGGCGGCCAGATATTCCGGATTGATCTCGGGACCACGCTAACCAGTGCCAGCAATGGCGGCAGTTCCGGTTATGTGTTCGCCGATGCCGGATGCGACAGCACCAGCGCTACCTCGCGGGTGCATGACAACGCCGGCGCCTGCACGGCCGGCGCCACGAATCAGGGACGACGCAAGTTCTTCTACCCGCCGGATGTGGTGCCGGTTGACGACCCCACCTATTCGACCAGCTCGCTGTATAACCTGGTGACGATCGCCAGCGGTGACCGCGAAGACCCGCTTGATTTGTTGACAACAAACCTCAGCCCGGTGCAAGAGGCAGTGCACAATCGTGTCTACGCCTTCCGGGATTACGATTACAAGACCGGTGCACCGGCCGTGGCGGCCACGACCGTCACGGATACCGTGATGTATGACGCCTCGGCCAATTTGCTGGGGACATTGACGGGTACCAGCCTCACGAACGAGATCAACAACAACGTCAAGAGCAGCAAAGGCTGGTTCATCGATCTCAAGGAGGCGAACAACGTCGCGCTCACGAACGGCCTGACCACCAAGTGGGTGGGTGAAAAGAGCCTGGCCAAAACTGTTGTGTATGGCGGCGTCCTCTATGTCACCACCTTCGTGCCGGCCAACGACAGCACGGCAGCCAATACCTGCCAGGCCAATGAAGGCGAGGGAAGATACTATGCCCTTGACTATCTGAGCGGCGCGCCGGGGTATGACCTGAACGGTGATGGCTCCCTGGACAGATTCGCCGTCGTCGGTGGCGGTATACCGTCGGAAGTGATTATCGTCATCCGCGATGGTGGCGTAACCGGTCTCGTCGGTGCCAGCGGTGGTGCTACCCAGACAAAAGTTAACAGCAAAATACCAATCTTCAAAACATACTGGTATGAAGAGTAAAACCAGTTAGCCTTGTAATATCGCGCACCTGGCTCCTTTACTCGCGCATGGGTAAAGGAGCCAGTACCGTTTTCCGGATTTTGCTCTGAGAGGGGTTCATAGGATGAATAAATTAAGGTCTTGCGGTTTTAATCTGATCGAACTCATGGTCACGGTCGTGATTATCGGGATCCTCGCCGCCATTGCCTACCCCGCTTACACAAGCTATTCAGTGCAGACGCGCCGCTCCGATGCACAGATCGCTCTCACGGAGATCGCTGCCAGGGAGGAAAAGTTTTTCTCGCAGTGTGCCACCTATACGGTCACGCTTGTCGGTGGAACCATTCCGGCGTGCACCGGCTTGAACTATGTCGCCCTCTCCCCTAACGGGCATTATGCACTGACCATGGCGGCCGATAACACTACCGGTGGTTGTGCGGCGGCTGGCGTCGCTACTTTGATCAGCTGCGGATACACCGCTACCGCCAATCCCAACGGTGCCGGTGTGACTGGCCAACAATCGGGTAACGGCAGTTTACGGGTCGATTCCAACGGGGTACGCCAGTGGAACCGGAAAAATGCCGGGACATGGGTCAGTTGGACGGCTAAATAAGAAAATGTTACCGGCGCGCGGAACCCGCGCGTAAGGCCTTCGGAATCGGAAAACTGACGCTCTCCGGCTTGCCGGGATTTTCCTCGACCAAGCTTGCGCCCCACTCCTGCAAACGCACAATAATTTTCTGGACCAAGACTTCCGGCGCCGAGGCGCCAGCGGTTAATCCAATATTTTTTACACCCGCCAGCCATTCGCGCCGGATATCCTCCGGCGCATCGATCATGTAGGCGCGTACGCCCAATCCTTCGGCTACTTCACGCAGACGGTTGGAATTGGAGCTGTTGGGCGAACCGACAACCAGTACCAAATCCACATTGGGTGCCAGTGCCTTCACCGCGTCCTGACGGTTCTGTGTGGCATAACAAATATCATCCTTCTTCGGTCCCTTGATGTCCGGAAAACGGGCGCGCAGAGCGGAGATAATTCGCGCGGTATCGTCCATCGAGAGCGTGGTCTGGGTAACATAGGCCAGATTGGAGTCATCTCTGACCTTCAACCTAGCGACATCTTCGACCGATTCGACCAGATACATATCGGTCTCGGCCTGCCCCATCGTGCCTTCCACCTCGGGGTGTCCGGCATGACCGATCAGGATGCATCCCGTGCCGTTGTTCCGGTGACGCACAACCTCCATATGCACCTTGGTCACCAGCGGGCAGGTAGCGTCAAAGATGTTCAGTCCACGTCGGGCGGCCTCCTCGCGCACCGCACGGGATACCCCATGGGCACTGAATATGACCGTTGCTCCAGCCGGTACCTGATCCAGCTCATCGACAAATACGGCGCCCTTGGCGTGCAGGTCATCTACCACGAAGCGATTATGTACCACCTCATGCCGTACGTAGATCGGCGCACCAAACATTTCAAGCGCACGCTCAACAATTTCAATGGCGCGGTCGACGCCGGCGCAAAAACCACGGGGGTTGGCCAAATATACTTGCATGGGCGTCATGATACCTCGTTTCGCGCCTGCAATCAGGTCGGGACGGTACTCTGCTCGAATTCAGGAGGGCAAGTCAAAAATCCCGCGGCAAAAAGACCAAGCCCGGCTGGACCGGGCTTGGAAGTGAAGCAAGAACTTATTTATTAATCGTTGGCAGGATTGGGTTCGTGCTCGTGTAGGTTTCTCTGCATTTCAACATACAATTTTCGTAAGCAAGATTATCCTTGATGCCGACGCATTCCGCCTGACATTTCTTTATCGGGTTCACTTTGTCCTTGTCCTTGGAGGACTCCACGGCACCGGCAGACAAAGTAACCGCAAGCAGTCCCGCTACTGCCAGTGAAAAACAGAATTTGAGAAAAGTGCGCATCCAAAAACTCCTTCACGGTCAAAACTGAGGGGGGTATTAATAGGTACTCACGCCGGTTTACCCAGCTACTCTCAGTCTAGCGCCGATAAAACCATTTTCCATGAAAAGACGATCAACGGCTTGTGATACAAGACATTAATGTTGCTGTCGGCGCCCCAGACCCAGGGTATCCCCAATCAGCAAGGCGGCGCCAACAGTGATGGCGGAATCCGCGAAGTTAAAAGCTGGCCAATGCCACGAGCTGTAATAGACGTCTATAAAATCAATCACATAACCATGAAGGAGACGGTCAGTAAGATTTCCCAACGCCCCACCCAATACCAACATCAGCCCAACGGCAAGCAATACGTCCTTGCCGTCCAAACGCCAAGTCATCCACAGAATCAAACTGCTTGCGGACACGGCGATAATGATGAAAAAAATATTCTGCCAGCCTCCCGCGCGCCCCAAAAAACCGAACGCCGCGCCGGTATTGTGTACCAGCACAAGATTCAGGAAAGGCACGAGATCCATCTCGCCATGCTGCGTCAGGTATCCCGTGGCGACGAATTTCGTCAACTGATCGAAGACAAGCACTGCAACAGAAACCCATACAAACCGCCACATCAGGCGTAGCTCCGCGTTTCGCCCGGGCCGGTCACATTCTGCACGCAACGCTCGCAAATCAGCGGGTGTTCCTTGTTCGTTCCGATATCTTCCCGGTGATGCCAACAGCGAATGCATTTGGGGAAGGCCGAAGCGGCAACCCGCACCGCCAATCCTTTGATGTCCGTGTCTACCGCGGCGGCGGTCTTTTCCGACAGCGCATGTACCCGTAAGTACGACGTGATGAACACGAATCGCAGTTCATCTCCCAGCCGGCGCAAACGCTCCTGCCAGGAAGCATCGCAATAAATATCGACTTCCGCATCGAGGCCGGAACCGATATCGCCGGCGACGCGCAGTTTTTCAAGCTCCCGGGCCACGGCCTGACGCACGCCAATCACTTCGTCCCAGAAGACGCGGTCAACTGCACCATCGGGTAGCGCCGGCAATGAATACCAATTGTCCAGGAATACGGACTCGCCATGTTTTTCAGGCATATAACGCCATATTTCCTCAGCGGTGAAGGACAGTATCGGCGCTAGCCAGCGCACTAGCGCTTCCAGAATATGCAACATCGCCGTCTGCGCCGAGCGACGTCCGCGGCTGTTTGGGGGCATGGTGTACATCCGATCCTTGAGTATGTCGAGATAAAAACCGCCCATGTCAACCACGCAGAAATGATGCAGCTTCTGGTAGATTACGTGGAATTGGAACTGTTCGTAAGCTTCGAGCACTTCTTTCTGCAGATCATGCGCCCGCGCGAGCGCCCATTGATCGAGGGCGAGCATGTCCTTCACCGGCAATAGCGCCGAAGTATCGAAGCCGGAGAGATTGGCCAGAAAATAACGTGTGGTATTACGAATGCGCCGGTAAGAATCGGCCATGCGCGTGAGGATTTCATCGGAGACACTCATTTCCGCACGGTACTCGGTGGCCGCCACCCACAGGCGCAGGATGTCCGCGCCCATGACCTTGATGACCTTCTGCGGCACGATCACGTTGCCGAGCGACTTGGACATCTTTCGGCCCTTGGCGTCCACGGTAAATCCGTGCGTCAGGACAGTCTTATAAGATGCTTTCCCGTGCATTGCCACCGAAGTCAGCAGTGATGACTGGAACCAGCCGCGATGCTGATCCGATCCCTCAAGATACAAGTCAGCGGGGAACAGGAGCTCCGGCCGACGCCCGAGCACGCAGGAATGCGTTACGCCGGAATCGAACCAGACATCGAGAGTGTCGCTAACCTTGTCATATTGATCGGCGTCCGCACCCAGCAGTTCCACCGGCTTCAACTCGAACCAGGCGTCGATACCACGCTGTTGCACGCGTAGCGCCACCTGTTCGACCAGCCTGTCCGTATCCGGATGCCTTTCACCCGTTTGCCGATGCACAAACAGCGGGATTGGCACACCCCAGGCGCGCTGACGGGAAATACACCAATCGGGACGGTTTTCGATCATGCCCTGAATGCGCGCCTGACCCCAATCCGGAATCCAACGGACACCCGCGATCGCACGCAACGCCGGCTCGCGTAACTTCTCCATACTGATAAACCACTGGGATGTGGCGCGAAAAATGATCGGCGTCTTGTGGCGCCAGCAATGCGGATAGCTGTGATTCAGCGCCTCGGCGTGCAGCAAGGCGCCGCGTGTCTTGAGCACTTCAATGACATGATCGTTGGCCTTGAATACATGCTCGCCGGCAAAAAGTTCGGTGCCGGGCAGGAACTTGCCGTCCTCACCAACGGGGTTATCCACCGCCAGCCCATAACGCTCGCCGACCACATGGTCTTCCAAGCCATGTCCCGGCGCCGTGTGTACCGCGCCAGTGCCGGCCTCCGTTGTTACATGTTCACCAAGAACGATCGGCACCTCACGCGCGTAAAATGGATGTTTAAGCTTCACGCCTTCCAGGTTTTTACCGAGGCAACTGGCCACGACGCGGTACTGATCGATGCCGTAACGCGCCATCACATCCTTAACCAAAGCATCGGCAATTAACAAACGTTCGTGCCCATGGTTGCTGGAACACTGCAACAGCACATACTCCAGGTCCGGGTGCAGCGCAACCGCCTGGTTGGCGGGCAATGTCCAAGGCGTGGTGGTCCAGATCACGACATGGATCGGCCCCTCGCCGGCGTGTCCCGCCACATGCTCACAACGCGCGAGAAACACCGCGGGGTCCACCACGGCAAAACGCACATCGACGGCGGGCGACGTCTTGTCCATGTATTCGACCTCGGCCTCGGCCAGCGCCGAACCACAGTCACTGCACCAGTGTACCGGCTTGTGTCCACGCACCACATAGCCCTTGGCAATTATCCGTCCGAGCGCGCGGATGATGTCGGCCTCGATGGAAAAATCCATCGTGAGGTAAGGCTGTTCCCAGTCACCCACGACGCCGAGGCGTATGAAATCCTCGCGCTGCCTGTCCACCTGCGCGCGCGCATACTCGCGGCAGGCCTGACGAAATTTGGATGGTTCGACCTGGACGCCGGCCTTGCCGATTTTTTTTTCGACGGCATGCTCGATGGGCAATCCGTGACAATCCCAGCCCGGTACGTAGGGCGCGTCGAACCCGCTCAGCGTCCGGGACTTGACGATAATATCTTTGAGGATCTTGTTGACCGCATGGCCGATATGGATATCGCCGTTGGCATAGGGTGGTCCATCATGCAGGACATATTTCGGCCGGCCGCGGCCGCGTTCGCGCAGTTTTTGGTAGAGATTGATTTCCTGCCAGCGTTGAAGAACCTCCGGCTCGCGCGCCGCCAGGTTGGCCTTCATGGGAAAATCCGTCCGCGGAAGATTCAGCGTATTTTTATAGTCATTCACCACAAGCCCTTTGCAAATATCTTATGCGGTCTTTTCACGGCCGCCATTCTTGGCGCGTCCGGGATGGTAGTCCTGAAAAAACGCGCGCACGTCCACGACATCCTTTTCGATCCAGTGGCGCAGTTCGTCCAGCGAATCGAAGCGTTTTTCATCGCGAAATTTGCGTAGAAAATTCACGTGTACATAGGCGCCATAAATATCATCGGTAAAATCCAGTAAATGCACTTCCAGCAGGGTACGCGTCCCGCCGACCGTGGGACGCGTACCAATATTGGCCGCCCCGGCAAGCGGTTCAGTTTTGAGCCCGAACACCTCCACGGCAAAGATACCCTTGATAGGGGTTACCTTGCGATGCAGGTGGATATTAGCGGTCGGAAACCCAAGGGTACGGCCAAGCTTGTCGCCATGCGCCACGCGCCCGCACATGCGGTATGGCCGTCCCAGCAGTTTCTCCGCCAGCACCAGATCCCCGCCCGCCAGGGCCGCGCGGATGCGCGTGCTCGAAACGCGTTCGCTGTCGATCGATACGGTATGCATGTTCACAACCTGGAAACCATGCTTCTGCCCGGCAGTTGCCAGCATGGCGAAATCCCCCCGTCGCTGCCGGCCAAAACGGAAATCATCACCAACAACGAGGTAACGTACTTTGAGCCCGTCCACCAGCAGACGCTGGATGAATTGTTCGGGTTCCAAGGCGGCAAATTCAGCGTCGAAGCGCAGACACAGCACGCGATCCACCGAGTAGCGGCGCAGTGCCTGAAGTTTTTCGCGCAGGCGCGTCAGTCGCGGGATGGCGGCTTGCGGCTGAAAGAATTCCTGCGGCTGCGGCTCGAATAGTATTGCCTGGGTGGGCAAACCAAGCTCCTGACCCTTTTCCGCCAGCTGACCGATCACCGCCTGGTGACCGAGATGGACGCCGTCAAAATTGCCAATCGTGGCCACGCACCCGCGATGCTGCGGCTTGAGGTTGTGCCACCCGCGTATGAACTCCATGGGACCGCTCGGATTTCAGTCTGGGAAAACAGGGAAGGTTACCGTCTCGCGCACGCGAGAACAAGCGAGGAACAGCGGGAAATCTACAGATGCGCCCAGTCTGGATCGAGTTCTTCGATGATGTCCCGCAACGGACGACGTCCGCCGAAACCTTCATGATAACCGTGGTAGTGACCGATGTGCAGCTCCGGAAATTTCCAGCAGATATAGCCGTCGCCGGTGTCGAAATCCGCCAACCACAGCCCCTTGACCACCAGCCCGAGTCGCTCCATCTTGCCCATCCAGCGCCGGACAATCGCTTCGTACTGTTTTTCGACCTTGCGCACCTGGGGATTGCTCGGCACCATCGCCTCGAGCGCACGGCGCACGGGCTCCAGCTCGCGATAGGCTTCTTCGGTGATTTTCCACATCAGCGGAAACAGTTCTTCGGCCTCCGACAGCGTAAACACGCGCGGATTATCGCAAGCCGAAATCTGGTATATCTGTGCTGCGCTAGTCATCGACTTTTGGCCCCTTCCCCTTCTTAAGCAGTAACTGTGCCAATCGTACTCCGAAAGCCGTTACGGTCAATAAATACACCACCGCGCCCGTGACTACCCATATTGACAAACGGGTTGCCCGTTCCATTGCCGGGGCCCGTAACCACGAATCAAGATCACCCACTCCCCAGACGAGCACCGCACCCATCACGATACTGGCAAGGCCGATGCGTGTGAGAAAAACAACCCATCCGGGACAAGGACGATACACATCGTGTCGACGCAATGTGGAGAAAAGCATGCCGGCATTGACAAACGCCGCCAGTGAAATCGCCAGCGCCAACCCGACATGCTTCAACGGGAACACCAGCAACAAGCTCAGCAAAATATTAACCACCAGAGCAACCACACCGATGCGCATGGGCGTTTTCGTGTCCTGACGCGCGTAAAATCCCGGCGCGAGCACCTTGATCAAAATAAAGCCCAGCAGACCGAAAGAGAATGCCATGAGTGCGTTGGTGCTCATATGGACATCGTTGACGCTGAACTTTCCAAAATAAAAAAAAGTCGCCAACAACGGTCCGGAAAGGATCACCAGCGCCACCGAGGCCGGAAGGGCAACCAGAAACACCCAGCGCAGGCTCCAGTCGAGCAGATGGGAAAATTCCTCGTGCGAATTGCTGGCATGACGACGCGCCAGGCTGGGAAGAATGACGGTAGCCAGCGCAATGCCGAATACGCCCAAGGGGAATTCCATCAGCCGATCGGAATAATACAGCCACGAGACACTGCCGGTGATGAGGAACGAGGCCAACAGAGTATTCACCAACATGTTGATCTGCGCCACCGAAACACCGAAGATCGCGGGCAACATCAGCTTGAATACGCGCGCGACGCCGTGGTGACGCTCGCGCAACCGCAAACGCGGGTGCGGCAATAGATGGATTCCCCGCAGGAACGGTATCTGGAACAACAACTGCACCACACCGGCTATAAATACACCCCAAGCCAAAGCCAGGACTGGTTCATCCATGCGCGGGGCGAGCCACACGGCCGCGCCGATGAGCGAGAGATTGAGCAACACCGGCGTGAAGGCGGCGGCACCGAAACGGCCGTATGTATTAAGTATGCCCGCCGCCATCGCTACCAGGGAGATAAAGAAAATATACGGGAAGGTGATGCGCAACATCTGAACCGTCAGGCCGTATTTATCCGGTTCGTCGAGGAAGCCGGGTGCGAGGACCATCACCAAGATGGGGGCAGCGATTACCCCGAGGAGAGTGACGACGAAGAGAATGGCGCCCAGTATGCCAGCCATGTGATCGACGAAAGCCTTGGTTTCCTTGACCGTATACTTAGTCTTGTACTCGGCGAACACTGGAACAAAACTCTGGGAGAAAGCGCCCTCACCGAAGATGCGGCGCAGGAAATTGGGGATGCGGAAGGCAACGTAGAAAGCATCGGCCGCCACACCTGTGCCGGCGCCGATAAGACTCGCGAAAAAGATGTCGCGGATGAGACCACTGATCCGCGACAGCAGAGTCATGCCGCCGGTGACTGCCGTGGATTTAAGGAGCTTGCGGCTCACGGGCGAAGCGGGCTAGTCGCAAAGACACTTAACGTGTCTCTGCACCGCTGAGCGCCCGGCCACGGATGGCCGGGCTGGGGACTATCGAAGTCATGATCCCGCGCCATGGATGGCTTGTAAGCTGGTCAGAGTGAGAGAGCGATGATACAGGATGTGTCCGGCCTCCCAAACCGCCGCTGCACCGCAAAAAATCGGGGGGAGTCCGCTGGCGGAATTGACAAACATGCCTAAAATCCGCATAGTTGCCCGCCTTTCGAGGCGATTTCAGGAGAAATGTTTTGGCCAACACCGCACAAGCAAAGAAACGCGCACGTCAAGCCGAGGTGCATCGCGCGCGTAACGCCGGTCAGCGCACCGAGCTGCGCACACAGATCAAGAAAGTTCGCACCGCCATTGTGTCCAAGGACAAATCCGCGGCACAGCTAGCCTACCGCGAAGCGGCTTCCGTCATCGACCGCTTGGTCGGCAAGGGTCTGGTTCACAAAAACGCCGCCGCGCGCTACAAGAGCGGCCTCAACCAGCAACTGCGCACGCTGACGTAAGTTCTTCAGCATTCATTAAACAAAAAGGCCGGCATTGCCGGCCTTTTTTTTGTGGGTATTGTTACAGCACAACCATGTTATCGCGGTGGATAAGTTCGGGTTCATCAATGTACCCAAGAATGGATTCGATTTTGTCGCTCGCCTGACCAATGATGCGCCCGGTCTCTTCTGAACTGTAATTTACCAGCCCGCGTGCCACTTCATGGCCTTCGGGGTCGAGACAGGAAACGATTTCACCGCGCGTAAACGTCCCCTCCACAGCCTTCACGCCCACGGGCAACAAACTCTTGCCGCCCTCGCGGATGACCTTGACCGCGCCGGCATCGAGCTTGAGTTTTCCCGCGGCACGCGCCTGCCCCGCCAACCACTGTTTGCGCGCGGCCACGCGGCCCTGCGCAGCGTGCAGATGCGTCCCGATCGCCTCCCCATCCAGCACACGCGTAATGACTTTGGCTTCCCGCCCGGAGGCAATCACCGTTGAGGCGCCCGAACGCGCCGCTTTTTCTGCTGCCAACAGCTTGGAACGCATGCCGCCGCGCCCTAGCACGCCGGAACCACCGGCCATTGAAAGTAATTGCGGATCGCCGGCCTTACCTTCGGGCAACAGCTTTGCGTCTGGATCCTGACGCGGGTCCCGGTCATACAAACCGTGCTGATCGGTGAGTATCAGCAACAAATCCGCCTCGATGAGGTTGGCAACAAGCGCCGCCAAAGTATCGTTGTCACCGAAACGGATTTCCTCCGTGGCGACAGTGTCGTTTTCATTGATGACGGGAATGACACCAAAACCGAGCAAGGTTCGCAACGTGGTGCGGCTGTTGAGATAACGCTTGCGGTCGGTCAGGTCATCATGAGTCAGCAACACCTGGGCCGTATGCAAGCCATGACGTTGAAAAGCAGACTCATAAACCTGAACCAGGTTCATTTGCCCCACGGCTGCCATCGCCTGCAATTCATGTAGCGCATGCGGACGCACACCGCGCCCAAGACGCTGCATGCCGGCGGCTACGGCTCCGGAGCTGACCAGCACCACCTCCATGCCGCGGCCTCGCGCTTGCGAGATCTGCGCCGCCCAGTCATGAATACCATCGCTGTTCAGGCCCTGGCCGTCGCGCGTTAACAATGCGCTGCCGATTTTCACCACGATTCGGCGCTTGCCTTTGAGTGAGTCGCGCAGGTTAGTGCTCATATTCAATAATCGTCGTGTTTGACTGTTTTCTTTTTGACCTGCTCCATCTGCCGCATCAGATCCATGGTCAGCTCACGGCAGCCTTTGCCACTGATGGCGGAGATTTTATACACCGGGCGTTTCCATTTCAGCTTCTTGAGAAGCCGGTCGGCGATCGGCTCGCGCTCGATCTCGGGAAGGAGGTCCATTTTATTCAGCACCAGCCAGCGCTCCCGCTTGGCGAGCTGCGGACTGAATTTCCTGAGTTCCGCCTCGATGGTCTTGATGCCCGCCGCCGGATCGGCATCCGGTTCAAACGGCGCCATGTCCACCAGATGCAACAGGATGCGCGTACGCGACAAATGCCGGAGAAACTGATGCCCCAACCCCACGCCTTCGGCGGCGCCTTCGATCAGTCCCGGGATATCGGCCATCACAAAACTGCGCAGCTCACCGACACGTACCACACCCAGATGCGGATGCAGAGTGGTGAAAGGATAGTCCGCCACCTTGGGGCGCGCATCCGACACCGCTCGGAGCAAGGTGGACTTGCCGGCATTGGGCATTCCAAGCAGCCCGACATCGGCCAACACCTGAAGCTCAAACGCCAGCTCGCGATGTTCGCCAGGCTTGCCGGGCGTGGTGCGTCGCGGCGTGCGATTCGTGCTCGATTTGAACCGTGCGTTACCGAGACCGCCGTTACCGCCGTGGGCCACAAGCAATGACTCGCCGTTACGGGTAATCTCGCCGATCAGTTCTTCGGCCTCTGCATCCATCACCCGCGTACCCAAAGGAACCTGTATGTAAAGATCCTTCCCGGATTTTCCGGTGCAATTGGATCCGCCGCCCTTGGTTCCTTTCTCAGCGCGAAACACACGAGTATGCCGGAAATCGGCGAGCGTATTGAGACCTTCCTGCCCGATCAGATAAACGCTCCCACCATTGCCGCCGTCACCGCCGTCCGGTCCGCCGCGCGGGATAAACTTCTCGCGCCGAAACGAAAGCGCGCCATTGCCGCCGGCACCGGCTTCGACACGGATGGTGGCTTCATCAACGAATTTCATATGATTTTTGAGACCGCAGATAAACGCAGATGAAATCGCAGATTAACGCAGATTCTTTTAAAATCTGCTTGTTGCGCGTCCCATACAAATCATCTGCGTTCATCGTAGTTACAATCAGCGTTCATCTGCGTTCTAGGATATACAAAAACAAAAACCCCGCCGTGTTGCCAGGGCGGGGTTTTTCTATACGTGCGAAGCGGATCAGCCCGGGATGATGCTTATCGTTCTGCGATTCCGCGGGCCCTTAACGTCGTACTGTACCCGACCGTTGATCTTGGCGAACAGTGTATCGTCCTTACCAATACCGACGTTCGTGCCCGGATGAAATTCGGTGCCACGCTGACGCACGAGAATATTGCCCGCCAAAACCTGCTCGCCGGCGTAGCGTTTAACACCAAGGCGCTGCGAATGGGAATCTCTGCCGTTGCGTGAACTACCGCCTGCTTTTTTATGTGCCATGGAAAAATCTCGCTCTTACTTGATGTCGGTTATTTCAAGCTCAGTGTAGTACTGGCGATGACCCTGGGTCTTGCGATAGTGCTTACGCCGGCGCATCTTGAACACCTTGATCTTGTCCGCCCGTCCGTGACTCTTCACCGTGGCCGTAACGCTCGCGCCCGCCAACACCGGATTGCCGATACGCGCGCCGCCCTGATCGTCGCTCACCATAAGAACCGGATTAAGATCCACCGATTGACCTTCGGCGACTTCGAGTTTTTCCACCCGGATGACATCGCCAGGCGCGACCCGGTATTGTTTGCCGCCGTTTTGAATGACCGCGTACATGATTTCAACTCCTGCGTGCCCCGTTGGGCTGAAAAATGCGGAGAAAGACCGCTAAAAGGCCGGCAATTCTAACGATTGGTCTGCATCAGGTCAAACGGCTTGACGGGCGGAAACCCAGCCCCTAGCATGCCGGCCGGACCTCACCGACCCTGCATTTTCATGGATTACGAAGCCATCAAGGCACTGGTCAGGGACGATCTGCGGGCCGTGGACCGCGAGATTGAAACCCGGCTCCAGTCCGACGTCGCCCTGATCAACCAGATGGGCTCCTATATCGTCCACAGTGGCGGCAAGCGGTTACGACCTGTCTTGGTCCTGCTGGGAAGCCGGGCTTTCGAATACCAAGGCAGCGCCCACATCCGTCTGGCTGCCATTATTGAATTTATTCACACCGCCACCTTGCTGCATGACGATGTGGTAGATGCCTCGGAGCTGCGCCGCGGCCATACCACGGCCAACACCATCTGGGGCAACGAAGCTAGCGTGCTGGTGGGCGATTTTCTGTATTCGCGCGCCTTCGAGATGATGGTTGAAGTTGGCAGCATGCGCGTGATGGAAATTCTGGCCCACACTACCAATACCATCGCCAAAGGCGAGGTCATGCAATTGCTCAATTGCCACGATCCAGAAACCACTGAGGAGCGTTATATCGATGTTATCCGCAACAAAACCGCCAAGCTGTTCCAAGCGGCAGCGCAGCTCTCGGCCGTTATCAGCGGGCAAAATCCGCAAATCGAGGAAGATATGGCAGCGTACGGCATGCATCTGGGAACGGCATTTCAGCTGGTGGACGATGCGCTTGATTATGGGCGGGACAATCACGATCTCGGGAAAAACATCGGGGATGATCTGGCCGAAGGCAAACCCACCTTGCCGTTGATTCACACTCTGCGACAGGGAAATAATCGCCAACGCGAGCTGATCCGTGCCGCCATCGAGGAAGGAGGCTTGGCCCAGATGGAAGAGGTCATGGACGCCATTGAATCAACGGGTTCCATCACGTACACTGCGCGCCGGGCTGAAGACGAGGCCGCCCGGGCCACGGCAGCCTTGGCCACCATACCGGATTCGCCCTACAAACAAGCGCTTCTCGATCTGGCCCATTTTTCTGCCCACCGCAGTTATTAGGTATCACCAGTATCAACGGGGTGTAGCGCAGCCTGGTAGCGCACTTGCTTCGGGAGCAAGGGGCCGGAGGTTCAAATCCTCTCACCCCGACCAACATCCATCTTGTCGGGGTGTTCGGATTCCAGCCTCGCGTTTCCCGAACGCGGGGCGTTCAGCGCTTCACCCCACCCCACAATCATCAATTGATACGATATCCTCATGGGACAACTGCTTCGCATCATCATTATCCTGTTTGGACTATGGCTGGTCCTGACCATCGTCAAACGCGCCTTGGCAGCGCGTCAAACTCCACCAACAGTTAAACCCTCTGTAGCTAAAATGGTGGCCTGCGCCCATTGCGGGCTGCATACGCCAGAATCAGAGGCCCTACAGGAAGGCAACAAGCACTATTGCTGCGAAGAACATCGGAAAACCGCAGATAGACGCTGAATTTTCGTTATGAGTCAAATCTGACCCGTCATATCCTTGCTTGTTACAAGCGCTAGAGTGGAAAATTCCGGCAAAAATATAACTGACAATTTTTGCTACCCCCCGGAATCTGTGCTATTTCCATAGGGTATGACAGCAATGGATAGCGTCCTTCCCCGTGCAGGGCAGAGCCAGGCGGAAGGCCGGGCAGTCGTAGAGGCCCAGAACTGGAAGCTTCTTAAATACTTCAATTTTTATCGCTTGGCGATTGCGCTGGCCGCGTCAGGCATTGCCATTTCCGTCGGGAAATTCTCGCCTTTCGGCGAGGCCCACCCCGGACTGTTCCTCAGCGCGAGCGTGGTTTACGCCATCATCAGTCTGACGGCGGCCTTTTCCATTCATTTTCAGAAACCCGATTACGACAGCCAGGCAGCGCTGCTTTCTTTCGCGGATGTCACCCTGCTCACCATCATCATGCACGCCAGCGGCGGGTTACCCAGTGGTCTGGGGTTGATGCTGGTGGTCGCCATTGCCGGCACCAGCCTGATGCTCAGTAAACGTTTAACGATCTTTTACGCCTCGCTGGCCACCATCGCCGTGCTGCTGGAACACTCATGGGGTTGGCTGACCGGAGGAGGTTCTACAGATATCGATGTACTGCAAGGTTCTCCACAGGTGGGATTGTTTGGAATTGGTCTCTACGCCACGGCCTTCTTCGGTTACCTGCTCGCCACCCGTCTGCGTGCCACCGAAGAATTAGCCCAGCGCCGTGGCGTGGATGTCGCCAACCTCACGCAACTCAATGAACTTGTCATTCAACGCATGCAATCCGGCGTCGTCATCTGCGACCCGCAGGGTAACATACGTCTGATCAACCAATCCGCGCAGAAATACCTCGGCATTCACAACGAGGCCGAAAAGAAATCTCCGCTCAATGAGATATCACCGGATCTCGCCATCCAACTGTTCCAATGGTTGGGCAACAGCGCTGTCAATCGGGGACGGAAAGTATTCACCTCGCGCGTGGGCTATTCCCTGCTGCCCCGCTTTGTGTCCCTGGGCGACGACAAAGACGCGGTCAAACTGATTTTCCTTGAGGATATGTCAATATTAAAACAACAAGCCCAGCAGTTGAAAATGGCGGCGCTGGCGCGCCTGACCGCGAGTATCGCGCACGAGATCCGCAACCCTCTCGGCGCACTCACCAACGCCGCACAGCTTCTCGGCGAAACCATGAATGTCGAAAACGCCGAGGAGAAACGACTCGTCAAGATCATCGATGAACAAAGCAAGCGCATGAACGTCATCGTGCAGAACGTCACGCAACTTAGCCGGCGTGATCGCATCAACCCGGTCAAGCTCGAACTTGAACCGTGGCTCCAGGATTTCCTGCGCCAATACGGCGATACTGTTTCCGTGCCACGCGACGCTTTCGTTACACACAGCATCCATGGCTTGTCATTATGTGTGGACCCGGATCAGCTCTATCAGGTTATCTCCAATCTGTGTCAAAACGCCCTACGTCATAGCCCACCTTTTACCGGCACGCCCTTGATCAAATTCCTAGGCAGTCGCGACGGCGAGGATCGCCCCATTCTGGATGTCATTGACTGGGGTGCCGGCGTCAATCCCGACATCGCAGACAACATTTTCGACCCCTTCTTCACGACTACGCCGAAAGGAACGGGGCTCGGCCTGTATATCGCGCGGGAGTTGTGCGAAGGCAACGGCGCCACACTGAATTACCACCCCGGGGAAGGCGGAGTTGGCAGCCGCTTCCGGGTTTCATTTGTACGCGCCGAGGATTGCGCTGAGCTGGGAACGCTATGAATAAACCCAAAAACCAGGTCCTGATCGTCGACGACGAGCCGGACATTCGTGAGGTTCTCGAACTGACGTTGGGGCGCATGAATCTCGAAACGCGCTCGGCATCAAACATTGATGAAGCACGCCATTTGCTCGAGGACTACAAATTCGATCTGTGCCTGACCGACATGCGCCTGCCGGACGGCAATGGCATCGAACTCGTGCGCCACATCCAGGATAAACACCCTTATCTGCCGGTGGCCGTCATCACCGCCTTCGGGAATATGGAAACTGCCGTGGCCGCTCTCAAGGCCGGCGCCTTCGACTTTGTATCCAAGCCGCTCGATCTCAATGATTTGCGCAATATCGTCCGCTCCGCCTTGCGTGTAGGACAAGCGCAGGTGGTAAAAACAGCCCCCGATGTTGGCAACGAACTGGCTGAAACCGATACAGGCGCCAAAAAAATGCTGGGCGAATCCGCTGCCGTCCAGAAAGTGCGGAGTATGATCGAACGCCTTTCCCGCGGACAGGCGCCGGTTTATATCGCTGGTGAATCCGGCACCGGCAAGGAACTTGCCGCACGCCTGATTCACGAGTTGGGTCCGCGCGCGGACAAACCCTTTGTCCCGGTCAACTGCGGGGCAATACCCGAAAGCCTCATGGAAAGCGAATTCTTCGGGCACAAGAAAGGCAGTTTCACCGGAGCGGTGGCCGACAAGGACGGCCTGTTCAAGGCCGCCGACGGTGGCACGTTGTTCCTCGATGAAGTCGGCGATCTGCCGCTGTCCATGCAGGTAAAGCTCCTGCGCGCGATACAGGAAAGATCTGTCCGCCCGGTCGGCGCCCAGATCGAAATCAAGGTGGATGTACGAATTCTTTCGGCTACTCACAAAAATCTGCACGATCTCGTGGCCCAGGGGAAATTCCGCCAGGACCTTTACTACCGGCTGAATGTCATCGAGCTCATGATTCCACCGCTGCGCGATCGCGTTGAAGATATTCCCCTACTCGCGGAAGCGCTGTGCCGAAAGCTGTCCGACAATATGGGAATGAGGCCTCCCGGCCTGACCCTGGATGCCACGGAAGCTCTGCAACGCTATGCCTTCGACGGTAACGTGCGCGAACTCGAAAATATACTCGAACGGGCATTGACCCTGTGCAATGGCACGGAAATTACCGCACAGGATCTGCAGCTCCAGGTTGATGCGGATGAGAGCGAGGCGGAGACCGTCATGGGCGGCAAGGAATCGCTGGACGACTACCTGGAGCGGGTGGAACGCGCCACCATTGAAAAGGCCCTGGCTCAGACCCAGCAGAACAAAACCGCTGCCGCCAAGCTGCTGGGAATCAGCTTCCGCGCCCTGCGCTACAAGCTGGAGAAACTCGGAATCGAATGAGTTGAATGTCAGGTTTGGTCAGTTCTGCCCAAAAATGGCAATTTGTCTCTAAAAAACAGGGCTGGAAATTGAATGATGGAGATGGTAATTTAAAAAAATCGTTCTATTTCAACAGGTCATGTTCCGACTAAGCGGAAAGTACCGAACTAACCACTGGCACGGATCATGCAAGATATTTGGGTCTTAAAGCTGAGCAGTTATTGGCCGGGCTCTGGCCGAATTGACTTCGGAAGGGGCTCTGCTAAGTAGGTACATGAGGATGTCACGGAAAGCATCGGCCTGGCAGGGAGTCGGGACCCCATGCTCGCAGACGGTCCCCGTTTA
>JACXTT010001356.1_pt1 | contig 40880 bp, 32 predicted proteins | sample 9270951 | NCBI WGS metagenome assembly JACXTT01 (sample SAMN15532306, study PRJNA645909) | rock metagenome | isolation source: weathered quartz diorite | place: Puerto Rico | collected 2017-06-21
TCCCCCCCTCTCCGCCAGATTTACCTAACTGCATCTAGCGTCGAAACTGCCGACTTCTCGCACGAACAACTTCTACATCGAGCGCGAACCTTCGAGCCTTCCTGGTTGCACAGTAGTTGCACACATCATTTCCAAGGCCTTCATCGCATTCGCAGCGTCCACACTCACCGTCTTCACGTAAATTCATCGTCGTGGTGACGTTCGCGTGACGCAGGATTTGTTGAATCACCTTGTCGGAAACTCCGAGTCTGTGCAGGTTGGTGGCGAGCGCTTCCATAAACATCTACTTGACACAGCCGCCGTTGAGAAGTAATTTTCCCTCAATGTTTTTCCTTGGAGTCAAAGTCTGATTCCTGGCGTCAAGTATTTGTGTGACGGAGAGTCTGAAGATCGCTATCTCATGCTTTTCCTCTGAATCTGGGAACGGCGTGGTTCCAGGCACTTGAGGGTGGAGAGCACTTCGTTTGTTTTTCAGGCTTTGAATCCGAATATGAGTTTGTTGGGTTGCCGAGAGAGGTGAGGAGAATGTGCAAGAGAATTCTTACTGCGGTCGTAGTCTGTATCGTTGCAGCTTGTTGCGCACAAATGGCGTACGGCCAGGCAACAGGTAGTTTTCTGGGGGTAGTGACAGATAAATCGGGTTCGGCAGTTTCCGGAGCTTCCGTCAGGGTCACCTCTCAAGGCACTGGCGCAAGTCGTGAAGCCAAGACCGATGATGCGGGCCACTACATCATCAACTTGCTGCCGGTATCCATCTATACGATCCGGGTGGAATTCCAGGGCTTCCAGGCGGTGGAGAGCAAGGATGTAAAACTGCAGGTGAATGAGCAGCGCGAATTGGATTTCGTCTTGTCCCCCGCCACCGTGGGTTCCACGATTGAAGTCGTAGCAAACGAAGTGGCGTTGGAGACCGCGAATCCCTCCCTCGGGCAGGTCATCACCTCCCAGCAGGTTTCTCAGCTCCCGTTGAACGGGCGCGATTTCGTGCAGCTCGCGACGCTCACTCCCGGGACTGCAGCGGAGACAAACCCCAACAGCTTTTTCACCACTTCTCCCACCAGTGAGGTGGCTGCTCGCGGACCGTTCTCACTTTCAGTCGGTGGTTCACGCCCCAACAGCACGGACTGGCTGATCGATGGGGTTGACAACAACGAGTTGACCGCAGGCGGCATTTCCATCCTCTCTTCGATCGACTCCATTCAGGAGTTTAAGGTCCTGACATATAACTACTCGGCGGAGTACGGAACTCGCGCGGGTCCGGCAGTGTTGTTGACCACCAAGTCAGGGACCAACAATTTCCACGGCTCGCTGTTCGAATTCTTGCGAAACACCTCTTTGGACGCCAAGAGCTTTTTCGCAACTTCCCCGGAAAAATTCAACCTGAATCAGTTTGGCGGGTCTGTTGGCGGACCAATCCGAAAGAACAAGACATTTTTCTTCCTCGACGGCGAACAAAAATTTCAGCGCCACGGCATTCAGTTCACGGGCCTTGTTCCTTCTGACGCCATGCGCAACGGTGATTATTCCGCTGATCCGTTCGGCACTCCCGCGTCCGGACTGGTCATCGCAAATCCGCATATGGTGGGAACGTCCACGAACCCCAGCGTTTTCCCTAATATTTATTTCCAATGCGATGCCAGCGGCAATCCATTGTCAGCAAACGCAAATGGAAGCCAGCCCCAAGGGACAGCCTGCAATAAGATTCCGCTCGGCCTGATCAATCCGATTGGCCAGGCCATGATGAAACTGTACCCACAGCCCAACGCGACCGGCAACTCCAGTTTTAACTTTACCAGCGCGCCGGTTCGCAGGCTGGATGAAACCAAGTTTGATATACGCGTGGACCACAACTTCTCTGGCTCGGACTCGTTATTCGCCCGCTTCAGTTACGACCAAGCGAGTTCCTACGTGCCAGGCGGAGCCCCCGGTTTTGCGGAACAGAATGCTTTTGGCAGCAATCAAGGAATCCTCAACCACGCGAGAAACGTCGCCATCGGGGAGACCCACATCTTTTCGCCGACAACCGTGAACCAATTCAGCTTTGGTTACAATCGCATCTTCAACTACATCATTTCGCAGGGCTCGGGGACCTGTGCATCCGCAAAGCTCGGCATCATCGGCGCGAACCTGGGTTGCCCCAGCGGCGGCACCACCTGCACGCCAAGGGCGTACAGTTGCGGGCTGGCTAGCGTGCTAATGATTGGCGGCTACTGGTCCCTTGGCGATCGCGGCTATACGCCGTTCCAAGGGGGAACCAACATCTTCACGGCAAATGATTCTGTCGACATGATCCGCGGAAAGCATGATTTCAAGTTCGGTATCGGCATCCGCGCTAACCAGATGAATGTCGGCACTGAGGCTTTCCAGGACGGTTTCTGGATCCCCGGTGCCATCGGCAATTTCAGCGGCTATGCGAGCACTGGCGTGAGCATCCCCGGTAATCCCACGGCGGACTTTCTACTGGGCCTAGTGGGTGTGTCATTTCACGATCAAACATTCAACGGGCCGGTCAGCGGCCGCCGCTGGAAAATCTACCGGCCCTTCGGTCAGGATGATTGGAGAATCACCAAGGACCTGACCCTCAATCTCGGCTTGGCATGGGATATAACCAATCCCATCTCGGAGGTCGCTGGTCGCATGGCAAACTACGACCCTTATGTGAACAAGCTTTTCGTTGCCGGTCAGAATGGTGTTTCGCAGTCTGCGGGAGTACAGAAGAGTTGGACGGCTTTTGAACCAAGAATCGGCCTGGCTTGGAAGGTGTTGGGCAGCGACAAGACTGCGGTCCGGGCCGGCTATGCCATTTATCACGATTCCGCCTGGAGCATGGGTGCCCAAGGGCTTTGGCAGAATCCGCCCTTCTTCGCCGAGGCCGATGCCTTTGGCCTTGCCCAACAGTCGGGAATACCCGGAGCTGGGTGCCCCTTTACGACCTCCTACTGCCATACTGTACTTGGCAACCAATTTGTTTCGGGCGCTGGCCTTTCATTTCAAATTATTAACAGCCCGCCGGACCTTTCTACATTCACAGGAACGCTTTTTTTCCAACCGAGAAACTTCAAGCTCGGTAAGGTTCAGCAGTTCAACGTGAACGTGGAACGCCAGATTCCGGGCAATGTTGTGCTCACAGTTGGATATGCGGGTTCGCGCGGAAACCATGTTCTGGTGGCCGGAAACAATCTGAACACATTCGGCCCAACGAATTGCAGCGCTGGCACGATCGGTTGCAACCCCGACGGAACACCCTTTTCTCCTGGCTTCGCCGTGGGTAACTCTGTTTTGGGGTTCTTGGACTACGGCAAAACCACCTACGATTCTCTGCAAATCAAAGCCGAGACCAAAGAGTCAAGATACGGCCTTTATGCTTTGATTGGCTACACGTATTCCCACACCCGTGACAATGGCCTATCGGATGGTTTGGGCTCCTTACTGAGTGCGGTTTATTTCCCGCTACCGAACTGGCAGAACCTGGATTGGGCGCCTTCGCAGGTTGACTTGAGAAATAGCTTTACAACAAGCGTCATTTACGACTTGCCCTTGGGCAAGGGAAAAAAGTTCGGCAACAGCTGGAATAACGTGACGAACTCGGTTCTGGGAGGTTGGCAGTTAACCTTGATTGAGAAAATCACTTCTGGGTTTCCGGTTCCTCTAATCGACTCCTTAAACCAGTCTGGAGTTTTTTTTAACAATGGCGGCAACGGGAACAACTTTAATCGCCCGGACAAAGTCGCGGGTTGCGATCCCTCCGCGGCCAGCCATAAGAGTCTCCAATACATTAACGCGGCTTGCTTCGCCAATGCGGTCGGCCACCTCGGGAATGCTTCGCGCGTGCCCGTCTACGGTCCAGACTTCGTTAACACGGACTTCTCCGTCATCAAGCAATTCACGCTGCCTTGGGAGAATATGGGCCTGAACTTCAGGGCGGAGTTCTTCAACTTGTTCAACCACGCGCAGTTCGGCTTGCCGGTCAACGACGTCAGGGCACCTGGCTTCGGTCAAGTAAACTACACGGTGAACAACCCGCGCCTCGTTCAGTTCGGGCTGAAGTTCACATTCTAGGGTAACGTCGCATCGAATCGACCTGGAGTTTTCCTCGCCGCCCCACCGCAACTCCGGTGGGGCGGCTGAATTTTGGATCGGTACTAATCTCATTAGTTCAACGCGAATCAGGAGCAACTGGAGGCGGTGACGAAGGATTCGTGTTGCGAAGCGAATACACAAACTGCTGAATCTCGCGCCGTTCACGTTCGGCTTCCTTGCTTTTCTGTTCGGAGATCTGCTTGAACAACGCGATCTCCTTGCCGGCCTGGTCTGCTTGTCCCATGCGCCGGTACAGCTGCGCCAGGCGGTAATGGGCCTCGTCCGGCAAAGGCGTGGTTTCAACTGCCTTCTGGAGCGCAGCGATGGCGCCTGGAAAATCCTGGCGTTCCGAACGCAGAATACCTAACTGCAGATAACCATTGCCGAAATGGGGATCGAGCTCGAGCGCCGTTTTCAGCTCCGTTTCCGCCACATCGAAGTTTTCCTGGTTCCGAATCTGCTTCGTCAGTGCCACGGCGTGAAAGTAATGCGCCATGGCGCTCTCCGGATGCAGGCCGACGAATCGCTTCATCCGGTCTGTCCAACCAGGCGGCTCGATGTTTTCGGTTGCCTGTAGCCTGCCGAGAAAAAGGTACGGCGTGGGTTCCGCGGGGTTCAGATCGCAAGCCTCCAGGAAAATTTGCCCAGCCTCCTCCTTGGAGCCTTGCGCAAATCTCGCCGCGCCCAATCCCAGCAATATGCGGCTGGAATGTGGATAAAGCCGGCGGCCTTTGGTGAACACTTCGATTGAGGGCTCGAACGCTCGATGCAACAGCAATTCTGCACCCCAGGCAAAGAGATGCGGCTCACTCGGCTGCATTTCTGCCGCGCGCTGGTATTCTTTGACGGCTTCGAGGGGACGCCCTCCACTCTCCTCAAGCTCCGCCAATTGGGCATGTAGGTCCGCGTTGTCTTCCCGGGCAAGCTTGGCTCGAATGGAGGCTTCACTCGAAGCTCCTGCGCGTTCAGGATCGCGTGGGGCAACGTTAGGTTGGCTGGTTTCTTCTCGGACCAAAGAAACTGCGTCCTTCACCAGCGTATTGCTACTCGGCAAGACCCGGCCAGACCCATGGCCGCCCAGGGCCGTCGTATCGGTGACACCCGCCACGGTGAATGTGGGTTTGTCCGAGAATTCAATGGCGCTGGATTCGTCCTTCGCTGTTCCAGTTGCTTGAGCCTTCGTCAAAAGCAGAACGATCGATTTTGCTTCTCGCTCGTGGAGAACGAATGGTCCTTCCTTCCCCTCCAGGTAGCCCTGCAGCTTTGTGTGCACTGTATAGGTCCCAACGGATACTGCCTCGAAGCGGAAGCGCCCTTGAGAATCGGTGGTTGAGGCAAATGTGTGGTCGGGATCAGCACCCTCGAGGGCTACCACTGCGCCAACCATCGGACGATCTCGGGAGTCGTGGACCCTTCCCTCGATCACGGGGAGGCTTTGCTTGTCCCCGGTCTGCCCTTGAAGCAACGGAGCCGACATCGTCAGCAAAGCGCAAAGGGAGCTGACGATCCGAATCGACCTGGTCAGAGCGGTGTTCATATGGCGGCAGCGTGCCAGAGACTGCGTCGGACCTTCATTCTAGCGGTGGAAGGGACGCCACGCAATCGGCCGTGTAGAGCGGGACGAAAGAAGGCATTTACTACCGAAACGTGAAGGCGGGCTACTGTTCCGCCTGCTTCAATTCTTCTTTGGCCTGCGCATGATCTGGATGTTGTTTTAGCAGCTCCAGAAGAACGGTCTTTGTTTTCTCTCGGTTTCCTTCGATGGCGAAGACGCGCGCCAGATTCAGATAGGCTTGATCATACGCCGGTGCTACGCGAATCGACTCTTCAAAACTGCGTTTCGCTTCCTCCGGGCGCCGTGTGCGGAGATAGAGAATCCCGAGGTTGTTGAGCGCTTCTGGATAAGCAGGACGGGCCGCCAGTGCTTTTTGCAAATAGTCATAGGCACGCTCGGTGTCATTCTGTTGGGCAAAAACCATGCCGAGACTGTAATTTGCCTCGGGGTCATCGGGATTCAGTGCGACGGCGTGCTCGAGCACGCGCTTGGCTTGCCCCCAATCCTTCTTCTGACGGTAGGCACTACCAAGGTTCTGCAATGCAACGGAGTGTTCGGGATCGATCTGAAGGGCACGCTGAAACTGCTGAATGGCAAGATCGGTGTTCCCTTCACGTGCCGCCAATATTCCCAGGTTATTCCAGGCGTTGGGCACCGTGCCAGGATAGCTGGCATGAAGTTGGAGAACACGCTGAAAGCACTCGCGGGCCTCATTCGCTTTTTGCTGCTGCAAGTACGTGCTGCCAAGTCCGTAGAATGCTTCCGCGCTTTTCGGATCGTCTTTGAGGGCTTGTTGGAAAAATACCCCCGCCTGCTCAAAATAGCCGCGTTCGAAAAAGACGAAACCAAGGGAAAGATAATTCCTCTCAAAATCATAGGACTCGCTTACTCCGGCAAAGGGAAGCGCTTTGGCCAATCGCTCTGGGACATTCTGCGGGATGCTTTGGAAATCCGCCCGAAACTGCTCCTTCAACACTGAGCCCTGGTAAATCTTGACGATATATCCGGCCGGATCGACAAGGAATGAAAGGGGAACGCTGAGGTCGCAATGGCGATCGAACAACTGACGGTAGGTGATGTTATACGCGGCGATGGCATCTTGAGAAGCTTTTAGAATCGGGAAAGAATGTCGCACGAAGGATAATTGCGCATGGCACTCGCCTTCGTTCTGCGCGCCATCGACATTGATCGTGAGCAGTTGCAATCCTTTTCTCGCCCACTCTTCGTGCGACAATTCAAATTCTTCCAGATCTTTCTGGGAACCTGACAGGGATGCGGAACAGAAATGGAGAAGCACCGGCTTGCCGCGATGGGCAGATAGGGTTTCGAACTGTCCGGCAAGATCGGGAAGAGAAAAATCGGGGGCTAGAACCGGCACAAGCAGCCAAGTTTCCACAGAATGCGGCAAAGTTTCATTGGTAGAGGGAGCTGTTGCGGTTGCCGGCCAGCTCGAGGATTTGGCGAAAGGCTCCATTCGCGATGGCGGCAGCCCTTCTTCCACCGAAATCCGGTGGTTGATTGGCAAGTCGTGCAGCTTCTGGGAGAGTCCGCTGGGCCATTGAATTGTGGCTTGAACGGGCGACTTCGCAGCTCCCAAACCAAAAAACATCTCTTTCGTGTGTTGCGCGAGGAACCCGGAACCAATTCGGAGGATGCGGCTCTGGCGGCCCGATTCCGTCTCCACAGTGATCCTGGCTCCAATGCTGTCGCGATTGCTCTCCTTCCCGGAAAGGCGAAAAGAGATGACGGGGGGCAGTTCTGGCAGCACATTCTTCAGGTATCGTAACTGCGGGCTATTGCGATTCTTCAAGACAACTTCCAACCGGCCATCCTGGTCGAAATCGCCCAGGGCAAACGTCCGGCTGTCTTCCAGAGAGTCCAGTCCAGCAATTCCTGAAATATCAGAGAAGGTTCCATCTCGATTGTTCATGTAGAAGACGTTCCTCTCGAACCCGCTCCAGGTGTGGTCAGACCGAATAAGCTCGTTGAGGGCATTCCAACCTTGCTCGTACGCATGGCTTGGCCTGGCCTCATTCGGTGAATTAGCCACCACCTGTCGCCAGAAAAAGCTGTTGAGGTCTTCTCGTATCGTTCCCGAAACCATCCCGTTGGCAATGTATAGATCCGGAAAACCGTCGTGATTGAAATCCCAGGCGTCGCTCGACCACGACCAGCGTCCCATGGTCGTTCCAGACCGTGCACTGACGTCTTCAAAACTGCCGTCGAGGTTTCGGTACAGACAGTTGCCCATCGCGTGCTTTCGGTAGAGTGCACGAGCTTTTTGATCAGCATCCTTCTGAAAAATCTCCTGCTCGGAGATGCGGATACCGGCTGCCGTCCACATGTTGGCGACGTAGAGGTCTTCCCTTCCGTCATTGTCAAAATCAAGCCACGAAACACTCATCCCGGCGCCGATGTCCTCCACACCGGCCTCGCGGGCTACGTCGGTGAAGGTTCCGTCGCCATTGTTCCGATAAAGGTTTTTGCGTCCGAAATCGTTGACCACGTAGAGGTCTGGCCAGAGATCGCCGTTGTAGTCACCCCAACTGCAACAGAAACTGAAGCGCGTGTTGTTTTGATCGAGGCCGGATTGCCTTGTGACGTCGCGAAAGGTTCCGTCCCGCTTGTTGCGCATCATGAAATTGGGCGGACCATTCTCTGCCTCGTAATAAGGCATGGGGTAGCGGTATTGATCCGTGCCTTGGTAATAGGCGTAGAGGCAGAAATAGATGTCCAGCCATCCGTCGCGGTCGTAATCCGCAATGGCGGCGCCGGTGAAGGTGCCTTGGGGAGGATTGGCAAACTGGAAAGCATCCGGCTTGAGGCGGAATTTTCCTCCTCCTTGATTGAGAAAGAGTAACGGGCCCGTGGAACGCACGACAATCAGGTCCTGGCGGCCGTCGTTGTCGATATCGGCGAACAAGGCGCAAGCTGTGTCCTCCAGGACACCGAGTCCCGATGAGTCCGTGATGTCTTCGAAGGTGCCATCCACGAGATTTCGAAAAAGCCGGTTGGGGAGTCCCGCAGGCTGACAGACGTAGAGGTCGTCGCGGCCGTCCCCGTCAATATCTGCGACGGAGACTCCGTTGTGCCCGTAGATATCAATGCCGCTGGCGCCATCGAGGACGGTTCGCCAATAGTCTGTCCCCGAAATCAACTGCGAAGCATACGAGCGATTGCTGCCAAACGCGTGTGATGTAATGTCCAGGAAGACGGGAGCCAAAGAGCGACTGCGTTCCTCGTCAAGAGCCCGCCATTTCCGGAGCCGCATCTCATCGGAAGGAAGCCTCTCCCAAGTGAGCTCCCAATACCCCACTCGTTGCTCGCGATGGAAGCCGGGGCCTGTACCCACCAGCTCGAAGCGGACAATCGTCACAAGCGAAGCGGATTCTCCGCTCGCGGAGGATGGGGGAGATTCGGAGTGGATACTGACGATCAGAAAATCCGCCGTCATCAATTTTGAAAAAGTGACCAAGGAGGAACGCAATTCGGCTAGAAAAGCTTCTCTCATGAGAGTAGGTTGTGGCGGGTATTGGACCAGCCACACTCTGAGCGACAATGCATCGTTGACAGTCCTCAGTCGACCGGCTTTCATAGAGCTGCCCAAAAAGCCAGCGGACATCACCTTGCCCAATGCCGCTGTGTCTTGGGGGGACTGCAGTAATCGCGAAGTCCACTCCTTGAAAATAGCTTCAATTTGATCCTGATACTTCTCTGAGACGAAATCGTCGAAACCTGCCGGGAGTTTGCGTAACACCGCTTCAATACCTCTTTTCAAGCGGTATTCAGGGTGGAGTTGCAATTCGTCTTGAGTTGCAGGTTGCTCTCGTGAAACGAAGGGAAAAAGGGAACGAAAAGGAATCCCTGCGGGAAAGAAGGCTAGTGATGCTCCTTGACAATATTGGAGAAATTTGCGGCGGCTAAGATCGACGGGACTGCACTCCTTCCAAGACCCACTCAGATAGGTGCTCCATGGTATTCTGCGGAAACGGCACTGTAGCACCGGCATCAGGACGCGTCAAGTTTGCGCCTAGGCCCCCAGAATGCGGAGGCTGGCTGCGGCAATCTTGCTATTAATTTTGCGACGCATTTGAACTGACATGAATATTGCTCGCCCACACGGCGTGAAAGGTATCCCCGATAGATTGCCAGGGTTATAATCGCGGCCAATTTATGGCTCTCGCTGCAGGCAGAAAACTCGGTCCATTTGAAATCGTTGCTTCGCTCGGCGCAGGCGGCATGGGCGAAGTCTACCGCGCGCGGGACACGCGGCTCGAGCGCACTGTTGCCATTAAGCTTCTGCCCGCCGCATTCTCCGCAAGCAGTGACCGGTTGCACCGCTTCGAGCAAGAAGCGCGCTCGGCATCTGCCCTCAACCACCCCAATATCGTTACCATCTACGAGCTCGGACAGGACGGTTCGACTCACTACATTGCGATGGAGCTGGTAGAGGGGAAGACCCTGCGCGAGCTGCTTGTCTCCGGCTTGCTGCCAATGCGAAGGACAATTGAAATCGCGGCGCAGGTTGCGGAGGGTCTGACCAAGGCTCATGAAGCGGGCATCACACATAGGGACCTAAAGCCCGAGAATCTGATGGTCTCTCATGATGGCTTCGTCAAAATCCTCGACTTTGGCCTGGCAAAGCACGGGGCGCCAAGCGGAGAACGCTCGGACATGTTCAATACGTCCACGTCGCTGACTGCATCGGGTCTAGTTCTAGGAACGGTGGGATACATGTCACCGGAGCAAGCCGGCGGCCGCCCGCTGGATTTCCGGTCAGACCAGTTCTCTTTCGGTTTGGTGCTCTACGAGATGGTGACCGGAAAGCACGCCTTTCGGAGAAGCACAGCAGCGGAGACACTGGTGGCCATTCTCCGGGAACAGCCCGAGCCGATCATAGCGCAAAACCGCGACGCCCCCGCTCCGTTGTGTTGGGCGATTGAGAGGTGTCTAGCGAAAGAGCCAGACAAACGTTACGCATCTACCCGAGAACTCGCACGGGAACTTGTAGCCATACGCGACCGCTTCTCGGAGAAGCCAGCTATGCAGGTGGAAACCCACCCAACGAATCTTCCTGTGTCGCGGACCGGGTTTGTGGGGCGAGAAAAGGAAGCAGCTGCCGCCAAAGAGCTCCTGCTGCGCCAGGATGTGCGTTTGGTTACGGTCACGGGTCCAGGCGGGATCGGCAAAACGCGTCTTGCAGTGGAAGTGGCAAGTGGCCTTATCGAGCGGTTTCCAGGTGGGATCCATTTTATCCCGCTCTCCCCGCTAAGCGATCCGAGCTTGATCGCTTCCGTGATCGTTCAAACGTTGTGTATCCGGGAGGCGGGAGGGCAGTCGCCGATCGAAATACTCAAGAAAAATTTACAGGATTCACTGCGCGCACCAATGCTGTTCCTGCTGGACAATTTCGAGCACCTGGTTCAGGCGGCGCCTACCGTGGCGGAGTTGCTGGCCATAGGCCCCAATCTTAAAATCCTCGTAACGAGCCGCGCAGCACTGCACGTGTACGGAGAACATGAATTCCCGGTGCCGCCGCTTGCGCTGCCGGATTCGCGGTCCATGCCTTCTGTGGATGTCCTCTCACAGTACCCTGCGGTCGCGCTATTCGTTCAACGCGCCGTCGCTGCCAAGCCAGATTTTGAACTTAACCGAGAGAACGCGTCCGCCGTCACTGAGATTTGCACTCGACTGGATGGTCTGCCTCTCGCCATCGAGCTTGCAGCCGCCCGGGTCAAAGTCCTGTCACCCACTTCTCTGCTGACACGCCTGGCGAGCCGGTTGCAGTTATTAACTGGTGGCGCGCGGGACTTGCCCCGGAGGCAGCAAACGCTTCGTGCCGCAATCGATTGGAGCTACGACCTTTTGAACGCTGCAGAGCAGAAACTTTTTCGGAGATTGTCAGTGTTCGTGGGGGGATGCAATCTAGAAGGCGTGGAAGCTGTGTGCGACACCAAAGGTGACCTCGATTTGGACTTGCTCGACGGTATGGCATCCATGGTGGACAAGAGTCTTGTGCAGCAAGTCGAACAAGCGAAGGGTGCGTCGCGGTTCTTGATGTTGGAAACCATTCGCGAGTACGCTCTGGAAAAACTGCAGGCGAGCGGGGAGCGGGTCTCGACGAAACGCGCTCATGCGGCCTACTGCCTGGTACTGGCAGAAGAAGAGGCTTCGGAGCCTAGCGGCGCGCAAGGGACGGAATGGATAGGACGCTTCGCGCTCGAACATGACAATTTTCGCGCGGGCCTTGAGTGGCTGACCGAAACTGGAGATGCAGAGTGGGGTCTGCGGCTCGGCACCGCCCTGTTTCGCTTTTGGGAGATTCGCGAGTATCTCGCTGAAGGCAGGGACAGGTTGGGCAGGCTGCTGAAGCTCAGAGGAGCGGCAGCTCCCACGAAGGCGCGTACGCGCGCGCTTTTTGCCGCAGGCGTCCTCGCAGGCGAGCAGGGAGATTACGCCTCGGCGGAGACGCTTATCAGCGAAAGCCAAAACATCGCGCGTCAATTGGGCGACAATACGGGCGTCGCTGTCTCCCTAAACGCGCTGGCGGTCTTTGCTCGCGACCGGGGTAGCATCGCAAAGGCGCGCGCCCTGTTCGAAGAAAGCCTCGCGTTTTGGAGAGAATTAGGCGACTTGAAGGCCGTCGCTCGCGCTCTCAGCAACTTGGCGAATGTCGTCAAATTGCAGGGAGACTATGACCGCTCGCGCTCCCTTTACGCGGAGTGCCTTTCCATCTTCGGGGGACTGGGAGATCGGACGGGTGTCGCCTGGTCGCTTAACTACCAGGGGGATGTCGCACGCGATCAGGGTGACTCCGCCGCCGCGGGCACATTGTACGAACAGTGCCTGGTGATCTTTCGGGAGCTAAGTGACAGTTGGGGCATTGCTGGCACACTGGCTGATTTAGGAAGCTTGGCGAGGGAACAGCGGGATTATCCCTGTGCGCACTCTCTGTACCGGGAAAGCATAATCATTTTCCAGGAGCTGGATCATAAACGCGGAATTGCTCGCTTGTTGGAGTGTTTCGCGTGCTCAGCGGCTGCTCAATTCCAGGCAGAGCGTTCCCTTCGGCTGGCAGGCGCAGCGGCTGCGCTGCGCCAAAATATTGGCGCTCCACTCACGCTGGCGGAACAAGTTAAACTGGAAGCAAGTCTGGACCCGGCCCGGCAGGCAATGACCAACACGGCAGGCGCGACGGCCTGGTTAGAAGGTTGGGCTTTGCCGGTCGAAAAAGCTATTGAGGAAGTTCTGATCCCTGAAGCGGCATCTCCTTCGTGTTAGCGCACGAGCGCCCGAACCGACTGACACGATAGCGAAGGAAATCCCGGTACCACCTGAAGGTTCAGCGGCCATTTACTCTGCGGTTGCCGGGTCGATGAGTCGGCGCACGGCGGAGACTCGATTGGCGGGAATGCCTACGCGCTTCGCGTGTTCTTGGATAAGTGCCTCGTCTGGAGCGAGGTAGACGCAGTACACCTTGTCACCCGTTACGTAGCTATGAAGCCACTGAATCTCGGGGCCCAATCCCTTCAAAACGTTAACTGACTTTTGGGAGATTTCCCGCAATTGAGCATCTGTTAGATTTCCTGCTCCCGGGACTTCACGTTCGATGACGAATTTCGGCATGGTCGTCTACCTGACGGCCACGCATGCTAGCATGCAACTGGAGCGGCTTCAAGAAGGCTTGGCCAAAGCTGCCCCAGTCAGCGGAAACTGCTAAGAACAACAGAATGAGGTTGCCATGGATCTTCGCTCGCTCCAGAAGCCGCTGAAAGAACAATACCGCAATAACCCAAATGCTTCGCAAATCACTCTACGGGCGAAAGGCGGGCAGACAGATGTTCCGGTTACATGCTCGGTCGACACAGGGCGTGCCATCTACCACGCCGAAGCCCACAAGGGTGTTGGAGGCACCGGTGCCGACGCCTGCTCCGGTGACCTTTTGCTTGGGGCCCTGGCGGCTTGCGCGCAGATCACCTGTCAAATGGTGGCTGCGGCGATGAGCATACCCACCGAACGCATTGAGGTCACGGTGGAGGGAGACTTGGATCTTCGAGGCACCCTTGGCATATTAAAAGACGTGCCCGTCGGCTTTGAGCGCGTTTATCTTCATTTTGATGTCACTGCCCCTAAGGCAACCCCGGAACAGTTGCGCGGATTAAGAGAGAAAACAGAACAGTACTGCGTCGTGATGCAGACCTTACTGCGGCCACCGAGGGTCCAGACCGAGTGGATTGGTCACGATTGAAAGCCCTGCCGTGATTGCAGCCGTTTCGGGACCGGCAGATCGTCACCCAATTCTCCGGAATCTGGAGTCGATGTGGATCGCTTAGTCCGATCGCAGCGCTTGCATGACGTCGACGCGAGCGGCGCGGGCCGCGGGTAGCGCCGAGGCAACAACCGCAGCAGCAAGCAGGATGAACGCTGAGCTGATTACGGGCAGGGCGCTGGGCATGCGGACGTCAAGGAAATAGCTGCCGGCAAAGCGGGCCAAGAGATAGCCGCCGGCTGCGCCTGCGACGACTCCGGCGATGGCCATGATGGCGCCTTCGACGATGACTCCGGCGAGAAGACGCTGAGGCGGCGAGCCGAGAGCAAGGCGGATGCCGAATTCGCGGGTGCGTGCGCTGACAGAGAAAGCGAGGACGCCGGCGACTCCCACCAATGCAATGGCAAGAGCGACGCCGGCGAAAACGCCGAAGACCACGGTGTTCAAGCGATCGGGAGTAAGCACTTCGGCGCGAACGTCTTCGAGGGTGGCGGCGCGCTCGATGGGTTGATCCACGGACATGTCTCGGATGATTTTTGTGATGGGAGAGACGAGCGAATAGGGATTCGCGCTGGTGTGAATGAAGAGGCGGCCACCCCAAATTTCTCCTTGGTCAAAGGGGCTGTAGACGGTGAGGGTGGGGCCGGGAACAACGTGCTCGTCATCTATATCGGCGGCGACACCGATGATGCGGCGCGGCTCCGCGCTGATATCAATGAACTTCATCACCGGATCGGTCCAATAAACGTGTCGATTGACGGCGTCCTGCGTTGGGAACATGCGTTTTGCGAGCGTTTCGCTGACGATGACGACAGGCTCTTTGCTTTGGCCGTCGAGGGCGCTGAAGTCGCGGCCGGCGATGATGGGGACGCCCAGAGCGGCGAAAAATCCCGAAGAAATGCTGCGGAGTTGTGCGCGAGGATCTTCTTCGCCCGGAGCACGCACGTGGCCGTCGGCGGAGAATTGGAAGCCAGGGCCGAATGTGCCTGCGTCGCGCCAGGGAACAAGGATGCCAAAGGCGGTTTTATCCACTCCGGGAAGCGCGTCAATGCGGCGCATAGACTCTTTGTAGAAGTCGGCGACTTGTTGAGAAGTTTTCCCGTAGGAGATGGCCGGGACGTTTATGGCGAGAACGCGGCGGGTGTCCAAGCCAGTTCGCGCAGTCTGCATCGAGAGGAGCGTCTTGAGCAGCATGCTGGCACCGGCAAGCAGCATGAAAGACGCGGCAATTTGCGTGACAGCGAAAATGCGCAGGCGGCGATTGGTATTGCCGGTGATGCGAAAGCTGCCGTTGGCGAGGCTGGAGCCCTGCGATGTGTTCGCAGTTGGGAGGTGCGGAACGTACGCCAGAAGGATTGCCGCAATGACCGCCAGAATTGCGCCGACCCAGAGCATGCTGGAGTCCACGGTGAGATCGAGCGCGCGAACCGAGAAGCGCGACGCGTAGCGGGCCAGGACGGAAAGAAGTGGCCTGGCGATAAGGACGCCGAGAGTGGCTCCGGCAACGCAGAGGACCAGGCTTTCCGCAAGTAGAGTGCGGCGCAAGGCGCCGGAGCTGGCGCCGAGGGCGGCGCGGATACTCAGCTCGCCTTCGCGGCGGACGGAGCGGGCCAGAATGAGATTGGCAACGTTGGAGCAGGCAATGATGAAGACGAGCCCGGAGGCGGCTAGCAGCACGAAAAGAACATTGCGGGCGCCGGACGTGATTTGATCGCGGAGAAGCTTGGCGTCAATGCGGTAGTCGCCCTGAGCGGAATACGCGTCCGAGTGGTCTTTCCTCATCGTGGCGTAGACGGTGCGTAACTCGGCGCGGGCTTGATCGAGAGTGACGCCCGGAGCAAGGCGGCCGAAAAGCTCGGTCATGCGATGGACGCGACCGGTGACCATGGTGGCGGAAAGGTGATGCGGGCTGCAGACAACGTTGGCGATGATTTCGGTTTCGGCCGGGTAGGGGACGGAGGGCTCGAGAACCCCGACGATGGTGGCGGACCGAGTGCCGAGGCGGATGTTCTTGCCCATGACATTGGGATCGGCCTTGAGAGTGTCTTTCCAGAAGCGATAGGTTAGGACCGCAGCACCGGCGGCCTTGGGGCCGTCGTCGCGCATGTCCAGCAGGCGACCTAGGACGGGATGGAGGCCCATGACTTCGAAATAAGTGCCGCCGACGACGCCGGCGCGGACTTCGCGGGGTTCGCCGAGTCCGATCATGGTGAAGCCGATGGTGGAGAAATCGCCGAACTCGGTAAGGGAGCGGACGCTGGCCTTGAGGTCCTGAATTTCGGGGACGGAGAAGTTGACGTTCTCGCTACCGATGCCGATAGCGCTCTGGCGAATGTAAATGAGGCGATTCTCATCAGCATTCACCAGCGGGCGAAGGAGGACGCCGCGCACCAAGCTGAAGATGGCGGCGTTGGCGCCGATTCCCAGCGCCAACGTCAGCACCACGGTGATTGCCAGCCCTTTGGTGCGCGCCAGCGAACGCAGCGCAACTTTCAGGTCGTTAAGGAACAACTCTGGATTGAGATTCATAATTCGATACTCCTTAAATGGCAGCACCGCGTCTTGTCGGAAGCGTAGTTCTTGCCTGAATCGCTCGGCTCAAGACGTTCGTTGCGCAAAAATCCCCGAGAAATGTTGCCGATGACGAAATGCCAATATGCACCACAGAATTGCGACAATAATCGCAATCAAAATGCCCGTCCGGTTCAAGAGCAAGTGAAATAAAAGAATGTTCACGATCACCGGGCCAAGAAGCACAAGCGCGAGTGGCACATAGCGGTTTACCAAGAGCAGCGCACCACCCACAAGTTGAATGCCACTAACAACGAGGACGTAGTGCGATTGGAAAAGTATCGTGACAAACTGGCCTGCAATTCCCGTGGGCATAGGCCCCTTTGGAATAAAGTCCAAGAAGCCATTCGCCCCGAACACCACGAAGACCAGCCCGAGGAGAATGCGTGCGATCAGTGCAGCAATTTTCATTGGATGCTCCTCCTCTTTTTCCTATTTGTCCCTAACCCCGCAGTGGAATCAGCGCGCGCAGCCGCTCCTCGCGCAAGTAAAGTCCGAGCCAGAGCAATATGCCTAAATACGTCGGGAACAGAATATGGCTGAAGAGCGGATTACCAACACGCAGGTGCGTGGCCACCGCGCCGCCAAGGTAACCGGTCAGCAAAATTGCGCCGAGTACGGACGTGCGCGGAATCGCGTACAGCACAGTGCAAACGAGCAGAAGGATTCCAATCGTGACCGAGGTGCTCAGCGGCAATCCCAGGCGCGCGAATGCGTCAACGACGGGCGCGGGCTTTATAAATTTAAAGATGCCGTCAGGAATCAGGAAAAGTACAACCAGCCCACTGAGAATGCGCCCGGCCCAGAGGCCTTTCTTCGACACCGCAGCATATCCCGATTCGGATGGCATGAATCTTTCCTCCAGATATCCTTCCAAATTGAAATACAACAAATTTGCAAAATCGTTTCCGTCGATCGCTGGAGGGTACCAGCCAGCCGCCGCGGACTTGCCCTTAACCCCCGGCAATCGCCCCTATGATGAGCAACGGCTCCGCCCCGGACGCGACGGCGTCCGGCAGAGGCGCATCCGGCGGCTCATGGGAGAGGTCTTCCGCGCAAGCGAAGAATCGCAAGAACGCACGGCGCTCTTGCGTGACGTGATCGCGAATCGTGCCTCGCAGCATCGGATAGCGGGCCTCGAGCGCGTCGAGCACCGCGCGCTGCGTGATCGGGCCCTCGACCTCCAGCTCCACGTCGCCGCGAACATGCGCCAGCGCTCGCAGGTGCGATGGGAGTACGACTCGAATCATGGCAGCGTCTGAACCTCGACGGAAAGCACCGCCGGAAGATCACGGACGATGGGCGCCCAGTTATCTCCGGCGTCGGCGGAGGCGTACACCTGTCCGCCGGTCGTTCCGAAATAGATGCCGCATTTGTCGAGCGAGTCCACGGCCATGGCGTCGCGCAACACGTTAACGTAGCAGTCTTTCTGCGGCAAACCTTTCGTGAGCCCCTCCCACTCGTTTCCTCCGGAACGGCTGCGGTACACGCGCAGCTTTCCATCTGGGACGAAATGCTCCCCATCGCTCTTGATTGGCACGACGTACACCGTCTCCGGCTCGTGCGCGTGCACGTCAATCACGAATCCGAAATCGGTGGGCAGGTTTCCGCTGACCTCTTGCCACAAGTCGCCGGCGTTGTCGCTGCGCATCACGTCCCAGTGCTTCTGCATGAACAGCACCCCCGGGCGCGACCGGTGCATCGCGATGCGGTGGACGCAATGGCCAATCTCGGCAGTCGGGTCGGGAATGTATTGGGAACGTAGCCCCTGGTTGATGGGCCGCCAGGTCTTGCCGGCATCATCGGTCCGGAACGCGCCTGCCGCCGAGATGGCAATAAACATCCGTTGGGGATTGCTGGGATCCAGGACGATAGTGTGCAGGCACATGCCCCCCGCGCCCGGCTGCCACTTGGGCCCTGTGCCGTGGCCGCGCAATCCGGAGAGTTCCTGCCACGACTTGCCGCCATCCTTCGAGCGGAACAATGCCGCGTCCTCTACTCCAGCATAGACCGTGTCCGGATCGCCGAGCGAAGGTTCAAGATGCCAAACTCGCTTGAACTCCCATGGATGCTGTGTGCCGTCGTACCACTGATGAGTGGTGAGTGGTTTGCCGGTTTCGGAGGAGGTGTCGTACGCGAATTTGTTGCTTTCCCCCTTCGGCATTCCCTCTGGCGTGGTCCGTTCGCCCGGCGGTGTCCCTGGCTGTGTCCAAGTCTTGCCGCCGTCATCGGACCGCTGAATGATCTGCCCGAACCAGCCGCTGGTCTGCGACGCGAACAGGCGATTTGGATCAGCAGGTGATCCCTTGACGTGGTAGATCTCCCAGCCCGCGAAATGAGGCCCGCTGACGTCCCAGCGTTCGCGCTTGCCGTCCGACGTTAAGACGAACGCGCCCTTGCGTGTGCCCACCAATACTCGTACCCCGCTCATTTGTCTGTCCTCCCAATTCGTAGTAAGGTCGCTGCAAAGCGTACCCTTGATTTCGCTGCCGCAAAACGTTACTTAGTTCCCTTCACGACTTTGATTGGTATCCAAACCTCCATGCCCCCCATCCCCGTCCGCGGATCGAACTCCTCGGAATAACGTTCGTAAAAGCTTGGCGTTTCAGCAAAACCGTAGGCAACCTCAAGGCCGGATCCCGGCAGCCATTTGTCGATGGCATCCAGCGTTTCACGGAGTTCGGAAACGTGTTCCCGGTGGGGGAAAACGGCGTATTTTTGTGCCGGAATCGTGATGACGCTGAAGTCACCGGGAAGACGTGAAGAGCTGGAAACCTCAACCCCGGTGAGATAATCGATGCCTCCTGCAAAGGTCCAGCACGCCCCGTAGGCCGCATGGCCCACCTGACCCGGGATTTTGCCGATGTACGGTGCAAAGCGCTCCCATTGGGCGGGAATGCTGTTCATGGTTTCGGTTTTGTACCGGCTGCGGAAGCCCGCGATCACCAAAGCCTTGCCGTTTTCAAAGCGCGGCGCCTCAAGTTGCAGCGAAGTGGATTCCTTCATTTTGGCTCTGTTCATTTTCCTTCTCCCGATTTGCAATTCCCCGCTGAAAATCCTGGCATGGAAAAGTCAGTCTGCCTATCTCACTTGCAAAAAGCAAGTGAAAAGTGCTACTGTGGAACTATGCCAAAGAAGAAGCCGAGTCCAATATGGCGCTCGGGGTGTCCGCTGAATGCCTCCGTCGAAATACTCGGCGACCGCTGGTCCTTGTTGATTATTCGCGACATGATGCTGCGCGGCTTCCGGACCTACAAGGAATTTCTGGATTCCTACGAGGGAATCGCTACAAACATTCTCGCGGATCGCCTGCGCAAATTGATCGCTCATGGAATCATCGCCACGCAACCAGACCCCTCGGACGGGCGAAAACTCTTTTATTTGCTCACTGCTAAAGGACTCGACCTTGCACCCGTCCTTACGGAGATGGTGCTCTGGGCCGCCGCGCACGAGGATACCGATAACCAGGCGCTTATCCGGCAAATCCAGAAGGATAAGGAGCAATTCCTGGCTGCCGTGCGACAACGCTGGGCCGGAAAGACTTTACCTTCTTAAGTAACTCTGCCGCTGGGTCTTCGCCACAAGCTCTACCAAGCGTTCCAGGCTTTGTGTCCAGCCTGCTTCCATCCCGGCGAGCGCCGAAGCCGCTTCTGGCGTCGACTCTAATACGTGTGCGCCCAGCGTTTGTTTCGCCTTTCCATTGTGATCTTGCAGGCGCCTCTAGGGACAGAATCTATTTAGGAGTAGAAGAGGCTGGTGTCAGCCGATAGGCCTGCCAACTCGGCAAGTCGCCCGGACGGCCCTTGCACGGCAAAGCGCCGATGATAAAGCAGCAGCGCACGAAGCCCCGCAAGTTCCTCGCCGCCTCCGGCTCTTCCCGGACCGCCATGCAGGCAGCTGGGGACCACGTTCCCGTGGCCGGTGTGCTGATTGCCAACGGAAGAATCAACGACCAGGATTCGGCCGTGCAAGTCGCCGATACCGAGGATGACGTTTTGAGTGAAACCCGGATCAGTTGAGAAAACGGAAACAACCAGCGAACCCAAACCCCGGCGCGCGATCGCGATCAGATTTTCCAGACTGTCGTACTCCACGAGCGTCGCCGCAGGACCAAACACTTCGACGTCATGCACAAACTTCGCATCCAGTCCGTTCTTGCATGCCAGAAGCGTCGGCTGCACAAAAGAGGACTTCTGCGCATCAGCCTCGATCGGTTGGAGCTTCTCGTCGCCGCCAAACAGGACTTCGCATTCTTGTTTCAAAAGCCGTAACCCTTCGAAACAAGAGGCTTGCTGCGTCTTGTTCACCACCGGCCCCACTTTAACTTCCGGATTCCGAGGATTTCCCACCTTCGTTGAACTCAATCGCGCAGCGATCGCTTCACCCACGGCTTGGAAATGTTGGCGCGGGACGAGCACCCGGCGTATGGCCGTGCACTTTTGTCCGGCCTTCAACGTCATCTCTCGCACGACCTCCTTCACGAAAAAGTCAAAAATGTCCGTTCCCGGAGCGGCATCCGGCCCGAGAATGGCGGAGTTGATGCTGTCCGCTTCCACATTTACTCGAACCGACCGACGCAAAATGTTTTCGTGGCGGCGAATCCGTATCGCCGTGTCCGCGGATCCCGTGAAGGAAACGATGTCGCTCTCGCTCACGTGATCGAGCAAATCGCGCGCGGAACCGCAAAGGATCGAAATAGTTCCCGCCGGCAAGATTCCTGCTTTCACGATGTCTTCGACGACTCTGTGCGTCAGCCAGGCCGTCGCGGAAGCGGGCTTGGCGACGAGGGGAACTCCGGAGAGCAGCGCGGGCGCAGCCTTTTCGCAGAGGCCCCACGCCGGAAAATTGAAAGCATTAATGAAGACGGCGGCGCCCTTGGACGGCGTGAGGAAGTGTTGTGCCGCGAACTCGCCCGTTTTGGAGAGGGGAAGGACGGCGCCCTCCTTCAGCATTTTCGATCCCCCTAGCGCCTTCCCGATCTTGGCGTAGTACTTCATCGTGTAGATGGCCCCGTCTACGTCGAACGACGCGTCCGCCTGCGTCGCGCCGGAATTCAGAAGTGATATGCGAAAATATTCCTCGCGGTTCGCGGTCATCACTTCAGCAAACTTTCCCAGCAATTCCGCTCGTTCACGATAGTTGAGTTGGCGGAGTGCAGCTCCGCCGTGCGACCTTGCGAATTCGAGTGCCGCCCCAACACCAATTTCTTGCGATGAGATCCGTGCCAACTCTTCCCCTGTGACGGGATCAAACAGCGGCTCGCCGGCACCCGCGCCCTCTTTCCACTCCCCGCAAACGTAGTTAGGCAACTTCATCCGTATTCCTCCACCAACGGACTCCAGATTACCCCGAATCCTTCGTCATTTTGGCTGTCACAGCAACAAATCCTGCTACGGCATAATACTGCATATCGCAGGCCCGGATTCAGGAATCATATTCGCACCAGTCGCACGAGCAGTACATCTTCAACATACTGAATATACGTAGTTTATATGAACTTACTGGATCGGTAGATTGGCCTGACCTGGAGAGAAATTGAGCCCTCCTTAAATACTTGACTGTCGACTATGACCTGTAGTATACTGCATGTCCGCTTTCATACCATGGCCACTTCGACCAGCGTCGCTTCCAAGTCTGCCTCTTTGCGGCGCGGCCCTCCTATTCGCGAACGTGAGTTTCTGCTCTTTGTCGGCACGCGCGTCCGAGAGCTTCGTAATCGCCGCGGCATGACACGCAAAATGGTAGCGCAGGAAGCCAACGTTTCGGAGCGGCATCTGGCGCAGTTGGAATCCGGTGAAGGAAACATCTCGATCTTGCTTCTGCGAAGAATCGCGGAAGTCCTGAACGTTTCGCTTGCGGAATTGTTTGCGCCCCGCGTGGAAGAACAGGTCGAGAAACAAACCATCCGGCGTTTCCTCCAGCGGATTCCTGCTCATCGCCTCGAGGAAGTTGTGGTTCGGCTGACGCGCGAGTTCGGCGCGGACGAAAATTTGCGGCGCAAGCGCATCGCGCTGATCGGACTGCGCGGCGCGGGAAAATCGACGCTGGGATCACGCCTAGCTGAGGATTCCCGTGTTCCGTTTATCGAATTAGACCAAGAGATTGAGAAAGAAACGGGAATGCCTCTCGCGGAAATTTTCTCTCTGTACGGACAATCCGGTTACCGCGCGATCGAGAAGCGCACCCTCCAACGCATCTTGAAGGAGCCACGGCCCGCGGTACTTTCCATCGGCGGCGGTGTGGTCTCCGAAAAGGAAACCTATGATTTTCTTTTGGCCCACTGTTACACCGTGTGGGTCAAGGCGCAGCCGGAAGAGCACATGTCCCGCGTCATCGCCCAGGGCGATCTTCGAGCCATGGCCGCGAGCGATCAGGCCATGGACGATCTGCGAAAAATCTTGGAAGCTCGCGAACCGCTCTATCGAAGAGCGGATATGGTTCTGGACACTTCGAGTTCTTCCGTGGACCAAAGTTTTTCAAGGCTGAAAACGGCTTTGCAGACTCATTTGCAGTAGGAGGAATTTGTGGACGTTGTCGTAACCCAGGAGTCTCAGGGAAAGACAGAACCGCTCGATTTTCAAATCGATCCTTCGCGCTACAAACATTGGCGGCTCTCCTTCGACGGCCCGGTCGCCACGCTGACCATGGACGTGGCCGAAGACGGCGGAATCCGGCCCGGTTACAAACTAAAGTTGAATTCCTACGATCTCGGAGTGGACATCGAACTCCACGACGCGCTGCAGCGCATCCGCTTTGAACATCCGGAAATCCGCTCGGTGGTCCTTGCCAGCGCGAAGAACCGCATTTTTTGCTCCGGCGCAAATATCTACATGCTTGGTCTTTCTTCGCACGCGTGGAAAGTGAATTTCTGTAAATTCACCAATGAAACGCGGAATGGAATCGAAGACTCCAGCGCGCACTCCGGACTGAAATTTATCGCGGCGTGCAACGGAACTACGGCGGGCGGAGGCTACGAACTGGCTCTCGCCTGCGATGAAATCATTTTGATCGATGACCGTTCCTCCGCCGTAAGCCTGCCGGAGCTCCCCTTGCTCGGCGTTCTGCCTGGAACCGGGGGGCTGACGCGCCTCACCGACAAGAGAAAAGTCCGCCGGGATCACGCCGACATTTTTTGCACGAACCCCGACGGCATCCGCGGCCAACGCGCCAAGGACTGGCGTCTCGTCGACGAAATCGTGAAGCCACAGCAGTTTTCCGAACATGTGAAACAGCGCGCCCTGAAACTTGCCGCGCAAAGTGATCGCCCCGCCGGCGCAAAGGGAATTTCGCTCACCCCTCTGAAACGTACCGTCGATGCCGCGGGCCTGCACTACGAATATGTCGATGTCCTGTTCAATCGTGAGGCTCGGACAGCAACGCTCACCGTCCGCGCACCGCAGGCCTTTACCGAAGACACAGTAGAAAAGGCTCTTGCAGCCGGCGCCTTCTGGTGGCCTCTGCAAATGTCGCGCGAACTGGACGACGCCATTCTGACCCTCCGCGCAAGTGAATTGGAATTAGGGCTGTGGATTTTCAAAACCGCCGGAAATCCCGGCGCCGTTCTCGCCAATGACGAATTCATCTTGAAGCATCAAGACAACTGGTTCGTCCAGGAAGTTTTGGGCATGATGAGACGCACTTTCGCGCGCATCGATGTCACCTCGCGCTCGATTTTCGCCATCGTGGAACCTGAATCCTGTTTTGCGGGCACGCTCCTGGAATTGGCTCTGGCCGCCGACCGTGTCTACATGCGCGACACACAGGAAAGCGAAGGCACCGCCGCGCTGATCCTTTCGAAAATGAATTTCGGTCCGCTCCCCATGGTCAATCATCTTTCACGCCTGGCTGCGCGCTTCTATGAAGACGAAGCGCAACTCAGCTCGCTCCGCGATCGCATCGAAATAAAGTTGCCAGCCCGCGAGGCGCTCGAAGCCGGGCTCGTCACTTCTGCACCTGATGACCTCGATTGGGAAGACGAAATTCGCCAGGCCATCGAATCCCGCGCCGCGCAATCGCCCGACGCGCTCACTGGCCTCGAAGCCAATCTGCGTTTCGGTCTGCCCGAATCGCTGGAAACCCGCGTTTTTGGCCGGCTTTCCGCCTGGCAGAACTGGATCTTCATTCGCCCCAACGCCGTCGGAACAAACGGTGCCCTGAAAGTCTACGGCACCGGCGCCCCCGTGAAATTTGGCTGGGAAAGAGTTTAAACAACCGGCGGAACGCCGCTCCGATTCCCGCAAGGAGATTCGCATGATCAATTACACCGAAAAGATTCCGAACAACGTCGACCTGGGCCGCGACCGCGTCTTGCAACGCGCCCTCGAACATTGGCAGCCCGCCTACATGGGCTGGTGGTACGACATGGGCCCGGACGAGAGCCACAACTATGAAGTTTATTTGCGGACCGCCATCAGCGTGGAACCCGACGGCTGGGCGCAGTTCGGCTACGTCAAGATGCCGGACTATCGCTGGGGCATTTTTCTCCAGCCGCGCGATGAGAAGCGCGAAGTAAATTTCGGCGCTCACAAAGGCCAGCCTGCCTGGCAAGAAGTCCCCGGCGAATACCGTTCCATCCTGCGCCGCATCATCGTCACGCAGGGAGATACCGAGCCCGCTTCCGTCGAACAGCAGCGCATGCTCGGCGCTTCTTGTCCTTCCATGTACGACCTCCGAAATATCTTCCAGGTCAACGTGGAAGAAGGCCGCCACCTTTGGGCCATGGTGTACTTGCTGCACCGCTATTTCGGACGCGATGGCCGCGAGGAAGCCGAATCCCTGCTCGCGCGGCGCTCCGGCGACACCGACAACCCGCGCATTCTCGGCGCGTTCAACGAACCGACTCCCGACTGGCTCGCTTTCTATATGTTCACGTTCTTCACCGACCGCGACGGCAAGTTCCAGCTTTGTGCGCTCGCTGAATCCGGTTTTGATCCTCTTTCTCGCACCTGCCGCTTCATGCTCACCGAGGAAGCCCACCACATGTTCGTCGGCGAGACCGGCGTTAGCCGCATCATTCAGCGCACCTGCGAAGTGATGAAGGAACATAAACTCGATGACCCCTCGGATGTGCGCGCCCTGGGCGTGATTGATCTCCAGACGATTCAGAAGTACCTGAATTTTCACTACAGCGTAACTCTGGATCTCTACGGTTCGGACGTTTCTTCAAACGCTGCGAATTATTTCACCAGCGGCCTGAAAGGGCGGTTCCGTGAAACCAAACTGGAAGACGATCACGTTTTGAGCGAGGCGGAATATCCCGTGTTCGAAGTCGTCAGCGGAAAAATCCTCGCCAAGAACGTCCCGGCATTGACGGCTCTGAATGAGCGCCTGCGCGATGATTATATCGAGGAGATTGCCGATGGCGTGGCCCGCTGGCAACGCGCCATCGACAATGCCGGCATCCCATTCCGTTTGACCCTCCCGCACAAGGGCTTCCATCGCGAAATTGGCAATTTCGCGGGACACTTTATCAGCCCCGAAGGAGAAGTTTTAAGCGAGGAAGCCTGGAAGAAGCGCGAATCCCAGTGGCTGCCGACTCCCGAGGATCATGCCTTCGTCCAGTCGCTCATGAGCGGCCGTGTCGTCGAGCCCGGTAAGTTTGCGAATTGGATTGCTCCCCCGGCGCGCGGGGTGAATAATCAGCCGCTGAACTTTGAATACGTTCGCTTCAATTGATCACAAGGAGTGAACGCCTAAATTCCATCGAAGGACGCGAACTTCTGCAACCAATCATAGACATCCACGTTCACATCATGCCGTATCACATGATGAAGCCATCCGCGCTCGAATTGATGAAGCGGGGCCGAAAGGACTACGCCGATGTGGAACGGTATTGTGCAAATCCGAAAGAATTTCTCGGCCTGCTCGACCGTCTTGGCGTCGAGCGCGCCGGGCTCATCAATTACGTTGCACCGAAAATCATTGGGTTCACTCCGGAAGCGACCGATTGGATCGCGAAGTATTGCAAAGCGGCTCCGGACCGCCTAATCGCATTCGGCGGCGTGCTGCCAGGAACCGTTCCCCACGCCGGCGCTGAAGTCGACCGGATGGCCAAACTCGGTATTCGCGCCATCAAACTGCATCCGTCGCACCAGGTACTCTCACCAAACGAATACTTGGACGGCAATCGTGAGCTGGCGGCGGTCTACGAGCGCGCCCAGGCCAACGGCATGCCCGTGATGATTCATACGGGGACTTCTATTTTCCCGGGCGCCAGAAATCTTCGTGCGCAGCCCCTCTTATGCGATGACGTCGCCATCGATTATCCCGATCTCGTTGTGATTCTCGCGCACGGCGGAAGGCCGCTCTGGATGGAGGAAGCGTTTTTCCTCGTCCGCCGGCACAAGAACATGCACATGGATATCTCCGGCATTCCTCCCCAGAAACTCTTGGAATATTTTCCGCGCATCGAAGAGATTGCCGACAAGGTTCTCTGGGGAACGGATTGGCCCGGGCCCGGCGTGCCCGAAATCAAGGGCAACATCGAGAAGTTCCACGCACTGCCGATTCGGGACGAAGCCAAGCGCAAGATTCTATACGACAACGCCGCACGGCTCTTTCCGCGCTGAGCAGTTCCAGTTCGCCTGCGTCCGCTTCACCAATTCCTTGGCAAATTTCGAATATCCCTCGGCGGCTGAACGCTTGTTCATTATCTGAACACGTGTTCGTATTTTGTTGACAGTTGCACTCCCGCCGCGTAACTTTAGGAATGGCCGTGGTGCGTGCCGCAAGGAGGCCGAATTGTCTGGCAAAGGGATCAGGAGCCGGGACAAGGCCCGTGTTGAGCGCCGTTATCTTGCCCGCCGCTTGGAAATCCTCCGCGCCGCCGGAAAACAATTCCGCGTCACCGGCTTTGCCGAAACTGGCATGCGCGACATCGCCGCCGCCGCCGACCTCTCTCCTGCCAACCTTTACAACTACTTCCAGGGGAAACACGAAATTCTTTTTTTCTGTCAGGATGTATCCCTCGACCGCCTGCTTGCGGCCCTCGAGAAGGCTCGCCACTTGAGGGCCGGCGCCGCCGAGAAGCTCCGCTTGGTAATCGTCTCCCATTTGCGCTGCGTGTTGGACGAAGTCGAAGGATCGGCTGCGCATCTCTTGACCACCGCTTTGCCGCCGCGCCTGCAGCGCTCCCTGGTCGTGAAACGCGATCGTTACGAAGAGGGTGTGCGTCAACTCATCGTCGCAGGTGCCCGCACCGGCGAGTTCGTGCCTTGCGATCCGGCCCTCGCCGCGCGCGCCGTCCTCGGAGCTCTGAACTGGAGCGTCCGCTGGTTCAATCCGGACGGGGCCTTGACTGCCGCTGAAATCGCCCAAGGCTTCGCGGAGTATCTGATTCGCGGATTGCTGTCCAAACCCGATTCTCCCCGCCGCGCCGGCTCGGCCAGAGAGTTGTCCCGCCCGGTCCGCAAATTCCTTCCGAACGGCGGGAAGCAGCAGGTAGCGGCCGCACGGTTTTCCGAGAGGTGATGGAACGTGATCACACTTCCTGTCGCGTCACAAAAAACATCTCACATTCGAATGACGCTGAACGGTGAGCAGGTAGATGTCTCTTTCGCGCCCTACAAAACTCTCCTCGAAGTTCTTCGCGAGGATCTCGGCTACACCGGCACGAAGCATGGCTGTGAACTGGGAGAGTGCGGCGCGTGCGCAGTCCTTCTGGACGGCAAGCCCGTGCTCTCCTGCCTGGTCCTCGGAGTCGAGTGTGACGCCCGGAATGTCCTGACCGTGGAAGGTCTCGGACTGGAAGGAACTCTGCATCCTCTGCAGGACGCTTTCGCCGATCTCGGCGCGGCGCAGTGCGGGTATTGTACGCCCGCGATTCTGGTCACCGCAAAATCCTTGCTGGATCAGCATCCGCATGCCACTCGCGATCAGATTCGCGCGGCGCTTTCCGGCGTCCTGTGCCGGTGCACCGGATACCTCCAGATTTTTGAGGCCGTCGAGTCCGCCATGGTCAGGATTGCGCAACAGAACGGGTCACCGAAATAGCATCCGAGTGCGCGGCTGCATGGCCCCGCGCGGTTAGGAGGGTACTTGCCAGGTCAAAAAGATTCGCCGGAACATCTCGCGAATGATTCTCAAGCCGACGCCGGGGAATTCCGCGTCATTGGCGTCCCTCGCCGCCGGGTGGACGCCCGCGCGAAAGTTACCGGCCAAACGCGCTTCGCCGACGACATCTTCCTGCCGCGCATGGCCCATTGCAAACTACTGCGCTCCCCGCATCCGCACGCACGGATTCGAAAGATCGACACTTCCCGCGCTCTCGCTCACCCCGGAGTCTATCTGGTTCTCACCGGGAAAGACCTGCCCATTGAGTATGGGATTCTTCCCGTCAGCCAGGACGAGCAAGCCCTCTGCCTCGATCACGTGCGTCACATTGGTGATCCCGTTGCTGCCGTCATCGCCCGCGAGGAACTCACCGCGTTCGAAGCTCTGGACCTCATCGACGTCGACTACGAAATTCTCGCCACCATCTCGGATCCCGAAGAAGCTCTCGCCACTCGCGAACCGCGCATTCACGAGTACGGTGAAGAAGGCAATATTCATAAGCGCGTCGCGCTGGAATTCGGCGATGTTAAAAAATCTTTCGCCGAAGCCGACGAAATCTTTGAAGACATTTTTTTCTATCAGGGAAGCACGCACCTCCCCATCGAGCAGCACGCCGCCGTCGCCACAAGAGACCCTGACGGAAAGTTGACCATCTGGTCTAGCACCCAAACCCCGCACTATCTTCATCGCGCTCTCGCCAAAGTTCTGCAGATGCCGGCCGCGCATATTTGCGTCAGCGCCACGCCCAATGGCGGAGGCTTCGGCGGGAAGAGCGATCCCTTCAATCACGAAATCGTCGTGGCCAAGGCCACGCTCCTGCTGGATCGCCCTGTCAAGATTTGCCTCACGCGCGAGGAAGTTTTTTATTGTCACCGCGGCCGTCATCCCGTCCTGATGAAATTCAAGACCGGCGTCAAGAAGGACGGCGCCATCACCGGAATGCATCTCCAGACGTTGATCGATGGTGGCGGCTACGGCTCCTACGGCGTCGCCAGCACTTTTTATACCGGTGCGTTGCAGACCACCACCTACCACATCCCGCGCTATCGTTTCGAGGGTTGCCGCACCTTCACCAACAAACCTCCGTGCGGACCAAAACGCGGCCATGGCACCGTGCAGCCGCGCTTCGGCCAGGAAGTCCAGCTCGACAAAATCGCCGAGAAACTCAAACTCGACCCCGCTGACCTGCGCCTCCGCATCGTCGAATCTCCCGACACGGTGACGGCGAATTATCTCCGCCTGAGTACTGTCAATCTTTCCGAATGCATTCGCCGCGTTGTAAAAACCTCCGATTGGAAAGAGAGATTCCGGAAGCTGCCTGAAGGCCGTGGTGTCGGGCTCGCCTGCTCCGCCTATCTCACGGGAGCAGGACTCCCCATCTATTGGAACAAGATGCCGCAATCCGGGGTTCAGCTTAAGCTCGACCGCGGTGGCGGCGTCGCCATTTTCTGCGGCGCCACGGAAATCGGCCAGGGCTCCGACGACGTCTTGGCTGGAATCGTGGCCGAAGTTCTTGGCATCGACACCTTCGACATCCGCCTCTTCACCGGCGACACGGACTTAGGGCCCGTCGACCTCGGCTCCTATTCGAGCCGCGTCACCATCATGGCGGGAAATGCGGCGTTGCAAGCGGCCGAGCGCGCCAGGGAATTGCTTGCCGAAGCGGTTGCCATTCGCCTCGAGGTTCCAAAGGAGCGGCTGCGTTTCGCCGACAAATCTGTTTTTGATTCCGCCGCACCTGAAAAAAGAGTGCTCTTCCACGAAGCCGTCTGCCTGGCCGAAGCGCGCTTCGGCACCATCGGCACCGTCGGCTCGTATACTCCCCCGAAATCTCCTGCGCTATACAAAGGCGGCGGTGTCGGTCCATCCCCGACCTATTCTTATACCGCCGCAGTCGTCGAAGTCGCCGTAAATCCCGTGACGGGCTGGATCACCGTCCCCAAGATCTGGATCGCCCACGACATCGGCCGTGCTCTCAACCCTCCCCTCGTCCGAGGCCAAGTCGAGGGCAGCGTCTACATGGGCCTCGGCGAAGCCCTCATGGAAGAACAGGAATTCCGTCGTCTTCCCAAAAGACTTTCTCACGCCCTCGTGCACAAATTTCCCTCCATGCTGGAGTACAAGAGCCCCACTTCGCTCGACATGCCCGACGTCGTCACCGAGCTAGTCGAGGAACCCGACCCCCGCGGCCCCTTCGGTGCCAAGGAAGTCGGCCAGGGTCCGCTTCTGCCCATCATGCCTGCCGTGGCCAACGCAGTTTACGACGCCGTCGGCGTTCGAATCGATGAAGTTCCGATTACACCGGAAAAAATAATGAAAGCGCTTGCGGAAAAGAAAGCAGGGCGCAATCCGCGCTATGGGCCGAGCCACTTTCCACAGGTCGATTGGCCGGAAGCACTCCGCGTTCCTCCTCCGTGGGAAGGCGGGGATGGCAACGCCGTCAACGACGTCCCGCGCCATTCGAAACCGCGCCCCGAGAAGGTACTCAGCTCATGATGCGGCTGCCTCTTTTCGAATTTCGCGCGCCGCGCACCCTCGAGGAAGCGGCTCGCATTCTCGACGGTCAAGGCCCAAACACCATGCCGCTCGCCGGCGGCACCGACCTGCTTCCCAACATGAAGCGCAGGCAGCAGGTCCCTCGCACGCTGATGAGTGTTCGCTACGTCGAAGGCTTAAACCAGGTTCAATGGAGCGATTCCGCATCGCGGCTCGGCGCCTGCCTCACGCTGACCGAGATAGCCGAGCATCCCCGTTTTCGAAACGGCATGACCGCTCTATCGCAAGCGGCCGCCCTGGTGGCCACGCCGCACATTCGAAACATGGCCACCCTCGGTGGAAATCTCTGCCTGGATACGCGTTGCAACTACTATGATCAGAACTACGAATGGCGAAAAGCCATTAACTTTTGCCTGAAGAAAGACGGAACCACGTGTTGGGTCGCTCCCGGAAGTTCGAAATGCGTGGCAGTCTCCTCCACGGACACCGCGCCTGCGCTGATTGCTCTTGGAGCACGCGTCCGGCTGGTCTCGCGCTCCGGCGAGCGCGAAGTTGCGCTTTCTCAGCTCTACAACAATGACGGCATCAACTATATCCGGCGCCGCCCCGATGAAATCCTCGCCGAAGTCCTGCTGGATTCTCTCCACGGCTGGAAGAGTACTTACTGGAAACTGCGGCGTCGTGGCTCGTTCGACTTCCCCGTATTGTCCGTCGCTGCGGCGGCGCGCCTTTCCAGTCAAGGTGTGGTCGAGGATGCGCGAATCGTAGTAGGCTCTGCAGCGTCCCGCCCGCTGCTTGCGGACGGAGCTTCGAAATTTCTGCTGGGGCTTACCTTGAATTCGGAAACCATCGCGGAAGCTGCCGCGCTCGCGGCTCGCATTGCCAAGCCTTTGGACAACACCGATTTCGACATGACCTGGCGCAAGCGAGTCACCGCTGAATTTATGACCTACGCCCTGCGCGAATTGCGCGGAGATGACGTACGGACCGAGCGCGAGAGCCTCACGCGTCACTCATTCGAATGAGAATTTTTATGGTCACTCCATGAAACAAAAACAAATCGCGTTCTTGTCGCTGTTCCTGCTTGTCATCGCAGTTCAGAGCGCCTCCGCACAAGGCGCCCAAAACTCCCTCGCCGAAAAACTGGGATTCCCTCGCGACGCTAAGCTCCTGATCGTTCACGCCGACGACGTAGGCGTAACTCATTCCGTAAACGCCGCGACGATCCAGGGCCTCGAATCGGGCCTCGTCAATTCGGCCAGCCTCATGGTCCCCTGCCCGTGGTTCCCGGAAATTGCCGACTACGCCAAATCACATCCCGACGCTGATTTTGGTCTCCATCTCACGCTCACCAGCGAACGCGTCTACTACCGCTGGGGACCAGTCGCTTCGAAAGACAAAGTCCCGAGTCTCGTGGATGAAAACGGTTATTTCCATCACGACTGGAAACCAACGACCCGCATCAACCCAAAAGAAGTCGACCTCGAACTTCGCGCCCAAATGGACCGCGCTTACGCGATGGGCATCCGTCCCACGCATTTGGACTCGCATCAATACCGTCTCTTCGATAACGGCCAGGATCTATTCGATGTCGTCGTTCGAATCGCTCACGACTACCAGCTTCCGGTTTTCGTTGCCCGCGACTGGTTCGCGGAGCGTCCTTATCTGGAAAAAAGTCTGAGCCCCGCCGATATCGTCATCGACCATACAATTACGATCGCTCCCAGCATCGCACCGGACAAGTGGGCCGATTTCTACAAGACCGCCCTCAAAAACTTGCAACCCGGCGTTACGGAATTTGTGATTCACCTCGGATTCGTCGACGATGAAATGAAAGCCGCCACGCGCGAGCGCGACACCTGGGGCGCGGCCTGGCGTCAGCGCGATTTCGATTTCTTCACCAGCCAGGAATTTCGACAACTGCTCACCGCGCAAAACATCAAGCTGGTCACTTGGCGCGAGATTGCCGGCGCCGCCAAGAAGTGAATTCGAACGGGCATCCCCACGCAAATATTTCTTTCGAATGGCACGCGAGCGAGAACATTTCTTTCGAATGCCGTTTCGCGGTATTTTTTAAATGGAAGTTGTTTCATTCTTGGGGGTGACCATGCCGGCTGAACCGGAATCGCAATCCAAGCCCTCCTTCAAGAATCCCACGCTGTACACTTCTGCAGCCCTCGTCGTCATTGTGTTTGTTGTAGGGTGGATTCTTTTTTCGCGCTGGTGGGAAAATCGCGCCATTGAAGGCCGTGCGAAAGAGGAAAGAACGCAAAAGCAACAGGAGCAGGATCGCATCGCCCTGGAACAACTCGGCGGAAAGGAGCTCGCTATTCAGAATTTCTACGCCATCCCCGGTGTGGTCCGTCGAGGCGAAACCGTCCAGATCTGCTATGGCGTGGCCAACGCCAAAAGCGTGACGCTAGAACCTCAGCCGAATCCCGTTTGGCCGTCCTACTCGCGCTGCGTCGACGTAAAGCCCAATAAGACCACTACTTACACCCTCACCATCGCCGATGCCTCCGGCAACACCAAAAAACAAACGCTCGAAGTCCAAGTCCAATGAGAGAAGGTCGACCACCTCTGCCCAGGACGTAGTTCTACTCGTGAACCCGTGCCAAAGCCAGCGGAATCATGTCCTTACAGCAAATCTCGCGTTCCCCCTTGTGACTTCAATTCGCCCGCATCTATAATGATGGCTTGAGCGGGGTTCGGGAGCCATCCTTACTTCCCGGGCTCCGCAGACTTTTTTAGCGAACTGACGGCCGACAACCATGTCTGATCCACTGGCGAAGATTAAGAAAAAGATTCAGGACGAAATCGACCAGCTTTCCCACGAGCTCAGCGTCGAGCTGCCCAAAGAAATTGCAGTTGCGCGGGCGCACGGGGACTTATCCGAAAACGCGGAATACAAGTTCGCCAAGGAGCGCCAGGGCTACGTCAACGCAAAGATCAGCCAGCTCAAGAAACGCATGGGCGACCTGGGCATGCTGAACCTCAGCAATATTCCCAAAGACCGTGCAGGCTACGGTTCGCGGCTCACCGTTCTGGACACGCAGCGCGACGTGAAGATCGAATACAAGCTGGTGAGCACCGAAGAGGCCGACGTCGAGAAGGGGCTCATTTCCACGACTTCGCCGATAGGAAGAGCGCTGCTGAACAAGAAGGTCGGCGACGAAATTGAAGTGGCAACGCCCGCGGGTAAGAAAGAATTCGAAGTTATGCGCCTCGTGACCATCCACGACGGCGAGTAACCATTTTGCGGTCCCAGGCGTCTTAATCAGCAAGTCGTGTCGGCCGCTTGTGAGGGACTATGTATTGGGGAGCAGGCTCGGCGCTTGGGGTTCTAACTTTTTTCGGCTATCTGCTATTGGCCATGGGTGCGCTGCTGGTGTGGCGCAATCGCGACGATTTCTTCGTCTGGTTTCAAGACGAAATTTCCGTCTTGCGCCGCAGCTTCTCTCGCTATACGCCGGTGGGCCCGTTTTACATTCTCCGCGAGGAATCCCGTATCAAAGCCATCCCCACCTCGTTTATCCGCAATCTCACGCGGCTGCCGCGGAGCCGCTTCAATGGCGCGGCGGCGCTTCTGATAGCCGGCATGATGCTGTTCCTGCTGGACTTTTTCCTCTGAAGATTCTCTCTCTTGCCTAGACAAACCGGCAGCCCTTTGCGATTCTCATCCCGATGAAACCAGCCCTGATCGTTCATGGTGGCGCATGGGATATTCCGGACGAAGCCGTGGACGCTTGCAAGTCAGGCTGCCAGCGCGCACTGGGCACCGGCTGGGCTCTGCTCGCCGGCGGCGGGGCTGCGCTCGATGCCGTCGAAGCCGCCATCATGGTTCTCGAGGACGATCCCGTTTTTGACGCCGGCTACGGCTCGCATCTCAATTTGGATGGCCGCGTCGAGTGCGACGCCATCGTCATGAACGGCGCTACGCTCCGTTCCGGCGCCGCGGCCACGCTGCAGCGCGTCAAAAACCCTATTCAGCTCGCGCGCAAAATCCTCGAGAGTTGTCCGCATATGATGCTGGTCGCGGAAGGCGCGGAACACTTCGCCAAAGAGCACGGAATCAAGCTTTGCAAGCCCGAGGAACTGGTCAGCGAAGCCGAGCAAGAAGCCTGGATGAAGTGCAAGGCGGACAAACATGCCGCCGAGCATCATCGCGGGCACGAGCAGGGAACGGTCGGCGCCGTCGCCATCGACCGCGAGGGCCGGCTGTTCGCCGCCACTTCCACCGGCGGAACTTGTTGCAAGCTGCCGGGCCGCGTCGGCGATTCGCCGCTTATTGGCTGCGGATGTTACGCCGACTCCGAAGTCGGAGGCGTTTCCTGCACCGGCTACGGCGAAGCCATCATGAAAATCGTGATGGCGAAAACGGCCGTCGATCTTCTTCGTTCCCGCGTGACTTGCGTCGATCCAATTGCAGCAGCCGATGCTTGCGACCTCTCTTCCGCCAATCTCGCCGCGCGCGAAGCCGTTCACTTGCTTGGCAAGCGCACCCACGCCACCGGCGGCCTCATCCTTCTCGACCGCCACGGCAATCCCGGTTTTGCCTTCAACACGCCGCGCATGGCCTACGGCTACGTGGCCATGGACGGCAACTTCGTTATCGGCGTCTAGCCCCGTTCGCTTCGGAAACGATGAGGTATACGGACGCCTCAAGGACCGAATTCAAAGTCGTGGAGGGGCTTTATGATGCCTTCTACGGAATGCGTGAGTTCATCATTCGTGACATCAACGGATTCTGGATCACTTTCGGACAACCAATACAGTCAAAATAGAAATCAGAAAATTGAAATTGGAAAATAGGAGATTACGGTGAGGGTCACATTGCAGGGCATGCATTGCCTTAAGAAGACGGAAAGCGACGAAGACGAAATCTATTGCGTGGTGACCACCAGCGGCGGCGCGAACCGGCGCGAGCTGGCACGGTTCGACGTGGGCAACTTTGAGGTGGGAAGGGCGCTTCATCCGGGAAAATTGCTTTGGGATGGAACGAGCTGGCCTGCCGTGACGATCACGGTCATGGAAAGCGATGAGAGCGAGCCGGGGCATGGCAGCGATGACTTCATTGGAGAGGTCACGGTGAGTGCGGACGGCAACTGCAAGCCAGGGCGCGGGACGCTCGACGAAGGATATGACGCCCGCAAGCAATTCCGACAATTCAGCATGACTGGAAGCGCGGCGCACTATGTTGTGCACCTGGAAGTAGGGGGCTAGGTGGGCGCGTTGGTGGCCCATGGGGGCGAGATCGTGCAGCCGATCGGCGCGGACGCGCCGGAGATCACCGCGAGGTTCCGTGATCCGGGAGGAAACGTGATCGGCCTCTACCAGAATCCCGCGTGACGGCGACTCTTTTCTTTTGAGGTTGCAGTGGGAATCTTGACCGAAGACATGAAGCGCGTGGTCAACGAGCAGCGGCTCGGCTTCGTCGCGACAGTATGTCCCGACGGAACTCCCAACTTGTCGCCCAAGGGAACGACCGCAGTATGGGACGACGATCACCTCGTGTTTGCGGATATCCGCTCCCCCGCGACGGTTTCCAATCTAAGACGTAATCCTTCGACGGAGATCAATGTGGTCGATCCGATGGTGCGCAAGGGCTACCGCTTCAAGGGCACCGCCTCGGTCCTCACGGAGGGAGCCCTGTTCGAACGAATCCTGGATTTTTACCGAGCGGAGCGGAATCTCGACGAAAGCCGCATTAGGGTCAGGTCCTTTGTACTGGTCAAGATCGAGGAAGCCCTGCCGGTCGTTTCTCCCGCTTACGATCTAGGCCTGAGTGAAGAGCAGGTGCGAGAGAAAATGCAGCGCTACTTTGATTCGCTGCCACGCAGAATCCCCGGCATGGGCCGGGAGGAAATGTGATGGACCACCCGCCCAACCTTGCACTTAGGTCTTACCTGAAATCCTAAGCCCTGGGCTCATGCTCAAACATTGTCTCGAAAATCCGTTCTGGCAGTGCATGAGTAGGTCCCGGCGCCACTGTCTTAATGATGCGGGTTCCGATAATTCCTTTGATCACCGGCCAATTCTCCTCGATTGAATCCATTTGAACTCGAAAAGCTTCCAGCGATTCAGGCCTGCGTTTGATAAATGCTTGGCGTGCAGCTTCTCTATCACCGTCGAACCACCAAGTCACGGTTCCTTTTTGTTGAAGCCTGCGGACTCGCGAAAGGTCCGCTAAAGAGAACCCCCAATCAATCACGGTGGATTTGCCCGTTTGCGAAAGCCTCGAAATGAATGCATTAGGATTGTTTTGAAAAAGTTCAACCAGTGACAGCTTAGACTGGGTGCCGAGCCCGCGTAGAAGATGATCGAACTCCAGATGTAAAAATCCCTTCTGTCGTTCAAGCCATTCTGAATATGATGTCTTCCCCGAGCCAGGAATTCCACATATATGTACAATCGCCATACTAATCATCGTAATGGATCCTACCTGGAAGCACATACACCGTACTAAGCGCTCTGTTGTATCATCCCACGGCGCGGGCGATAAGAAATTGAGGCTCGGATGGGCGCCCGGTGGGCTGGAAGCCGGAGCGGGAACGGCACGATGTATCGTGCCCCCACACTCCAAAGGGGAAAGATACCGGTCTGAAGCGCGGCCGCTACAAGTGGCGGGGATAAGGGGGATCATGAGGCAAAAGTTCAGTTTGATCGCCATTCTGTTTTTGGCTTCGACGGCTTCAGCGCAGACGCCGCCGCTGATTTCTCCGGAAGCCCACGCCGACCGGCGCGTTACGTTCCGATTCCGGGGGCCTAACGTCAAGGAAGTTGCCGTTTCCCTCGAAGGCGCCCCGAAACCGTTCCCCATGCAAAAGGACGACCAGGGCGTTTGGAGCGTGACCACCGAGCCGCTCGCTCCTGATTTTTATGGCTACACGATCATCGCCGACGGCGTGGGGCTCTTCGATCCTTCCAACTACGCCATCAAGCCCAATTTTCTCTACCGGGCCAGCGAAGTGCACGTGCCAGGGCCGGTGCCTGGGCCGCCGTCTCTTTCCTGGGAAATCAACGACGTGCCGCGCGGCGAGGTGCATCATCATTTCTACAAGTCCGAAGTGGTGGGCGACGATCGCGGGTTTTTTGTGTACACGCCGCCGGGGTACGATCCCCGCGGCAAACAGGCGTATCCGGTGCTCTACCTGCTGCATGGCTTCAGCGATGACGCGAATGCCTGGACGGCGGTGGGCCGCGCCAACGTGATCCTGGACAATCTGATTGCGCAGGGCAAAGCCAAGGCCATGCTCGTGGTGATGCCGCTGGGATACGGCGCGCCGGAAGTGCTTGCTCCCAACTCCGGGGTATTCCACGACCGCGCGCTGACGGAGCGAAACTTCGATAAATTTCGCGAAGCGCTGCTCAAGGAAGTGATTCCGCGCGTGGAAGCGGCGTATCTTGTGGTGAAGGACCGCAACGCCCGCGCCATCGCGGGGCTTTCTATGGGCGGCTCCGAATCTTTGCTGACGGGGCTGAACACGCTGAACCAGTTTGCGTGGATCGGGGCTTTCAGCTCCGGAGGGATCACCGAAGAGTTCGACAAGGAATTCCCGGTGCTGGACGCCAAGGCCACGCCGCAACCGCGCTTGCTATGGATCGCGTGCGGGACGGACGATCGCTTGATCGAGATCAACCGCAAGTTCCGCGCGTGGCTGGCGTCCAAGAAGATTCAGCACGTGGACATTGAGACGCCCGGGGCGCACACGTGGATGGTCTGGCGCCGCAATTTGACGGAGTTCAGTTCGCTGCTATTTCGCTGAGGGAGCGATGAAAATGAGGAACGCGATTTCTGCGAGAACGACAAAGATGTTGCTCGGCGTCGCGGCGTTGGCGATGCTGCTCGCCGCCGGGCACGGGCAGGGGCAGACTGCTGCTCACGGAGTGGTCACGCCGCTCACGAGTGCCAATCTCGTTTTCGACGGGGAACCTGCGTGTCTCAAAGTTGCCCGCGAGAACGGCGATCCAGATAAGGGCGCTTCCACGTTTCTTCTTGAAGCTCCCTCCGGGTGCGTAGTTCCCGCGCACTATCACACCGCGGAAGAACAGTTGATGGTGGCGCGCGGCGACGTGCTCACCGGGATGGATGGCATGGAGGAAACCACGATGGGCCCCGGCGGGTTCGCCATGATGCCGAGCAAGGCGATGCACTGGTTCACCTGCAAATCGAAGGAGACTTGTCTGATGTTCGTGACGTTCGATCGAAAGTACGACATCGTCTGGGCCAAGCCAGCGAAATAGCAGGCAACGAAATTGACGCCGTTTGCTTCTGCTCTTACGATGAAGGAGATGCGCGGACTTCCGGCGGAGCAAGGTGAATGGGTACTGCATGAAAGCTAAACCCCGTTGGTTCGTGATCTTTTTGCTGCTGCCGCTCGCGGCAAGCGCGCAGACGGCGGACGAAATCGTCAACAAATCCCTGGCCGCGCGCGGCGGCGCCGAAAAAATCAAAGCGATTCAGTCGGAGCGTGTCACCGGCCGCGTCACATTCGGACCGGGACTGGAAGGGACGCTCGTCGCGGAGCTCAAGCGCCCGCACAAGCTGCGCGTGGAGATTGTGGTCGAAGACCAGAGAATCATCCGCGTCTATGACGGCAAATCCGCAGGCTGGGTCGTCAATCCGTTTGCGGAGAAGAAGGACGCGCAGCCGATGTCGGCGGAAGATTTGAAAAGCGTTTCGGAAGAATCCGATTTCGACGGGCCGTTTATTGATTACAAGGCCAAAGGCAATCAGATTGAGTTGATGGGCAAAGAGGAACTGGAGGGCAGGTCCGCCTACCGGATCAAGCTGACGAACAAGAACGGCAACATCCGCTTTTATCTCTTTGACGCGACTTCCTTTTTGCCGGCGAAGTGGGAAGAAACGCGCGTCGTGGAAGGCAAAGAGACGCCGTGGGAATCGTTTTTCTCGGATTATCGCGAGGTGAATGGCGTGCAGTATGCGTTCAAGATCGATTCGGACAGTCCCGGGACGGACTTGAAGCAAACGGTGGTGGCCGAGAAGATTGAGCTCAACGCGCAGATCGACGAAACGCGCTTCGCCAAACCCGCTGTCCCGGAAGCATCGCCTCCGCCGGCGTCACCACAGAATTGAAGCATGCTCGGAGCGCCGGGAATCGCGCCCGCAATCGAATCGCATTTTTTCCGTTGCGCGTGCTTTCGGAGAAACAATTTCGCAGGCTGCTTCGCTTAGTTCTTCCCGGATCGGCGAGCCGCGCGCGGATGGTACAGATCGGAAATCGCATAGGTGAAGCCGACGAAGCCCACGACGCGTGGGAGGTTGCCGTACACGGTGACGTACGCACCGGCATCAAGGACCAGGCGCGGGGATGGCGCGTAAGTAGCCGCGCTGAGGACGACCATCGATGCTGGCGTGTTGGCATTCGTCCAGCTGAATCCAGCGACTTCCCCCGTCCAGCCCCATTTCCCCTTGAGAGGATGCGCATAGGAGAACGACGAGAAATAATTCCGGTCGTATCCACCTACGCCTGGCCGGCCCACGAATTGGACGCCTTCGTTCAAATCAATATGATGCTTGCCGAAATCCTTGCTTAGCAGGAGTTGGACGGAATGGCCGGTCGCGCCGGTGCCCAGGCTGTTCGTTGCGGTGGGCAGCGTGGCGGTGTACAAAATCGAAAAAGTTGGGCGCGCATCTTTCTGGGGAAATACTTTGAATTTGAATCCCGCGCCGGAATCGCTGAGGCCGGCGACACCGTTGTCCCGTTCGAAAGGATTGCTGGCGAGACGCAGCTCGAGATTCTTGAAGAGGCCGAATTTCAGCAAGCCGTTCATGTTCTGGTGACCGTCCGCCGCTTCGAATCCGTATTCGATTTCCAGGACGCCGCGCTGCACCGC
>JACXTT010001357.1_pt1 | contig 40848 bp, 41 predicted proteins | sample 9270951 | NCBI WGS metagenome assembly JACXTT01 (sample SAMN15532306, study PRJNA645909) | rock metagenome | isolation source: weathered quartz diorite | place: Puerto Rico | collected 2017-06-21
ACACCCCACGCCCAGTTCGGCATCCATGCACCGGCCGCGCGGCATGGCCGCGAAGGACTCAAACTACTTCAAGGCTGGGCCGCCGACAGGAAGCCGATCAATGAGCATGTCACCATGGTCATTACCGATCTGGAGATGCCGGAGATGGACGGCTACACCTTTACGGCCGAGATCAAAAAAGATCCGCGCCTCAAGGATCTATACGTGCTCATGCACACCTCGTTGAGCGGAGTGTTTAATAATGCGATGGTGGAGAAGGTCGGCGCCGACAAGTTCGTGCCCAAATTCAAGCCTGACGAATTGGCTCTAGCGGTACTGGAGAGGGTGAAGGCGCAGGCTATACTGCGGGCGGCCTAACCGCCGGGTGGCTAAAAGATTGAAGCTGGACGCCAGACCCTTCGCGGGGCCAGGTGCCAGCCGGGTCGGACCCAGCCGGCGAAATCGTAGTATGATGGGGCGTTCAGCTATAAGTTCTATAATGCCTCAGATTAACAAGCCTATCACCGCTGCTGACTACGAAGACTTTAAGGTATTCCTTGAGCAGGCGTGCGGAATTTTACTCGGTGACAACAAACATTATTTGGTAAGCAGCCGCCTGAACCGGCTGATGTCCGAGTTTGCCATCCCGAATTTGGGTGAACTGATCAAACGGCTCAAGGCCAAGCCGAATACTGCGCTGCAACACCGGGTGGTGGATGCGATGACCACCAACGAGACCTTGTGGTTTCGTGACGTTTCCCCCTTCGAGCTGCTCAAGCAGACGGTATTGTCCGAGATTTCGCAGCAGCGTGATCGGCCGTTACGGATCTGGTCGGCGGCTTGCTCTTCCGGTCAGGAGCCTTATAGCATCAGTATGACCATTCAGGAGTATCTGCAATCCAAGCCGGGCAGCCTCCCCAAGGGTGTGCAGATTGTCGCAACGGACATCTCTCCGTCCATGCTGAAGGAGGCCGAGGAGGCGGTCTATGACAAGGCCAGTCTGGCCCGCGGGGTCAGCGCCGAGCGCAGGCAGCGTTTTTTTACTCCTAAAGGCGGCAAATGGCTGGTCAAGCCCGAGGTCAAGTCCTCCGTCACGATCAAGGAACTCAACTTATTGAACAGCTATAACGTGCTCGGCAAGTTTGATGTGATCTTTTGCCGCAACGTGCTGATTTATTTTTCTACCGCCTTGAAGAGGGATATCCTGACACGCCTCGCCGCTGCGATGCACCCGCAAGGCTATCTGTTCCTCGGCGCCTCGGAATCCATCGCCAATTACAGCGACGCCTTCGATATGGTGCGTCATCCCAGTGGGGTGATGTACCGGCTAAAGAAAACGCTACGCTAAGGAAACTCTGATTTATTCAGAGTTTCCGTGCGATGCAGGATGCATCGCAGGTTATTTTTCAACGCCTTGTTAGACGGTATTGCCGCCTGATGGCCGGATTTTGCCGCTGGGGGACTGAACTCTCTCTCCAACACTATGCTATGTTGTTGTTTAAACGAGTAATTTCTGGTCTGGCATAGACATTGCCTTATTTCCCACTGTAAAACTAAAGTTGAGGTGGGATGTGCCGATAGATATCAACTCCGCAGTGGCGATACACGCCGACGCTCTGGCGCTGCGCAGCCGGCGCGCCGAGGTGTTGGCGAATAATCTCGCCAATGCGGACACCCCCCACTATAAAGCCCGCGACTTCGATTTCAAGGCCGCGCTCTCTCAGGCGCAGGGTCAATCTCTTGTCAGCAGCGTGCGACTGGTAACCACCCAGCCCGGCCACATCGCAGCCAATGCGGGCGCCAATCGTATTGATGCCGAATTGCAATACCGCATACCCAGTCAACCTGCTCTGGACGGCAACACCGTGGATACCCAGATCGAGCAGGCCGAGTTTACCCAAAACGCCATTCAATATCAGACCAGTGTTACCTTTTTGAGTGGCAAGATCAGGGGATTGCTGACGGCAATCCGGGGAGACTAGCCATGTCATTGTTTAATATCTTCGATATCGCCGGTTCCAGCCTCAGTGCGCAGTCGCTGCGGCTCAATACCACGGCCAGCAATATGGCCAACGCCGACACGGTGAGCAGCACGCCACAACAGGCGTACCGCGCGCGCCAGCCGGTGTTCGCCGCGGTGATGAATGCGCTCGGCGGCGACCCGCAAGAAACCAATGCGGCCGTGAAGGTGCTGGGTATTGTGGAAAGCCAGGCACCAGTGCGCAGCCAGTACGAACCGAACAATCCGCTTGCCGACGCGCGCGGCTATGTCTACACGTCCAACGTCAATCCCATCGAAGAGATGGCCAACATGATTTCGGCCTCGCGCTCCTATCAGAGCAATCTCGAGGTTATCAATACAAGCAAGCAGCTCATGCTGCGCACCTTGGCGCTGGGTCAATAGGAGGGAAAATGAATAGCGTACAAGAAACCAACGTTTATGAAAGCCTGGGTCTAGGTCTGGGCAAGACTCCCGCGAAGGACAACAGCAAGCTCGGTCAGGCCGAATTTCTGAAGCTGATGACGGCGCAGTTGAAACATCAGGACCCGACCAAGCCGCTCAGTAACAGCGAATTTCTCGGCCAGATTGCGCAATTCAGCACCGTGAGCGGCATACAGGAATTACAAGGTTCATTCGGACAATTGGCCAACGCCATGCAATCCAACCAGATTCTACAAGCATCCAGTCTGGTGGGCCGTTCGGTGTTGGCACCGAGTAAGCAAGGCGTATTGCCGAAGGACGGTGCGCTTAATGGCACTGTGGATTTGGCATCCAGCACCAGCGGGCTTAGCGTTGGCATATTTAATTCAAAAGGAGTGTTAGTCCACGTTTTGGAGATGGGTCCGCAACCTGCGGGATTGGTGCGCTTTAGCTGGGACGGTGTCGCCGACAACGGTCAACAGGTCGCGCCGGGAAGTTACTTTATCAAGGCCGAAGCCGTTGTGGACGGTAAGCCCCAGGACATGGATACCTATGTCAACGCCAAAGTGGAGAGCGTCAGTATCGGGAAAAACGGACTAAGCCTGAATCTCGGCGGCGTAGGCTCTGTCGAACTCAGCAAGATCAAACAGATTTTATAGTCTCAGAAAGAGGAGAATCGTCATGCCATTTCGTATTGCATTAAGCGGATTGAATGCTGCCACCGCCGATCTCAACGTGATCGGCAACAACATCGCCAACAACGCTACCACCGGATTCAAGAGTTCACGGGCGGAGTTTGGAGACATCTATGCCGCCAGCAGTCTGGGCGCTTCGAGCAATGCCATCGGCAGCGGTGTGCGTCTCCAAAAAGTGGGCCAGCAATTCGCGCAAGGCACTGTCAATTTCACCAATAACAATCTGGATCTCGCCATTAACGGCTCCGGTTTTTTCCGCCTTAACGATAACGGCACCACGGTTTATTCACGTGCCGGTTCCTTCGGCATTGATAAAGACGGTTTTGTGGTCAACAGCACCGGCCAGCGGCTTACGGCCTTCCAGGCAACTTCTACCGGTGCAATTACAGGTGCGCGCGGCGATCTCAAGTTGTCCACGGCTGATATACCGCCCAAGGTATCCAACACGATCACGGTTGGCGCCAATCTGAATGCGGCGGCGACGGTGCCTACGGTAGCCTTCTCCACCGCCGGACCTGCTGCGCCGGATCCGGCCAGCTATAACAATTCAACTTCGCTCACGGTATATGACTCGCTGGGTGCACCGCACCTTACGACGATCTACTTCCGTAAGGCGGCGGCGGCAAATACTTGGGATGCCTATACGCAGGTGGACAATATTTTTCCCATCAGCGGGCCCGCGTCATTGGTGTTCTCAAATACGGGTGTGCTCACTACGCCCGCCGCCCCCGGTAATATTGGTCCTTTGGCCTTTACCATCCCGCCGCCGAGCGGCGCCGCGGCGCTGTCGCTGACCCTGAACTACACCAACACCACCCAATTGGGCAATGCCTTTGGCGTCAACTCGCTCACTCAGGACGGTTATGCCAACGGCCGTTTGAGCGGCCTCAGCATAGACAATAGCGGTGTGGTGTCCGCGCGTTACACCAACGGTCAGTCCAGCAGCCTAGGGCAGGTGATTCTGACTAACTTCGCCAATCCGCAAGGTTTACAGCAGTTGGGTAACACGAGCTGGGCCGAGACCTTCACCTCCGGCGCCGCGCTGGACGGCGCCCCCGGGACGGGCAGTTTGGGTGCGATCCAATCGGGGGCGTTGGAGGGCTCCAACGTGGATCTCACCGAACAGCTCGTGAACATGATAACCGCGCAGCGAAATTTCCAGGCCAACGCGCAGGTGATTTCAGCGGCGGATACCGTGACGCAGGCAATTATCAACATTCGTTAAACAGTGGATAAGTTGAGGCAGCACTAATGGATCGGATGCTCTATATAGCGATGTCGGCAGCAGGCCAAACGATGTTGGCTCAGGCGGTCAATAGCCACAATCTCGCCAACCTCAGCACCAACGGTTTTCGCGCCGATCTGCTCGAGGCGGAGAGCCTTGCGCTGTATGGTCCCGGCCAACCGAGCCGGGTCTACTCGGGCATCAAAGGGCAGGCGGTGGATTTCGCTCTCGGAGCCATGGTCAATACCGGCCGCGACCTGGACGTCGCCGTTCAAGGCCAAGGCTGGATTGCGGTGCAGGCCAACGACGGTAGTGAGGCCTACACGCGCGCGGGTGATTTACACATCAGCACTACTGGCGTACTGGAGACAGCGAACGGCTTGATGGTGTTGGGAAACGGCGGGCCGATTACATTGCCGCCCGCGGAAAAATTGGAGATCGGCGCCGACGGCACGATTTCAATCCAGCCGCTCGGCCAAACCGCCGCGACGCTGGCGGTAGTGGACAGACTCAAATTGGTGAATCCGGATGTTGGTACGTTGATGAAAGGCCCGGATGGATTGTTGCGTACGCGAGATGGCATCACGGCCGCATCGGATGCCGGTGTGCGGGTGAGCGCGGGGAGTTTGGAGTCGAGCAATGTTAACGCGGTGGAGGAGATGGTGAAGATGATTAGTCTCGCCCGCCAGTTTGAGATGCAGGTAAAGATGATGGCGACGGCGCAGCAGGACGCCGCCGCCGCTACGCAGATCATGCGCATAACGTAATAACTAAGGAGTACAAAAATGAATCCAGCCTTATGGGTTGCCAAGACCGGACTCGATGCGCAGCAGATGCGTCTGGCGGTGGTTTCCAACAATCTCGCCAACGTCAACACTACGGGCTTTAAGCGCTCGCGTGCGGTGTTCGAGGACTTGTTGTATCAAAATGTGCGGCAAGTGGGCGCGCAGTCTTCGCAAAACACGCAACTGCCTTCGGGTTTGTCGCTGGGCACAGGCGTGCGCCCGGTGGCGACTGAAAAATTATTCACGCAGGGCAACCTGGTGCAGACCAGTAACCCTCTCGACATGGCCATTCAGGGGCGCGGATTTTTCCAGGTCACTACGCCTGACGGTACGCTGGCATACACCCGCGACGGTTCATTCCAGGTGGATGCGCAAGGTCAGATGGTGACCTCCAACGGTTATATTTTGCAACCCGCGATCACCGTCCCGCAGAACACGATCAGCGTCACAGTGGGTTCGGATGGCGTGGTCTCGGCGCTGGTCGCGGGCAGCACGGCGCCCACCCAGATCGGCAACCTGCAATTAGCAGATTTCATCAACCCCACCGGACTGCAACCGATAGGTGAAAATCTCTATCGCGAATCCACGGCGAGCGGTTCCCCGCAGACGGGTAATCCGGGGCTGACGGGGCTCGGCACTCTGGTACAGGGTTCTGTGGAAAGCTCCAATGTAAATGTGGTGGAAGAACTGGTGAATATGATTGAAACCCAGCGCGCCTATGAAATGAATTCCAAGGCGATTGCAACGGCCGATCAGATGCTGCAGTACGTGAATAATAATCTGTAGTCGTGGGTATGAGTCCGCAGCGGCAATGCAGCGAGGATAGATGATGCGAAATGTAATCAAATTAGTGGCGGCCAGCCTGGGTCTGATAGTACTGAGTGGATGCGCGACGACCACAGCGGTGCGTGACCCGGCTTATGCCCCGGTGCGTCCTGTTGAGCGGGACGCCGTGCAGACGACGGCGCCCGTTATCCAGGCTCAGGGCTCAATCTATCGGGCGGGTCATGAAATCTCACTGTTTGAGGATCAACGGGCGCGGCGGGTGGGGGACATCCTCACGATCCGTTTGGTGGAAAAGACCGACGCCAACAAAAAGGCCAAGACTGCAACCAAAAAGGCAAACGACGTATCCATTACCAACCCGACGCTGTTCGGCAAGTCGCCCTCTTTCGATTTGCCTGTTTCGCACGACAACAATTTAGGTTTTGGACTCAACTCCAATCAGGATTTCAGCGGTGAGGGTGACAGCGCGCAGAGCAACAGTCTGACCGGCAGCGTCACTGTTTCCGTGGTCGAGGTGCTGACCAATGGTTATTTGCTGGTGCGCGGCGAGAAACTGCTCACCATCAATCAGGGTGACGAACATGTCCAGGTTGCAGGCATCGTGCGGCCGGCGGATATCCGCTCCGACAATAGCGTGCTGTCCACTCAGGTGGCCGATGCGCAAATTACCTATGCCGGCAAGGGACAAGTCGCCGATTCAAACGCGGCTGGCTGGCTGGCGCGCTTCTTTTTGAGCGCGTTGTGGCCCTTCTGAAACAGTTACAAGTAGCAAGTGACAAGTTACAAGAGTAAAGATCAAAGCAATCAGTTTTTTCTTACGACTTGTAACTTGCGACTTGTCACTCGGGAAATAAAACTATGAAATCAAAATACTCTTTTCTCCTTATGTTCCTGCTGTCGTTTGCCGACCTCGTCCATGCTGAACGCATCAAGGATCTCGCTACGGTGGCGGGGGTGCGTTCCAATCAACTGGTGGGTTATGGCCTGGTGGTGGGACTCAACGGCACCGGTGATCAGACTAGTCAGACACCGTTTACGGTGCAGAGCTTAAAAAGCATGTTGTCGCAGTTCGGTGTGAGCATTCCGCCGGACATCAACCCGCAGCTCAAGAACGTTGCGGCGGTGTCCTTGCACGCGGAGCTGCCGCCGTTTGCGAAACCGGGTCAGACGATAGACATCACGGTTTCATCCATTGGTAACGCCAAGAGTCTGCGCGGCGGCAGCTTGCTGATGTCGCCGTTGCGCGGCGCAGACGGTAATGTCTACGCGATCGCGCAGGGCAATCTGGTGGTCGGCGGATTCGGCGCCGAAAGCGACGACGGTTCTAAGATCACCGTGAACGTGCCGAGCGCTGGCCGCATCCCTAACGGTGCGACCGTGGAACGCAGCGTGACGAGCTCGTTTGATAACGGAGATGCGCTGACGCTCAATCTGCACACCGCCGACTTCACGACGGCAAATCACTTGGCTGGCGCCATTAACAAGGCGTTTGGCAACGGCGTTGCGCAGGCGCTGGACGGTGCCTCGATCACGGTCAATGCGCCCGCGGACCAATCTCAGCGCGTGAGTTTTGTGTCGTTGCTGGAGAATCTTACCTTGGAGCCAGGCGATGCGCCGGCCCGGGTCATTATCAATTCCCGCACCGGCACCGTGGTGATCGGACAACACGTGACGGTCACGCCCGCCGCAGTGGCGCACGGTAGTTTGACCGTGACCATAGCATCGAAGCCCATCGTCAGTCAGCCCGCGCCGCTCTCCGGCGGACAGACCGTGGTGGTGCCGAAGGCCGACATCGAGGCTAAACAAGAAAATAATCGCATGTTTTTGTTCAATCCGGGCGTATCGCTGGATCAGATTGTGCGCGCGGTCAACCAGGTGGGTGCTGCGCCGGGTGATCTGGTGGCGATACTCGAAGCGTTGAAAGAGGCCGGGGCCTTGCGTGCGGAGTTGATTGTAATTTAATGAGCTTGGCTTTATGACCCCTACGCCAGCCGATACCGGTGTCTACACCGATCTTCAAGGCCTGAGCCGTCTTAAGGCGGCGACGCGCGGTAATTCCCCCGAGGCCGAGCGTACTGTCGCCAAACAGTTCGAGGCGCTGTTTATTCAGATGATGTTAAAAAGCATGCGCGAGGCGAGTATGGGCGATGAACTGTTCGGCAGCGATCAGGTGAATAGCTATCGTGATATGTTCGACCAGCAGCTCTCGCTGAGTCTGGCCAATGGTCGCGGGATAGGTTTGGCAAGCACCATGCTGCAACAACTGCGAGACCATGCTACGTCTCAAGGTTCCGATACAAACATCGCCGCTAAGGCAGAAGATCTCTTCACTGTAAAGCGCTTCGGTGGCACGGTGTCACCACTTTCACAACCCGCCGTGCCGGAACCCCGGCCGAGTTTTGTGGGGCCGAAGCATCAGGATGTGGGGCCGCTATTCCCCTTGTCGCACGATGCGACGACCAATCCGGTGGCCAATCTCGATACGCCGGAGAGTTTCATCCAGGCGCTGTGGCCGCACGCTGAAAAGGCCGCGCAGAATTTGGGCGTGCAGCCGGAAGTGTTGTTGGCGCAGGCGGCGCTGGAAACCGGCTGGGGTCAGTCGGTGATCGGTATGGCGGGGGGCAGCAGTCACAATCTCTTCAACATAAAGGCGGACCCGAGTTGGGATGGGCGGCGCGTCAGTGTGCCGACGCTGGAATATATGGACGGTATCGCGGTCAAGAGGAACGATGCGTTTCGCGCCTATGACTCGTATGCGGCCAGCTTTGATGACTATGTGGCCTTCTTGCGCGAAAATCCGCGCTACGGATCGGCGCTGCGACAAGCGGCCGATCCTCAGACATTTTTGCAGAGCTTGCAGAAGGCAGGCTATGCGACCGACCCTCATTATGCGCGGAAGATCGCCAGCATCCTGCATAGCGATACGATGAGCGGAGCGGTTGGTAAATTAAAGATTTCGGTACAGCCGCCGATAACGTCACTACACAGTGGACCGTAATTAATGCCTTTTTATACAAAGCATTGTTGCGGCGGTGAGGATTAGGCCATGGCGGATTTATTGAATATAGGCGTGTCGGGCCTGCTGACCTTTCAACGCAATCTGGCCACCACCAGTCACAACATCTCCAATGTAAATACGCCGGGCTATAGCCGGCAGCGTGTCGAGCTTGGCACCCGTCCTCCCCAGTTTGCAGGAGGAGGGTACGCCGGTAGTGGCGTGCAGGTGACCAGTGTGCAGCGGGTCTACGATAGTTTTCTCACCTCACAGATACGCGCCAGCACCTCCGCTAACAGTCAACTGCAGACTTTGTACAGCAATGCGAGCCAAGTGGATAATCTGCTCGCCGACGCGCAATCCGGTCTGTCGCCCGCCCTGCAAGATTTTTTCAGCGCGGTGCAAGGTGTCGCGGACCACCCTGCCTCTATCCCGGCGCGTCAGGTATTGCTGAGCAACGCCGCAGGTTTGACGGATCGCTTTCAATATTTGAACCAGCGCCTCGGGGATTTACGCAACAGTATCAATACTCAGCTTCAGACCATCACCACCGAGATCAATAGCCTGGCGCAGGGCATCGCCAATGTGAACAAGGACATCGTGGATGCCGTGGGATCAGGGGCGGGGGCTGCGCCGAATGATTTGCTGGATAAGCGCGACACCTTGATCGCGCAGCTTGCCGAGCGGGTGGCTGTGACGACCGTCGCCCAGGACGATGGATCCCTGAATGTGTTTATTGGCAATGGGCAGAGTCTGGTGGTGGGCGGGGCCAGCAACACCTTGGCCACGGCGTCTAACGCCTTCGATCCGACCCGGCTGGAAGTTGCCTTCAAGATCGGGACGACGACAGCTATCATTTCGGACAACTTGACCGGTGGAACATTGGGAGGCGTGTTACAGTTTCGCAACCAGGTACTGGACAGCACCCAAAACAGCTTGGGCCGGTTGGCCACCGGCCTCGTCAACACCTTCAATGCACAACATTTGGAGGGGCAGGATTTGAATGGCGCACTGGGCGCAGCATTTTTCAACGCAGGCGCCGTTCAGGTGTTGGCGCGCTCTTCCAACAGTGGCAGCGGCGTGCTGAGCACGACTATCTCTGATGCGAATGCGCTGACCAGCAGCGACTACCGCCTGCAAAATAATGCCGGCACGTATACTCTTACGCGTCTCTCCGACAACACAGTAACTACATTGGCGGGTTTTCCCGGTACCCCGGCGACCGTAGACGGGGTGACCATCAGCCTCAGCGCCGGCACCATCAATTCCGGCGACAGCTATTTGATTCAGCCCACGCGCAACGGCGCGCGCGATATAAGCGTGGCGATCAGCGACCCGCGCAAGATTGCCGCTGCCGCGCCGATTCGCACCGGCAAATCGCTCAACAACCTCGGCAGCGGGGGGGTCTCCACCGGAGAGGTGCTGAACAGTGCCGATGCCGCCCTGCTGAATACCGTTACCATTACCTTTAATAACCCGCCGACGACGTTCGCCGTCACCGGCGTGGTGCCCGATCCATCACCGGTAACCTATACCAGCGGCGCGAACATCGCCTATAACGGATGGCAGATTCAGATCACCGGCACACCGCAGGCGGGTGATACCTTCACCGTGCAACGGAATACCAATGGCGTAAGCGACAATCGTAACGCCTTACTGATGGGAGGATTACAAACGCAGTTAACCCTGTCGGGGAGCAGCGCGAGTTACCAGGATCTATATGGACAAGTGATCGCACAGGTGGGTTCCACCACGCATCAGGCCGATATCAGTCGCCAAGCTCAGGAAGGTCTGCTGAGACAAGTGACCGCGGCGCGCGATGCCGTGTCGGGCGTCAACCTGGACGAGGAGGCCGCCGATCTGGTGCGCTTCCAGCAGGCCTACCAGGCCGCCGCACAAGTCATCAGCAGTTCCAATAGCCTATTCGATGCGTTGCTTAACGCAGTCAGGAGATAAGGTCATGCGCATCTCCAGTACCCAGATAAACCAGCAAGGGATTAACACGATCCTCGATCAGCAGGCGCAACTCAGCAAGACGCAGTTGCAGCTCTCCACCGGGCGACGCATTATCACGCCGGCGGATGACCCGGCCGCATCCGCCCAGGCGCTTGGTTTGAGCCAGGCAGTGGCCGGCACGCAGCAACAGCAAACTAATATTGATGTGGCGCAGGGCCGCTTAAACCTTGAAGAAGGCGCTCTGAGCGGCGTTGGCAACCTGCTACAGGATGTGCGGGTTTTGGCGCTGCAGGCGAACAACGCCACCCTGAGCAACAGTGACCGTACCGCGATAGCCAACGAGGTACGTCAGCGGCTCGATGAACTGCTGGCGCTTGCCAACAGCAGAGACGCCGGCGGCGAGTACCTATTCGCCGGTTACAAAGGCCAGACTCAGCCCTTCAGTCAGAACAGCGGCGGTGGTTTTACCTACAACGGCGATCAAGGTCAGCGCTATTTACAGATCGGCCCGACGCGACAGATCGCCGTAAGCGACTCGGGGACGGACGTGTTTCAGGCCATCCGTAACGGCAACGGTACTTTCACGACCCAGGACAATGCAGCCAATACCGGCAGCGGCATCATTAGCACCGGAACGGTAGTAAATCCGGCCGCCTATCAGGCGCACAACTTTACCATCACCTTTACATCGGCCACCACGTTCGATGTCGTGAATAACACCACCTCGACCACTATCCTGAGTGCGCAACCTTATACCAGCGGTGCCGCCATCAGCTTCAACGGAATTCAAACCGCGATTACCGGTACGCCCGCGATGGGCGATAGTTTTACTATTACACCCAGCGCGAACCAGGACATCTTTACCACCTTGCAAAATCTGGCGAACGCCCTGGCTGCTCCGGTCACCGGAGGTAATACCGCCAAGCTCAACAACGCCGTCAATCGCAGCTTGGCGGATATTGATCAGGCCTTCGGCAATATTCTCGACATACGCGCGAGGGTGGGCGCGAGGCTCAATGCGGTGGAAAGTCAAAAGAGTGTCAACGCAGATTTTGTCCTTTTGGCCCAGACCAGTCTCTCCAAGTTGCAGGACCTCGACACCGCTGAAGCCGCGAGCCGCCTCACGCAGCAACGTACCGCTCTGGAGGCCGCGCAGTTGGCCTTTGTGAAGGTGCAGAATCTTTCGCTGTTTAATTTCCTGCGCTGAGCAGTAATCATTCCACTCGGTAGGCGAGCAGCTTGCCGCTGCTCATCATGGGAATGAGCAGAATTTTTTTATTCTTGATGTAGGTCAGATCGGCGCTGCCCTGTTCCAATTTCAACAGCTCACTGAACTCGCCCGAAGGCTTAATACGGAATAACTTACCCGCCATCCAGTCGGTCACGAAGTAGGCGCCGTGAGCGTCGCTCTCTACGCCGTCCAGATTGCCGACCGGCGCGCCGGAGCCGAGGCTGGCGATGGATTTGTCGCGCAAGGAAATCGTCTTCAAGTGCCCCGGTACTTTGGTGCTGAAGCCGTCGGTCATCACTCCCCAGGCGCCGAGCACCAGACGATCGCGTTCCGCGTACAAACCATTGGGCGATTCCAGTTTGTGGTCCTGCAACCAAGGTTCGAATTTGCCGTCGGCCAGACGGTAAATCGTATCATCCAGCATGTCCGACACGTACACCCGGCCGCGGCTGTCCAGCGCCGGATCATTTAAAAATTTTGCATGGGGCGCGGGATATTTTTTGGTAATCACTCCCTGCTTGAGATCTATCTCGGCCAGGACATCAATATCGGTGACATACAATTTGTCCCGGTAAATCGCCAGACCCTTGGGTGCATCCAGACCCTTGATCCATTCGGCATCGAGCAGGTTGCCACCCAGTGACACGCGCGAGATGAAGCCGTTGCCGTCCTTGTCGGGTGGATTGCCATTGACGTTGGAAACATACAGCACCTCGCGCTTCGCGTCGTAGACTACGGATTCGGGATTTTTGAAGCCCTCGGTTTCCCAGATCTTGTCGAGCGTTACCGCCACCGCGTGCGGCGCCACACAGCTCAACGCTCCTGCGCAGAGCAGTGCGTGCACCCTACATAAATATTGTTTCATATGTGCCTCCTGTGGATAAGGATGAGTCTAACCGGTTTCCTCGACAACATCCAACTGGCGGGCGCGGCGCGGCTCCAGCAGCGCCAGCAGCACATACGAGAACGCCGCCGTAGCCAGTGATGCGAGGAAGGGGTAAGAAAGCTCGGCAAAATAGCTTCCATATACCCAAACTCCCATGCCGACGAGTAGCGCCGCATAGGCGCTGCGTGCGTTGCCGAAATGGGTAAACAGGCCGAACACGATGATAATAAACAGGCCCGCGCCGCCGAACGCCGAGGCATCGGCGACCAATTCATACACGCTGCCGCCGTAGATCGCCAGGACATAGGCGATGACGGCGAATACCACCACGCCGATGCGCGCGCTGAGCACCTTGGCCACTTCACTCATGGCGGGCCGCAACGGCACGATCAGGTTGTGCGACACCAGCGATGCGGCGGCGAGCAGGGCGCTGTCCACGGTGGAGAGGATCGCAGAGATCAGTGCACCGGCGAACAGGATATATAAAAACGTCGGCAGGTATTGTTGCGCGATGTGTGGCAATACCTGATCGCTGTCCTCGATACCCGTGACCACCGAAGTCGCCGCCAGGCCGATGACCACTGGAATCAGTCCGAACAGCAAATAAAATCCACCGGCGATCAGCGGCGCGCGCCGCGCGATCTCAGGCGAGCGTGAGGCGATGATGCGCGCCACCAACTCCTGTGCGACCAGCGAGCCCATGATCGGAATCGCCCAGCGTTCCATAACGGCCAGTGGATCATTGCGCCAGCCATCAAACAGAATGAGCTTTTCCGGCGGGATGCTGTCGAGGGTGGCCTGTACGCCACCAAGCTGATCTACAAAAATCACCAAAATAATGACCAGACCGATCATCAATACAATCCCCTGGATCAGGTCGGTGCAGGCGTCGGCGCGCAAACCGCCGTATACCGTGTAGATCACCACCACGGCAGCAGCAATGGCGGTGGCGATCAGAAAACCCAGCTCCGAGGAGGCGGAGATCACCTGGCCAAAGGCGCGGATCTGGGCCGCCGCCCACATCACCGAGGTCGGCGCCATCATCAGCACCGCGAGCCGTTCCACGCCGGGTGAAAAGCGGCTGTGAAACAAGTCGGCAAGCGTGGTGAGACCGCGCCGCCACAAAGGTACGGCATAGAAGATCCCCACCAGGAACAGGCATATCGTGTACCCAAACGGATCCGCTGAAGCGCCGCTGAGGCCCTCCTTATACATCTTGCCGGCCGAGCCCACCACGGTTTCGGCGCCGAACCAGGTGGCGAAGATGGAGAAGCTGGCGAGCCCATAGCCGAAACTCCTCCCTGCCAGAAGATAATCACTTTCGCTCTTGATGTGGCGCGAGACCAGCACGCCGATCAACAACTGAGCAAAGATGTAGATGAAAACCCCAACCAGGACTGCGTTCATAGAGCGAGAATTTTATTATTTGGCCAAGATTTAAGTTTAGCCTAAATATCAGGCACAATGAATGACTATCCTGTGCCGCAGATATTCTTATGACCACTACTCAAACACCCAACTACGAAGGCGTGGAGCGTCTGCCGCTGCGCAATTTCACCGAGAAGGCGTATCTCGATTACTCGATGTACGTGATTCTGGATCGTGCCCTGCCGCACATTGCCGATGGCTTGAAACCGGTACAACGGCGCATCGTGTATGCCATGTCCGAGCTGGGACTTGCTGCCACCGCTAAACACAAAAAATCCGCCCGCACCGTAGGCGATGTGCTCGGCAAATTTCACCCGCATGGCGACGTAGCCTGTTACGAAGCGATGGTGCTGATGGGTCAGCCGTTTTCCTACCGCTACCCGTTGGTGGACGGGCAGGGCAACTGGGGTTCGCAGGATGACCCGCATTCGTTCGCCGCGATGCGTTACACCGAGGCGCGGCTGGCGCGATTTACCGAGGTGTTGCTGGCCGATGCCGGACAGGGCACGGTGGACTGGATAGCTAATTTCGACGGCACGCTGGAGGAGCCCAAATTATTACCCGCGCGCCTGCCGCACGTTTTGTTAAACGGCGCCACCGGCATCGCGGTCGGCATGGCGACCGACATCCCTCCCCACAACGCGCGCGAGGTAGCCGCCGCCTGCATTCGTCTGCTGGAAGATCCCAAGGCAACGCTCAAGCAGCTTTGTGAGCATGTGCGCGGCCCGGATTTTCCTACCGAGGCTGAGATTATTACCCCCGCCGCGGAGATCCGGCGCATCTACGAAACCGGTAGCGGTTCGATCCGGCAACGCGCCCGCTACGAGATCGAGGACGGTGAAATCATCATCACCGCACTGCCTTATCAGACCTCCGGCGCCAAGCTGCTGGCGCAGATCGCCGCCCAGATGCAGGCCAAGAAACTGCCGATGGTGGAGGATCTGCGCGACGAATCGGACCATGAGAATCCCACCCGGCTGGTCATCGTGCCGCGCTCCAATCGCGTCAACGTGGAGGAGTTGATGGCGCATCTGTTCGTCACTACCGATCTCGAGCGCAGCTATCGCGTGAACATGAACATGATCGGCCTGGACGGCCGCCCGCGGGTGAAGAGTTTGCGCGACATCCTGACCGAGTGGTTGGAGTTTCGCACCGAAACCGTGCGCCGCCGTTTGCAATATCGTCTCGACAAAGTGCTGGCGCGCCTGCATATCCTGGACGGGTTGTTGATTGCCTATCTCAATCTTGACGAGGTGATCGCCATCATCCGCCGCGAAGAGCAACCCAAGCCGGTGCTGATGAAACGTTTCAAACTCAGCGATACGCAGGCCGAGGCGATTCTGGAATTAAAGTTGCGGCATTTGGCCAAGCTGGAGGAAATGAAAATCAGGGGCGAACAGGGTGAGCTGAAAGCAGAGCGCGAGGGATTGGAAAAGACGCTGGGCTCCAAACAGCGCCTGAAGACCTTGATTCGCAAAGAACTTACCGAGGACGCGAAAATCTATGGTGACGAGCGCCGCTCACCGCTGGTCGAGCGTGCGGCCGCTCAGGCCATGGACGAGACCGAACTCATCCCCACCGAGCCGGTCACAGTGGTGCTGTCGGAAAAAGGTTGGGTACGTGCCGCGAAGGGCCATGATATTGATTCGTTGACACTCGGCTACAAGGCCGGCGATGCGTTCAAAGCCGAGGCCAAGGGGCGCAGCAACCAGCTCGCCGTGTTCATGGACTCCAGCGGGCGCAGCTACTCGCTGCCCGCACACACGCTGCCCTCGGCGCGCGGCCAGGGTGAACCGCTCACCGGCCGCCTACAGCCGCCCGAAGGCGCCAACTTTACCGGCGTGACGATGGGTAACCCGGATGATCTGTGCCTGGTGAGCAGCGATGCCGGCTACGGCTTTGTCGCGCGGCTGGAGGATTTATACGCCAAGAACAAGGCGGGTAAGGCGGTGCTCAATGTGCCCAAAAACGCGCAGGTATTGCCGCTGACAAGAATCGTAAATTACGAGAGCGACTCCCTCGCCGCGGTGACCCTGCAAGGCCACTTGCTGATTCATCCGCTGCGCGAATTGCCAAAACTCGCCAAGGGTAAAGGCATCAAGATCATCGGCATCCCCTCCGCGCTGTTCAGCGCCCGCCAGGAATACGTGGTAGCGGTGACCGTGTTTACGCCCGAGCAGAGCCTGGTGGTGTATTCAGGCCAGCGCCACCTCACCCTCAAGCCCGCCGATCTTGCCCACTACCAAGGCGAACGCGGGCGGAGAGGTCTAAAGTTGCCGCGCGGATTTCAGCGGGTAGAGAGGTTAGGTGTAGAATAAGACGGGGTGATGTAGGCCATTGAACTTCGTCCAGATTGCCCCCATCTAAGGAAACGCTGATTTAATCAGCATTTCCCTGTGGTACAGGGAAGAGCGCAGCGAAGGCTCCTGCCACCCTTTTCAGTGACGCAAGTCACTGAAAATGAAGGAAAGCAAAAATCACAATTTTTGCTTTTTGCCGGTCAGGACGCCTCGACATCAGCGACCGTGCTCTGAGAAGTCCAGGATGGACTTATTCAGAGCTTCCCTAAGTCATCGGAATTACTATATTGGAGCCTCCATGAAACGCCTATTCCTGTTCGTAGTGACCAACATTGCCGTGCTGCTGGTGTTGAGCATCGTGTTACATCTGCTTGGCGTGGACACCGCCCTCGAACGCCAAGGCGGAGGCCTCAATATGCAAGGGTTGCTGGTGATAGCCGCCGTGATGGGCATGGGCGGTTCTTTCATCTCGCTGGCGATGTCCAAGTGGAGCGCGAAGCACATGATGGGTGCGCAGGTGATTACCGAGCCGGGTAACCCTACCGAGCGTTGGCTGGTGGAGACGGTGCGCCGTCAGGCCGAGAAGGCCGGGATCGGCATGCCCGAGGTGGCGGTTTATAGCGCCCCCGAACCCAACGCCTTTGCTACCGGCATAAACCGCAACAATGCTTTGGTAGCGGTGAGCACCGGGCTGTTGAACGCCATGAATCAAGATGAAGTTGAGGCGGTGTTGGGTCATGAGATTACCCATGTGGCCAACGGCGATATGGTGACGCTGGCGCTGATTCAAGGCGTGGTGAACACCTTTGTGATTTTCCTGTCGCGCGTGGTGGGTTATGTCGTTGACCGTGTACTGCTCAAAAACGAGCGTGGTCACGGCGTGGGCTTCTTCGTCACCACGATGGTGGCGCAACTGGTGTTGGGGATATTGGCCTCGATGATCGTGATGTGGTTCAGCCGCCAGCGCGAATTCCGCGCCGATGCGGGCAGTGCTCGGCTGGAAGGACCCAACAAGATGATTGCCGCGCTGGAGCGTCTCAAGCAGGCGCATGAGGCGCCGCTGCCGGACCAGCTCGCCGCGTTCGGCATCTCCGGCGGCATTGGCCATGGATTGAAGCGTCTGACCATGTCACACCCGCCGCTGGAAGAACGCATCGCGGCGCTGCAAAGCGGTGCGTGGCGGGCTTGATTTTGCGTTAACAATGCAACGCGAAGACGCATAGATAAATGCGTTAAAACTTTAGCGTGGTAGCATTGAGTATCAATAAAAAGGGGTATTTAGTGTCTTTGATTCGTCCATTCGCCGGGCTGCGTCCGGTGCCGGAACGCGCCGCGGATGTCGCGGCGCCGCCTTATGATGTGCTCAATACCGAAGAGGCGCGGCAGCGCGCCGCAGGCAAACCCTGGAGCTTCCTGCATATCTCCAAACCCGAGATAGATCTTCCCGCCGGCACCGACCCATATGCCCCGGCGGTGTACGCCAAGGCCGTGGAGAATCTCCACAAGATGGAAAAGGAAGGCGTCTTGCGGCGTGACGCCAAACCTTACTTCTATCTCTACCGCCTGCAGATGGGCGCACATGTGCAGACCGGACTGGTGGCGGCGGCTTCGGTCGCGGCCTATGACGCGGAACGCATCCGCCGTCATGAATTCACCCGTCCCGATAAGGAGGATGACCGGGTGCGCCAGATTGCGGCGCTTAACGCCCAGACCGGCCCGGTGTTTCTCACCTATCGCCATAGCCCCGTAATTGATGCACTGGCCGGGCGCGTCGTAAGCGGCGTGCCGGAGTATGATTTCAGCGCCGATGACGGGGTACGCCATACGCTTTGGGTGGTGCGCGACGAAGCGGTTGCGAAGCAACTGGGTGCGGGCTTCGAAAACGTCGAGCGACTCTATATTGCCGATGGACATCATCGCTGTGCAGCGGCCTCACGCGTGGCGGCGAGTAGACGCGCCGTCAATCCTAACCATACGGGCGAAGAGTCTTACAACCATTTTCTTTCTGTGATCTTTCCCGACAATCAAATGCAGATCATGGACTACAATCGCGTCGTGCACGATCTCAACGGCCTGTCACGCGAACAGTTTCTTGAGCGGGTGGGGCAGGCATTCAGCCTAGTCAAGAGCGCGGATGCCGTGAAACCCGCGGCAGTGGGAGAATTTGGCATGTACCTGCTGGGCCAGTGGTATGGCTTGCGAATCCGGCCGCAATTCATTCCGGCCGGCAATCCTGTGGCGCAACTCGACGTGAGCCTGCTCGCGGGCCATTTAATCGCGCCGATACTCGGCATCAGCGACGCGCGGCGCGACAAGCGGATAGACTTTGTGGGCGGTATTCGAGGTTTGCAGGAATTAGAGCGGCGCGTGAATTCCGGCGAGATGGCGGTGGCCTTTTCCATGTTTCCGACCGGCATCGATCAGCTCGTAGCGGTGGCGGACACCGGCGAGGTCATGCCGCCCAAGTCCACCTGGTTCGAGCCCAAGCTGGCGGACGGGTTGGTGTCGCATGTGTTGGATTAGAAACAGATAAAAGGGGAAAGGCAATCGTTTTCTGGTTGCCCTTTTCACTGACTCTATCCTCCTTCCCCCGAAAAATCATAATCCAGCGATTCACTCGGCTTTTGCAGGTAATAGCCCTGCACGTAATCTACACCCAACTGCCACAATATGGCGAGGCTGCCGGCGTCCTGCACGCGCTCGGCGATGCTCGTCATGTTTGCCGCATGAGCGGCTTCGGTGATGGCCTTTACCACAGCCTGATTTTGCGGGTTAGCGGCCATGTCAGAGAGCAGCGAGCCGTCAATTTTCAGGTAGCTGATTCCAGCTGGATAGCGCTTGAGATTATTGAGCGAATTGGCATCGCAGCCGAAATGACTTAGCGCGAAGTGGCAGTGCAACTCTTTCAGGCCTTTCATCAGGACTTGAGTATTTTTTAGATAGTTGAGCGCGGCGCTCTCGCTGACCTCAAAGAGCAAGCTGTCTCCCTCTAGTCTTACGGACTTGATACGCTCGCTGAGCCAGGGAAGCAGGTTTTCGTCCTTGATGGTTTCTCCGCAGAGCTTGATAAAAAAGCAGGTCTTGGCGCCGCTGCGCCGTTTTGCGGCCAGCGCCTCGATAGCGTGTTCGATGACCCATCGGTCTATGGCGGGGTTGAGTCCCGTCTCCTCGGCGGCCGGGATAAACTCATCCGGGGGAATCTCATTACGGTTTTCATCCTGCATGCGCAGCAACACCTGGTAGAGTTCCCGGGGCGCGCCGTGCAGGTTGACGACAGGTTGATAGACCAGGCGCAGGCGCTGATGCGTGACGGCGTCCTGCAAGCGGGTTACCCACTGCTGTAAGCGTGCCTTGGTGCTTTGGTCTTCCAGGACGGAATTGTAGAGGTGCACCTTGTTGCCGCCGCCGGATTGGGCCGTCATACAGGCTTTACTGACTCGGTTCAAAATCTCACGGCTATTGGGTGTATTTTCGCCGATCTGGATGACGCCGATGGTGCCCGTCGTGGTGACCGATTGTCCGCCTGCATCGGAGACGTTTTCTTCCACGGCCTTACGCAGTTCTTCCGCCAGCTTCAAGGCATGACCCACATCCTTGTTGCGGACTAAAATGGTGAAGACGTCGTCGCCGAATCTGGCCGCCAAGTCGGTTTCACTCACCCTGCCGCGCAATAGCGCAGCGACATCGCCCAGCACGAGATCGCTTGCGGCAATGCCGACATTTTCCTGAATCTTCGCAAAGCCGTCGAGTCCTATATAGAGTAAGCTGCACGCCGCGCCCCCGTTGCCCGCCTTGGCGACCGCCGTGTCCAGTTCCTCCATAAAATGTTGGCGGTTATAAAGACCGGTAAGAAGATCTTCTTTACTCAAGGATTTGAGACGGCTCTCCAATGCGCTGCTTAGGGAGAGATCGCGGATAATAATCTGGGTGCAGATTTCGCCGTCTATGCTGGCCGGCGTGAACTCCATGCCCACGTTGAACAGGGCGCCATCGGCGCGTAGCCCCTGGATCTCGATTTGCTGCATGGCCTCCGACTCTTTTGGGTATTGACGCAGGAAATCCTTGAATTGCGGGTGATCGTCGGCCGCAACCATGTCCATGATCGGGGTGCCTTCGATATCCTCAAAACTTAGGTAGCCGAACATCTTCAGGTAAACGGCGTTGGCGTAGAGGTGCATGCCTTCGTGGATATAGGCGATCGCGTCGCTGGAGCTGTCGAGTAATGAACGGCAGCGCTTCTCACTCTCGCGGAACATTTTGTCAATGCGGCGGTGGGCGCGCCGCATTTCGAGATCGTTAAACTCGCGCGCTACCATGATCTGCAGGCGTTCGGGCTGATCTTTCGGCGCCACGTCGCGCGCGCCGGCCCGCATGAGTTCCAAAATGGTTTTATCGCTGATCTTGTCGTAGACCACAATAAAAGGAATGTCTTTGCCCGAGGTCTTCACTACGGGTAGCGCATCGAGCGGGCTGAATGCGCTCAACTGTGCGGCGCACAAGATCAGATCCGCGGATTGCTCAATAGCTGTTTGCAAATCCTCGGTGCCGCTGACGCGCGTGGCGCGCACGCCGTAACCGGCGCGACGTAACACGTTGGTAATCATTTCCGCGTCGTCAGAGGAGTCATCAATGATGACCAGTCGGAGGACATTTTCTTTCTTCATGGCGGTCTTTTATACTGCACTAATCATGCCACAAGCATGGCCGCTAGAGTTAACAATTGGTGGCGTGTCAAGCATCGACGCTATTTTAAGTGGCTTGCGCGTAGATGGGTAGCTTATTCGGCGCGCCTGCGCGTTCGCGCACCGGGCGTGGTACCAGGTAACCGGGCAAGATTTGGCGCAGGTCGTCCAGCAAGCGGCAAGCGGTGACCTCATCCACCTCGAAGTGAGCCGCCCCCTGCACCCGGTCCAGCATGTGAAGATAGTAGGGTATTACGCCGGCGTTAAACAGGGCGTGGCTGAGATCGGCCAAGGCGATGACCGAATCATTCACCCCGCGCAGCAAGACCGATTGGTTGAACAACGGGACCCGCGCGGTGGTGAAACGGCCGAGTGCCGCGCGCACCGAATCGTCAATTTCATTGGCGTGATTGACGTGAACGACCACGACCGCCTTGAGACGGCCGCCGGTCAGCCAGGCGAGCAGGGCGTCGTCCACCCGAGCCGGCAGCACGATGGGCAGCCGCGTATGAACTCGCAGGGTGTGCAGGTGCGGAATCTCCGCCAACCGGTTTGCGAGTAGCGCCAGGCGTTGGTCGGTCAGACTCAGCGGATCGCCGCCGCTCAAAATGACTTCCCGGATAGACGGATCCGCACGGATATAATCCAGCGCGGCCTGCCACTGTCCTGTAGAGGCATTGGCATCGGCATAGGGGAAATGCCGGCGGAAGCAATAGCGGCAGTGAACGGCGCAGGCCCCGGTGGTGATCAGCAGTACGCGGCCGTGATACTTGTGCAGCAGGCCCGGGATGGTCATGGCGGCGAGGTCGCCGACGGCGTCAGCGCTGAATCCGGGCGCGACGGCCTGCTCCGCGGCGCTGGGCAGCACTTGACGCAACAAGGGGTCGCGCGGATCACCCTTGCGCATCCGGGCGACATAGCTCTGCGGCACCCTTAAAGAGAAATCGCGGCCGGAGGCCGTACAACCGAGCGACGCTTCCAGCCCCAAGGCCGTTAACAGTTGCAGAGGGTCATTAATGGCCTGAGCCAGCTCCATTTGCCAGGGGGTGGGCGTTGCCCCCGGCGTGTTGACTCCTGTGACATGAGTGCTTACCCGTATGTCTATGGTTCGAGGTATCATAGGCAACTTTATAAAAGTTCAATGGGACGTTAGCGTCCCAACAATAGAGGATAACATGGCTACATTCAGTACCAATGAATTCAGAGGCGGGCTCAAGGTGATGATGGACGGCGATCCCTGCGCCATTGTTGAAAACGAATTTGTGAAACCCGGCAAGGGGCAGGCCTTTAACCGCGTCAAGATACGCAATCTCAAAAACGGCCGGGTCATCGAGCGTACCTTCAAGTCGGGCGACACCCTCGAAGCGGCGGATGTCGTGGACATCGAGATGCAGTATCTCTATAACGACAGCGAATTCTGGCACTTTATGGTGCCGGATACTTTTGAGCAGCATGTTGCGGATAGTAACGCAGTGGGCGAGGCAAAAAAATGGCTCAAGGAGCAAGATGTCTGTACGGTGACCTTGTGGAACGGCACACCGCTGCAAATTACGCCGCCTAACTTCGTGGTGCTGCGGGTGGCCGATACTGACCCGGGGCTGCGTGGAGACACCTCCGGCGGTGGCGGAAAGCCCGCTACACTGGAGACCGGCGCCGTTGTCAGGGTGCCATTGTTCATTGAGATCGGTGATTTGCTCAAGATAGATACGCGGACAGGGGAATACGTGGCGAGGGCCAAGGAATAAAAAACTATCAAGTTACAAGAAGGGATAGGCTTAACCCCGCCAGTTAATAAGTGCATGAGTACCACCTCTGACTGGCTTCCCAGCGCGACGCGAGAAACTCTGGAGGCGCGCGCCAAAATAGTTGCGGCCATCCGTGTGTTCTTCGCCGCGCGCGGCGTGCTGGAGGTCGAAACGCCCCTGTTGTCGTCTGCCGCGGCCACAGCTCCCCATCTCGACAGTTTCAGGACCCATTACACAGGGCCGGGCGCTGCGCAGAGCTTGGAGCTGTATCTGCACACTTCGCCCGAGTTCGCCATGAAGCGCCTGCTCGCGGCGGGTAGTGGGTCGATCTATCAGATCTGCAAGGTGTTCCGCAACGGCGAACGCGGCCGGCTACATAATCCCGAATTCACCATGCTGGAGTGGTATCGCCCGGGTTACGATCATCAGGCCCTGATGGATGAAGTCGAGGAGTTGGTTATGGAATTGCTCGACGGGGTTACATTTCACGCGCCCGCCGAACGCCTCACGTATGCCGAGGCTTTTTTGCGCTACGCCGGGGTAAATCCGCTCGCTGCTTCCATAAAAGAATTGCGCGACAGCGCCGCTGCCCAGGGCATCGAGGCAGTGAATGGGCCAGCCATGGATGATCGTGACGGCTGGCTCGACTTGTTGCTTACCCATCTGGTGGGGCCGAAGCTTGGCCGGCAGCGATTGTGTTTTTTGTATGACCACCCGGCATCACAGGCCGCTTTGGCGCGTATCCGCCCGGCCTCACCGGTGCAGCCCTATCCCGTAGCGGAGCGCTTCGAGTTATATGTGAACGGCATCGAGCTGGCGAGCGGTTATCACGAACTGGGAGACAGTATCGAGCAACGCAACCGGTTCGAGGCCGATACCAAAAAACGTGCGGAGTCGCGCACTATACGGGTGCCGATGGATGAACGTCTGCTTGCCGCGTTGGAGTCCGGCCTGCCAGATTGCGCTGGGGTGGCGGTGGGTGTGGATCGTCTAGTCATGTTGGCCACGGGTGTCGCTACTATTGACAAAGCGGTGAGCTTTCCGCTTGATCGCGCCTAAATTAAATATTTATGGATAGCTTGTGTTTACACTCGACTTTCTATAGTATTTATTCCGCGTCTGATAAGGGCGTGAGTGATTGGAGTCCCCGTTGCTTGATGTAACCTGCCTTTCCAGGATGCACTTCTCCGTGGTTCAAACCCGCGTCTATCAGATTTCTTAAACTAGTAATGAGGATTTTATGCAAAGTGGTAATGTAAAGTGGTTCAATGATGCAAAAGGTTTTGGTTTTATCACCCCGGCTGACGGCAGTGATGACGTGTTCGTTCATTTCTCCACAGTCCAGGCCGAAGGATTCAAGTCTCTGGTCGAGGGACAGCAGGTGGAGTTTGAAGCGACCCGCGGCCCCAAGGGCATGCAGGCGACCAAAGTAATCCCCGCAAAGGGTTAGCTGTAATTCAGTAAGCTGCGCGCTCATGACCGGGCGCGTCACAGTCAACGCGGGAGCAGTGTCGGCCGGCCTTGCACATCCCCCCTGTAGTGCAGGCAGCGGCTGCTCCTTCGTTTATTTGCGTCAACGCTGGCACTGCGTGCAGTAATAGGTCGCACGCTGTCCTTGCCTTGCCGACACGATAGCCTGGCCGCATACCATGCAGGCTAATCCCTCGCGTCCATATACCCTCAGTTGTTGTTTGAAATAACCGGGTGTGCCGTCGCTCGCGTAAAAATCCCGCAATGTTGTGCCGCCGTTTTTTATAGCCTTGCGCAGCACCTGCTTGATGGTGTTCGTCAAATTTGCATAACGCACCCTGCTGACGCGCCCCGCGGCGCGCAGTGGGTGTATCCCGGCGAGAAACAGCGCTTCACTGGCGTAGATATTTCCCACACCTGCCACGATGCGGCTGTCCATGATGAACTGTTTGACGGCGACACGCCGGCCGCGTGCGAGCCGGAACAGATAGTCGCCGTCGAACTCGGCCTGTAAAGGTTCCGGACCCAGATTGGCCAGTAACGGATGCTGCTGCGGATCGGCGCCGGTCCAGATCGCCGCACCAAAGCGGCGCGGGTCGTGCAGACGTAAGCAAATGCGGTTGGAGAATACCACATCGAGGTGATCGTGTTTTTCGGCGGGCGTTTCGCTGGCGACGATACGCAGGCTGCCCGACATGCCGAGGTGCAACAACAAGCAATTCCGCGCGGTGCGCAGCAGCAGATATTTCGCGCGCCGCTCCACACTGAGAATGGCTTGCCCGGGAAGTTGACGGGCTAGGTCGGCTGAAACAGGCCAACGCAGGCGCGCGTCGCGCACGCGCACCTCGGTGACCTGGTTGCCGGTGAGGTGCGGCGAGATACCACGCCGGGTAGTTTCGACTTCGGGTAGTTCAGGCATGAGTTGGAACGACAGATGCTACTAGGGTGATAATTTATCAGTGGGTCCGGCAGCGGGTAGCGTCAACAGACGTTGAGCCGCGTGTTGCGGAAAATGATACTGCACTCCAAGTTCCGGGCGTGCGAGGATCAGCTCCGGCGTGCGGCTCACGATGACGAAGCGCAGCGGCGTTGGAGCGTCTTGTTGCCGTAATGTGATGGTTTCGACCGGGTTAATCTGAGCGGCCGGAGCGGTGTAAAGGCTGACCTGAAGGGCCTGCGCGGCCGTCCACTCCTGCACCAGGATATTGACGGCATCAGGGGATGCGCTCGGCTGCGCCGACCAGCCCGTTGCACCGCGTGTCAATCTGAGACCCGGCAATTCGATTTGTTCCAGCCGCGTTTGATCGGGCAACAGTGCGAGGCTTACGAAGGACACCGGCGGTGCGATCAGCCTGGGGTAGTAGCTATCGGTAATAAGGTGCACAGTTGTTCCAGCCAATACATAGCGCCGCCCTTCCAGCGCTTCGGTATCGCCGAAGCCGAGTTCCACATTGTTCAAACGCACACGCATGCGCGGTGACTTAAGTTTGAATTTTTCCAGATCCAGGTTCGTGGCCGGCCAGCGCGCGTGACTGACCGCCTGCGTAAGGCCGAGCAAACTTTCTACTGTCATAGTGTTGGCCGAAAGCGGTAACGGCTCGGTCAAACGCCAACCTGAGATGTCTTTTTTTAGAGCGATGGCAGGCTGGTTCTTGCGCTCGATGCGGATGGAGATGATCGTCTCGGGAGTGAGTGAGGTCAGTGCGGGCAAAGGCGCGGGTTTTTTTACGCCGGGCAGATACACCGCCACGATGGCCAGCGCGCTGGCCAGAATCAGCAGCCCCAGGTTGAGCCAGGTGCGCGAACCCATCGCTAACGCTTGCGCCGCTTGAGCCAGAGGGTGAGACCGCAGCCGACCAGCAGCAGCGGCAGAAAAAACAGAAACCCAAAACCGATCACTGCGGTGACAGTGCTCGACAGGTTGAGCGTGGTGTCGGGCGCGGTACGCGCCCCCACGGCGATGAGGGTATCATCGTAATTCAGCCAATTCAGGAGATTCAATCCCAGGTCCAGATTGCCGCCGTTGCCGAGAAAGGTATTAGACAAAAAATCTCCGTCACCCATGACGATGATGCGTTGTTGCTTGGTGTCCGCACCGGTGTTGTCTGTCGCTCCATGCGTCTTGCCAAAAGTTTGCGGCGCTTCGCGGGTCAGGCTTACTCCGATGGCGAGCGGCCCGGCCACATCCTTGCCGCGATCCATTGCAATCTCGCCGTTCAAGTCGCCGGTCTCCGACCAACTGCGCGCACCGCTCTCCAGAAACACCTGGCCCTGCCAGCCTTCGGGTGTTTTGAGATCTATCCCGCTCGCTTGCGGGAAAACAATCAGTGCGCGTAGATTCTGAGTGGCAGGGTGGGGCGGATACTCCGCGACCAGCGCCACGTCGGGACGCTTGATGCCCAGCAGTTGGGTGGCCGGCTCGACGATGACGCCGGGTTGAAATTCGATACCAAGCTGCTCGGCGACCGGTTCCAGTCCGTGCAGCGGACCGGGATCGCTGAGCCAGAGCAAATTGCCGCCTGCGCGAATGTAATCTTGAATGAGGTTGACTTCGCCCGCTAGCAGATCCACTTGCGGGCCGGCGATAACCAGCAGCGTGGTGTTATCGGGAATCCGCGGGGTGTCGGTCAGGGCGAGGATCTGCACGTTGACGCCTTTGTCTTGCAGATGACGCCCGAAATCACCGAGATCATGATTGGCGGCGCCGTGCGGATTGCGTTCGCCGTGTCCCGACAAAAACACCACCCAATGCTGACCGGAGCGCGCCACCCGTTGCAGGGCGTTGCTCAGGGTTTGTTCACTGAGGGACTGAACTTTGGTGTTGCGTCCCGCGTAAGCGATGTGCAGTTCACCGTCCACGCTGACGCCCAACTGACGCACCTGTTCGGGCTCGGTGTCGGGATTCACGTAGCGCAGCTCGATATCGGGTTTATAGCGCCTGTATTGATTCACCAGCTCGGTGATCTGTCTGCGTAGCGTTCCCGTCTCGCGGGCGTAAACGGTGAAGGTGACTGGCCCGGCAAGTTTTTTTAACAATGTTTGACTGGCGGGGGAGAGGGTGTTGCGGCCGCCGGCGGTCCAATCGGCCTCATAGTTATAACGGGTGCTAAGCCATGCCAGCAGGCCCACTACACCAAGAAACAGTATCACAAACAGCGCATTTTGCAGCCGCAGGTGGAGACGGGATTTTGGGGTAACGTCCATGAGATCAGGAAATGATGAATTTTGATTCAAGACAAGGCGCGGCGCAGGATTGGATCAAAAGACGCATTTTTAGAGATACCCTAATGCGGTAGGCGGTCGGCATCTAGCCTCCGCACCGCCAACACCAGAAATGTGATGATGAAGAGTAAGTAATACAGGATGTCGCTGCTGTTGAAGACGCCGCGCAACAGGGACTCGTAATGGCGCACCAGCGACAGATAAGCAAGCAGGCCGCCGCCGTCGGAGCCCGCCCAATCGAGTAGCCATAACAACAGCAGCAGGCCGAAGCTCGCGATGGCTGCGATAGTGGGTTGTGCGGTGAGGGTGGAGATAAACAACCCGGCGGCGGCAAAGCTTGCCACCAGCAGGGTGAGCCCGAGCAGACCGGCTGTGAACTGCCCGAAATCCAGACGGCCGCCCAGCAACAGTGAGAGCGGCATTAGCGCGAGCAATCCTATTACGATGAGAAGAAACCCGAGCACACCCAGATATTTTCCCACAATGATCTGGGTCATCGAGATGGGTGCGGTGAATAACAGGGACAGGGTTTGACTACGCCGCTCTTCACTGACCAGCCGCATGGTAAGCAGCGGGACCACCAGCAGCAACACGATAGCGGCGCTGCCGAGCAACTGCGCGATCACTACGTCTCCCAGGCCGGGCGCGTCGAGTCGGCCGGCCAAGCTGGGCTGCACCTTTAAAAATAAATCAACGCGACTCAGAAACAGATAACCGAGAATGGTCTGTATCACGGCCAGTACCACCCAGCCCAGCGGAGACAGAAAAAGACTGCGCAGTTCCTTCGCGGCCAAACTGATTACTAAGAAGTTCATTGGTAAGCTGACGTCTCGGTTTATATTCCCGCCCCCTGTTTAGGGGGCGGGATAGGGTGGGGGTAAATTAAAAATGGAAATTTTACTAAGAAAAAACAAGGTAAGCGATGTCTGCTTACTTTGTTTTTTCTTAGAATCACGCCGCTGCCTCACGTTGGGTGATGTCAACAAAGATCTGTTCCAGCGAGAGCCGCTCCGGGGTTAATTCATACAGCTCCCAACCGTGTTGCACCGACATGTTGACCAGTGCCTCAGCGGGATTGTGTTGCGGCGGATGGTGCACACGCAGCCGCCCGTCGTCCAGGCTTTCCACGGCGATGACACCTGGCACGGCGCGCAGCACGTCCAGCGCAGGAGGGTTGCGCAGTCCGAGGTAGAGGCTGGAGGCGTCCATCCGGCGCATCAGCCCTTCGATGCTGTCGCTCAACACCAGGCGGCCTTGATGAATGATCTGCACCCGGTCACAGGTGGCTTGTACCTCCGGCAGGATATGGGTGGAGAGGATAATGCTGTGCTCGTTGCGCAACTCGCGGATCAGGCTGCGAATCTCGCGGATCTGTATCGGATCGAGTCCCACGGTCGGCTCGTCGAGAATCACCACGGCGGGGGAGTGGATGATGGCTTGGGCGATGCCGACCCGCTGCTGGTAGCCCTTGGACAAATTGCCGATCAAGCGCCGCCCCACCTCGCTGAGACCGCAGCGCTCCTTGACCGTGCCGATCGCGCCGCCGCAACGGCCGCGCGGGATACGGTGCAATTGCGCGCAGAAACTCAGGTATTCATCCACGCTCAACTCACGGTACAGCGGCGGCTGCTCGGGCAGAAAGCCGAGCGCGGCCTTGGCCAGCCTAGGCTGATCGAGGATGTCGTAGCCGGCGATCCACACCCGCCCGGCGCTGGGCGCAAGATTGCCGCTGATGATTTGCATGGTGCTGGACTTGCCCGCACCGTTTGGCCCGAGAAATCCCAGCACTTCACCGCGCCGCACCTCGAAGCTGACGTCGCGCACGGCGCACAACGCGCCGTAATAACGCCACAGGTGCTCAACGCGGATCAGGGTTTCTTGATGCATGGCGCTAATGCGTCATCTTGACCCGCGTCTCCTTGCTGACCTGGTTCGCCCAGACGATGGCTTCAAGGTAAGCCTGGCTGATTTCACCTTGTTGCAGGCCCAGACACTGAACCGTGTCCCAGTTGCCGCGTTCATAGTTGAGTACGCATTGTAACACCGTACCCAGGGTTCCTTCATGGCGTAACAGGGCGTCGTTGATTTCCTGAGACAGGGGCAAGGCATTAAGCACGTCTTCAATGGGCTGATCCATGAGGGCGTCCAGCACAGAGAACAGGCCGGCGGTAAAGAAGGTTTCCTTGGCACCCAGCCGTTTGGCGGTCGCCAGCAACTCGCACATCTTGGCCCGCACCATGGCCATCTGCATCAGTTCCTGAGGTTTGTCGTGGATGCTGGAAAGAAGTAGCAGGCTCGCCCAGGTTTTCAACCAGTGATTGCCGAGCATGACCAGCGCCTGGTGGATGGATTCTATCTTGCGCGGCAGGTTGTAAAAGGCGGAGTTGAGCGAGTGCAACAGCTTATAACTCATGGACACATCCTGGCTGATCAGGGTTTCCAGTTCGCGGATGCTGGTGACAGGGTCCTGGAGTTTGCTGAGCAGCCGCAGCGTGACCAGACGATTGGGCGGGATGCGTTGTCCCTTGACGATGTGGGGCTGACAGAAGAAGAAACCCTGGAAGTAATCAAAGCCGAGGTGGTTGCAGAATGCAAACTGCTCATGCGTTTCGACCTTCTCGGCCAGCAGCTTGACCTTGTGTTTACGCAAGATATCCACGTGTCTTTGCAGTTCGCTGTCGGGGAGAGTTTGTACGTCTATCTTGATGATATCGGCGATCTCTACCAGCGGGCGCAGCGATTCGTGATAGATGAAATCATCCAGAACGATGGTGTAGCCCTGTGTGGATAGACGTTGCAGCGCCTCGATAACAGGCTGGTCTATGCTGATGTTCCCAAGAATCTCCAACCCCAGCCCGGCCTGGGAGAGCGGCAGGCTATAGTCGCCCAGCACAAAGCTGCGCGTCAGATTGACGAACGCCATCTTGCCGTCTACGATTTTATCGAGACCGATCTCGGTAAAGGTGTTGAGAATGACCTGCGAAGTGGCTGCGTCCGTGTCTTGAGATCCGCTGCTAGCAGCGGCCGTGCTGTCGTGAAACAGCAACTCATAGGCGGTCACTTCCAGTTCGCGGTTATAGATCGCGTGACGTCCTACGAATACATCGAGCATGAGAGCTACTCCAGACTGCAAAGGCGAATAGAAATTTATAACTATACCAAGAACAGTGTCGCAAGACCCAAAAACGCGGCGAAACCGATACAGTCTGTAAAGGTTGTCAGCACCACGCCACCGGCAATGGCCGGGTCCACCCCGAGCTTGCGTAGCAACAGCGGCAGGCTGACCCCAACCAAGGCCGCGCACAATAAATTAATGGTGATGGCGGCGGCGATGATAAATCCCAGTTGATAATTATGAAACCAGACGCTGGTGACGGTGGCGACCACCAAGGCCCAGATTAGTCCATTGAGCCCGCCTACCGCCATCTCTTTTCCCAATAAGCGCTGAGCATTGCTGCCGCCGATCTGACCCAGCGCCATGCCGCGGATCACCAGAGTCTGGGTCTGCGTGCCGGCGATGCCGCCCATACTGGCGACGATGGGCATCAGTACGGCCAGCGCCACCAGCTTCTCGATAGTGGCGTCGAACAGGCCGATCACCCATGAGGCCAGAAAGGCGGTGAGCAGATTGATACCCAACCACACGGCGCGCCGGCGCGTGCTGGTGATGACCGGCGCGAACATGTCTTGTTCTTCTTTCAAGCCGGCCATGCTTAATACGGAGTGATCGGCCTCTTCACGGATCACATCCACCACATCGTCAATGGTGATCCGCCCGATCAACTGTCCAGCCTCGTTTATGACCGGCGCCGACACCAGGTCGCGCCGCTCGAACATCGCGGCCACTTCATGGGCGGGCTGCGTGGCGAGGAGAGCTTGCGCATCTTCCGTCATGACCTCCGCCACCGTGAGGTCAGGGTCGCGGGTGAGCAGTTCGCTCAGCAGGATACGCCCCTGGTAACGGTCATTGCGACTCACCACGAACAGGCTGTCGGTCATCTCCGGGAGTTGACTGCGGCGGCGCAGGTAGCGCAACACCACGTCGAGGGTCACGTCGGCACGCACTGTCACCGCGTCGGTGTTCATCAGACCGCCGGCGGTGTCTTCGGGGTAGGACAGCACCGCCTCCAGGCGCTGCCGCTCCTGGGCGTCCATGGAGGCCAGCACCTCGCGGATCACGGTCTCCGGCAGGTCCTGCAAGATGTCGGCGAGATCGTCGGTGGGCAGACTTTCGGCCGCGGCGACCAGTTCCTCGGCATCCATCTCGCGGATCAGGGTGGCGCGCACCTCGTCGTTGACGTGCAGCAGCACATCGCCGTCCAGCTCTGGATCCACCAGCTCCCAGACCACCTTGCGCTGTTTGAGCGGCAGCGATTCCAGCAGGTGCGCGATCTCCGCGGGATACAGGCCGTTCAGCATCTTGTGCACCTGCAACAAGGTGCCGTGGTGCAGCGCGGCGCTTAATACCTGCAGGCGGTTGGGCTGGATTTCCTGGTCTGCTAAGGTATTCATGCGTGACGTTATCTCATTTAACTATTTCGGAAGCTCTGAAAAAGTCATCCATGACATTTTTCAGAGACGAAAAACGAAAAGTGCGATTTTCGTTTTTCTCCATTATTCAATCGCTTAATGCGGTTGAATAATGGCAATACATCCCTGTATCGCGGGAACCTCTGACCTAATCAGAAGTTCCTTTCCCGGAAAGGAGGTTACACCCGCTATTCTTCTTCATCAAAGCGGGCGGCGACCAACTCTTCCAATCTGGCGAGGGCATGGAGTTCGTCCGCGCCGGAGGCGAGAATTTCCAGCCGCACACCCAGCCCCGCGGCCAGCATCATCACTCCCATGATACTTTTTCCGTTGACTTGGGTTTGACCGCGCACCAGGTGTATGGTGCACTCAAACTGGGAGGCTAAGGTAACAAATTTCGCGGCGGCACGCGCGTGCAACCCCAACTTATTGCAGATAATAACCTCTTTGCGCTGCACCGGGGTTACAGTTCCGGTTTGGGGGAAGCCAGGATGCCGTCCCGGCCGCCGCTCAGGGCCTTGTCCGCCAGTTCGTTCAGACTGAGTCGCGGGTAGTTCAGCACCCGAATAAGCATGGGCAGGTTGATGCCGGCGATCACCTTGACCCGCTCGCCGTCCATCAGGCTGCATGCGATATTGCTGGGGGTGGAGCCGTAGATATCGGTCAGCACCAAAACCCCGTGGCCGGTATCCAGCGTTTCCATCAACTGGCGGGCTCTGCGCAGCATTTGTTCTGGGTCGGATTTTTGCGATACCGGTAAGATCTCGGTCGCCAGCGGACACACGCCCAGCATCCCGGTCGCGGTCTCGACGAGGTCCGTGCCGATGTTATTGTGGGTGATGATTAACAGGCCTATGGTCATGGCAGTTCCCGATGGCGCACGATAACGTTTTCCCGCCCCGCGCGGAAGTGGCCGGCCAATAATTGGGCGAGGTACACGGAGCGGTGCTGGCCGCCGGTACAGCCCAGAGCCACGGTCATATAACTGCGGTTGTCGGCCTCGAAGCGGGGAATCCAGGCCTCGAGAAAATCCCTGATGTGTTCGAACATCTGGAGTACCGCGGGTTGTTCCTCAAGATAACCCACCACCTCGGGATCGAGTCCGCTAAGCGGGCGCAACTGGGATTCCCAGTGCGGGTTGGGCAGGCAGCGCACATCGAAGACAAAGTCCGCGTCCGCCGGGATGCCCCGCTTGTAGCCGAAAGATTCGAACAGCAGCGACATGTGACTCGAGACCTGGGCCTCCACCCGCTCGCGCACGATCTCGCGCAACTGATGCAGGTGCATTTGACTCGTCTCAATATACAGGTCGGCATGCGCCAGCATGGGCTCAAGCAGCCTGCGCTCCTCGGTCAGTGCCTCCGCCAGCGGCAGACCCTGGTTGGTCAACGGGTGTTTGCGGCGCGTCTCGCTGAACCGTTTCAGCAGAATCTTCTCGTCGGCATCGAGAAAAAAGATCTCACAGGCAAGGCCGGTGCCTTTAAGCTCGTCCAGCACCTCCGGGAATTGTTCGAGATCGGTGCTCAGATTGCGCACGTCTATGCTCACCGCCGCGTTCTTGTAACTGCGCGTCGGCATGTTGATGATCTGCTCGGCAAAGGCGGGTAACAGGCCGACCGGCAGGTTATCTATGCAATAAAATCCGAGGTCTTCGAGCGCCTGCAGGGCGGTGCTTTTACCCGAACCCGAGAGGCCGGTGACGATGATTAGTTTCATGGCTAACAGGAATCCATGACGCGCCGCTGGCGGCTGCTTAGATCGGCATGCGCCGAATAAGCTTGCTGTTGCAGTTTGAAATTTTTGACCAGGGTTTCCAGCAGCAGGGCGGCCGGGCGGCCAGTGCGCAGCTTTAGACGGATTTCCGAAACGTCCGCATCGAGCAGGCGGCAACTGGTGTGCAGCGGGCCGGCAATATCACGTTCAGTGGTCTCTGCTTCCGCAAGCGTTTCCAGCGTCACAATTAAATGCAACGGCGTACCCGCCGCCACGGCCTGCTCGCCGAACAGCGCCGCGACGTTCAGCACGCCGAGGCCGCGCACTTCCAGCAGGTTGCGCAGCAACGGCGGACAATGACCGGAGAGAAAATGAGGTGTAGAGAGGCTGATCTGCGGGGCGTCATCGGCAATCAGACGGTGTCCGCGGCTGATGAGTTCCAGCGCCAGATCTCCTTTGCCTATCCCGCTGGGCCCCCGGATCAGCACACCGAGCCCGCAGATCTCCATCAACACGCCGTGTACGGTGAGGGTGGCGGGAGAGGGCATCTAAGTCGGCGGGGTGTGCGGCTGCCAGTGCAGCAGCAGATCGTGCACGGTGGAATCGGAATCCGTTCCGCGCAGTTGTTCACGAAAGGGCTTGTCGCTGAACATCTGCGCCAGCATGGAGAGGATTTGCAAATGTTCTTCGGTGGATTTTTCCGGTACCAGTAAGGCGAACAACAGGTCTACCGGCTGCTTGTCGCTGGCGTCGTAATCCACGCCTTGGCTGAGGTGCATGAAGGCGCCAATGGGGCGCGACAGATTTTTCAGCCGGCCGTGGGGAATCGCCACGCCGCGGCCCAGCCCCGTCGCGCCGAGACGTTCGCGCGCGACCAGGCTTTCGAAGACCTCTTGCTCATTTAGTCCCGCCTGACTGTTTGTAATCAGCCGGCTTAGCAATTCCAGCACACGTTTTTTACTGTTAGCGCGCGCGTCGTGAGCGATGCGCTCAACGGTGACGAGTTCACTGATGTTTATCATGGAAATATAAATGCTCTGTTACCAGATTGTTGCGATGAAATCTGAATTCGAAGAATGCGTGGCGCTGGCCGGAACAGGCTGTGCGCCGATCTTATCCATGATTTTTATTTTTGTGGGCCCCTTCGGCACGATGGTGATCGGTGATCTTTTCCTTGTGCTTTGTGATCTGCCGGTCCAGTTTGTCGGTCAGGGCGTCTATGGCGGCGTAGAGGTCCTCATCTTCGGCAAAGGCATGCAGGCTGGCGCCGCTCAGGGCGATGGTGGCCTCCGCTTTTTGGCGCAGTTTTTCCACGCTCAGAATCACCCGGATATCGGTGACGTGGTCAAAGCGGCGCTCCACACGTACGAGCTTGTTGAGGACGTAGGCGCGCAACGCCGGGGTAATCTCCACATGATGGCCGCTTACATTGATTTGCATGAGTTGCTCCTTAAAGTGCCTAAGACAGGCGTTTGCGTTCGTTGGACGGGGGGATGGCGAGTGATTCACGGTACTTTGCGATGGTGCGGCGCGCGACATTGATGCCTTGCTTCAAGAGCATATTGGCGATCTTGCTGTCGCTCAACGGTTTCATGGTCTCCTCGCCGGAGATCAGTTTTTTTATCAGGGCGCGAATGGCGGTGGCCGAGCATTCGCCGCCTAGGGTGGTATTGACGTGACTGGAGAAGAAATATTTGAGTTCAAAAATGCCGCGCGGGGTGTGAATAAATTTTTGCGTGGTGACGCGCGAGATGGTGGATTCGTGCATGCCGACCGCCTCCGCCACGTCATGCAGCACCATGGCCTCCATGAGCTCTTCTCCGTGCTCCAGGAACGGGCGCTGCCGTTCGACGATGCAGGTGGCGACCTTGAGCAGTGTTTCGTTGCGGCTTTTCAGGCTTTTGATAAACCAGCGCGCTTCCTGCAGGTGGTTTTTGAGATAATTGTTATCGTTGCTGTTGTCGGCGCGGCGCACCAGACTCGCATAGTGAGTATTGATGCGCAGCCGCGGGGCCGCTTCCGGATTGAGTTCCACCAGCCATTTGCCGCGCTGCTTGCGGACATAGACATCGGGGATCAAATATTGCGGGCGGCTGTCGGCGATCTGCCCGCCGGGGCGCGGATGCAACGACTGGATCAGTTCGATGATCTCGCGCAGCTCGCTATCGCCGACCTTCAATTGGCGCTTGAGCTGATTGTAGTCGCGCGCGGCCAGCAGATCGAGATGCTGTTCCACCAAGTGGCTGGCCTGCGCCAGCCACGGGGTGCCGGGGTCATGGTGTTGCAATTGGATAAGCAAGCACTCACGCAAATCGCGCGCGCCCACTCCTATCGGGTCAAAACTTTGAATCCGGTGCAGCACTGCCTCGACCTCGTCTGGGGTGATGGCGAGATCTCCCACGCCTGTATCGTCCAGGCTGGTCAGGATGTCTGTCAGGGAACTGTTCAGATAGCCGTCATCATCCACTGAATCTATGATCGCCGTGGCAATGGCCATGTCGGTTTCGCTGAAGGGGGTGAGACGCATCTGCCAGACCAGGTGCTCGCGCAGGCTTTCCCCGGCGGCGTTGCCTTGGGTCTCGTAGTCACGATCCTCATGGCTGTTGTGCGAGCTGCTTGGCGAAACGTGATCGAATGGGTCTTCCCAGGCGCTGTCAACCGGGGTATCGTCGCCGCTGCCCTCGTGTTGCTCGTTTACGTTTGGGCTGGCGGTGGATTCGGCTTCCCCGCCACTGCCGGCGGGAACGGGGGTGTCATAGACGGTGAGCGATTCTTTAGCGACCGGGGCGTCACCTTCCCCCTCGGCCAGCTCGAGCATCAGATTGGAGTCCAGTGCCTGCTGGATCTCCAGTTGCAGTTCCGTGGTGGACAGTTGCAACAGGCGTATCGCCTGTTGCAACTGGGGCGTCATCGTCAGGTGCTGGCCAAGCCGGAGTTGAAGAGTCTGCTTCATGTATCCTGTGCTGAAAAAGTTCTGCTCATTCCCCACCTAGAGATCAAGGGGTAACGGTTTTAGCTCGGGCTTTCTGTTTCTCTAGCATAAATCATACCGTTCTATTTTAGCCGAATTTGTGAAGCAGGGACTAGGGGCGATGGATTAGGGGCTAGGGTTAAGGAGCCGGGGTGAGGAGATTTTCCCCCTAGCCCCTAACCCCCTAGTCCCCAGCCCCTGTTTTACAGCGTAAAGTGCTCGCCCAGATAGACTTCCTTAACATGTTGATCGCGCAGGATCTCGGCGGGGCTGCCTGCGGCGATCAGCCTGCCTGCATTCATGATGTAGGCGCGCGCGCAGATACCCAGCGTCTCGCGTACCTTATGGTCGGTAATCAACACCCCGATGTCACGATCGCGTAGATGGCGGATGATGGCCTGGATGTCCAGCACCGAGATGGGGTCCACCCCGGCGAAAGGTTCGTCCAGCAGGATAAAGCGCGGCTCGGAGGCCAGCGCGCGGGCGATCTCCACGCGCCGCCGCTCGCCGCCCGAAAGACTAATGCTTATGTTATCGCGCAGGTGGCGGATATTGAGTTCATAAAGCAGTTCTTCGAGTTGCTGCTCCTGCTGGTGACGGCTAAGCCCTGGCCGCGCCTGCAAGATGGCCAGGATGTTGTCGGCCACCGTCAGTTTACGGAATACCGACGGCTCTTGCGGCAGATACCCCAGGCCCAGCCGCGCGCGCACGTGCATGGGGGTGTGGGTCACGTCATGATGGTCGAGACTGATATTGCCCCGGTCGCAGGAGACCAGCCCCACCATCATGTAAAAGCAGGTGGTTTTGCCTGCGCCGTTAGGGCCGAGCAGGCCCACAATCTCCCCGCTCTGCACCTCCAGAGAGACGTCATTGACCACCTCGCGTGACTTATAACGCTTGGCGAGATGCTGAGCCTGCAATAGACTCATTAAGAAAGACTCATGGCGGAGTGGGGCCCACGGGCCCGCTGGATTTGTTCTTGGGCTGGATGATGACCCGGACGCGCTCGCTACCCGACTTGGCTTTGCTGGCGTTCACCACGCTGCGCTCGGTGTCGTATTCGATACGGTTGCCGCTGAATTCGTTTTTCTCCTGCCAGACGTGCGCCCCATCGAGCAAGATCAGCTTGCCGGTAGTGGTGTAATATTCCATGCGCTGAGACTGGGCGCGGATGTCTTCCTGTTTCCCGTCCGGGCGCTGGCGGAAATGCGCCGGTTTGCCCTCGGCGTAGGCCTTTTCGATATCGTTGTTGCGGTTATACAGGGTGACGATGTCGGCGTCGAGGTGCATGCTGCCCTGGGTGAGGGTGACATTGCCTTTATAAACGCTCACTCCTTTTTTATGGTCTATCTCTACGCTGTCGGCCTCCACATTGATGGGTTGCTGTTTGTCGCTGGACAGCGCGAAGACCGGCGCGGCGCAGCAGGTCGCCAGCAGCGTAAATGCGGCGCTAAGGTTTGGGCGCATAGCTACCTTTTACTTTGGAGAGTAACTGCAGCAGTTCTTTATTAAGATAAAGGCGCATACCTACCGCATGGGTCAGTGAGTTTTGACTCTGCAAAATTACCGGCTGCCCAGTCTGCGCAAATTTATCATCGGGCAGCACCTGTAATTCCGAGGTCGTCATGCGCATGACTTTTGCGGGCGTCGCCTGCGGATTTTCGACCAGGACATGATCGCGCAAGACCACAAATTTTTGTTTCGCCCCCACCCAGCCGCGCTCGGCGGAGACCTGCCAGGGGCCGTCATTGCGCCCGTAGAATGTGAATTGCGGGGCGCTGAATTCGGTACTGCCGTCGTCGGGGTAGTGGGCCAGATAGCGCGCCTGTAAGCGATGCTCGGGAGAACCCGTGGCGCCCATCGCGGTGATAAAAAAATTCTCCATGGTGTAGTCGGGATCGTGGCGAGCAGTATCCTTGGAGGAAGCTAGTCCGTTGTTGACACTGAGCAGCCACTCACTGAACAGGGCCAGCAAGCACAACACCCCCAGTATTAACAGGGTGCGTTTATCGAAGATGTCGTGCAACGGGCGCACTAGCCGAGGTAACCCTGCAACTGAGCCTCCAACGCCCCACGGGCCTCCATGATGAGCTCGCACACATCGCGCGCCGCACCGCGCCCGCCTGCGTTCGGCGTCTGCCAGTGGGCGTGTTTTTTTACCAGCGGATGGGCATCCTGCACGGCGATAGCGAAACCCACCCGAGTCATGATGGGCAGATCCACCACATCGTCGCCGACATAGGCTACCTCGCCCGCATCCAGTTTCAGCTTGGCCAGCAATTCTTCGAAGGCCGGCAGCTTCTGTAAACGGCCCTGATAGACGTGCTCGATACCCAAACTCGCCATGCGCAGATCCACCACCTTGGAGCTGCGTCCGGTGATGACGGCGATCTCGACGCCGCAGTGCTGCAACATCTTCATGCCGTGACCGTCGCGCGAGTGGAATGCCTTGTACTCGAGGCCGTCGTCGCCGAGAAACAGGCTGCCGTCGGTGAGCACGCCGTCCACGTCGAATACCACGAGTTTGATGCGGGCGGCGCGGTTGAGGATGTCTTGCATAATTAGAGTCTCAAGTAGCAAGAAAATGCTAATAAGAAATTATGATTTTTCTTGCCACTTGTCACTTGTCATTGTGGGTTCAAACCACTCCCGCTCGCAGCAAATCGTGCATGCTGAGCGTGCCCACCAGCCGTTGTTCGTGATCCACGACCGGCAGAGCGTTGACCTTGTATTTTTGCATCAGTTGCAGGGCCTCGGCGGCCAGCAGGTCGGGGCTCGTCGTTTTGCAGTTGCGGGTCATCAGTTCGCTGATGAGGGCGGTGTGCACGTTGACCTCCCGCTCCAGCGTGCGGCGCAGATCGCCGTCGGTGAAGATCCCCAGCACATGTTGCGCGTCATCCACGATGCAGGTCATGCCCTGGCCTTTGCGGGTCATCTCCAACAGCGCTTCGCTGAGCCGCGCCTGTTCGGTTACTTTCGGAATCTGCTCGCCGCTACGCATGACATCGCCGATCAGCAGCAGCAGTCGGCGGCCGAGGCGTCCGCCCGGGTGGGTGCGGGCAAAGTCCTGGGCCGTGAAGCCGCGTGCCTCCAGTAGCGACACCGCCAACGCATCGCCCATGGCCAGCGTGGCAGTGGTGCTGGAGGTCGGCGCCAAGCCCAACGGGCAGGCCTCCTCGGCCACGCTCACATTGATGTGCACCGTGGCCATGCTCGCCAGGGTGGAGTTCGGGTTACCGGTCAGCGCGATGAGCGGCACCCCGAGACGCTTGATAAGCGGCAGGATGGTCAGTACTTCTTCGGTCTCGCCGGAATAGGACAACGCCAGCACCACATCCTTACCGGTGACCATGCCGATGTCACCGTGGCTCGCCTCGGCTGGATGCACGAAAAAGGCGGGACTGCCGGTGCTCGCCAGGGTGGCCGCGATTTTGCTCCCGATATGGCCCGATTTGCCCATACCCAACACCACTATGCGGCCCTCGCAGCCGAGCATGGCACGGCAGGCACGGATAAACTCGTTATCTATCCGCTGTTCCAGCGTGGCCAAGGCGTTGGTCTCGATTCTGATGACCGCAAGCGCTAGTTGTCGCAGCGCATTATCATCCAGGATTCTAGGCCGGGCGGGAGCGGGTTTGGGCTGACTCATACAGTAAGTTTAACGGAATAATAGGGGCAACAAAACCCTGTTTTGATATGATTGAGAGCTAGGGAACCTCTGATTAAGTCAGAGGTTCCCGCGGTGCAGGGACGCACCGCCATTTTTCAAACACCAAAGTGTTTGAAAAATGAAGAAAAGCAAAAATCGCATTTTTGCTTTTCGTGCT
>JACXTT010001358.1_pt1 | contig 40842 bp, 29 predicted proteins | sample 9270951 | NCBI WGS metagenome assembly JACXTT01 (sample SAMN15532306, study PRJNA645909) | rock metagenome | isolation source: weathered quartz diorite | place: Puerto Rico | collected 2017-06-21
GGGTGCCGGGGGCCGGCCCAGAGGGGGTTGGGCGGCGGTTGGGGCCGCGGGCCGCCACAGGGCGACCGCCGCCGTGGCCCGCAGCCTCGCCGAGCCGCTGGACAGCAGCGGGGTGACGCGCGGCGTCGCCGCCTTGTCGCCGAGCTTGCCCAGCGCCTCGGCGGCGAGGATCACGATTTCCGGATCGCGATCGGTCAGCTGTTGCTCGAGCGTGGGCCGCGCCGAGCGATGTCCGATCTGGCCCAAGGCGAACACGGCCTCGCGCCGCACCTCGGGACGCGCATCGCCGAGCAGGGGCGAGAGCGCGCCCACCGTGGTCGAGTCCTGGAGGCGACCCACTGCCAAAGCGGCCCGCGCGCGCAGGGCGGGATCGCTGCTGGCCAGGGCTTGCGCCAGGATCGGCGCGAACTGGCGCTGGTCTTCGGCGATCGCGATGTCGCGCAACGTCGGCGTGGGCGCCTGCGCCGCGGCCGTGCCGGCGAGCAGCAGCGCCAACGCGGTCGCCAACGTCACCCGGCGCGGCTCAGGGCGTGCTCGCATGGCGCGGCTTCCTCAGCTTGACCAGGCGTCCGATCTGCTCGCTCTTCGATGGCCCGTTGGTGGCCAGCATGCGGTAGATGTAGATCCCGTTGGCGAGCTTGTCGCCCTCCGCGTCGCGACCGTCCCAGGCCAGCTGGTGGTAGCCCGGGCTCAGCCCACGCTCGTCGTGCTCGTAGACCAGGTGGCCCGAGGTCGTGAAGACCCGGATCTGGAGATCGACCGGACCGCCCGACACGACCAGGAACGAGAACGCGGTGCCGGCGTCGTCGAACGGGTTGGGGAAGGTCAAGGCGTTCTGGATCCGCAGCTCATTGCCTCCGACCAGGACGCGGAAGAAGTGAGTGTAGGTCCCGCCCCCCGCGACTTGGAGCACGACGGTGTAGCGGTCGATCGGGTACGGGCCGTGGCTCCAGGTCAGCGACCATTCGCGGCCCGAGGCATCGCCCGGGACCGCCGTGGCGGTGAAAGCCTGGGCGACGCCGTTGATGGTGATGGTCAGATCGGTGGCCGGATTGAGGGGCTTGGGCGAGAACAGCCGCACCGAGAGCTTCCCGGTCGGCGGCACCGGATCCTCGTCCGCCAGCACCGAACTGTCGAGCAGCAGCTGGGTGAGGAACTGGAACACCGCGTCGAAGCGGCCGGACACGCCGTAGCGATCCTGGGTCATGAACGAATACGAGTACGACTGCGGCCGCAGATTCGTGCCGTAGCTCAGGTGGTAGCGGCGGCCGCCGGCGCTGGTCGTGTCCGGGAACGGAGGCGTGAGGGTGTAGTCGGTGGCCGGGATCAGGACCGAGCCACCGGGATCGTTGCGCTGGAGCGCGATCGACGTCAGCTCGACGTTGGAGGCCAGGTCGGCGTTGAGCCGCAGCGTGTCGCCCAGCGTGTGGAGCCGGATCGGCTGGCCGTCCGTGACCGGGAGCTGATTGGCCGTCACCGCCGCCTCGGGCGGCCCGATCGAGAGCCGGGTCCCGGGATCGCCGAGCAGGTGGTAGGTCAGGCCGACGCCCTTCTCGTTCGGGTTGAACACCACGGTCGGAACGTAGCGCGCGAGCGCCAGCGCGATCGTCTCGCCCAGCACGACACGAGCCCCGCTCTGCCCGAGGTAGGGATCGCTCGGCGGGCTCTCGAACATCGCGCGCGTCCACGCCACGTTGATGTGCGAGTTCCCGCTGAAGGGCAGGATCTCGTAACCGGTCGAGGCCCAGCTCGCGATCGCTCCTCGCGAAGGTAGCGCCACCATATCCTCGCCCAGCGGCGGCCCACGGCCTGCCGCCTGATCGGCGAAGCGCGCGAACGCGTTCGCGTGGCAGGAGAAGGCCGAGAACAGGAAGGGCTTGCCGTCGTTCATCAACAGGTCCTTGTCGTCCCCGGTGCTGACGCCGCCCTGGACATAGCCGCTGTTGACGTAGAGGTCTTCGTGGGTGAGCACGAACTCGTTGGCGTGGCCTTGGAAATTCCACCACAAGCGCCCGCTGTTCAGCTTGGAGATCAACTGCGGCGTGATGCTGGCGTGGCAGATCTGCCGCGCCGTCGTCTGGTCCTTGCACGAGCAATCGCTCGACAGACAGGCGACGCCATTGAGCTTGGTATCGAGGTGGAACGTGTCGAGCACCGCCTGCTGCAAGCCGGCGTCGTCGTGGATGACGCTGGCCAGGGTTTCGTTGAGCTGGCGGAACACCGCCTCGCCCGGCCGGTAGCAGTACCCCACCGTGGTCCCACCGCCGCCGAAGAAAGTCTCGCCCGAGTAGGCGTCGTCGTCGCAGAGCAGGATGTTCTGGCGCCAGCTCTGGTCGCCCGACAGATTCTCGTAGGCCACCAGCTTGGCGACCACCGCCTGAGCCTGGGTCAGGGTCTGCACCGGAAGCCGGCCGACGAACAGATCCTGGAGCACCGGCGTCACCGAGCCGAGGTCGCAGTTCTCCATGCACACGTACCAAGGATCGGACGGGATGATCTCGTACCCGAAATCGATCGCGACCGGGCCGCTGATCTTGTGCACGGGGATGATGTCGGGGCTCGACTCCTTCATGAAGTTCTGAGGATCCTCGCTGCCGTCCCCGAACAAGAGCAGGAACTTGGCGTTCCAATTGTCGTAGGCGTAGCGCACGAATCGCTTGATGGAGTAGGCCGAATGGCGACCGCCGTTGAACTCGTCGTTCACGGACTCGAGCGGCGCCACCACCACGTTGAGGCCCTGCGACTGGCGCAGCGCGACCAGCGGGCCGACCGCCGGCAGCAGCGCCTCGGGCACCACCATCAGGTAGTCGGCCGCGACCCGATCGGTGAGGTGGCGGCGCGTCACCGGCGCATAGTCTTCGGGCGGCACCGCCATGGTATTCGCGAAGGCGATGTAGCGGTGGGTCACGCCCGTCGCCAACGAGTCCTGGAAGTCGACGGAGGCGGTGCTGCCGACCAGCGTGACTTGCGAGGGATCCACGGTCAGCGCGACCGGCGCGATCGAGTCGGTGACGTCGTAGATGCGGATGCCGAGATTCGTGAAGCCGGTCGCCTGCATCTGGATCTCGCCTTGCGCGCCGGCCGAGTTGCAGGACAGATAGTCGTTGAGCGCCCGATAGCGCCGCCAGTAGGTCGCTTCGATCCAGTTGAAGCCGACGTTGTCCGAGCCGTTGTTGACCAAGTCGGGCGGCCCGATGTCGTGCTTGCCCCACACCGCCAAGGTGTTGACGTTGCCCTCGCCGAGCGTGGAGGCGGGCACGGTGACGGTCGCGGTCTGAGCCCCGGTGCCGGACCAGGTCAACGAATCGGCGACGGTGATGAACGGCCCGCCCTGCTTGCGGAACTGCGCCCATGACACGTGCGAGCCGGAGGCTCCGCTGGACCTGCGCCCGACCCAGCTCGCCGAGACCGTGGCCGCGTGGGTGGTGTCGAGTTGGTTGGTCTCGAAGCGCAGCGTGTCGGGCCGGTAGTAATAGAGCTCGATTTCGGTCCAGTGGAACTGATCGGTGAGCGTGTCCTGCGGGAACAGGTAGTACTGGAAGTTCCTCTCCCAACGCTGGGTCCACGGATAGCTCGCGAGCGGGGTGAGGCCCGGCACGCCGCGCCATCCCGGACGAGTCGGCAGCCGCAGGCCGCTCCCGGTGACCGCGGTGGCGTAGACCACCTCGGCGTCGCCCCACAGCCGCTGCGCCCAGGAGGCGCGCGAGCGCGCCGCCCAGCTCGGCGCGAACAAGATGATGCGATCGTCGCCGTCGAAGATGCCGTTGCCGTCGTCCTCGACCTCGATCGGGATCTCGATCGAGACGTAGGGAGGATTGGCACCCTCGACGAATTCGTGGCGGTGGACGCTGACCTGTGAGATGGGGATGTTGGCGGGGTAGCCGTTGGCCGCGAGGTCGCTGTAGGTCAGCGCGTAGACTCCAGTCGAGTCGAGCTTGACCCGCACCTCGGGATAATCGTCCTCGGCGCCGATGCGCGCCGGCGCCGCGCCGCGTGCGCCGAGCAACGAGCTGGCCCCGAACAGCGAGGTCGAGCCGCGCTGGGCGCTGCGGGCCGGCTGCGCGCGCCAGCTCCGCGCCTGCTCGTAATTGATCATGGCCTCGCGCAGCACCGGCTCCCAGTGGCGATCGTCTTCCACCCGCGCCGCGGCGGCCGAGGCGCGCGCCCCCGCGGTGCCGCCGACGAAGTCGATGCGCAGCGTCACGGAGCGCGTCCCGGTCAGCGCTCCGGTCGCGGCGTCCCAGCGGAACGGTCGCACCGCGACGGCGGCCATGCGCTGTCGCCTCAGGGAAAACGGCTCGCCCACCTCGACCAGCGCGACCGGCCACGGCCCGTCCTCGAGCGCGGGGACGGGAGTGCGAACCGGCTCCAGCCCGGACTTCAGCTCGCCCTTGAACTCGGGCTTCCCGGCGGTCTCGAGCTGGGCCCTGCCGAGGTCCGTCCACGGGTCCTGGCTCACGACGCGGGCGCTGGCCCGGGCGCCGGGCGGCAGCCCGATCAGCACCGAGGCGAAGGGCATCGAAGCGCGGCCTGGAACATCGGTGCCCTCGAAACCGGGCACGATCATGCGCATCAGGCCCGGCGCCGCGGGCGCCAGCTTCATGGCCGGGACGTCGAGGCGCAGCGTCATGCCGCGATCGTCCGAGGACAGGATACGGAACGCCGTCGCAGCGTGGACGGGGGCGGAGAAAACGATGAACCCGAGGACGAGAACCCCGGGCAGGGAGAGGCGCTGGGCCATGGGCGACGGAGTCTAGAAGCGACCTTTCGGATGGGTCAACCGAGCGGACTGCGGGCCGGCTCCTCGCCTTACACCATCTCGGCGCTCCTGGTTCGGGGCTTTCGCGCTCACGGCAGCGCCACCACCCGGCGGGTCTGGCGTTGGCCGGCCGCCTCGATCACCAGCAGATAGAGGCCGCTCCTCACCAGGCCCCCGTCCCCATCGCGTAGATCCCAGGCCAAGTCGTAACGCCCGGCGTGACCCGTTCCCTGGGCAAGGCGCTTGACGTGGCGCCCCGCCAGGTCGAAGACGTCGACCGCGAAGGAGCGCCCTTCGGCCGCGGCCGGAATGCCGTAGGTGAAGGCCGCACCGCGCCGCGCGGGGTTCGGCACCGGCGCGCTCAAGCTGAGCCGCGGTGGGGCCTCGTTCCCGGGTGGAACCGCAAGCGTGGTCGAGGCCGAAGCGAAACCGGTGCGCATGGCGTCGTGGTGGAACTGCGGCCAGGGCGGTGTGTGCCCGGGCGAGAACGTGAAATCGTAGTCCCACAGGTAGACTCGACCGTCCCAACTGGCCAGCGCGATCTCGCTCTTGCCGTCGCCGTCGCAATCGCACAGCGCGGGCGTGCCCTTGACCTCGGCGCCCACCGCGATCGGGAACCCGGGCAGCAGCTGGCCGTTGTGATCGAAGGCCGACAGCGTGCCGCCTTCGTCGCCGATGACGATGTCCGGATACCCGTCCCCGTTGATGTCCGCCACCACCGGGCTCGACTCGGTGGTGGCCCCGTTGGTGACCGAGCTGTAGCGCACGTTCGCGAAGGCCGGGAGCAAGGTGCCGTTGCGGTCGTAGACGTAGAGCTTGCCGTCGGTGCTCGCCGCCACGATGTCGAGGAATCCGTCGCCGTCGATGTCGGCCAAGGCGGGTGAAGGCTGCTTGCCGGTGCCGCCGCTGGTCTTGAGCTTGACCGGGAAGCCCGCCCGGCGCAGGCCATTGGGCTCGAAGACGTAGAGCGAGTCGTCGCTGCCACCGCTGGCCGCGACGATCTCGGGCTGCGTGTCGCTCGGCCCGTCGAGGTACCCGATCGCGACCGAGCTGTTCGAGTTGCCCTCGAGATAGATCGGGAAGCCGGGAAGGTTGGTGCCGTTGGAGTGCCAGGCGTAGAGATAGCCGTCCCAGCCGGAGTACACGATGTCGAGGAAGCCGTCGCCGTCGATGTCGGCCAGCGCCGGGGTGCCGTAGTTGTAGATGCTGCCGAGCACCTTGAAGACGCCCTGAGTCGCTGGGTTCCCGTCACCGTCCATCCACTCGGCGCCGTTGGAGCGCAGCACGTAGAAGTTCGTGCTGTTGGAGCCGAACACCAGTTCTTTGGTGCCGTCCTTGTCGAGATCGCCGATCGCGACGTTGGACCAGATCGGGGCGCTGGCGACGAACGGCCAACCCGGCTTCACCTTGCCCTGCAGGTCGTAGACGTAGACGCTCTGATCGTTCCAGGTCGGCGCGATGATCTCGAGTGATCCGCCATCGAGATCCGCGACCGACGCGCCAGCCGAGAATTTGGCCCCTGCCGAAGAGAAGTCGCCCGAGGTGACGGCCGAGCCGTCGGCGTCGACCGGAGCCGATCCATCGGCGTTCCACACGTAGAGGTGCTGGTCGGCGCCGGCGATGATGTCCGTCGGGCTCGTCGGATAGAGACGCGCCACGGCGATCGACGACGTCGAGTTCGCATCCATCGCGATCGGGAAGATCGTGTGCGTGGGAGGCGTGGTGTTGACCGAGACCGGAGCGCACGGCGCCGACTCGTTGCCCGAGCTGTCCACGGCGCTGACCTCGTAGTAGTAGCGCGTGAGCTGGGTCAGGCCCTCGTCGCGATCGTAGGCGACCCGATCGGTCGGGACCGAGTTGAGCTTGGTGTAAGGGCCGCCGAGGGCGGACGCCCGATAGATGTTGTAGCCGGCGAGGTCGGTGTCGGGGAAGGCGGCGGCGCCCCACGAAAGCTCCGCGCTGGTCTGGAGCCCGAGGGCGCTGAGACCGACCGGCGTCGCGGGCCAGCGGAGGTCGATCCTCTGGGTCGAGAGCAGCCCCTGGCTGGTCGAGATCCGCAGCTCGAAAGCGGCGGTGTCCGTCAACGAGAACGCGAACGGGTCGCCCGCGACCACCGCGCCCGGCGCGATGTTGCCGTAGGAAGACGTGCTGTCGGTCACGGTCGACTTCGCGTCGAGCCGGCGCAGGATCGCGGTTACACCGCGCGCCACGCCGCTCCCGCTGTTGCGGAGGCTGGCCGTGTAGGTCACCGATTCCCCCGGCTCGGGGTGGCCGTTGCCGTTGCCGACGTTCTCCACCACGGTGTGGCCGTAGCTGCGCAGCTCGGGCGAGTGCAGGGTGAGTCGCAGCGGCTCGAGGAAGTGGTGATCGGCGGCGTCGACGATCGAGAGGTTGAATGCGAGCTCGACCTGATCGGCCGCGGTGTAGCTGGTCGTGAACCGATACTTCACCGCGCTGGTCACGGTCGCCCCGGGGGCGATCGTGCCGTAGCTCACCCCCGGCACCATCATCGTCACCGCCGGGTTGCTCGTCGACAACACGCCGGTCACCGAGGTCGACGTCGTGATGCCGTTGTTCTTGATCGGCACCGTCAGGTCCACGACCTCGCCCGCGTCGAGCACGCCGTCGCCGTTCCCCGACGTCCCGCCGACGTTGTCGTCGTCGACCGTGATCGTGCCCTCGACCAGCAGCGGCCCCGCCGCGCCGGTGATCGGGATGGTGGCCTGGTAAGGAATGCAGTCGTAGCCGGTGACGGTCAGCGTCAGCGAGCCGGCCGCGTCGGGGCGGAAGCCGAGCGTCACGTTGCCGGCGCCGTCGGTCAGGGCGCTGGTGTAGTCGTCCCCCGACTTGTACGCCGTCACCCGCGCGCCGTAGAGCGCAACTCCGGAGATCGCGACGTGGACCGCGATCGTGGTGTCGGTGGCGGCCATGCTGGCGGGCGCGGTCACGGCCAAGGTGCGCGGCTTCCCGGTCCAGAGGTGCATCTCGGGATCGCCGAGCAGGATCATCGCCATCTGGGTCCAGCGGTGGGTGTTGTCGGTCTTGGCGTTGGTGACGTAAGGCAGCTTCTGCCGCCCTTCGGCCTCGCCGATCGCGGTGATGCTGTCGTGGAACACCAGCTTGAAGAACTGTTGCTGGTAGAGGGTCCCCGTGGTCGGGAAGTCGAGGCGCGTGGAGCCGATGCTGGTCACCGCGCCGCCGTTGGCGGCCTTCATCAAGGCTTCGCCGAGGCAGGGGAAATCGATCGCGTTCGAAGTGCAGTCGACGGCGTAGAAGTTGGTCAGCCGGTTGCCGTTGGTGAGCGCCTGCGCGTCGGAATTGTTGATGGTCGAGTCGCCGCACGACATGACGTTGCGGAAGCCGTGCCCGCAATGCACCGCCATGTTGTAGCCGCGATCGAGCGAGTCGATTACCGCGCGGCGCTTGAGCTGGAGCGCGCCCGGCTCGTAGCTCGGCTCGAGATAATTCTCGTAGAGGCGGGCGTAGCGCATCGAGGCGTTCGCCTTCACCGAAGGCAGGCAGTCCTCGATCATCTGCGCGCCGTCGACGAAGATCAGGTCGCCGGGATTCCAGTTCTGCGGGTCGATCACCTCGGCGAAGAGCAGCAGGTTCTTCTCGTAGTCGCCGACCGGCGTGCGCGAGTACTGGAACGTCTTGTCGACGAACTGCTGCGCCTCCGCCACCGTGCCCACCGCCGCGCGCCCCACCCACAGCTCGGGCAACAGGTCCGCGCCGTCGATGGTCTTGTTGAGCAGGTCGCCTTCGCCGTAGAGGCTGTCGCCGTCGGCGTTCCAGTTGCCGTCGAGGCAGGCGTAGTAGAGATCGGTGGGGATGTCGTTGAGCGTGGCGCCGGGCTGGACGTAGAACGTCGTCCAGGCGGTGCGGATCGGGATCTGCTGCGTGTCGCCGCCCAGCAAGGCCCACTTGGTGCCCCAGCGGGTGTAAGCGTCGCGCAGGAAGCGGCGGATGCGATCGGCGTCGTCGGTGCCCGGATACTCCTGGTGGATGGTGGTGAGCGAGCGCACCACCGCCGGGACGCCGGATTGGGTCTTCCAATCCGCCAGGCGCTGGAACTGCGGCATCAGCGCGTCGGTGGTCACGATCACGTAAGCGACCGGGCTGCCCAGCACCGAGGGCAGCTGCGTCGGCTTGAAAGGCTGCGCGGCGGGCTTGGGGAGGGACGTCGCCGCGGCCGGCGTCGCGCCGTCTTCCCACTCGGGGACGATGCGCTCGCGCACGGCCACGTCCGAGCCGAGGTCCGGCTCGAGCTCGAGGTCGAGGTCGAGGTCGGTGATCCGATCGAGCCGCCCCGAGGCCGGATCCCAGCGCACCGGCCTCACCATGACCCAGGCCAACCGCTGGCCGCGCATCGTGCCTTGGTAGCCGAGCTCGACCACCGGAGGCGTCGCGCTCGAGACCAGGGGCGCCGCGCCCGCGGCCTGCGGGTGGCCGAGGAGATCGCGATCGAAGCGGAGCGGCGGCACGCGACGGACCCGAGCGGCCTCGGCCAGCGGCTGGCTCTGCAGCTGGCGCACGGTGGCCGCCTTGATCCGCATGCCCGCGGGAACCTCGATCCGTTCGGCGATCAGCGGGAGATCGGGCCAGCCGGGGGTGGTCTCGGCCAGGGCGCGATCCATCGTCACCGACAGCGTGTCGCGGCTCCAATGGGTGACGAAGCTCGAGGCGGGGTACTGGAAATGGCGGTCGATGGCGGGGACCGCGGCGGGGCCGCTGCCGGCGAGGGCCAGGAACACGAGAGGCGCGAAGGAGATCATGGGGGTGACTGCGGCAGCCTCGGAAACGATAGAGGCTGGCACTGGGCGCGTCAATGAAGTGTGAGAGATGGATCGCCCGGAGACGAAGTCCTTGACGGTGGATGGGGCGGACCCTAGCCTCTTTCACTCGTGCCATCACCCATGAGCCACCGCACTCCTCCTCCCGTCCGCATGTTGCTGGCCGCGGCCCTCCTGGGCGCGCTGGGGGCCGCCGTCGCGACCGCCGCCAAGGCGCCCCCGGTCTACCGGCCCCCCGGCCGCGCCGCGGCCCGGGCCCCCATGGTGTTCGTCGACGACACCGTCGTGGTGGCGCGCATCGAGGATCGCTTCATTCGGGTGCGCGACTTCGTCGACCGCTTCTTCAACTCCTACATGGAGTACCGGCCGCAGGGCGACAGCCTGGGACGAGCCGAATTCCTCCAGCGCCTGATCGACAAGGAGGTCATCGCCCGCGTCGCGCGCTCCGCCAAGTATCCGGAGACCTTCCAGGAGCGGTTCGCGATGAAGACCGAGACCCAACGCGCGCTCGGCAATGCGCTGTTCCAGCACGCGGTCTATGACTCGATCCACGTCACCGACGCCGAGATCGACTCGGTCTACGATCAGATGAAGCGCGTCCTTCGCTTGGGCCGGATCCGCTTCGGCAGCCTGCAGACCGCGGAGCGCATGCGGCGGGATCTGACCGAGGGCCGCATCTCGTGGGCTCGGGCGTGGGAGCTCAGGCTGCGCATCCCGGGCGACGCCACGCCGACGGCGGACATCGGCTGGCAGGAGCGGCAGCGCGCCGCCCCCGCCGTGGGCCGCGTGGTCTTCTCGCTGCCCGTGGGCGGCGTCTCCACGCCGATCGCCGAGCCTCCTGGCTTCACGCTCTACCGCGTCATGGACGAGCGGCCGGCCAAGCTCCAGGACATCCGCATGTACCGCAGCCCGCTGCGGGAGCAGATCCGCGCCGAGAAGACCTTCTACTACCGTGAGCGGCTGCTGGGAGGTCTGCGCAACGCAGTCGCGCTCCACCTCGACTCGCTCAACGTCGCCTGGGCCGCGGCGCGCTTCCCCACCAAGCTCAGCGGCCAGGGGAGCGCCCGCATCGTGATCGACGCCTCGGTGCCGTCCTTCGCGCCCGAGGACACCGGGCGCGTCATCGCCACCTACCAGGGCGGCCAGGTCACGCTCGCCCACCTGGTCGGCACTTACCGGGAGATTCCGGAGCTGATGCGGCCGAGCCTGGACACCCAGGAAGGCGTGCGCGGCATGGTAGACGTGATGGTGCTCGAGCCGCAGCTGGCCGAGCTGGCCCGACGCCGCGGCTTCGACAAGGACTCGAGCGTGGTCGTGGGCATCGAGCGCAAGCGCGAGGAGATGCTGGTCGAGCGCATGTACCAGGACTCGATCCAGGCGCGCGTCTTCATTCCTCCGGCGGAGCGCCGCCGCTACTACAAGGAGAACCAGCACCGCTTCGTCACGCCGCCCAACGCCCGCTACGCGGTGTTCTACCTCGAAGACAAGGCCGCGGCCGACTCGATCGCGGCGCGCCTGCGCCGCGGGGTTCGCGCCGCCGCCATCGTTCGCGCCGACTCGCTCGAGGGCGTCACGCGGGGCAGCATCCAGGACCGGCGGCAGGACGATCAGAACGCGCCGTTCTTCAGGCTCGTCTTCCAGGACATGAAGGTGGGCGAGATCACGTACGTGGGCCCCAACGAGACCGGGGCCTACAACATCGTTCAGCTCATCTCGCGTGACGAGGGGCGACCGGTGGGCTTCGAAGAAGCCGACTCGCAGATCGACGAGTTCCTCCAGCAGGAGGCGGCCGACAGCCTGCTCACCGCCTTCACCGAGCGGCACGCCCAGCGCATGAAGATCGAGTCGCGCCCCGAAGTGCTGATGAAGATCAAACTGGTCGATCCCCAAGCCGCGAACTGATCCGGCGGCGCCGCGCGCGCCCGCGACTCGCTCAGCGGTAGAGGCTCTTGATCCTGCCCCACGAGGTGGTCTTGACCGGAACCGCCGCGCAGTCGGCGCCACTCCCCTGCCAGGTCGCCATGTTGCCGTTGCCGGGGCCCGCGGTGCTCAGGAACACGTCGCCGCCCACGGCGCCCGGCAGGCGCTTGATCCAGATCGAGTTGAACACCAGGCACGCATCGCCGCCGCAGCCCGAGCAGGAGCCGGCGCCGGTCGTCGCCGCGTTGGAGAACACCACGCGCGCCGCGTCGTAGATCGTCCCCGCCTCGAGCGTGCGCGCGTTCTGGGGCAGCAGGGTGAGTGCGACCTTGATCCGGGCCTGGTTGGCCCCGCCGCGCGGTTGTCCCACGGCATAGCCCTGGACGCCACCCGTCGACTGTCCCTGCCACATGTCGGCGCAGTCGGCGCCGTCGGGCGGGTCGCCGGTCGCCGTCAGGCGGCCGAACCGACATCCCGAGACGCCGAGCTGCCACCAAGGCGGCAGCGTGGCGGCCGAGTGCGAGACGTCGAGCACGATCTCGACCCCCAACACCTGGTCGAGCGGCTGATCGAGCGAGAACGCGCAATAGAGGCGCTCTTCGCCGCTATTGGTGCTGCAGGCGAAGTCGCGCTCGGCCGGGCCGCTCGGGCCGCAGGCGTCCCAGTCGAGGTAGAGCGCGCCGTCGGCCAGCGCGGCCGGCGCAGCGACGATCGAGGAGAGAACGACGCAGAGAAGAGCGAGACGAAGAGGATGCATCCCACCTCCAGGTCCCCGGTCGAGGTGCCTGAGCCCAAACAATCGCGGGCGGCCCGTTCGAGCCGCCCGCGATCTGACTAGCTTCGTACTGCTTGGATTACCGGTACAGAGCCTTGATCGAGCCCCACGTGGCCTTCTTGGTGGGGGTCGCAGCGGGGCAGGTCTGACCGCCGCCGCCACGGAACGTGCAGCAGTTCGTGACTTCCGGAGCCTTCAGGCTGATGTCCTGCTGGCCCGGCTGGGAAATGTTGAAGCTGGTGATGCCCAGCGCGCCACCCTGCAGACACTCCGGGTTGTTCAACGTGCCTACGCTGTTCTTGAGGATCAGCGTGCCCGAAAGGTACTCCTGGCCAGCCGTAGCGGGCTGCTCCTGTCCCGCGGCGATGACCGCGTCGAGGATCACTCGAATACGGCTGCTAGTGAGCCCCTGAACCGTAGGAGCGAACACGATCGGGCCGGACAGAGCACCGTCATACCAACCCGGGCAGAGACCCGACAGCGAAAGGCCAGCGGCGCTACCCCACCGGGCGCTCGTCACGGCCGGCATCCACCAGTTCGCCACGGTGCCCGAGGTCTGCACGTCGATCTTCACGTCCGTCGCCGCGATCGACGGGATGGCGGCCGGTGACACGAATGACGCGTACAGCGTGCCGGCCCCCGTGTTGATACAGGCCGCCGTGCGGTCGACGACGCCGCCGGTGCCGAGACAGTCGTTCCAAGCGAGGTTGCTTCCCGCCATGGCCGACCCGGCCGCGAGCAGCATCAACGCACCAGCGATGAATACCATCTTCTTCATAGTTGCCTCCAGGACGTGGGAAGCGAGCATGAGCGATGCAGTGTTCCTGGGTCTACCGAGACGCATTGTCTTGGCGGCACCACCCACCTTTCTACAGCGAGATTCTTGTTCTCCTACCAGGTGCTGCTTGTTACGGGCAGAGCGTCGTGCAGCTGAACGGAGATCCGTTGCCGACCTTGATGCCGTAGATCGCGCTGACGTCGAGAAGGTTGACCACGCCGTTCCCGTCGTAGTCGGAGCGGGTGCGGTTCGTGCCAGCGATCACATCGCCGTAGCAGGCGCTGACATCCAGCAGCGAGACGCCGCCGACGCCGTCATAGTCCGCCGTCGCAGCGTTCAGGTTGCTGAGAGGAACGCCGTCCGCCGTCACGGCCACGCACTTGGCGAACACTGCGGCGCCGCCGCTGCTGGTGCCGGCTGCGACCACCGTCAGCTGACCCGTGGCATTCGTGACACCCGTCACCGTCTTCGCTCCGCAGTTCACCGTCATGCCGGTGCCGACATCCGAAGAGCAGAGGCGGGCGTCGGTGCAGGCCGCGAAGTTGAGGATCACGACGCTGCCGGGAACCGGGTTGTTCGATGCATCGCGAATCGTGAAGTTGATGTTGCCCGCGGGATCCGGCGGACTGCCGTGACCGACGAGCTTGATCACGAGACCCGCAGGCTGAGACGAGGTCGTCGCGCTGGGTACTCCGGCCATCGCAGCGGTGGCAGCCAGAAGGCCCGCTGCCGTGATCAGCGTGGCCCTGCGAACCAAACCAGTCATGTTGAACCTCCCAAAGTGGATCACACCTGTAGCCAAAAGACGTGCAAGGCTCGGTTGCAAGCTATCAGGTCTGGCGCGAGCCACCTCCTTTCGAACCCGCTTGAGGCGATTGCGGGCTCGAGTGCATCGAGTGCTTTCTTATCTGCCGCGATAACAAGGTGTTCCGAGACGAGAACAGTCTAGGCGTCCGTTAACGGGCTGTCAAGAAAAGTTTGCTCGATGCTTGGTCCAAGGATCGTGGGGCCGAACAGGGGCGGCCCTGTAAGAAAAATTGACGGCCATCCTGCCAGAGGATGGTGGGCGAAACAGGGCTCGAACCTGTGACCCCTTGCTTGTAAGGCAAGTGCTCTACCAGCTGAGCTATTCGCCCGAACCCTGGGCCCGCCGGCGGATCAGGAGAGACGCGGGAATGAACCCACAGTAGCCCGCTACCAACAAGATGGGCGCGAACGTGATGGATCCCTTCGCCAGAGCGACGTAGCCCACCACCAAAGCGGCCAAGCCTACCCCGAGAACCAGCGTGTTGGTCGGCCCCCAATTGAGTCCGAGGTCGGCCTCCACCGGTTTCTTCAGGGCGCGAGGTCGCGTGACGGTCGGTTTGCGCTCTTTCATCCGAGTCCTCCGGTACCGCGGGCGGATCGCCACCACCCATAGGCACGAACGTTCATACCCGCGCTGGCGAACCCGCGGTTCCGGTTTTCTTACGTTTTCTTGACCCAGTGATGGTCGGGGTTGAGGCTGCCCGAGCGAAAACCCTCGAGATCGAGGGTTACGTATCGATATCCCAGCGACTTCAGCCCCGCGACGAGCTTCGTCCGCGTCTCTGGCGCCAGCGCGCGCTCCAGCTCGGAGGCCGGAATCTCGACCCGGGCGAGGTCCTCGTGGTGGCGCACGCGCAACTCACGAAACCCAAGCGAACGCAGCAGTTCCTCGGCGCGCTCGACCATGGAGAGTTTCTTCTGGGTGATTTCGACTCCATAGGGGATCCGCGACGCCAGGCAGGGCGAGGCCGGCTTCTCGGCGCTCGACAACCCCAAATGATCGGCGGCCGATCGAACGTCGGCCTTGGTGAAGCCGAGCTCAGCGAGGGGCGACCGGACTCGCGCCTCCTCCGCCGCGCGCATCCCAGGCCGCCAATCCTGCCGGTCGTCGGCGATCGTTCCATCCAGGATGGCGGCCGCTCCGAAGCGCCGCGACACCGCGAGCAATTGGCGATAGAGCTCGGACTTGCAGTGGTAGCAGCGATCCGTGGGATTGCTGCGAAACTGGGGATCGGCGAGCTCGCCGGTGGCGACGATCTCGACGCGGGCGCCGAAGCTCGCCGCCTGCGCCAGGGCGAGATCCAGCTCGCGCTGAGCGTACGAATCGGAACGGCCGATCACCCCCAGCGCGCGCTCGCCGAGCACGGCATGCGCGACCCGGAGCAGGAGGCTCGAGTCGACTCCCCCTGAATAGGCCACCACCACGTGGCCCTGGCTCGCGAGCCACTCCTCCAGCGCGGCCAGGCGGGCGCGCCAGCCCAATGCCGGCTGCTGCCGCGCGGCCTCGCGAATGGTCACCAGGGGCTCGATCACGGCGGCGAGGTTAGCACAGCGCCGGCGCGTCGAATCAGGCTCCGCTCTCGACTGCCAAGGAATCGCCCGGACTCTTCGAGCGCACCAGCCGGATGTTGGCGAGGTGCTGCTGGTAGGTCTCGGCGAACAAATGGCGCCCAGTGGTGCCGCGGGCCACGAAGTACAGCTCGTGCGATCCCTCGGTGGGATTCAGGACGCCCTCGATGCTGGCTCGGCCCGGGTTGCAGATCGGCCCCGGCGGCAGCCCCTCGTGGAGATAAGTGTTGAAGGGCGAGTCGACGCGGAGGTTCTTCAGGAACAGATGGATGCGCGGGCCGCGCCCCATCGCGTAGCCGACGGTCGGATCGGCCTGGAGCTTCATGCCGCGCTCGAGCCGATTGAGGTAGACCCGGGCGATGCGCGGCCGCTCGTCGTCGACGACGGCCTCGGCCTCGACGATCGAGGCCAGGGTCAGCACCTGATAGATCGACAGCCCGAGCGGCAGCGAGTCACGCCCTGCGGCCGCGCGCAGCAGGATGCTGCGGGTGCGGTTGACCATGGTCCGGAACGCCACCTCGGGCGACGTCCCGGGCAGGAACTCGTACGAGTCGGGAGCGAGGTAGCCCTCGAGCGTCGGCGCCGAGACACCGAGCGAATCGAGGAAAGGTCGGTCGTGGGCCAGTGAATCGAACTCGGCCACCGGGACCCCGAGGTGGTTGGAGAGCAGCAGACTGACCTCGGTCATGGTGAGGCCTTCGGGAATCGACACCAAGTTGAGGCCGCTCATGCCGCGCGCGAACGAGCGCAGCAGCTCGGGCACCGTGGTGCCGAGCTGGAAGCTGTACTGGCCGGCCTTGACCTGGCGATCGAGGTGCATCAGCCGCGCGAGCACGTGGAACGTGAGCGTTCCGCGCAGCAGGCCGACGCGCTGCAGCTCGGCGGCGATGGCGCGCAGCGTCTCGCCGCGCTGCACCAGGATCACGCGGTGCTCGCGCGGCGGGAAGAAGCCGGCGGGCAGGAACAGGTCGTTGGCCACGGCCCCGCCGGCGACGAGCAACAGGATCAGGGCCCAGCGCGTGGGCCGGAACGTCCTTCGCCGCGTCACGGGTGGATCAGCGCCGCGAGTGGCGGGTGAGGTAGGACTCGAGCAGGGCCACGGCCGCGCCCTGGTCGACGCGCTCCTTGGCGCGCCCCGGCTTCATGCCGGCCTCGTGCATGCGGCGCTGGGACAGCGCCGAGGTCAGACGCTCGTCGTAGGTGTCGACCAGGAGTCCGGTGCGCTCGGCCACGGCTTTCGCGAAGGCTTCGGCGGCCTCGGCCGCGCGCCCGCGCTGGCCGGACATCAACAGAGGCAGTCCCACCACGATGCGCTCCACCTCCTGCTCGGCCGCGACCCGAGAAACGCCCTCGACCGCGTGTTCGCGACCTTTGACCTGGAGGGTCGGCAGCGCGCTGGCGATCACTCCGCCCGGGTCGCTGACCGCGAGGCCGACGCGCTTGAGTCCCCAATCCACGGCGAGGATCCGCAAAGCACTTCTCGTCAGCGGTTTTCGGCCGGGGTCGTTCGTTTCTTGACGAGGCGAACCTGGGTGCCATGGCCGGTGAAGCTGAAATCCACCTGGTCCATGCAGGATCGCATGATGAAGATGCCGCGGCCGCGGGCGTCGAACAAGTGCTCGGGCGAGGTGACGTCGCCGTTGACTTTGCCGACGTCGAACCCCGGGCCGTGGTCGTTGACCACGACCTCGAGCTGATCCGGGTGGAGGCGGAACTCGACGTCCACCGGCTTGCTGGCGTCGCGCTTGTGCCCGTGCTGGATGGCGTTGGTCCCGGCCTCGATCACGGACATGCTGATCTGGGCGGTGGTGTCGTCGTCGAAGGCCATGCGCTGGCAGATCGATTCGCTGACGCGATCCAGGACGGACAGCAGCTCGAGGCGGCTCGGGATGCGGATCGCGATCACCTCGGGCGTCTGTTGCGCAGTGGTCACCGTCATGACGTGCGGGGCCGGTGGAGGCGGAGGGTCTCGATGGCTTGGGTGAAGTCTCCCGGCCAGGGCAGCGCGAAGATCAACGCACGGCCGGTCACCGGATGCGGCAGCTCGAGCTCCGACGCGTGGAGCGCTTGCCGCGGCAGGCTCTTCAAGATTTCGTCACGGAGGCTAGCGTCGGCCCGGCTGAGGCTCAACACCTTTTTGGAACGCCCGCCGTAGACCGGATCCCCGACGACCGGGTGTCCGAGGTGAGCGAGATGGACCCGGATTTGATGGGTGCGCCCGGTGTCGAGCCGGACCTCGAGCCGGGCCGCGAGCCCGAAGCGCTCCTCCACGCGCCAGTGGGTGCGGGCCGGCTTGCCGCCCCGGCGCACCACCGCCATGCGGCGGCGATCGCGCGGATCCCTGGCGATCGCGGCTTCGATCGTCCCCGCGGCGGCGCGGGGGTCGCCCCACACCAGAGCCTGATAATGCCGCTGGACGGCGCGGGCCCGGATCGACTCGACCAGCGCCCGATAGGCGCGCGGGCTGCGGGCCACGACGAGCAGGCCCGAGGTGTCCTTGTCGAGCCGGTGCACCAGCCCAGGCCGCCCACTGCCGCCGACGCCGGCGATCTCGGGATAGTGATGGAGCAGCGCGTGGACCAGCGTGCCGCGCGGCACGCCCGCGCCCGGATGGACCACCAGGCCGGCCGGCTTCGCCACGACGATCAGGTCGGGATCCTCGTGGATCACCTCGATCGGAATCGCTTCGGGCGCGAGCGTCGAAGGCGCGGGCAGCGGAACCTCGACGCTCACCTGATCGCCGGGCTTGAGTCGCAGCGAGGCCCGCGCGGCGCGGCCGTTGACGGTGGCGAGCCCGGCGCGGATCAGGCCCTGGAGCCCGCTACGCGACAGGTCCGTCTGCGCCGCGGCCAGGAAGCGATCCAGCCTCTCCCCCGCTCCCGTCGGGGGTACCGACCAGGTCAGCGTCCGCATCGCGCTTGCTCTCCTCCCGCCGCGGCCAGGTGATCGCGAACAGGATCACGCCGATCGTCACCGCGGAATCGGCCACGTTGAACACCGGCCAGTGCCAGCGCCCGTAACCGATCTCGATGAAGTCCACGACTTCGCCGAAACGCAGACGATCGATCAGGTTGCCGAGCGCGCCCCCCATGATGAGCGCGAGCGCGAGCTGGCGCGGCAGCCCGGGCACGCGCTGCCGAACGAAGAGGTAGAGGATGACGGCGACGGCGGCGAGCGAGAAGACGTAGTAGGGGAACGGCAGACCGGCGCCGAGTCCGAACGCGACCCCGGAGTTGCGCGTGTAGGTGAAGCGCAGGAACGGGCCCAGGATCTCGACCGGCTCTTGGAACGCCAGCGTCCGCGTGGCCCAGTGCTTGGTCCAGAGGTCGAGCGCCACGACGGCGCCCGCGACCAGAACCAGGCGGGACCACGCTCCTCTCACGAAACGCCCCGGCCGGCCCGCTCCTCGAGCTCCTTGCACGAAAGGCACAATCGCGCATACGGCATGGCCTCGAGACGCGCGCGCGCGATCGGGCGCCCGCAGTTCTCGCAGCTTCCGAACTCGCCGCGATAGACCCTGCGCAGCGCTTCGTCGATCTCCTTCAGCAGAGCCCCTTCGTTGCTCGCGAACAAGAAGGCTTTCTCACGCTCCATCGCGTCGGTGCCGACGTCGGCCATGTGGAACGAATAGCCCGACAGATCCCCGGCGCTGTCGCGCTGGTTGACCTTGAGCACGGTGTTCTCGAGGTGCCCCATTTCCTTGAGGATCTTCTGCCGCTCGGCCATCAGGCGCTGCTCGAATTCCTTGTAGTCCTTCTCGGTCACCCCCGGAGCTCCTCCCTCGGATGTCTCACGACCGGCCTTGGCCACCGGCTTGCCCGGGCGCGCGTGAGCCGCCACCGCCAGCGGGACTTTTTGCACGGCGCGCGCCACCGCCTCGGGGGGCAGGGCGCCGATCGGCCGCACCACGGCCGCCGGTTTGACCGGCTTGGCCTTGATCGCGACCACCTTCGCCGGTTTCACCGGCTTGCTGGGCTTCTCCGGCTTGGCGGGTTTCTCCGGCTTGGCCGCCTTCACCGGCTTGACGGGCTTGGCCGCGGGCTTGAGCTTCGGCTTCGCTGCCTGCACCGCTTTCTTGTGCGCCGCGGGACGGGCGGACGCCTTCTTCGCCGGCTTGGCCGCCTTGGCTCGGCCCGCGGTCTTGCGCTTGGTGGTGGCCATGTCTTCCTCCTGCACCTCGTGACGGCTCGAAGCCGCGGATCGTCTAGTGAACGGAAGCGAGCTGGCCCGCGATCGCCGGCTCGATGGAGCGGGTCACGGTGTTCGGTTCAGACAATGTCATCGCGCCTCTTCCGCTCTCGCGCCGAGCGCGGGGGTCCCGCGAGCGCCGCTTCGATGCGCGCTTCGACCTCTTCGATTCCCAGCCCTTCGACCTCGACCTGCTTGTCCCGCGAGCCCAGCCCATGGACCACCCTCACGGCGCGCCGCGGCACCTGGAGCCATTCGGCCAGGAGCACCGTCACCGCCTGGTTGGCCCGGCCTTCCTGCGCCGGCTCTTTCACCTTCACCTTGCACGTCCCGGCCGAGTCGCGCTCGACCACGCCTGCATCCTGGGCCTGGGGCTGGACGCGTAGCCTGAGCCGCGCCGTCACCCCATGCGCACCGCGACGTCGTTGAGGGTGCTGACCAGGAACATCTTCACGAACCAGATCACCAGCATGGCGATGAAGGGCGCGAAATCGATCCCGGAGACGTTGGTCGGGATCAGGCGCCGGATCGGATTGCAGACCAGGTCCGAGACGCGCTCCAGGAAGACGACGATCGGATTGCTGGGATCGGGCCGCACCCACGACAACACCGCGTTGACGACCACGACCAGCATCAGGGTGTTGAGCACCACGTCCAGAATCACCGCGATCGCCTGCAGCAGGTTCCCGATCACGAACATGCCGTGTCCTCACCTCCGCGGGCCGAACAGCGCCGTGCCGACGCGCACCATCGTCGCGCCTTCTTCGATCGCCACTTCGAAGTCGTGGCTCATCCCCATCGACAGCTCCGGAAGGTCGAGTCCGGTGTGCTCCCGGGCGCGCTCGCCGAGCTCGCGCAGACGCGCGAAGTCGCGGCGCGCATCGGTGGGGCGCTCGACCGGCCGTCCCACCGTCATCAGCCCGAGCGGGAGGAGCCCCGGCAGCGTCGCCACCTGCGAAAGCAGCGCTTCGAGCCCGTCCGGCGTGACGCCGAACTTGCTCGACTCGCCGCCGACGTTGACCTCGATCAGCACCGGCAAGGTCCGTGCAGCGCGCTCGGCATGGCGCGACAGCGCCTCGGCCGCGGCCAGCGTGTCCATGCCATGAACGCAATCGAACAGTTCCACCACCCGACCCGCCTTGTTGCGCTGCACGTGCCCGATCATGTGCCACCGGGCCGCCCGCCGCCCCACCGCCTCGATCTTCGCCGCGGCCTCCTGGACCCGGTTCTCGCCCAGGTCCTCGAGGCCGAGCGCCACCGCTTCCCGCACCACCTCCGCCGCGACGGTCTTGATGGCGCCGATCAGGCGCACCGCCGTGGCCTCGCGCCCCGAACGCCGCGCCGCACGCGCCATTGCTTCACGGACCGCCTCGATTCGACCTCGAAGTTCGGGGAACCCGGCGTTCACGGGACGCGCGACACTAGTCGCGACGCCCGGGGGCTGCAAGCGGAAAAGGGCGCCGGCTCCGCGTCCGGCGCGGTCGCTGCGGCGTCCGGCCCCAGGCTCGGGCCGGAGTCGTCAGGCGGCGCGCTCGCCTGGGGCGTCCAGCACCTCGCGCACCTTGCGGATCAGGACCTCGGGGTCGAAGGGTTTTTGCAAGAGGTGAACACCGGCTTCGAGGATCCCCTGCTGGGCGATGAGATCGCGCGTGTAACCGGAGACGTAGAGGATGCGGATCTCGGGACGCGCGGCGCCCACCTTTTCGGCCAGCTCGCGCCCGCTCATGCCGGGCATGACGACGTCGGTGACCAGCAGATGAATGGGCTCCGAGAGAGCCTGCGCGATTTCGAGCGCCGCCTTTCCGCCGCGCGCCTCGAGCACGTGGAAGCCCGCGTCCTGCAGCAGCTCGGACATCAGGTTGCGCACCACCTCCTCGTCCTCCGCCAGCAGCACGGTTTCGTTGCCGCGCGCCTCGCGGCGGGCGGTCGCCGGGGCGGTCGACTCGGCGCCGGTCTCGACGCGCGGCAGGAAGATGGTGAAGGTCGCGCCCTGACCTGGCTCGCTCTCGACCTCGATCGCGCCGCCGCTCTGCTGCACGATGCCGTAGACCATCGACAGTCCGAGGCCGGTGCCCTCGCCGCGCTCCTTGGTGGTGAAGAAAGGCTCGAACAGCTTGGCGCGCACTTCGGCGTCCATCCCCACGCCGCTGTCGCTCACCACCAGCGCCACGTAGGGGCCCGGCGCCAGTCCCTCCAGCCGCGCCGCTTGCGCGAGCTCGAGGGTGCGCGCCTGCGTGCCGATCGTGAGTCGGCCGCCGTGCGGCATGGCGTCGCGCGCGTTCACGACCAGGTTCATGACCACCTGCTCGATCTGGCCGGGATCGGCGCGTACCTTGTGGGTGTGCGAGCTGGGGTGGATCAGGAGATCGATGTGTTCTCCGATCAAGCGCTTCAGCATCGGGCCCATCTCGCTCACCACCTGGTCGAGATCGATCACGCGCGGCTCGAGCACCTGGCGGCGGCTGAAGGCCAAGAGCTGGCGGGTCAGGCTGGCGGCGCGCGTGGCGGCCTTGTGGATCTCGTGCGCCGCGCGGCGCAGCGGGTGCGTCGTCTCGAGCTTGGCGAGCTGCTGGTCGCTGTAGGCCAGGATCACGGTGAGGATGTTGTTGAAGTCGTGAGCGATCCCGCCCGCCAGGCGTCCGACCGATTCCAGGCGTTGCGCGTGTCGCAGCTGACTCTCGCTCTGGGCCAGCGCTTCCTGAGCGGCGCGGCGCGCCGTGACGTCGCGGGAATGGATGACGATGCCCCCGATGTCGGGATCGTCGAGACGCGTCAGACCCCAGACCTCGATGAAACGGTACTGGCCGTCGCGATGGCGCAGGCGCAGCTCGACCGGAGCCATCGGCTCGCCAGCCGCGATCTGCGCCAGCGAGCGCTCCGCGCCGCCCTTGTCGTCGGGGTGGAACAGCTCGAGCGCGTCGTGGCCGACGATCGACGCCGGCTCCCAACCCAGCACCGATTCGATCGAGGGGCTGACGTAGAGCACCGTGCGGTCACGGCCGATGATCGAGACCACGTCCTGCGCCTCCTCGACCAGCGCGCGGAACAGGTGCTCGCTGCGGCGGAGCGCCTTCTCGGTGCGGCGGCGCTCGCTCACGTCGCGGGCGAAGCCGACGAAGCGCGGCGGCCCCGCAAGGGTGAGCCGGCAGATGCTGAGCTCGACCATGATCTCGCTGCCGTCGGCGCGCAGCGCCGGCAGCTCGAGCCGCTGTCCCAGCACGTTGGACGCGCCCTCGGCCAGGTAGCGCTGGAGCCCGCGCTTGTGCGCCGCGCGCAAGCGCTCGGGCACGATCAGCTCCACCATCGGGCGCCCCATCGCCTCGTCGCGGCGATAGCCGAAGAGCCGCTCGGCGGCGGCGTTGAACTCCACCACGTGCCCTTCATGGTCGATCGAGACGATGGCGTCGAGGGCCGCCTCCAGCATTGCGGCCTTCAGCGCCTCGCTGGAGTGCGCGACCTCGGTCAAGCGGAGGTGCTCGACGTCGCGCATGAAGCCGATGATGCGTCCGTCGGCGAGCTGGCGCCCCCAGCCTTCGACGGTGAACACGGTGCCGTCGCGGTGGCGCACCTGGCGCTCCTTGGGCGCCACCTCGCGCGCCGCGGTCGCGCTCATCCGCGCGCGATGGTCGGCGAGATCCTCGGGAGCGACGATCGCCGCGGAGTTGAGCTGCACCAACTCCGCGCGGGAATAGCCGAGCAGCTCGCAGGCGCGCGGGTTGGCGTCGAGGATCGCGCCGTCGGCGGCCATGAGCAGGATGCCGTCGGCCGAGCTCTGGAAGAGGAAGCTCCAGTCCTCGCGCGGGGCGGATTCGGCCATGTGAGCTCCGGAGGTATCGCCGGGAGCCACGATGGCTCTGGGCGCGGGACGGCACCCTCGGTTATCGGCCGATGCGTGGAGATCGTTGAGGATCGACCGCCCCTGGGCCGCGGGCCGCGGCGGTGGTTCGATGCCCAGATGGTGGAGGCGGCGGGAATCGAACCCGCGTCCGAAAGCCAGTCCCCAAAGAGTCCTACAGGCGTGTCCGGCCGATTGGCTCTCGCGCGCCTCCGCTCCGACCGGCGGGATCAGCGACGCGCCAGCTCGATTGAGTCTCGTCCTCGGCCCACGAGCGAGGGCTTCGGACCAGCCCGCGTTTGTATGACGATCGCATCCAGCCCCCACGGGCGGGGTCCGGGCGATCGACGCTACCTAATGTTTAGTTAGGCAGCGAGAGCCATCTGCTCGTTGGCAGATGAATGTTCCCGCTTTTTTGACGAGGTCACGGGTCCCCGGCCTGCACTCTTTGGTTCTCGACCCCCGTCGAGACCTTTCGCCCCCCCGGCGTTGGATGATGCGGCGAGCGCCGCGGCGCCGATTATGCCGCAAAGGCACGCGGCGAGCACGGACCCCCGGACCGGAATTGCAAGGGAAGGGGCGGCGAAAACCGGTAAGCTCCCCGTTCACTTCTCGGGATGGCGACCTTGAACGCTCGGGTGATGGCAGCGCTGCTCCTTGCAACGGTGGGTCCGACGCTCGCCCCCGAGCTGAGCCGTGCGCAAATTCCCGCCGCCACGATCAGCGCCCCCAACGGTCGCCCCAAGGATTTCGCGCTCGTGAAGCAGAACGGCGTCTTTCACGTCTTCTACATCGAGACCGGTCCGCAAAGCGACTTCAATTATCTCGGCCACCAGAGCTCGGCCGACCTCTACCACTGGACGGTCGAGCCCAACGTGCTGGTCGGCGACCGCAGCGACTGGAATCCCGACTTCGTGTGGGCGCCGTCGATCGTCGAGCGCAATGGCGTGTTCTGGATGTTCTACACCGGAGTCCGCAACCGGCCGGCCGCAGGCTGCCCCGGCGCGCCCTACCAACAGATCGGCGTCGCCACTTCGACCGACCTGTTCCAGTGGTCGCTCGCGCCCGACTCGTGGCTCGATCCCACCGAGGTGCCGTGGTCGCTGCAGCCGACCGACTCGTGCACCTATTCCACCTTTGGAGGATTTCGGGACCCCAACGTGGTGTGGGATCCGGAGACGCAGCAGTGGATCATGCTCTACGTCACCGTGCCGAGCCCGGACTCGACCAGCGCCAACGTGCAACACGCCGGCGTCTACGACCCCAACCGCTACGTCGTCGCCGAGGCCCACGCGCCGGCGAGCTTCGCCAGCGATGCGGACTGGACCAACCTCGAGGCGCTGTGGATCACCGACGCGGCCTATCCTGCGGGCACCGGCATCACCACCTGGGAATCGCCGAACGCCTTCTCGCGGACTTGGCAGGGTCAGCCGCTGTGGTTCCTGTTCGCTTCGACCGGGCCCACGCTGGGGGTCAATGACGTCTCCTTCATGACCGGCCCATCGCTGACGCTGGCGCGGTTCGCCAAGAAGGGACGCATCGGCTGGACCTGGCAAGGATCGATCGACAACCTCCAGATCGTCGACTCGTACGGCGACAGCGGGATCGGATTCGGGGCGTTCGCGACCGAATACTTCCGCGATCCCGAGACCGGCGTCGAGTACTTCGGCGACGTCCGCCAGAACAAGATCGAGATCCGGCGCCTGGTGTGGCGCAACGCCAGCTTCGGCTTCGATCTCCAGCCGCCGTTTCGCGTCCGCGAGATCGTGCCGCAGCCGTTCGCCGCCCAGGCCCAGGATCCCATCGATCTCGATTTCCGCGCGGTCAGCGCCCAGGACGGCGCCGGGCCCAAGACGCTGGCGTTGGAGGCCGAGATCACGGACGCCGCGGGCGACTCGATCGGTCTGACGCCGCCCGCCACCGTGGGCCTGCCGGCCGCGGTGACGATCTCGAGCGACGACACTCACATCACGTGGACCGCTCCCACGCCCCTCGATCCGCCGCTACGGGTTCGCATCCGGCTCGCGGCAGAGCCCGAGATCCTCAGCGACATGATCACGATCTGGGGCCGGGCGCGAAAGATCTCCGACCCTGGCGGCCCGATGCAGGACTTCTCACGCCGGCCGGCTGCGGCCGCGCTGGAGCCACTCTCCTTGCGGGCGCGTGAGGTCGCGGCCTCGAGCCCGACACTGTCGATCCGGCTGCCCGCGGCGGGCGCCGCCCGACTCGACCTCTACGACCTGCGTGGGCGCCGCGTGCGGCGCTTGCTCGACCGATCCCTCCCGGCCGGGGCGTTCGACGTCACTTGGGACGGGCGCGACGATCGTGGCGGTCGGCTCGCGGTCGGCGTCTACTTCGCCCGCCTCGAGACTCCGCGCGGCGCGCGCTCGGCGCGTCTGCTCCTGCGTTGATCGAGAACGCGCCCACGCCGTCGCTCGCGCCGTGCTCGGGATGCGGCCTGATGATCGAGGGCGGAACCGCCGGTTGCCGGCGCGTGTTCGAGGAGCTGACGGCCCGCGACTTCTCCGACGTCGGTTACGGCCGCGCCCATCGCATGCTGGTGGACACCTACTGCCTCCAGCACCCGGTCGAGTACTGCGCCAGCGCCAAGTCGATGGCCGCCCACCTCACCGGGCTCGCGTGGCTACTGGAGCACCACGTGAGCCGCGCGCTCGGCAACGAAGCGCTGCGGCGCTGGATCGAGCGCGCACCCGCGCTGACGCGCCCCACACCGCCCGACTTCCGCGGCGTGCTCACCATCGCCGAGGTTCGCGCCGCGGCCGACCCGAAGGCGCATGCGGTCGCCGTGGAGCGCTGGGCACGCTCGACCTGGGACGCCTACGCCGCGCTGCACGGCACCGCGCGCGAGTGGATCCGCGCCGCGCTCGACGCCCCGGCCCGGCCGCGGCGCTGAAAGGACGAGGCCCCGCCCGGTCGAGCCGGAACGGGGCCAGGTCGGGCTGACGAAGGACTCAGAAGGGAATGTCGTCGTCCGGTCCGCCGCCGCCGAACTCGGGCGGAAGCGGCTCGTCGGCGGGCACCGTCACCGGGGAATCCTCCGGACCGCGCTCGCCGCGCGACCCGAGCATCTGGACGTTGCGCGCCACGATCTCGGTGGTGAATCGCTTCTGGCCCTGCTGGTCCTGCCATTGGCGCGTGCGGATGCTGCCCTCGATGAAGACCTGGCGGCCCTTGGTCAGGTACTGGCCGACGATCTCCGCCTGCTTGCCCCACACCACCACGCGATGCCACTCGGTGGCTTCCTGCTTCTGTCCGCTCTTGTCGGTCCAGCGCTCGGTGGTCGCGACGCGCAGGTTGGCGACCGCCTGCTGGCCCGCGGTGTAGCGCAGCTCCGGGTTCGCGCCGAGATTGCCGATCAGGATCACCTTGTTGACGCCACTCATGTGCGACTCCTTTCGTTCCGATGGGGTCCCCGTCGCGGGGGCCCTGACGTGTCGCGAGCATAATGGAGGCGCAGGCGCCGATGGGCGGCGAAATTCGTGCGCGGTGCCGGGAAAATTGACGCTCCGCGAGGCGACGGCTATGCTCCGTCGCCGAATTGAACACGGACTCACCGGGGCGTAGCGCAGCCCGGTAGCGCACCTGCTTTGGGAGCAGGATGTCGGAGGTTCGAATCCTCTCGCCCCGACTTGTTGCCGGCCGCGGCCGTTTCGCGCCGGAGGAAACCCTGCGCCTGTAGCTCAGACGGATAGAGCAACGGATTTCTAATCCGTGGGTCGGGGGTTCGATTCCCTCCAGGCGCGCCACACACGGAAGCCGGACGATCCGCGTTGCTGGTGGTGGTGGATGTAGCTCAGCCGGTAGAGCACTGGACTGTGGCTCCAGGTGTCGCGGGTTCGAACCCCGTCATCCACCCCACTTTATCCGGGCTGCGTGTGTCGCTGTGACGTGAGGCCTAGTCGCCACTTGCGCACTCCCTCGACCAGCCAAGCACTCCCTTCAAGGCCCCTTCCCCAGCGAGTCGCGGAAGGCCTGACTCGCTCTTGGTCGCGGACTCTCCTCGCGCTCTTCGCCGTCGGAGTCGTGTGGCGATTCTTCTACCTGGACCGGCTCTCGAAGAGCGCGCTCGCGAACTCGATGTTCGACGACGCCCGGATCTACTGGGCATGGGCGGAGCGAATCGCGCACGGTCATGTCGTCGGGACGAACCCGTTCTTCCTGGCGCCGCTCTATCCCTACGTGCTCGGGTTGATGCGTGCGCTCGGTGTGGGCACCCCGTCTTCGGTGCTCTTCCTGCAGTCATTGTGGGGAGCTGGAGCAGCGGTGCTGCTGGCCGATGCCGTGAGAAGGCTGACGACTCCGATCATCGGGCTCGCTCTCGGCCTGATCCTGATCGTCTACCAGATGGCCGTCTTCTTCGACGGCCTCATCCTCTCGGAGTCGCTGCTGTTCTTCCTGGGATCACTCCTGCTCTGGTGGGTCGTTCGCTCCGACTGGAGTCGGCCATCGTGGCGCACGACGGTCGTCGTTGGTGTCCTGATCGGACTCCTCGCGGCTGGTCGAGGGACGGCCGTCGTGCTGGTCCTGCCGGCAGCGCTGCTGGTCGTGCGCCGGAGCGACCTTGCGGGGAGCGTGCGCAGAGCTGGCGTCGTTCTCGCCGGCTTCGCCCTCGTCGTCGCCCCCGTGGCCCTACACAACGTCGCGGTGGCTCACGAGTGGATTCCGCTCACGTATAACACCGGGTTCAACCTCTATGTCGGCAACAATCCGAGGTCGAGCGGGACTTACGTGCCGATCACAGGGAATCGGGTGGGCCAACCGTTGGGGCTCGACGGCGGGGTCGAACTCGACGGACGCGACTACCTGGAACGCGTCGAAGGCCTTCGTCTGAGTCCCGCCGGGAGTTCGGCGTACTGGACCAGCAAGGCGACGAGCTACGTAGCCAATCACCCGGGTCACACCTTGGGCCTCATGGCGATCAAGCTCGGCATGCTGTGGAACACGCGCGAGTTTCCGCAGATCGAGAACGTCGAAGAGTACGGTGCCCTGGCCGGTCCTGTTGGACTCCCGGTTGTAGGGTCCTTCGCCATTTTGGGGGCGTTGGCGCTGATGGGTGCCGCGTTCTCGTGGAGGTCAGGAGTCGCGGCGAGGTTTGCGCTGGGCTCGGCGCTGGTCCTGACCCTGAGCACGCTTCCGTTCTTCGTCACCGATCGTTACCGACACATGCTCATTCCGGGGTGCGCGATTCTCGCAGGTCTCGGGCTCCATCGACTCTGGACCGCTTGGTCCGACGGAAGTCGTCGCAAGCAAGCCCTCGCCGCGTTGGCGGCTGGCCTCGTGGTCGTCTACTTGCCGACACCCGGGCCGACGGAGCTGCAGAAGGCCGCCCTTCTGGCGAAGAACATGGGTCTCAGGCTCCAGCAGAGCGCCTTCTTGGCGGCCCAGTCCGGTCGTCTCGACGATGCCGAGCGCGATTTCGCCCAGGCCGTCCAGGACGATCCACGACTCTACGAGTCATGGGGAGGTCTGATCCGGGCGCAGGTGCAGCTAGGCCACACCGAGCAAGCTCGCGAGACCTTCGCCAGAGCACGTGCCGCAGGGCTCCCCGACCCCGCGGCATCCGCCTATGAGGGACTGTTCGCCGCGTTCGCCCACGATCGCGCTGCAGCGGAGAGTGCGCTTCAGCGCATCCCACAGAGCAGTCTCGACACCGACCAGAACCTCGCCCAGGTCGTGGCCGTCGCCCGGCGCATCCTGTCTCAAGGTCCTTAGGTGTGACGCAGTGGAGTCTCGTTTGGCACTCGTGAGGCCAGGAGCGCTTTCTGGGTCCCTCCGAAGTCTCGACCGAGATGGCGATGCTCTTTCGTTAATCGATGATCCGTGCGAAACGCATGCTCGATCGAAATGCACGATGGGATTCACCGCGTGTCATTTTCACGAACCTTGACTTGCCCGCGCCTGCGATCGGCCGTAGCGTTCCGGTCGTCGCGAACCCACTGGCGAAAGACCTACGCCGCCCCGCGACGCGATGCGGCCGCATCGTTCCAACCGGTTCCTCGTTTGGCCGCGGCATTCGGGGATAGGTCCTCACCCCCCGAGTAGATCTGGCCGCTGCGGGTCCGTACTCCCCACGGACTCATCTCCATCCATCTGGAGGGAGAGTCGTTCCGCACGTGCATTTGTCATTACCCGTCCGGCCGCACGATCATTCTCGAATAAGAGGTGGACCATCCATGCGGTTTCTCAAGCCTGGCAGACATGGCGTTCGTTCTTGGATCCCCGCGCTGTGCTCGCTCCCGATCCTGATCGCGGCCACCGCGCACGCCAATCCCCCGAACATTCCCGCCGGGTCCAAGCTGGTCTTCAACTTCAACGTCATCGGATATCCCGCTGACCATGCCTATGACGGCAACTGCGGCGACGGGCACAGGATCTTCGTGAATCGGGAAGCCAGCAACGCCCACATCGATGTCACCAACTCGACGAGCGGCTGGAGCATCCTGGACTGTAACGCGACCTCCGATCACACCGCGATCCTCGCGAGCGGCGATGTCGCTGTCTTGGACGTCTACATGAGGATTCTCGGCAAGCCGGGTGGGAACTTCCACGCCTGCGGCAATCTCACCATCGACCCGGTGACGGGAGACACGCTGTGCCTCGCCGGGACCATCGATCTGACTCGTGGCAAGGGACAATCGAAGTTCACCCTCTCACCGTCCACGATGTTCGACGCCAGCGTCCAGGACGTTCTGTGGACGGTTCAGACCAACTCGGATTTCCGCATCGCGCAATTCCGCGTCTATCGGAGACCTTGATCATCCCCTGAGGACGCCAACGTCTAAGGCCCCGGACGAGAGTCCGGGGCCTTTCTCCTCGTCGTTCCCCAGGACGTGACGCGGAGCGACCTCGTCGCTACGATCCGGTCGAACCGTGACTACAGGTGGGTTCGAACCCCGTCATCCACCCCATCTTTCGGAGACCCGTGACGCTCGTCGAGGTGCCCGCCTCACCGCCCCGCCTCGCGCTCATCCTCGGGCTCGTGTTCCTGGGCGCCTTGGCTGGCCCGGCGCTCGCGAGTCAGGACGCCGATTCCTCGACCTCCGCGCGAGCCGCCCTCTTTCCCATCGTGGTCAAGAACCGCTGGGGCTTCATCGATCGATTCGGGCAGGTCGTGGTCAAGCCCGAATACGAGAGCACCGTGCCGGTCGAGTCGGAGCGGATGATCGCCCCGCGAAGCAAGACCGAGGACCTGTTCATGGCCGCCCCCGTGGAGCCCGAGACCACGGCGATCGTGGCGGTCAAGTCCGGAGGCAAGTGGGGGTTCGTCGACCACACGGGCCAACTGCTGCCGCTCCGCTTCGACGAGGTCCGTGAATTCAGCGAGGGACTGGCGGCCGCGCGGCAGGGACTGCGGTGGGGTTTCGTGAGCACGCTGGGCGTGATCGCCATCCCCTTGCAGTACGACGCCGTGGGGACGTTCGTCGGCGGTGTGGCGATCGTGAATCGCGATCTCGAGTACGGCGTGATCGACCGCGCGGGCGGCCTCGTGGTCAAGCTGCGATTCGAGATGATCCGCCCCGCCGACTCCGTCTTCCACGACAACCGCGCGCTCGTCACTTCGTTCGGCAAGAAAGGCTACGTCGGGCGGGCGGGAACGATCGCGGTGCCGCCGGTCTTCGACGAGGCTTCGCCGTTCTCCGAAGGACTCGCCCCCGTGGTGCGCGGCGGCGAGACCGGCTACATCGACACCACCGGGCGGGTCGTTATCCGGCCTCGGCTATGGACGGCCGGGCGCTTCCACCGCGGCCGAGCCGTGGTGCAGGTGAGCGGCAAGTACGGGTACATCGATCGCACCGGCGCCTACGTCGCCGCGCCACAGTTCGATGACGCCCGAGCCTTCACGGCCGACGACCATGCGGAGGCTTGGAAAGGCCCGATCCACGGGTTGGTCGATCTCTCAGGACAATGGGGTGAGCCGCGCATCGCATCGCTCCAGCGGCTCGACGACAGTCTGTCGGTCGCGATCGTGGCGGGCCACAAAGGACTCGTGCGCCGCGCCACGGGCGAGATGATCCGCGAGTATCCGTGGGCCGACTTGGGACCGTTCAGCGCGGGGCTCGGTCACGTTCGCGGGAAGGACGGTCGGTTCGGCTTCATCGACCTCGAGGGCCACCTGGTGATCCCGTTTCAATTTCTGCGCGTGGGCCGTTTCGATGGCGGGCTCTGCAAGGCAATGACGCGGGACCGGCTCGGCTACGTCGACCGCCATGGGGCCTGGGTCTGGTCGACGCCGTTCCGCTAGGCAGACTCGGGCGATTCCAGCCCAGTGCATCCGGCTCGCGTGTGCCGCTGTGACGCGCGGCCCGGTCTTACTCGTGTCGCGGGCGAATCCCGTCATCCCACCACCCACAACTGCGCTTGACTCGTCCACGGGGGGGAGTAGCTTCCTCTGGAATCAGCACTCGACGCACGCCGAGCCCTCATGGTCTGCCGTGCCCCACCCCAAGCCGAGGCGCTGAGTCCGTCCGCAAATCCAGCCCTTCAAAAGGGCCTCGATTCGTGAGGTGTGCCTCCGCAAGGGAGCTCTAGTCCGCGATCGCCGACCTGGCATCGCGCTCCTGGGGTCACGCATGATGTCATTTGCTGCAATCAACGAATCACCCCCTGTTCCCGGTCGACGCCTCTGGCCGCCTCGCGCGCCTCCCTCGATTCCCAATCGCCCTTTGCCATCCATTGTGTGCGCCGCCAGCGCTTCGTTCGGTGCTGGTTGGCGATTCCCTCGACCATGGAGGCAGACATGCTGCCGTCAGGCAAGAAATTCGTCTCGCTTTGCCCTCGCACGGGCATCGATGGATGGATGCGCCCACGCGTCGCGCGGATCCTTGTTGCGACCTTGTGCGCGACCGCCATGTCTCACACCCCACGACCTGCTGACGCTCAGGGTTGGGCGCAGCCCGAGTTCGCGATCGGTAGTTGGGAAGACCCGCTTTTCGCCGGTACGGATACGGTCACAACTCGTGCCACCTATCAGCAGGCCAAAGACGCGTACTTCAATCTGCTCACCGGGACCGTATTCCATTCGAATGCGTACGGAACGCGCGCGTCTTGCCTCATGATGTCAGGTGAAGTCGGCCTCCATGCGCTGATCACCGACAGCAGATTCACCATGGCCTGCTGCAACTACACGTCTCCTACGTTCGATCCCACCATTCCGCCGACCGCACTGCCGGACTACGCCGGCCTGCCGGCCCTGCAAAACGACGCCTTGTGGGGCTACACAATGTGGGATGAGCCCGCCTGGAACGCCACCAATACGGGCTACGTCAAGGGATGGGCCGCCGCGATGCACGCCGACGACGTTGCGCGCAACGATGGCCATCACCGCGCGGTCTATCTCAATTTCCAGCCCGGCTGCGGATCCCTTGATTGCTTCCCCTCCTCAGTCGCCTCATTCGTATCTGATCCTGATCCGGCCCGCCAAGTGGACGTGGCCTCCGTCGATCTGTACCCGTTCTCCGGCTCGACCTCCAATCCGACCTACTCGAGCTACTATTTCCTCCCGATGCGCATCCTTCGCGAGCAGATGGGGACCCGACCATTCTGGATCGTGAGCCTCTCCTACCCGGGCTATACCACCGGAGCCAGCATCCCGGACGCCAACCAGCTCCGCTTCATGATGTTCGCTCCCATCGCGGCGGGGGCGAAAGGGATCCTGTGGTTCGTGTACCGCAGCCTGGAGAGCATTCATGACAACAACGATGCGGTCGTAAACAACGATCGGGTACCCACGTGTGTGTACGCCAGCCTCAAGACCATCAACCACTTCGTGCACGATGTCGTCGGGCCGACCGTGATGTCCAGCACCTACCTTGGAACGTTTCACCAGGCGGCTCAGCCGACGTTCGATGCGTTCAGTCCAGATACGGACTTCGTCAGCAGTCCGTACGCAACCGGCCGCTGCCCGGTCTCCAACCTCGGCGATCCCAACTTAATGGTGGGCGTCTGGCAGGCCCAGTCTGGCGACAACTACCTGCTCATCGTCAACAAGGCGCTGTCGACCAAGACCGCGACCGTCTCGCTGCGCGCTTCGTACACGGTGACGCAGTCAGCGAGCGTGGTCGGGTACGTCGGCGGCACCAGCTACTTACCGGTCACGACCGGCACATCGTTCGCGGTGAGTCTCTCCGGCGGTGAAGGCAGGATGTACCGGTTGACCGCGTCGCCGACACAGGACTTCGCGTTGACCTCGCCGCTCGGGGGCCAGGCCTGGCTCGCAGGAACCGCACGCCAGATCACTTGGCAACCAAGCACTACCCCGGTGACGGCGACTGTCTTCCCCGACCCCGCAACGACCGGCTCCGAGATCAGCGGCCCTTCGGTGACGCTCGGGACCGGCCTAAGCGGTGGACAAGCCACGCTCACCATGCCGATCGTCGAGTCCAACCGCGCACGGCTGGTCCTTTCCACGACTGGAACCGACGGCGTGTTACGGCGAGTCAGCCATGGGCAGCCGTTCCAGACCGCCTTCCCGCCGAACCAGACGATCACGCACTGGACGCTGGGCTCAGGGCATTGCTACATGGCTGCCGATCTCACGGTCGCCCCCAACGGGTCCGTCCACGTGATCTATCGGAATTCCTATGGCACTGCGACCTATCAGACCTTCGACGGGTCCGCCTGGAGTGCGCCGGCCCAACTCCCGGGTTTCTCGACCTGCGTCACTCCGTCCGTTGCAGTGGACTACACCGGCGTGTTGCACATGGCCTATGTCGACCAGGAGTTCGAGAAGCTCCTGAACGTGTACCAGTGGTCTCCCGGGGGTGCTTTCAACGAGATGCCCATCGAGAACATCGGGCAGTTCAGTGGCAACACCGCGATGGTCCGCGGCCCTGGTATCTACACGTACCTCGCGTCCAACCTGGGAAGCTCGGGAGCTTTCAAACTGAGGGTCTATCGCACCGACGGCAGCCCGCTCATGATTCCCTACGGGTACGCGATCGCCGCCGACAATCCTCGGTCGATCAGCATCGCGGCAGATGTCAATGACCCCTGGGTGGCCTACATCGACGGCACGGGATCGCAGACCGCCTTGCACGTGGTCAAGAATTCCACCAGCCCGGTCTCCTCCCTCGTCCTGACGGGAGCGTATGGGCAAGTCGCACTCGCCATGGATGTCGGCGGCAACCCGCTCGTCGCCTACTCGCGGGTCGGAGCGGATGGCAACAGTGGGCTCTACTACCGCAGCTCGAGCGGTGGCACGTGGGGCGCCGAGACTCTGGTCGACGCAACGATCGGGTCGATCGAGAGCGTGTCGCTGGCGCTATGGAACGGTGCTCCGCGAATCGCCTATGCAGGAAACGGCGTGCTCAAGTATGCGATGCAGGCGAGCGGCGTATGGATTCTCGACACGCTCGATGGAGCCGACGACATCGCCGGCCCGCTGAAATTGGTGTTCGCACCCAACGGCAACGGATGGGTGAGCTGCTTCGACCAAACCACGGACAATCTCCGCGTCACGATGTTTACGCCCGACATCACGTCGCCCGCGACCATTGCGCTCAGCGGTGGCAGTGGCTGCTATGACCACATCTTCCTCTCGTGGTTCGCGCCGGGCGACGACGGAACGAGCGGGACGGCCTCAGGCTATGACCTCCGCTGGTCCAGCAGTACGATCACCGAAGCGAACTTCAACGGGGCGACTTCGATTCCGCTCGCCAGTCCCCTCCCTTCCGGGTCGAGCGAGCAAGCGACCGTGTCGGTGCCTTACTGCAGTGCGGCCCGCTACTACGCGATCAAGGCCCGCGACGAGGCGTACAACTGGTCAGCACTCAGCAATGTCGTGTACCTGAAGCCGGCATGCCCCCGTCCGCCCATACAGTGCGACGATGGGCCGGCTCACCTGCAGCTAGACCCGACAACAACATCGCTCGTGCCTTCTGCACTGGAATTCTCCGAGCCGACGCCGAATCCCGTGTCGGCGAATGTCCTGCGGTTCAGGTTCGGCGTGCCGAACGATCTCGCGGGAGCCGATTACGATCTCTCGATTTTTGATGTGGCAGGTCGTCGATTGACGGTCGTGGCCCGCGGACGGGCTGTCGCTGGGTACCAAACGTTGGGCTGGGCGTCGGCGGGTCGGCTCGGCAGGGGTTTGTATTTTGCCCGCCTGCGTGTCGGATCGACGACACTGACGAAGTCAATTGTCGCCGCGCCATGACTCTGGGATAGCCCGGCCCCCGGGACGAGCGTCGTAATCAAGGGCGGAGTGCCGTCGTGCTTCGGTCACGTGCCCCGCACGTCCGAGGCACCGGGGGCACTTCGCCCGCTCCAAAGGCGGCCTCTGAGTCAATCCTCGCAGCGCCCTGGCCAGAACCCCCAATCGCGAATTGCGTCTCACCATTGCACGCGTTGCCGTTCGAACGACGGCTGCAGAGCGCCCGCGCATGTTGTTGTGGCGCGGGGGGCCGGACGGTAGCCGCGAGCGCGGCGACAAACGGCACGGGGGGTGCGCTGGGTCTCGCTTGGACCATTTGCCCACGCGCACCCGCCCCCGCGTGGATCGAGGAGAGACTCAATGCATCGCATCGACTCGTTCAACCCACGCAGCGCGCGACACGCCGCGCTCGGCCTGTTGATGATGGCGTTGGCCGGGTGCGGATCCAACGGCGGGCACGCCAATCCGATGACGCCTGTCGCTCCCACGACGCACTCGGGCACGCTGGTGGTGGTCGCCAGCGCGGCCTCGGACGACGCGTCGGGAAGCTTCAATACTCAGTTCACGGTCTCGGTCTCCGACACGGGAACCGGCGCGGCGGTCAGCGGCGCCACCGTGGAATTCTCGACCCCCAGTGGAATGGTGAACCTGGTCGAGGATTCGGGCACGCCGGGCACCTATCGCGCCCAGCGCGGCGGCCACGACCCGGGGCTCTACGTCCTCTCGGTCGTGCGCGGCAGCGATGTCGCGTCGGGGTCGGTCGACATGCCGGATGCGCACAGCATCACGTCGCCGGCGATGAACGATACGATCAGCACCAACGGCTCGCTCGACGTCACCTGGAGCCGCGCGGCTGCGGCGCAGGAAGCCTGGATCGACACCAAGAACTGGACCACGGGATCGCAGGCCGACAACGGCTCAGGCAAGGTGCCCAAGGGCCACAATCAGGTCAACAGCGATCAGACGGTCGGCGTGACGCGGCGCAACTCCATCAACCCGGCCAGCATGGCGGCGGGCTCGGTGGTACGGGCCTCGGTGCGGGCCTCGGTCCACCCGGTGGTGGTCGACTAGCTCGATCGCGAAGCCCGGGCCGCGCGAGCTCTGCGCGCGGCCCGTTCGCGTTTCGGACCGCCGCGAGCGCCGCCGTCAGCGCCGCCGCACGCCCGTCGCCGAGTCGATTCGCTCCGCCCTGGCGTCGAGTTCCGCGGCGCGGGGGCGATTGTTCTCCCGCCGCGCCATCTCCGCCATGCCACGCAGCACGAGTGCGACGTGCGGATGATCGGAACCCATCGCGCTCTCGGTGATGTCCAAAGCCAATCGGTAGAGCGAATCAGCCTCGACGTAGCGCCTCTGGTCCCGACGAAGTCGTGCCAGGTCCTTCAAGACGGTCCCCACGTCGGGGTGTCGAGGACCGAGCGTCCGCTGGTCGATGGCCAGCGCTCGGCGGTAGAGCGAATCGGCCTCGTCGTCGTGTCTCTGATCGTGCCGGCTCTGCCCGTAGCTCTCGAGGATTCTCGCCACGTCGGGATGGTCCGGGCCGATGATCGACACCATCGTGGAGAGGACCGACTGATACATCGAATCGGCCTCGGCGAATCGCTTCTGATCGCGGCGCAACGCCGCCAGACCGGCCACCGTCATGACCGCGTCGCGGTCTCTGGGATCCTCGGTGGCGTGCTCGATCTCGAGCGCTTGGGAATAGAGCGTCTCGGCGTCGGCGTCACGGCCCTGGTCGCGGCGCAGCCCGGCGAGGCCCAGGTCGATATTGGCGGCGGGTGGGCTCCGAGGGCCCGAGGTTTTCAAGACCACCGCCATCGCCTGCTGGAAGATCGAGTCCGCCGCGACATATCGCCCCTCGAGGCGTGCGACCTGAGCCAGGTTGTGGAGCGACTGCGCGACCGGCGGACTCTCGGGCCCCACGGCCTTCACACGCAGGTCGAGCGCCCTGCGGTAGAGCGGTTCCGCTGCGGCGGGACGGCCTCTGGTTCGCGCCTTCGTTGTGATCGAAGCCGTAGTACCAGGAGAAGACCTCGAGGCAACCCGACTTCCCCACTTCGGAGTTGAAGGTGGCCCCGATGTCGTTGGTCCCGGGTGCCAAGTCGAAACCGGCGAGCTTGTCGGCCTGCGCCTTCGAGTAGGCGGTGTTGGTGAAGGGAGCGTGGGAGAAGTTCCACAGGAAGTAGTTGGGGCCCGCGCTCCCGAGCACGCCGCTGACCGCGTCGCAGGACAGCGGCTGGAACGATGCCTCGACCGCGATCGTGACCGGGCTCGGCAGCAGCGCGCCCCAGATCGAGGCGGCCTGCTGGAAGACGGCGAGTCGCTGAGCGCCGACCGTGGTGGCGCCATTGCCGCCCACCGGCGCTGCCGGCGTGGGGTCGTTGAGCCCCTGCCCCGCCGGATCCAGGTTGATGATCGTGACGGTGGCGGCGTCGGCCCTCGCCGCGATCAAGAGCAGCGAGACGAGCATCCACGCGCGGATTCGAGTCCGGCTCGGCGCGCCCACGGCTAGCGGTCCTCGAAGCGCATCGGGATCGCCTGCGCCTCTCCCGCCAGCACGCGCAGGAGCGCGCGCGGGTCGTGAACGCACCCGACGCGCGTCTGCCCATGCGCATCGACGCCGACCACGACGAACTCGCGATAACGACCCTGGAGGTCGACCATCGTGGCGCCGTTGGCGAGCTGGACGCGCGACAGTCCGGCCGACGTGCGCAGCAACCCGGTGCGCTCGACGGGCTTGAGGGTGGTCGCCTCCGGCCGCGACGTGGCAACCGCCTGGCCGCGCGACCGGGCGGCGACGCGAGCCGCGGGATCGGGAGTGCCGGCAAAGGCCGAGGTGAGGGTGGCTCCGAGCAGGACGGCGGTGCCGAACGAGACGAGTTTCATGGCGCGCTCCGTGACGAGAGGGGGAAGAGGGCCCGTCAAGGGTACGACCATCCTGGAAGCAGACAACTGCTTTCGCCGGGCGGCGGGAAATTCCGGCCGAGCTCGGGCGTCAGGCCGTCGCGATCGCGAGCGGCTTCAGCCGCTCGGCCAGCGCTCGCGCCGCCTGTGCGCGATGCGAGAGCGCGTTCTTCTCCGCGGCTGACAACTCGGCGAAAGTCTTGCCGAGCTCCGGCAACTCGAACACGGGGTCGTAGCCGAAGCCCCAGGCGCCGCGCGGCGCCGCGGTGATGCGACCCTCCGCGACACCCTCGGCTTCGAGACGCCGTCCATCGGGGAAGGCCGCCACGCACACGGTGCGAAAGCGCGCGCCGCGGCGCTCACGCGGCACGCCCGCCAGCCGCGCGAGCAGCAAGTGCACATTGTCGGCGTAGCTCGCGCCTGGGCCGGAGAAGCGCGCCGCGTGGACGCCGGGCGCGCCGTTCAGTGCATCCACCTCGAGCCCGGTGTCGTCCGCGATGGCGGGCAGGCCGGTGAGGCGCAGCGCGGCCTCGGCCTTGAGGGTCGCGTTCGCGAGCAAGGTGGCCCCGGACTCCTCGGGCGCGCGCGCGCCCGGAAATTCCGCCAGGCTGATCAGCTCGAGCCCGGGCAGGGCGAGCAGCGCCTCGAGCTCGCGCGCCTTGTCGCGGTTGAAGGTGGCGAGGACGAGCTTCATGCCGTGAGCGCGGGCAGCAGGCCCGAATCGCCGAGCAACCGCCGCTGATGGGCGAGGATCTTGCGGATGCCGGTGCGCGCCAGCCGCAACAGCGCCTTGAGCTCGGCGTCGCTGAAGGCCACCGACTCGCCCGTGCCCTGCACCTCGACGTAGCGACCGGAGCCGGTCATCACCACGTTCATGTCGACCTGGGCCGCGGAGTCCTCCGCGTACATCAAGTCCAGGCGCGGCGTGCCCTCGATCAGCCCCACCGAGATCGCGGCCACGGCATCCTTGAGTGGAGGCCCGGTGAGGTGGCCGCGGTTGGACAGGGCGACGAAGGCATCGTGGAGTGCGACCAAAGCGCCGTTGATGGCCGCGGTGCGAGTGCCGCCGTCGGCGTCGAGCACGTCGCAGTCGACCACGATCAGTCGCTCGCCGAAGCGGGTGAGGTCGCTGACCGTGCGCAGACTGCGGCCGATCAGGCGTTGGATCTCCTGGGCGCGGCCGCCGGTCTGGGCCGTGCGCGCGGTGCGCTCGTTGGTCGAGCGCGGCAGCATGCCGTACTCGGCGGTCACCCAGCCGCGGCCGCTCTCCTTGAGGAAGGGCGGCACGCGCTCCTCGACGCTCGCGGTGCACAGCACGCGCGTGTCGCCGAACTCGACCAGCACCGAGCCTTCGGCGTGCTTGGTATAGCGGCGCTGGATGCGCACCGGGCGCAGCTCGCCCGCGCTTCGGCCGCTCGGCCTCATGTGGGCGGGTTGGGATTCTTGCGCAGGGCGCTCTTCAGCTCGTTGATCGCCTTCTCGATGTCCTCGTCGCTCATGCGCATGAAGTCGAGGTCGGTCGCGGTGAGGTCCTTGATCTCGGTCGCCGCGCCGTAGCCCGAGCCGACCGGCGTGATCTCCTCCTTCGGCATTTCCTCGTCCCAGGTCATCGCCAGCACCGTGACGTTGTCGCAGGTCGGGCCGGCGCGCCGCTCGGCGAGATCGACGAGCTCCGGGATCGCCGTCTCGAACGGCTGCGTCAGCAGCGCGTGCAGCATGTGCCGCTGCGTGAGCGCGCCCCAGAAGCCGTCCGAGCAGAGCAGCAGCGTGTCGCCCTTGGCGAGCGTCGACTTGGCGGCGGGATCGGGGCGCGGCGCCTGGTAGCCGCCGAGGCATTGCAGCAGGCGGTTGCGCTCGGGATGCCAGGCGATCGCTTCCTCGCGGATGCGGCCCTCGTCGAGGAGCTGCTGCACCACCGTGTGGTCGCGCGTGCGGTGCAGGATGCGCCCCTGGCGGATGAGGTAGAGGCGCGAGTCGCCGACATGGGTCCAGCACGCACGGGAGTCCTGGATCACGCAGGCAACGAGCACGGTGCGTGGCGTGTCGTCGAGCCGGCGCCGGTCGGCCTCGCGCAGGATCTCGGCATGCGCCGCGCCGATGGCGCGGAACAGGAACGCCCCGGGATCGACGAGCCTGGGCTTGGCCTCGCGCGCGAATGCTGCGCCGAGCAGGTCGATCGAGATCTGCGCCGCGACCTCGCCGTGGGCATGGCCGCCCAGTCCGTCGGCGACCGCGAGCAGCACGCACTCCGGCGTGCTCCAGGTGGCGATGCGGTCCTGATTCTGCCGCCGCTGACCGATGCGCGTGTCCTGGGCGAGCGTGAATTTCATTTCGCACTTATTTTG
>JACXTT010001359.1_pt1 | contig 40813 bp, 40 predicted proteins | sample 9270951 | NCBI WGS metagenome assembly JACXTT01 (sample SAMN15532306, study PRJNA645909) | rock metagenome | isolation source: weathered quartz diorite | place: Puerto Rico | collected 2017-06-21
CCCGGCGCACCCTCTGCCGACGAAGCCTTCATGCGGCAAGCCCTCGCGCTTGCCCATGAGGCCGAACAAGCCGGCGAAGTCCCCGTGGGCGCGTTGGTGGTTGTGGACGGCGAAATCGCCGGCCGGGGATACAACAGCCCGATCCGATCGAGCGACCCCAGCGCGCACGCCGAGATGATCGCGTTGCGCCAAGCCGCGGCACGGGCAGCCAACTACCGGCTGGAATCCGCAACGCTGTACTCCACGGTGGAACCGTGCGTGATGTGCGCTGGAGCGCTGGTGGCCGCGCGCATCCGTCGCTTGGTCTTCGGCGCAAGGGATCTCCGCTTCGGCGGCGTGCGCAGCAAATTCCGCCTCGCCGATTCCGAGCTTTTGAATCACCGCGTGGAAGTGACTGAAGGCGTGCTGGCGGCTGATTGCGCCGCATTGTTGCAAGGGTTCTTTGAGCGAAAGCGGTAGGCTTCCACAGGCGGGAATGCCTGAGTTACTTTGCCCGGCGCGGCCGCACGCGGACCAGTTGGGACTCCAGCGCGCCGGGGTCGGCCAGAACGTCCGACTCCAGTTCGCGGAACTCCAACTCCAGAAGGAAGCGCTCCACGGCCGATCCCACGGTCGGATCTCCAGCCTCCTCGCGGCGCCGGTCAATCTGTTCCAACACCCTCGCGGACTGTTCGAGACGATCCTTGGTACTCATGGCCTTCCTCCTTCTCCCCTTCAGGTCCCTTTCCGGAGCCCGAAGCCACTATCGCTCTTGCATGCTGACAGCCATTCTCTGGAGCATGCCGCTCAGATAACAGAAGTGCTTGTGAAAGAACGGACTTATCTGGTTTACAGACTCTTGACCAAATCCAGGTATGTATACGGAATAGGCAAAAGAAGGTGGCAGACCGTGTCTATTTGGGGCGGTCCAGCATGACAATTGAGGCTTCCGCTGACGCCGTCTCGGCCTCCAGCAGGCTCAACTCGGAATCGATCAGGTCGCGCTCGGCCTCGATGCCGAAATCGGGTTCCTGCTTGCGGCGGGCGTCGATGACTTCAAGTAAACGGGCTGCCAGTTCGAGACGGTGCCGGATGGTCGTCATGGAAACCCTCCTTACTACACTACTGTTGACGCGCCCGCGAGCCACTTGGGCTCATTATTTTAAGAGGGCGCAGGCGCCGAGGTGAAGCTTGGCCGCGCCGGCGAGCCGCAGCGACTTCGCATCCTGAACCAGCGCCACCGCCGAAAGGTTCGGCCGGCTCCAGGAGGCGTTGAGCTTCAAGCTCCGTTTCGACGAGAACTGGCCGTTGGCGACACGGCCCGCCGGTTCCAGCGATCGGACTATGGAGGCGTGGCGCATCTGCCGGCCGCGATTCTCACCGGCGCGCACGTCGCTCGACAAGCCGTCCTCGGTGATGGCCAGCAGCACTTCGGCGTCGCGAAAGCCGGGCGGGATTCCGTCCACGCCAATAAGCACCGACGCGCCGTCGCACTGCATCTGCACGCGCATTTTGGGCTTCCGGGCGGCGCGCGCGATGGTGTCCGCGGCGTGGAACGGGTCGCTGCCGACAAACTCCTCCGCACCGTCGACGATCATCTGCGGAGTGTAGATCCCTCGCCCGCGCAAGGCGGAGGCGTAGCGCTGCTGGCGGCTGGTGAACAGCGAGGACGAAAAGGGATCGCGCCATCCGATGTCGTTCCAGTAGTCGACATGCTCGCTCAGCGCGATGATTTCAGCGCCGGGCACGGACTGCTCCTTTTCCAGACGAATCAGCAGATCGTCGGCCGGAGGACAACTGGAGCAACCTTCGGAAGTGAACAGCTCCACCACCACTGGGGAGCGGCCACCGGAGTCGGCGGCAAGCAGGCTCAGAAGAAAGAAAAGTTCCATCTTTGTGTTGGTGCCCTCGCAGCAGCCGTTTCTTCCCCCCTTATCTGAACAGGTCGACTCCCATGGAGGCTTTCATGAAATCGAAGAAATCCTCGTCCCGCTCCAGCGCGTGCCCGGCAATCCACTCCTCGTCGGACACCCGCCCGCGCCCGCGCATCAACGCGCGCGCGTCCTCTCCCACCAGATAGCGCAGCCGGGGCGTGTCCGTGGTGATAGCGTGCTCGATCGCTGCCGCCACCGCTTCCACCGGTGTCGGCTGAACAAGCTGCTTCTGGAAGAACTGCATCAGCCGGCGAACCGGCGTTTCGTAGGGCGCCGGTGACGGCGGATTCGCCGGCCGCTTGGACAATATCGGAGTCGGAATCACTCCCGGCTCCACGATTGCGACGCGAATGCCGAAGGGTCGTACCTCGGCGGCCAGCCCTTCGCTCAGTGCTTCCAGAGCGAACTTCGACGCGGCGTAGTGGCTGTGCGTGGGCAGTGCAATCCGGCCGGCGATGGAAGTGATGTTCACGATCGCGCCGCTGCCCCGCGCGCGCATGTTTGGAAGCACTGCCTGGATCATCCGCACCGCGCCGAAGTAGTTCGTCTCGAACGTCTGCCGGGCGCGGTCGAGAGAAGCCAGCTCCACCGGACCGCTGCCCCCGATGCCGGCATTGTTAACCAGCGCGTCGATGTGATCCGCCTGGCCCAGGACCTCGGCGATGCCTCGTTCGACGGACGCGCCGTCGGTGACGTCCAGCCGCACCAGCGTCAGCGGCAGTCCGCCGGCCGCCGCGCGTTGAAGGTCCGCAGATCCGTCCGGATCGCGCAGGCTTGCGAATACACGATGCCCATTGCGGGCGAAATGGAGCGCGGTGGCGAGGCCGATCCCGCTGCTGGTGCCGGTTATGAGGGCGTTGAGCATTTTGAAAATTCCGGGCTATCCGTTAAGAGTAACCAGCCTGCTCCCGGGCTTCAATATTTCCAGCCCGCCCGGCTTTACCCTGCCCGAAGGAAATTCGCCCGCGCCGCGTGGCACTATGTTCTTTGCGGCGCTCAGCGCGACCGCGGAGGGGAAATGGCGGAACACTACGATTCGATTGTCATCGGGACCGGCCAGGCCGGCCCGACTCTTGCCGTCCGGCTCGCCAAGGCCGGCCGTAAGACCGCCGTCATTGAGCGCAAACGCTTCGGCGGCACCTGCGTCAACAACGGCTGCATCCCCACCAAGACCATGGTCGCCAGCGCGCGTGCGGCCTACATCGCCCGGCGCGCGGACGACTTCGGCGTGGAGATCCCCGGCCCCGTCCGGGTCGACATGAAGAAGGTGAAGGCCCGCAAGGACGCAGTGGTCGCCCAGTCCAACCAGGGTCTGGAGAAATGGCTGCGCTCCACGCCCAACCTGACGGTCATCAATGCCCACGCGCGCTTCGAAGGCCCCCACACCGTCCGCGCCGGCGAGCAGCTTCTGGAAGCCCCGGAGATCTTCATCGATGTTGGCGGACGGGCCTCGCTGCCGCCCGTGCCCGGCCTGGACAAGGTGCATTACCTGAACAACTCGTCCCTCATGGACGTCGATTTCCTGCCGGAGCACCTGGTCATCCTCGGCGGCAGCTACATCGCTCTGGAATTCGGCCAGATGTTCCGCCGCTTTGGCAGCGCGGTGACCGTCGTGGAGCGCGGGCGCCGCATGGTCTCGCGCGAGGACGAGGACGTCTCGAACGCAGTGCGCGAGATCGTGGAGGGTGAAGGCATCCAGGTGCTGGTCAACACCGCCGACTTCTCGGCCGAGCCCCGAGGCAGTGGCGTTGTGCTCAAATTCCAGTGTGAGAACTGCGACACGGAAGTCGCCGGCTCCCATCTGCTGGTAGCCACCGGGCGCGTGCCCAACACGGATGACCTGGGACTGGACCGCGCCGGCATTGAGACCGACCGGCGCGGGCTCATCAAGGTCGACGACCAGCTCCGCACTTCGCAAGCCGGCGTGTGGGCGCTCGGGGAATGCAACGGGCGCGGCGCGTTCACTCACACGTCCTATAACGATTACGAGATCGTCGCCGCAAACCTGCTGGACGGCGATCCGCGCCGCGTCACCGACCGCATCACGGCCTACAACCTCTACATCGATCCTCCGCTTGGCCGCTGCGGCATGACCGAAAGCGAAGCCCGCGCCACCGGACGCAAGATCCTGATCGGCCGGCGTCCGATGACCCGCGTCGGCCGGGCGGTGGAAAAGGGCGAGACGCTGGGTTTCATGAAGGTGCTGGTGGACGCCGAGACGAAGCTGATCCTCGGCGCGGCCATCCTCGGCGTCGAAGGCGATGAAGCCATCCATTCCATCCTCGACGTGATGTACGCCCGCGCCCCCTACACAGTCCTCCAGCGCGCCGTGCACATCCATCCCACCGTCACCGAGCTGATTCCGACCATTCTGGGAGAGATGACGCCGCTCTCCTGAAGCGTATGACTCAGTCCGCGGACGTCGTCATCATCGGCAGCGGAATCGTCGGGGCCAGCATCGCCTGGCATCTCACCGACGCCGGCTGCAAAGACGTGCTTCTTCTGGAGCGCGAAAGCCATCCGGGCAAAGGTTCCACGGGAAAGAGCATGGGCGGCGTCCGCGCGCAGTTCGCGACCGACGTCAACATCCGGATGTCGCTTCACTCCATCCCCTTCTTCGCCGAATTCGACCGGCGACTGGAGCATCCGTCGGGGTACCGCCCGCAGGGTTACCTGTTCGTCGCCACGCGCCCCGCTCACCTCGATTACCTTCGCCGGAACTTTCAGCGGCAAGTCGAGCTGGGCCTGAAGCACGCCGCGCTGCTTGCGCCCGAAGACGTGCTGCGCCTTGCGCCGCAGCTCCGCGCGGACGACATCGTTGGCGGTAGCTTCTGTTCCACCGATGGCTTTGTCGACCCTTACAGCGTGATGACCGGCTTTCTGCTGCGCGCCTGCGACAACGGCGCGCGCTTGCAGCGCGACGCGGAAGTTACCGCCATCAGGGTGGACGCAGAAGGCGTGGCCGGTGTAGATACAGCGCAGCGGGCGGTTGCCACGCGAACCGTCGTCAACGCCGCCGGGGCATGGGCCGCGCCCATCGCAGCGCTGGCCGGCGTGAGCCTTCCGGTGGAGCCACTGCGCCGCATGCTGGTGCCGACCGAGCCGTTCGATCTGATCTCGCGCGAATCGCCAATGGTCATCGACATGTCGACAGGCTTCCACTATCGTCCCGAAGGCGCCGGCCTGCTGCTGGCGTGGGCCGATCCCGAGGAAACGCCGGGCTACAAGCTAACGTTCGACCGGGATTTCATCGAGAAGATACTGACGCGCGCCGTGGACCGCGTGCCTTGCATGGAGTCGCTCGAAGTGAATCCGCGCCGCGCCTGGGCGGGGCTGTACGAGGTGTCTCCCGACCATCACGCCATCCTCGGCCCGGTTCCGGGAGTGCGCGGCTTTTTCCTCGCCAATGGCTTCAGCGGCCACGGCGTCATGCACTCCCCCGCCACCGGCCGCATCCTGGCGGATTTGATTCTGAAAGGCGAGACAGCGCTCGTCGAAGCCGGCGCGCTGGGCATCCGGCGCTTCGCAGAGAATCGCCTGCTGGAAGAGACCGCGGTACTGTGAAGCCGGCCATGCTCCTCTGCACGGTTCGCGATTGCCGAATGGCGCTGGCGCGCGAGGAGCGGCGCCTGTTCTGCCCGCGCGGACACTCCTTCGACGTCGCGCGTAGCGGATACATCAACCTGCTTCAGCCGCAGGACCGGCGGTCCAGACAGCCGGGCGACACTGCCGCCGCCATTGAGGCCAGACGGCGCTTGCACGACACCAGCGTAACCGGACCCCTGCTACGCGCCATCGCCGGGTTCATGGACGCGCGCCCGGACGATAGCGTTCTCGATGCGGGGTGCGGCGACGGTTTCTATCTTGGTTCTATGGCCGGCCAGACCGGATTCAGCGCGTGCGGCGTCGACATCTCGGTTCCGGCGATCGATGCCGCCGCCCGGCGCTACCGCGGATGCCAGTGGATCGTTGCCAACGCCGACCGCTTCGTGCCGTACGCCGACGACTCGTTCTCGATCGTCCTGTCGATCACGGCGCGAATGAATTCGAGCGAGTTCCGGCGCGTCCTGCGCCTGGACGGCCGCCTCGTCGTCGCCATCCCCTCGCCCGAAGACCTCGTCGAGCTGCGCGGCGCCGGCCGCGACCGTACCGCACGCACAGTCGAGATATTCACGCCCGATTTCGCGCTCGCCGGCCAGCGCCGTGTCACCACGACGGCCGACCTCGACGCCACCGCCGTTCAGGACGTTCTGCATTCGATCTATCGGCCGATGCGATCGAAGCCGGTGGAGGCGATGGGCCTGACTTTCAGCCTGGACCTGCTGCTGTTCCGGCCGGTGTGAAGACCACGTGCGACGCACCTGCGGCATTTTCGCCACTAGTCGCAAAACATCAGCCAGGCTCAAAGCCGAAGGCATCGCGGAGATCGCAACGCCGGTTGAATCTGATTCGCGTCCAGTGCGATCTGTAGCGTTTCCGGGGGATGAAAGGTGGTGCGAAGCTCCGGGTAGAAGTCGTATTCCTGTTTCTGGCCGAAACGCGATTGCCGAGCACAAGAGCGTCGCGACCTTTTGCCGGCCGGCGCGTCGGCTACCTGTCAAGGACGATCCCGAATCCAGGCCTCCTGAGAGGTGCTGCGCGTAAGGTTTCAGGCGCCGCAGAAACGTTCCGCCAACTCGTCCAGTTCCCTGGAAGCCTTGGTGATGAGCGCGTTTTGCAAACTCGCCTTCGGCGCGAGGGCGCGAGCAAGTTTCCACAAACTGCGGTCGAACTCCACCATCGCGGCCGCCAGTTTCAAGTCGTCCGGCGTCGGCGTGGATTGAGGCATGCTTCCACTCTTCGGATAGAAACGGAGAATCCTTAGCCGACTTGCACATCGTTCGGCTAAGGACTCAAGGAAGAAGATGGGGCGGGGTGATCGGGGAATTAAATGAGGTTATTGTCTGGGAAACAGCCAGGAAGGAGGTTTCGTTCGAGGGTCCATCGTTCTTCCCTGAGCCTTCTTGTAGCTAGTCACGTCCGGAATTGAGCAAGCTCGATGCCAAATCGCAACCCTTTTATTTTCTTAGATCGAGCCCAGATTCAGGGTCCTCACCATGAACTTTTGGCGGCCCAACGTCACTGGTCTGCGCAAATTTGGGACACGCTCACGATTCCGGCTCGCCTTCGCACGCCAACGGGCTAGCCGGACCGGGCGCTACGTCGCGGACGGCTTGCTCCGCCGACGCTACCAGAAGCCGCCACTCCCTGTCCGGCGGCTTGCCGCCCAACGCGAGCGATAGCAAGCTCAGTTGGAAACGAAGCCTCTCGATTTCGGTCATAGTTACTGGGGCTGTGCAACCGGCGCACCATTCCGGATTACAAGCCGGAAAGCCTGGCTCAGCTTAGGCTCGAGGTTCGAAGATTGGGCGGGAGAATGCGGAGATTCAGCGGGAGTGACTGATCGGAGAACTAATAGGGGAGGACCTCGCGTAGCGGGTCAATCTTGCGGTCTCGAGCCTGCTGTTGCCTAGTCACGGCATTGGAATAGCACGTCCCCTGCCAAAAGGAAACACCTGATTTTTCTGTCCGAAGTGACAATTTCCTGGACAGCACTGTGTATTAAATTGGCATCCGGAACGGCACGGCGTGTCATAGTGGAGCAGAAATCTCCTGCAGGTGCTTTGAATCGCTCTACTTCGGATCGGTCAAGGCGGAGCGGGTTTTTTGCGCCTCCAGGAACGCCATCAGATCGGCAAGTTCTCCCGGTGAAAGCGTTTCCTCCAGCCCGTCGGGCATGATCGAAACCGTGGCCGGCTCCATGGACTGGATCTTGTCGCGCGACACCCGCACGCGCTCATTCGGCCCGGTCAGGAGGACGACCGTGGCCGGGCTCTCCTCGCCGATCACGCCGGTGAACGCTTCGGCCGCAGTCACCACTCTGTAAACTTCGTATCCCGGAACGAAGCTCGCAGCCGGAAACAGGATCGCTTCCAACAAGTCATGCGGCGAGCGGATCGACCCGATCGCGGTCAGGTCCGGCCCGATGTGGCCGCCCTCCTTGCCCACCGCATGGCACCCCGAGCAGCCCGCCTTCTCGCCGTAAAACACCATCCGCCCCCGGCCGATGTCCCCGCCTGATTCCACCCTCGGCGCCAGGCGCTGAAGCCTCGCTTCCCGCTCGTGGGCGGCGCCCTCGATCCGGCGCAAAATCGGCTGAAGGCTTTCCTGGACAGCCGGGCTCGACGACCGCTTCAGAGCTTCCACCACATAAGTAAGGATGATGGGATCGGGTTTGCCCTGCGCCTGCCGCGCCACGGCCAGCAGCCGGTCGTCCGGCAATGTGGCCCGGGCCAGAATCTGCGCCGCAGCCATGCGCTGTCCAGCGTCCACCGGCCCCTCCAGCCGCGACACCAGGAAATCGGCCGGCTCGCCGGCCAGCGCAGGCTTCCGTGTCACCAAAGCCCCCAGGGCCGCCAGCCGCACGGAGGGCGTCTCTTTCGGATCGGCCGCCACGCGCTCCACCAGCGCGTCCAGAGTCGCGATACCGCGTGACCGCACCAGCCCGGCGGCTTTGCGCCGCACGGCCTCATCGCTCGACGAAAGCTGCCGCCCGATCGATTCCACCCAGTCCGCCGGCAACTCCTTCAGCGCGCTCCGCTCCATCACTTCCATCAGCAGCAGGCGGCGGTCCGGCCGGGCTGCGGCGTCGCCCAGTACGCTACCCATCATCTTCCGGATCGACGCGTCGCCCTCCAGTCCGGCCAGCGCCGACCGCACCGGCTCCAAATCCTCGGTTGTCGAAGGTGCGGCGCGAAGGCGCGTCTCCAGGTATCCGGCCACGCCCGCAGCCCATTCCGCCCGATGCGCCACCACCCACAGCGCGGCCGAGGCAAGATCGCGGTCGGGATCGGTGACCAGAGGCGTCACCTGCTCCCGCCGCAGCGGGCTGCGATCCATCTGGTCCAGAGCAATCAACGCCGCCTTGCGCACCGGAGGCGGACCGGAGGCCAGCGCCTGGGCCAGCGGCGCGGCGTTTCCCAAGCCGATCAGCGAGTAGACGATTGAGTGCTCCAGGAACCGGTCCTTTGCGTCCGCGGCCGAGGCCACCAGAACCGCTGCCGCCCGCGCATCGCCTAATTGTCCCAGCGCCGCCGCTGCCTGACGCCGCACCGCGTACTCGCCGCTTCGGGCCAGGGCGCATAACCCGTCATAAGCGGCGCGATCGCGGGCCATCCCGGCCGAGCGCGCCGCCGCGATCCGCACGTCCGGGTCCCGATCCTGAAACGCCGTTCGCACTCCGGCCAGCGCCGCCGGGCTCCCGATCCGGTACAGGCCGAATACGGCCGACGCCCTCACCGCGGCCCGCTCGGAGGTCTCCCGCACACTGTTGAGAACCGCCACCGACTGGTCGCCGGCTGCCACCAGGCGGCTCAGCGCTTCCTCCCGCACACGGGGCCGCGCGTCTTCCAGCAACGCCGCCGGCTTCACCGCATCCCAGCGCACGGCCTTTCCCAGCGGGTCGTCCACTTTCGGCGCGCCCTTCTTACGGATGCGGTAAATGGCGCCCTTCACCTCCGGCTTCGACACGCGTGAGAGCGGGCACCCATGCAGGAACCAGGCGCCGGTGTCGATCACCAGCAGGCTGCCGTCGGCGTCCTCGAAGACGTCGGTGGGATGAAAATCCGGGTCGGAAGAGGTGAGAAAATCGCTGTCCTCGGTGCGGAACGTGGCGCCAGAACGGAACACCTGGTGACGCTGCACCCGGTGCGGATTGAACTGCGCGCTGAACAGATCGCCCTGGTAGCCCTCGCCCCAGGTGAAGCCGCTGTGCCGCGCCAGGCCGGAGGGCGCGATGCGGGCGAATTTGGTCATCACCGGCATCAGATCGCCGGTGCGTTTGAACTCGCTCACTACCGGAAACCACTTTGGGTAGACACCGCCTTCCACGAAGTGCATCAGCGCGTCGCGCATGCCGTCCTTCGGATCGGTGAAATAGGTCATGGTGCCGATCATTTCGCCGCCCGTGGTGAATACCACCTCCACCGGATTGTCGAAGCCGCCACCTGAGAACCACTCCAGGCCGGAGCCGTCCGGCCGCACGCGCCAAATCCGCGAGGCCTTCCCTTCGTGCAGTTTTCCCTCCTTCGACTGGATCTTGTAGCCGTGCCTTCCGTCGGTCAGGTACAGCCATCCGTCCGGCCCCAGGATGGGCCCGTGCAGGCTGGCGGCGTTCGCCGACAGGTTCCAGCCGGTGACCACAACTTCCCGCTTTTCCGCCACGCCGTCGCCGTCGGCGTCGGTGAAGCGGAGCAGATCCGGCGGCGCGGCCACGTACAGGCTGCCGTCCAACCAGACGGCGCCTGCCGGCTGGGTCAGCCTGGTGGCGAAAGTGGTGGCTTTGTCGAAAACGCCGTCGCCGTTCAGATCCTCCAGCATGCGGATGGAATACTCCGGGTTGGCCTTCATCTGGTCGGTTTTGACGTTGTTGCCGGAGGAGACGCACACGAACAGGCGTCCCCGGCTGTCGACGGTTCCCATCATTCCGTAAGAAGCGAGTTGGGGGCCGGCAGCCACTTCCACGGTGAACTCGGGGGGCACTCGCAGCGCAGTCAGCCCGGTACGGGGCGCCAGAGAACGCGCCAGCGGATCCATCCTCTTCAGCCCCACCGCTCCGGCAATCGCTAAAACTATGAGAACAACAGCCCACCGATAGTTCATTCGCTTGTAGCGTACGAAGTACCAGCAGCCAACGTCAACAAGTACCGCCGGGTACGTACCGTGAGTTCATTAGGCGAACGCTCTATTGTTGAAGCTGCCACGACAGCTTAGTGTAGAAGCAGGCTTTCACCCCCCAGCCGAACGATTGGAGAAACAAATGAGCAATAAGCTGTGGATATTCGTGTGTTTAACCGGCGCGTTCGTAACCGGCGCCTTCGCCAAGGACGCGGTGGAAGCATCCGTGACACCGCCCTACACCGGCCTTACGCCCACTGTGGTGGTGAACGGCAACCCTTACTCGCCCGGCACCTATGCCGTGGGCACGATCCAACTCTTTTACGAAGTGGATGCCATGCAGTTTACCGCCGGCCAGATTGCCTCTTTCCAGGTAAATCTTGCGGATATCGCGGTGAATTCCACGTCCCAGGCGCCCAGCTATCCGGTAACTCTCAACATGACCCAGATCGGCTCCACCAACCTGATCCTGACGCCGACGCCTGCCAGTTTCTCGGTAACTGGTCTGGCCTGGTCGGCAATCAGCAACGTTACGGTTACGGTATCGCCCTCCGTGCCGGGCAATCCCGCCTTGAACGTGGACGGAACCGAACTGGTAGCCAACATGAAACTGGCGACGTCGCCCTCCGGGTCCAAGCTCGACACGCCCACCAACATTCAGGTGCATGTCCGGCTGGTGCATCCGACTTCCTGCCTGCGCATCTATGACTTCCTGATGGACCAGGGCATGACCGACTCGGTAGCCAGCCTCCCCATCTCTCTGTGGACCAACGGCGCGAAGAAAGGGAAGACCAAGAACACCGCGCCTCCGCAGCTCTCGAACAACGTGCTGGTGGTCAACACCTGCTCGTCGGCGCAAACTTTTGACCTTTCGGTCAACGTGGACGGCGATTTTGGGCTGGTCGGCGGCAACCCGGTGAGGACTTACTTCAAGAGTGGATACGCCGATCCGGCGACGTTCGATCTGTCCAGCTTCGGCTCGGGCACGCCTAAGGGAACCAGCCATTGCCTGAGCAACATCACTCTGCCTGCCGGCAATACGCTGCTCACCACGGTTCACATCACCATCGGCGAGTATCTGCCCTCCGACCTTCCGGCCGACGGGACATTTGATTTCTCCGCCTCCGTTTCAGTGGCCGGTACCGGCTGTCCCGGCACGATGAACTCCACCGCGACGCCGAATCCGGCGAACCTGGCGGTACCTTTCTCCATCCAGTAACTACTCAATTTTCCCCATAGCTGGCCCGGGATCGGTCTCCTTCTCGACCTCTCCCGGGCCGATTTTTTTTTGCGGGGGGCCAAGTCGCTTTCTCGCGCGGACGATTTCGATGAAAGCGGAGTTGGCGAACACGCATATTATACTTTGTTGGCCAAAGCAACTCCGCCTTTGCCCGAGATGGCCGCCCGATGGGCGGCGCCGGCTTTGAGACAAATTGGATGGCCGGAACATCCTACAGACTTGGACCGGCCCGGCGCCGGCCTGACTTGCGGCTGGGGCCCGGTTCCGGCCCGTGCACCACCGGCGGATAATCCACGCTCTCCAGAAACAACCCCGAAGCCGGCGCCGTCGAGGCGGCGATATCCAAAGCCGCCAGCGCCTTGCCCTCCAGCAACCCCGCGAACTCGGCCGGCGTCACGACTTCGCGGCCCACCTGGACCAGCGCTCCGACGATGCGCCGGACCATCCGCCACAGGAAGTGCGAGGCTTCGATGCGAAACAGGATCATCCCCTCGTCCGGTTCCAGCTCCGTTTTCTCCACCACCACCACGGCCGACTCGCCCGGCTTCGACGGGTCCACCGCGCGAAACAGGTTGAAGTCGTGCCGCCCGGTCAGCAGAGCCGCGGCCTGCCGCATCGGTTCCAGGTTCAACGGTTCTTTGACCCACCAGACGAAGCGCTTGGAAAACGCCGTCTTCCGGGTGCTGATCTGATAGACGTAAGTCCGCGTCCGCGCATCATGCCGGGCGTGAAATCCCGGCGCGGCTTCCTCCACGGAGGTCACCGCGATGTCGGGAGGCAGCTCGTCGTTAAGCCCACGGGCGACCTCGGCGGCGGTCGACTTCCACCTCGGCGCTACTCGCAGATGCGCCACCTGCGCCGCCGCGTGAACGCCGGAATCGGTGCGCCCGGCGCCCTGCAGATCTTCGATGGCGCCGAAGAAGTCTTCCGCCGCCTTGCGCAACTCACCCGCCACGGTGCGGGCGTTTTTCTGCTCCTGCCAGCCGCTGTAGCGGGTCCCGTCGTATTCCAGGATGAGTTTCCAGGTCGTCACCCCCTCAGGGTAACGTCAGAACCGCTCGCCGTGCTCCTGCGCCCGCCCGCTGTTGTGCTGCTGGCGCTGTTGCTCCCGTTCGGCAAGCTTCTGCTGCTGTTCGGCGGTGAGGATGGGAAGAATCTGCGACCGGGTCTGCTGGCGGATGTCGCGGAGCTTGGCCCTGCGGTCCTCGTCGGACAGGGTGGTGTCGCGAAAGACAGTTCTCGCTTTTTGCGTCTGGTCCTGCAAAAGCGGCTGGATCTTCTGCTTCTGTTCCGGGGTGAGGTTCAGCCCGCGCAGGAAGGCGCCGGCACGCGAGTGCGGTCCGCCGCGATGCGCGCCGGAGTGTCCGGTTCCCTTGCCGCTATCCGGGGCCGGCTCCTGAGCCAGGGCGGCCGCGCCCGTCAACAAAGCTCCTGCTACAAACATATCCAGTAAACGGTGTTTCATGGTTTCCCTCGCCGTCCTCGCGTTGAAGAAAGGACGTCTCACTTCACACTCTATTAAACCCCGCCTCCCGGCTTCAGGTTGCGGGGGGGCGGCCACGGGAGAGCAGGTCCCGGTTTCCGTTCACGATCCGCTCGGTCTGCGCCGGGTCCGGATCGAGGGACCAGTTCCCCTCTTCGTGCGTCCCGCCCAGCAGGATCCCGTCGCGCCGGGGAAACATGTACAGGCTTCCGGGTCCGATGGTGCAGTAATCCACGCCGGGCTGGGGCGGCAGGAAACAGAGCTGCCCTTTGACCGGGGTCAGCTCCATGTCTCCGAACAGGCGTTGCGCGCCGAGGCCGGTGCAGTTCATGAGCAGGGGTTCGGGCAGTTCGGCGAGCGCGGCGGCGTCGGCGAACTCGCGATGCACCACGCGGCCGCCCTCGGCGAAAAAATCCTGGATCAGGGCGTTCAAATAGATCGCCGGCTCGATCACCATCGCCAGGTACCGCATGGCGTGGGGAGTGGCGAACGGGTTCTCTCCGCCGTCCAGCGTCCGGCGGTCCGGAAACACGTCCAGCACTTTTCCCAAGGGGCCGTCTTGGCGAAACATCCCGCTGGGATGGGGCCCCAGCACATAGACCGGCAGCCAGCGGACTCCGTAGCGCTCGCCGGCCAGGTCCTGATAGCGGCGGAACGAGAGGCGGCAGGCGCGCTCGAACTGTCCCAGAAATTCCGGCGTGGCGCGGCTGGGGTCGAACACTGTGACCGGGGTCCAGAGGCCGCCCGCCGCATTGGACGTGGTGTGCGGCGGCATGTCCTTGGTATAGAGGGTGACCGTAAAGCCGTTTCGCTGGAGCAGGCGCGCCGTGCTCAGACCGATGACGCCGCAGCCGATCACCGCGGCCGATCGATGGCCGGTTTTTGCCGCCTCCTCCAGCGCGAGTTGGGCGGTGCCCCAGGAGAGCGTGATGCCGGCGCCGCCGTGGCCGTAGTGATGCACCACGTCTTTGGCGCCCAGTTTCGCCGGCCGTACGACGAACCCCGACGGCCGGTAGGGGCGCAGCCCGCAGGTGGTCCGGATGATGCGCTCCGCGCGGACGTCGATGGACGCGGGCTTTGGCGCGGCCGGCGCCCGGGCCGTCACCGGCTTTCGCGCGGCGCAGGCGGTGGACAAGGCGGCAAGTCCGGCGGCCTCCAGAGCGCGCCGTCGTGTCAGATTCATCGGCGGGACCGCATTCCCGTATTGTACGCTGGCATGGATGAAGCTCCTGATTCACCCGCCGATCGAGGATGCCCGGCTCCGGCCGGTCCGGGAGGCCGCCGGCGCGATGACGGTGGTCAACGCGCAGTCGCCTGAAGAAGCGCTCGGCGAGATCGCCGGCGCCGACGCGTTTTTCGGCAAGATGACTCCCGCGCTGCTCGAACGCGCGGCCAGGCTGCGCTGGGTTCAATCGCCGACCGCCAGCCTGGAGCATTACATCTTCCCCGCGCTGGCGGCCCACTCCTGCGTGCTCACCAATATGCGCGGCCTGTTCTCCGACGTCATCGCCGACCACGTGATGGGCTATTTGCTCTGTTTCGCCCGCAACCTGCATGTGTACATTCGGCAGCAGATGGAGGGGCGTTACGAGCCTGCCGGCGGCGAAAGCGCGCGCGCCCTGTTCGTCCACGGCGCGGGCGTGGTCAACGAGATCGACCGCCGCCATTTGCACATGGCCGATCAGACCATGGGCGTCATCGGCCTGGGGGCGATCGGTTCGGAGATCCGCCGTCGCGGTGAAGCGTTCGGCATGCGGGTGATCGCCGTGGATCCGGTGAACCCGGAGGCCTGGCCGATGGAGCGCCTGGACGAGCTGTTGGGCGAGAGCGATTTCGTGGTCATCGCCGCGCCGCACACGCCGAAGAGCGAGGGGATGTTCCGGGCGGCCCGCTTCGCCCGTATGAAGCGGAGCGCGTACCTGATCAACATCGGCCGCGGCGCGATCGTCGCGCTAGGCGACCTGGTGGAGGCCCTTCGCGCGGGCGTTATTGCCGGCGCGGCCCTGGACGTGTATGAACAGGAGCCGCTTCCGCCTGGCCATGCATTGTGGAAGCTGCCCAACGTCATTCTAACGCCGCATGTCGCCGGAAACTCCCCGCGCATCGCGGAGCGTCACCTGGCGGTGCTGTTGGAGAACGTAAGGCGTTTTGTCCGCGGGCAGGCGCTTGCGAACATCGTGAACAAATCCGAGTGGTTCTAAAATCCGGTTCTTAATATGCTCAAAGCACTCCGAACCAAACTCTACACTGCCGTAGTCGGCGACGTCCTCGACCACATGGGCTGCCGCCAGCACTTTCTGCCGCCCGAAATTCGCCCGCTGCGTCCTGACATGGTTGTCGCCGGCCGCGCCATGCCGGTCCTCGTCCGCGACGACGCCGGGAGTGCAGACCCCTTCGGGAAACTACTGGAGGCGCTGGACGCCCTTCGCGAAGACGAAGTCTATATCACCGCCGGCGGCAGCACGCCTTACTCCCTCTGGGGCGAACTGATGTCCACGCGCGCTCTTCATCTGAAGGCGGTCGGGGCTGTGATGGACGGCTACTGCCGCGACACGCAGGCGATCCAGGACCTCAATTTCCCGACGTTCTCGCGCGGATCGTACGCCCTCGACATCTGCTTTCGCGGCAAGGTCGTCGATTACCGCGTGCCCACCGTGATCGGCGGAATCCCCGTCAAACCGGGCGACATTGCGTTCGGCGATGTCGACGGCGTCCTGGTGATCCCCAGCGAAATCGCCGAAGAAGCCATCGCACGTGCGGTAGAGAAAGTGGAAAGCGAAAACCATGTCCGCGACGGCTTTCGCGCGGGCATGTCGGCCGTCGAGGCCTTTAAAAAGTTCGGGGTGCTATAGCCGTGGCCCGCCTGATCACTTCTTAGCGTCCTTCGCGTCCTTCGCCGCCGCAGCTTCCTTGGGTGTCGCCGGCTTCACCTCCACGCCGCTCTTCTGCTCCTGCGTGCTCACCCTGCCATCCGGCCCGATCCGCCCGACAGTGACGTCCGACTTCGAAACCTGCGACCCTGAGCCATCCTTCGAAATCTGAATCTTCGCCGTCGTCTGCTCCACTACGCCGAAGCGCGAGAGATCGTTGGGCAGCCGCGCGCGCACCGTGGTGGATTCCACCACCGTGCTGTTCGCGCCGGGCTTGCGCTGGCGCACGATCTGCTCCTGAAGCCGCGCGTCCTTGGCGCCCGTATCCGGCGTGTGGAACGCGGCGAACTTGGAGTAGACGTCGATGTCTTCCGATTCCGAGCCGTCCGCCTGCGTCACCTTCTTGCCGATTCTTCGTTCGTACAACTCGAGCTTATTGTCCACGCCCAGCGTATAGGTACTGGAATCCTTCGCTTCCTGGTTCCCGTTCACCGTGATCACCGTGGACTCGCGTACTGCCTCCTGCATGGCGCCGTTCGTGTCGCGGCGGTACGTGCTGGACTGGATGCTTCTGGTGCCCGGAGCGGTTTCGCGCTCCACGGCGGCGATGCGCTCCACGGTTTCGAGCGAGCCGTTGAGCGTCGGGCGCTCCACCAGCACCGTCGTATCCGTGGTCGTGCCCTTGCGGACTGTGGCCGTGGAACGCTCGGCCAGCAATTTGTTCCCGTTGAGGTCCGGCCGGTAAACCGTAGTCAGGACCTGTGCCGAGCCGTCCGGCTGCTTACGCTCTTCGATGCGTTGGATCTCCGCCACGCCCGGCCGGCCATCGGCATCATAGCGACGGACGACGCGTTCCACTACTTTTGAATTCGAGTCCTGGCTGATCACCTTGTCTTCGCTGGATTCGAACGGAACGTCGCGGCCGTTAACGCTGCGCACCATCGTGCGCGAGCCGCCGCCGGCAGGGGTCTGGCTCATGCTTGTGATCGAGTCGAACACGCTCCGGCCGCTCGGGTCGATCGAATAGGCGGTCGATTGCCTCGAAGTCTGCTGCGCCGCAAGCACGCCGGCCAGCGCCAACGTGAGGATCAGGGGGCGGGTGCTCATATCCATTACAATAGCGCAGCCTGAAGCGCTGGAAACCCCCTATTTGTGCCTCAATTTCGGCCTAGACCGGCGTGACACAGACATTCCTGTCTGTGCGGCCGGGACCGTCTCCTAGCCAGGTCGCCCCGCGTCAGACGCCTCGGCCAGCTTTAGCACCGTGCGAAAGTAAACCGACGCCAGAGCCGCCGTCAGCAACTGCAGCGCCGGTGTAAATTCCGGCTCGCCGGGGAAAATGGCGTTGACCAGCAGCGGCTTGCCGGCCGCGTCCAGACCGGGAGGCAGCGGGACCACCTGTCCGAACGAGTCCAGCATCATTCGGTCCGCATCCGCGCTAATTCCGGCCAGCAAAACACTCATCGACCGCGGCTCGCCGCCGGCGAAAAAGGTCGCCAGCGCGACGCCCCCCGGCGCGGCCGCCCACTCCATCTCCACATCGCCGCGGTTGAGGAAGCCGACCTTGTCGCGAAACTCCGGAGGACGGTTCGCCAGAAAATCGCGGAACAGCGCGCATACCTTTTCGGCCTGTTCGCTGGACGGAGCCAGCTCATAGCTCTGCGATTCCTGGCCGGCCGATTCGAGATGAAGGGTGCGAACGTGAAGGAGAGCCACCGCAACTCAGCATAACGTGCAGCCTGCCTCTAATCCAGATTCTTATGAAACCGCAGCGCGCTGAACGTCAAAATCGCCACGCCGTAGATGCCCAGCGCCAGCACCTGCGGCCACAGCACATCCAGGCCCGCGCCCTTCAGGAAAATACCACGCACCACGTCCATGAAGTAGCGGACCGGGTTCAGATAAGTCATCCACTGGATGAACTGCGGCATGTTGCGAATGGGAAAGTTAAAGCCGGAAAGCATGAACGCCGGCATGGCGAAGATGAACGTCGCCAAAATCGCCTGCTGCTGCGTGCGGGACACCGTGGAAATAAACAGCCCCGCCCCCAGCGTGGTCATCAGGTAAAGCAGACCGCAGAAGAGCAGCAGCAGCCCGCTACCCCGGAACGGTGTTTGGAACAGCAGCCGCGCCACCACTACGACCAGAACCAGGTCCAACAGGCCCACCAGTGCGAACGGAATCGTCTTTCCGAGCATGATCTCGATGGGACGCACGGGCGTCACCATCAGTTGCTCCATCGTGCCGATCTCGCGCTCGCGGACGATGGCCAGCGCCGTCAGCGTCATCGTCACCAGCATCAGGATGTTGACGATTACGCCGGGTACGTAGTAGTGGCGGCTCTTCAGGTCGGGATTGAACCACACACGCGAGTCGGCGCTGAGCGACGGAATGTTCGTTGGGGGCGCCGATTGCGCGCCGCGCGCCAGCACTTTTTGTTTCTGCTGATCGGAAAGAGAGCGCGCGGCGTACTCAGCGATGATGCTGCCCGCGTAGTTAGAGACCAGCGACGCCGTGTTCGAGTTGGTGCCATCCACCAGGATCTGGATCCTGGCCTGGTTGCCGCGCTGGATGTCCCGCGCGAATCCCGGCAGAATCGAAATCACCGCCGTCACCTTGCCGCGGTCAAGCAGCGCCTGAGTCTCGGACTCCGACTCCGGGCGCGCGGCGATCTCGAAATAGCGCGAGGCTCGGAAGGACGACTCCAGCTCCCGCGCCTCCGGCGTGCGGTCCTGGTCGATCCAGGCGATGGGCGTGTGCTCCACGTCCAGATTCACGGCGTAGCCGAACATGATGAGCTGCACGATGGGAGGCAGGAACATGGTGGCGCGCATCTTCGGGTCGCGAAGCGTCTGGATGAATTCCTTGCGGATGATTTCGCGGATTCGGCGTCGCATGTCTCAAGCCAACTATTGTTCAGGCCACCTTTTGCTTCAGATTTCGCGTGGACGCGACGAATACCGTCAGCGCGAAAACGATCAGGACCAGCAGCTCCACCCACAGGGCGCCCGGGCCGATGCCTTTAAGGAAAATGCCTTTCAGGATGGTCACGAAGTGCCGCGCGGGAATCAGCATCGCAATCCCACGCAGCGCGGGGGGCATGCTTTCGATGGCGAAGACGAAGCCCGAAAGCAGGAAGGCGGGCATGAAGGAGCTGACCATGCCCATCTGAAAAGCCACCAATTGGTTTCGCGACACGGCGGACAGAAAGATGCCCCAGAAAAGAACGCCGGCCAGGTAAATGCATGTCGAGCCCATCAGGAACAGCGCATTCCCGCGGAACGGCACGTCAAAAAAGAAGACTCCGATCACCACCGCGATGATCGAGTCGGCCACGCCAATGGCGAAGAACGCAAGCATCTTGCCGAGCACAATCTCCGCCGGACGCACGGGCGTGGAGAGAAGCTGTTCCATCGTCCCCATCTCCCACTCGCGGGCAATGGTCAGCGAGGTCAGCAGCGCGGCGATAATCATGAGGATCACCGCGATCAGCCCGGGCACGACGTAGTTCTTCGATTCGAGCGAGCTGTTGTACCAGACGCGCAGACGCACATCGACCGGCGCGGCCAGCCCGGCCGCGACTCCTCCGCGCAGGTTCTGCGCGTCGCGCCGCAGCTCGAAAGACACGTTTCGCACCAGCGTTTCGGCGTACCCCAGCGCGATGGACGCCGTGTTGGAGTCGCTCCCGTCAATGATGATCTGGACGCTTGCGGGCCGGCCCGCCGCCAGGTCGCGGGAATAGCCTCTCGGAATCGAGATGCCGATCAGGATCTGGTTCCGGTCGATCCTCCGCTCGATCTCGCGAGGGTCGCTGGTGGAGCCCGTTACTTCAAAGAAGCGGGAGCCGCGGAATTTCTCGCCCAGGTCCCGCGACACGGCAGTCTGGTCGGCGTCGTGAATCAGCGTGCGGATGCGGTCCACATCCAGCGACAGCGCCGTACCGAAGAGAGCCAGCAGCAGCACCGGCACGGCCAGGGCCATGTACAGCGAACGCGGATCGCGCACGATGTGGAGAAATTCCTTACGCGCCATGGTCAGTGTGCGGTGCAGGTTCATGGGCGTACTCCCGTGCGGTCCTCGGCTTCGATCATGGCGACGAAGACGTCTTCCATCGAGGCCGGGATGGGCTCCAGCCGCGTCACGGTAAGGCCAGCCTGCTCATGCAGCGCCCGGATTCTGGCCATCGCTTCTTCGCCGGAATCCACCGTGACGTGCAGGCCGGCTCCGAAAACCGCGACGTCGCGCAGCCCAGGCTGCGATTCCATCAGCCGCAGGCTCTCGAACACGTCGCTCGATTCCACCGCCAGCAGCGTCGCCGCATCCAGCGAGTGCTTCAACTCCTCCGGCGAACCCAGCGCGATGATACGCCCGTGATACATCAGGGCGATGCGGTGGCAGTATTCGGCTTCGTCCATATAGTGGGTGCTGACGAAAATCGTACGGCCCGCGGCGGAAAGGTCGTAAATCAGATTCCAGAAGGCGCGGCGTGCGATGGGGTCCACGCCCGACGTCGGCTCGTCCAGAAACAGCACCGGAGGCTCGTGAAGGATGGCGCAGCCCAGCGCGAGGCGCTGCTTCAAGCCTCCCGCCAGGAGCCGCGTCTGCGAATCGCGGCGGCCGGTGAGGCCGGCCATTTCGAGCGCGTACTTCTTGCGGGCCTCCACCTGGTCCTCGGGAACGCCGTAAATGCCCGCGAAGAAGTTCAGGTTCTCATCGACGGTCAGGTCGTCGTACAGGGAGAACTTTTGCGACATATAGCCGATGGTGCGCCGCACATCCTCCGGTTTGGTGTCGATGTCGAACCCGTTGACCGACGCCCGCCCGGAGGTCGGCCGCAAGAGGCCGCACAGCATGCGGATCGTCGTGGATTTTCCCGCGCCGTTAGGCCCTAGAAAGCCAAAAATCTCCCCGCGCGCCACTTGTAGGGACACGCGGTCCACGGCGATAAAGCTGCCGAAACGCTTGACTAGCTGATCGGTAATTACCGCCGGCGGACCTGGCGCGCTCATGCCGCCTCCTGGCGCCGCACCAGAGCGATAAAGACGTCTTCGAGCGACGGCACGATCTCGCGGAATTCGGCGTCAGGCAGCGCCTGCCGCAGCGGGTCGACAGGACCCGAGGTGAACAGATGCAGCGTCGAGCCCGCCGGCTCCACGCTCAGCACGTCGCTTCGCGCGGCCAGCAGTTGGCGCGCTTCCCTCGGACGCGGCGAGATTACCTCGTAGCAGGTTTCCTTCAGGTGCGCGCGGATGTTCTTCGGACCGTCGCACTGGATCAGCCGCCCTTCGTGCATCAGGCCAAGGCGGTTGCAGCGCTCGGCCTCGTCCAGATAAGCGGTGGTCACAAACACCGTCATCCCGTCTTTCACCAGCCGGTACAGGATGGCCCAGAAGTCCCGGCGCGAGACCGGATCCACGCCGTTCGTCGGCTCGTCCAGAAACAGAATCTTCGGATTGTGCAGCAGTGTGCACATGAGCGCCAGCTTCTGTTTCATCCCCCCCGACAGTTGCGCCGCACGGCGGGCGCCGAACGGCTCCATGCGCGTCATGCGGAGCAGATCGGGCAGCATCCTGTCGCGCTGGGATTGCGAGACGCCGAACAGGTCGGCGTAGAACAGCAGGTTCTCGTTGACCGTCAGATCCCCGTACAGCCCGAAGCGCTGGGCCATGTATCCGATCGTGTCTTTCACTGCGTTGATGTCCCGCGAGACGTCGTGGCCGTCCACCCACGCTTCGCCTTCGGTCGCATCCAGCAGCCCGCACAACAGCCGCAGCGTGGTTGTTTTGCCGGCGCCGTCCGGGCCCACCAGGCCGAAGATCTCGCCGGCGTGGACCTCCAGCATCAAGTGGTCGACCGCGGTGAGATCGCCGAACCTGCGCGTGAGGTTCACGGTGCGAACGATGGGGGACGTGGACGTCATGGGTCCGGGACTACGGTTCGGTTACGATCTCCGCGTCGGCCGGCATGTTCGACTTCAGCTCGTGCCGCGAGTTCTCCAGGTCCACTTTGATGCGGTACACCAGCTTTACTCGCTCTTCCGGCGTCTGAATCTGCTTCGGCGTGAACTCGGCTTCCGACGCGATAAATCCGATCTTGCCTTCGTACGTCTTACCGGGGTAAGAATCCGTGGTCACCTTCACTTTCTGTCCCAGCTTCACGCGCCCCAAGTCGCGCTCCGCGATGTAGCCTCGCAGCCACGGATGATCGATGTCTCCCAGCGTGAGAATCGTCGTGCCCGGAGCAATAATCTCGCCCGGGTCGGCCGCCTTCACCAGCACCACTCCCGGGATTGGCGAGATGGCCACGGTATCGTCGATCTGCGAATCCACCATCGCCACCTGCGCACGGGCGCGAGCGATCTCCGCCTGCCGCGTATTCAACTCTTCTTCCCGCCGGCGGATCTCCAGCGACTGCGCCTCGGTCAGCCGCAGCGCCGCCTGCGCGCGCGCTACCTGCTGCCGCGCCGCCTCAATGGTTTCCTTGCGCGGACCCTCCTGGACCAGGCCCAGCCGCTGCTCGGCCTGGCGGAGCTGCGCCGTGGAGGCTTCAAAGCGATTCCTGAACTGGTCGTATTGCGACGTCGAGATGTCATCCTGCTTGTAGAGAACCTGCGCGCGGTCCCAGTCCTTCCTGGCGCGCTCCGCTTCCGAGCGCGCGGCCTCCACGGCCGATCGCGCTTCCTGGATCTCCTGTGGGCGCGAGCCGGCTTCGAGCTCGCGCAGGCGCGCCTCGGCTTGACGTACGTCGGCCCGGCGCTGGTCCAGGTCCGCCGCCCACGTGCGTTTCTGCAAGTCAAGACCGGTCGACGACTGCACCAGCATGGTCTGCGCGGTAACGAAGCTGGCCTGCTCGCGGTCGCGCTGGCGCAGGAGCTGATCGCGGTCGATTCGCGCCAGAATCTGCCCCGGCTTGACCGCCGCACCTTCATCCACGTTCAACTCCGCCAGCCGGCCGGAGACTTTGAAGGCGATGTTGACCTGAGTCAATTCGATATTGCCGGAGAATCGGATGCGGCCGTCCTGGTTGCCGCGATTGCGCAAAACAAAGGTAGCGGCTACGGCCGCGATGGCGATAACGGCAAACGCGAGAATCAGTTTCTTCGTCATGGCTGGTGCCTATTCAATCGACTGGCGCAGGGTCCCCGTGGCTTTGCCCAGGTCGATCCGCGCCTGGGCGTGAAGGAAGAGCGCGGCGGTCTGGTTGTCGCGGGCCCGCGCCAGCCGCGTCTGAGCGTCGGTTACTTCGAGCGAAGGCGCGACGCCAGCGTCGTAACGGCGGCGCGCCTGGTTCAGTTCGTTGTCCGCCAGCGACAGCCCCTCGGCCGCCACCTTCACCTGCTCCTCGGCCGACCGCAGGGCGTCCAGCGCCAGCCGTACCTCCAGCGCAACCTGGTCGCGCAGGTCCTGAGTCCGAACCCGCTCGGAGCGGTACTGCGAGGCCGCCTCAGCCCGGCGGGCGTCCCTGCGTCCGCCGTCGAAGATCGGAATCTTGGCGGCGACGCCGAAGGTGCGCGTCGGCAGGGCCTGGTCAGGCCCGCCGCCGATCGCTCCGTAATCCGCGACAAAAGCCAGCGACGGAAGCCGCTCCAGCCGTACGGAGTTGGAGGACAGCCGCGCGCTGTCCTCGCGCTGTTGCTGCGCTTTCAGATCGGCTCGCGTTTCCGTTGCCAGGCGTCCCGCTTTTTCGATCGTCTCCGCATCCACCGGAACGTAGGAAAGCTTGTCGGCCAGCTCGATCGGAGTATCCAGGCGCAGGTTCATCGAGCGCAGCAATTGCATCCGTGAAGCCTCGCGTTGGTTTTCTGCATTCAGCAGCCGCTGCCGTTCGTTCGAGAGCTGCACGCGGGCGCGCGTGATCTCTATGCCTGTGCCCGTTCCCGCGGCCTTAAGATTTTCGGCTTGCTTCACGATCGCTTCGGCCAGGGTAATGTTGGCGCGCGAAGTCTCGACGTCGGCATCGGCGCGTAGCGTCGCGAGGTATGCCTTGGCCACCTGCGAAGCCACCAGGTCGGCCGCCGCGTCGACGTCGGTCTTGGCCGCGGCCACGCCAACCTTAGCGGCTTGATAGCGCCGGATGGTGCTTATGTCGAACAGCGTCTGCGTGCCCGTGGTGCGGATGTCGAAGACGTCGAATGGCCCCACGAAGATCGGAAACTGGAAACCCGGGACCGGTGAGTTGAAACGGATGCCGGAGGCCGCAAGGTTACGCGTCACGCTTTGCTGCGCGATGGAAGCGTCGATGTTAGGTAGCAGCGCGGAGCGCGCCTGCGACGCCCGGCTCTCCGCCTGGCGGGTGAGCTCGGTGGCCAGTTGGATGCGGGCGCTGCCTTCGGGACTGGTTGCGACCTCCACCGCGCGTTTCAGGGTAAGCCGGACCGGCTGCTGAGCCTGAAGCGCGGCGGCCAGAACAAGAAGGGATGCCAATTTCAGGTTCATGTTACGGAGTACTCCTGGGAGCCAGCGACGCGTTGAAACCCGCCGCGCCGAACGCGACCAGCCGGCGGGAGAGCGCGTCGAGATCGGCCGTATCGCAGAGGCCGTTCGAGATGGCCTCGATTTTTTCTCCCGCTGTGAGGACGAACATCATGGCGCCGATCGACAGCGTCATGCGCCAGAACACTTCCTGGGGAGGCAGGTCCGGACGGGCGCGCATCAGCGCCGTCCCGAAGCGCTGCGAAATAGGCTGGAAGATGGTGCGAACGGTTTCCAGAAGCATCGCGCCCGGCTCGGTCAGCACCCGCGCCAGAAACAGCGAAAAGTTGCGCCGGCCCGCGACGGCCTGGATTGTGGGAGCGACAAAGGCCTCCAGAATCTGCTCTACGGCGGGCGGGTTGGGCGAAGCAGCCGCTTCAAAAGCCTCCAGCATCGCAAGACGCTGCTGGTTCACTAGCCCCGCGCGTCGCACGACCACGGCTTCGATCAACGATTCCTTGCTGCGGAAGTGATAATGGACCGCCGCCAGATTGACCTGCGCCTCGGAAATCACGCTGCGCAGCGAGGTCGCCCGAATGCCGTTCTCCGAGAACAGCCGCTCGGCTGTGTCGAGAATGCGGGTTTTGGTGTCGAGCGCCGGCGCGGTTGGCGTCTCAATCATACGTATGAATGAATCATATGATTGAATTGGTTGTCCTGTCAAGGGGATTGCTTGAGCGAATGGGGGGCGCAATCAATGACTTGCGTGGGAGGGTAGGAACCGTTCCTGCTGGTCTCGACTTCCGGATGCGACGTGAAGCCGCACTAATGATGATGGCGTCGATCAGCAAATGTGTCGATCAGCAAATGTTTTGATGGCGCGCAGTCCGGTGACACACGCGCGACGGCTGGCGTGCACCTCGTTCCGGTGTAAGATGTTCAGGTCCGGGGTTTCCCAGCCGCCAATTGGATACCGCCGGACTCCCGTCCTGAAAAATGAACAACTCTATAATGAACAATTCTATGCAGAGCATCGACCCACAGATGGATCCCGGTCCGATTCTACAGACCGCTTTTGCCTTCTGGTCTTCGAAGGTTCTCCTCACCGCGGTCGACTTCGACGTCTTCACCAAACTTGGCAGTCGCCGCATGACCGGGGCGGAACTCGGTGCGGAGCTTGGCCTGCACTCGCGTGGCATCCACGATTTCTTCGACGCACTGGTCGCGATGAAGTTCCTCGATCGCGCGGGTGACGGACCCTCGGCCGAGTACTTCAATACGCCGGCAGGCCTGCTCTATCTCGACCGCGGCAGCCCGCGCTATGTCGGCGGTTGGCTGGTGATGCTCAACGACCGGCTCTTCAAGTTCTGGCCAAACTTGCCCGAGGCCTTGCGCACCGGAAGGCCGCAGAACGAAGTTAAGCACGGCCAAAAGGGAATATTCGAGGAGCTTTACGAAGAGCTGCCGAAACTCGAACAGTTCATGGGCGCGATGACCGGCCTGTCGCGCATCAACTTCGAGGCCTTCGCGGCGAAGTTCGATTTCTCAAAATACAAGACGCTTTGCGACGTCGGCGGGGCTACCGGCCTGCTCAGCATAGAAGCCGCCAGGGCGCATCCGGATCTGCGGTGCATTTCCTTCGATCTGCCGCCGGTGGAGCCGATCGCGCGAAAGCACATCGCGGCGGCCGGCCTGAGCGATCGCATCACCACGGCGTGCGGTGATTTCTTTAAGAACCCGCTGCCGAAAGCGGACATCATCACCATGGGCATGATCCTCCACGATTGGAATATGGAGAAGAAGATGCACCTCATCCGCGCAGCCTATGACGCTCTTCCTGCCGGCGGCGCGTTTGTGGTCATCGAAGCTCTGATTGACGACGAGCGCCGCGAGAACGTTTTCGGTCTGCTCATGTCTTTGAACATGCTCATCGAATTCGGCGATGCGTTCGACTATTCAGGAGCCGATTTTCGCAAGTGGTGCGCGGAAGTGGGCTTCCAACGCTTCGAGGTGATTCATCTCGCAGGCGCTTCCAGCGCGGCTGTCGCATACAAGTAGTCATGGCTTTGCAGTTTCTCAAGGCCGACACAAAGCAGATCAAGACGGAAAGAGCCACATCCTCCTGAGCGGATGGGTTATTCTTGCGCCTACTGCCCAAAGCAATAAACCGACGACCGCGTGCGCACATAAATGCGCCCGTCGCTGATCGCCGGCGTCGCGTAGGCTTCCTCTTCCAGGTCGTTCACCGACAGAATCTCCCACTCCGGAGCCGCCTTCAACACCGTCAGTTTCCCGGCCTCGCTGAGCAGAAAGACCTTCCCGTCCGCCGCCACTGGTGAGGCGTAATACTCACCCAGCGCGTCGCCGGAGCGTCCCTGCTTGAACAGCGCGCCCGTCTCCGGGTTGAGCGAAGTGACGATCCCGCCCGTCCGGACCATGAAGTAGACACCCTTGTACAGCACCGGCGCCGGAACGTAGGGCAGATTGCGCTTAAACCTCCAGCGCACCGCGCCGGCCGGCAGCCGCCCCTTCGCCGAGCCCGGCCGGATGGCCAGGATGCCGTAGTCGCCCGTGCCCAGCGACCGGGCCTGGTTCCATTCGCCCTCCTCCAGCAGGCCGTCGCGGTTGGCGTCGATCCAGCCGAAATGCGGAAACCATTCGTCGCCCTTGAACTCCTCTTCCGAGATCCGCCCGTCCTGGTTCTTATCGTATTGCGCCAGCGCCGACGCGAAGGCCGGCATCCACGGCTGATCGTGGCCCGACGAGTAGACGATGAGCGTGCCGTTGTCGATCACCGGCGATCCCATCGAGCCCTCCGACGAAACCGGAAACCACCACAAACGCTCTCCCGTCGAGGCGGCGTAGGAATCCAGGCGGCTGGATCCGTGGAGGACGATCTGCGCCGGGCCGTTCGCCGGCGAGTAGAGAATCGGGACGCTCCATCCGACGTTCATGTCCGGCCGCTCGGTTTTCCAACGGACGCGCCCGATTTCCTTGTCGACGGCCAGCAGAAACGATCCGGTCTGCTGATCGCAGCTCAACACCACCATCCCGCCGGCGACCACGGGCGACGACGCGATCCCGTAGAAATTCTGGAAAGGTCCCAACGGCAGACGCCAGCGCTCTTCTCCCGTAAACGTGTACGAGATCAGCCCAAGGTCCGGGAAGAATACGTAGACGTTGCGCTCGTCCGCGGCGGCGGTCGGCGACGCCGGCTCGTTAGCCGGGAAAAGCTTGTGGGCGCGGGCACGCACCGCTTCACGACGCCACATCAGCTTTCCCGAGCGGGCGTCCAGGCAGAGCGTGACCAGCTTGTCCCCCTCCGCGGCGGTCAGAAAGACGCGTCCGCCGGCCACGATCGGCGACGACTTGCCGAAGGGAACGCCCGTCTTCCACGCGACGGCTTCACGCGGCCCGAATCGCACCGGCACGGCGGCGGAGGAGTCGACTCCCGAGCCGTTCGGCCCGCGAAACCGCGGCCATTCCGCGCCCAGGGCGGGGAAGGACAAGAGGAAAAGCGCAATTGCAGGTTGAAATCTCACTTCGATGCGAGTATACCAACGTGACGCAGACTTTCTTGTCTGTGGCTCAAGCTTGTCTGGGGCTCAATGCCTATTGCGATCGATTCACCACCGGAAGCAGCGTCGTCTCCTTCTCTGACGACAGCACGATCGTTGTCCGTGTGCGGCGAATGCCGGGAAGCGACTTCAGCGTGCCGGTGATCAGCGCTTCCAGGTGGCGCGTATCCCGGCACCTCACCTTGAGCAGAAAATCGTCATCGCCGGCCGTGTGATGGCATTCCAGAATCTCCGGCGTCGATCGCACGCGCTTGAGAAAGGCGCCGCGGTGTTTCGAATGCTCGAGAATCACCGCGATGAACGCGGCCAGCGGAAAGCCGGCTGCGCCGGGATCGAGTACGGCCGTGAACCCGCGCAGCAGCCCGCGCTCCTGCAGCCGCCGGACGCGGTCGGCCGCGGCGGGCGGCGTTAGCCCCAGGTGCTGCGCCAGGTCGGCCCAGGAGATCCGGCCGTCCCGCTGAAGAAGGTCCATTAGTTTCGAATCGTTATCCTGATCCATACTTGACTTACTTTTCGCTATAATGATAGGCGGTTCTACTATGGAAAGCAAATTCGACTCGCTTGACGAATGGCGAGAGCTGGTGGCCGGGTTCGAAGCCGGCACGCTGTGCCGCGAACAGTGGACCCACTCCGAGCACCTGGCCGTCGCCTGCTGGTACGTGCGATATCTCGGAGAAGCTCCGGCCATGGACCGGATGCGGCGCGGCATCCGCCATTTGAACGAATGCCTGGGCGGCGAGAACACCGAGACCGCCGGATATCATGAGACGCTGACACGCTTCTGGCTAGGAGTCGTGGCGGACTTCCTCCGCCGCGCCGGGGTCGCGAACGAATTGGATGCCGTCAACCGGCTGGTGGCCGAATTCTCCGCCGCTCGCGGTCTCTGGAAAAGCGCCTACACCTTCGACGTCGTCAAGAGCGTGGAGGCCCGGCGCGAGTGGATCGAGCCCGACGCCGTGCGGACCGTGGCGTCGACTTAACCTATTGAAAGCAGACACTAGGAGTGTCGCCACGACAGCGTGCGGCTTGACAATTGAAGCTCCCTTAACCGATACTGGTTAACGTCTGAGCAACTTCTGCCCACTCGCGGGTCATCTGAACTAAGTCGGATGATTTGAATCTTTCCCTTAGCCTCACACAAGTTCGAGGAGGTTTACGTGCTTGCTCGTAGTATCTCCATCCGGCCGAGGTGCAGCAAATAATGCCACCGGTGGTTTACCCGCGCACCGGAACTCTCACGAACATCGTCAACGCTCGCGGAAATCCCGCCGCGAATTCGCGCTCGCGATCCGCGGAACGCACTCCAAGCGCGCACACGTTCTCTTGCCGACATAGGATCTGAACCGAATGAAATTCATCACGGTACAACTCACCGCCGAGGAATTGAATCTGCTGGCCAGTCTGGCGTCGGATCAACTCTTCCGCAAAGAATTCATCGACCCCAGAATGCCCGGCCACCGGTCCAAGCCCGGCGAGATCACTCTAGGCAAGGCCCTGGTCAGCAAACTGCGGCTGCTGGCCGAACAGGGTCCCCTCAAGAGGACTACGCGGCTGACCAGGATAGCGGGATGACACCGTAAGCCGGCCAGATGCCTTTTGAACAGTCCACCCCGCGAGCCTTCACGTCCGCATCCGTGAGCGCGAACGCGCCTGCCGCGTCCGGGCTCTATGGAATCTCCAATGCTCTGGAGTGGATCTACATCGGCGAAACCGAGAATATCCGCGACTCTCTGCTGGGCCACTTGCGGGAGTTGAATACGTCGCTCCTCAAGAGCCGCCCGACAGGTTTTGTTTTTGAGATATGCAATCGCGCCGAACGGCCGGCGCGGCAGGACCGTCTGGTATTCGAATACGAGCCCACCTGCAACCGCCACCGGGCGGGGTCCCGTGGCGCCGGCAGCCAGGCGCGGCAATGACCGAGCCTTCCATCATAAGGAGCGCAACGATGCAATTCGTTCTCACCGGATTTAGCCAGGATTTGGAGTTCCGCATTTTTGCGTTCGACGGCGTCGCGCAGGATCGATCGAGGACCCAGTTCACGGTCCGCACCAACGTCACGCTCAGCCGCAGATACGGCATCCAACTGCAGGAGCTACCGCTGCTATGCCGCGAGCTCCTGGACCGCTGCGACCAGGCCGAAGAGAACCGCACCTTCACCTACACCGAAGAGGACATGCGGCTCTATTCGGACCATCGAGCCGCGGCAAAGGAAGCGGCCGCGCACAAGAGAAAAGCGCCCCGCCGTCCTCCCACCGAAGAGACCGGAGCCGCATGGCGCGCACCCCGGCCGTAGCCTCTGTCGCCAGGTGTCAGCCTGGCCCCAATTTAACGAAATTTCACATTCAAAAGGAACCACATGACTAACATTTTTGTCGGCAACATCAGCTTTCAAACTACGCAGGATGAGCTACAGGCGGCGTTCGCCGACTACGGCACGGTCGAGCGCGTCAACATCGTCACCGACCGGGACACCGGCCAGCCCCGCGGCTTTGCGTTTGTCGAAATGACGGACCGCAACGCCGCCCAGACCGCCATCTCGAAGCTCAACGGCGCCGAGATGAATGGGCGCGCTTTGAACGTCAATGAAGCCCGCCCCAAGCCGCAATCCGGATCCGGCTACGGCGGCAACCGGGAAGGCGGCGGTGGCGGTGGCCGTGGCCGCGGCCCGCGCTGGTAAGCTTTCGGATTTCAGTACCAATCACACGTACGCGACGCTGCCGTCCGTGCGATAGTCGAACCCGCGGTGCCAGGCTTTCGGCGGATAGTGGCGGAACGCCTCTTCGTTCAGTTCCACGCCGAAGCCCGGCTTAGTGGGCAGCGGAATATAACCGTCCTTCACCATCAGCGGATCTTTGAGCAGGTCTTTGCGTGGCGTTTCGTCGTCGGGGTGATACTCCAGGACGAAGAAGTTCGGCGTCGACGCCGCAAAGTGTACGTTGACGGCATTGGCCAGCGGCCCCATCGGGTTGTGCGGCGCCACCATTACGTAATGCGCCTCCGCCATGGACGCGATCTTCTTCATCTCCAGCAGGCCGCCGGTCAGGCAGATGTCCGGTTGAACGATGTCCAGCGCCTGCAGCGCCAGAATCTTGCGGAACTCGTGCCGCGTGTAGTTGCACTCGCCCGACGCCAGCGGAATGTTGACGTGCTCGGCGAGCTTGGCCATGGCGTGCTCGTTCTCCGGGCGCACGGATTCCTCCATCCACATGGGATTGAAGGGCTCGATCGCGCGGGCCATGCGAATGGCGCGTGAGATCTCGAAGATCCGGGCGTGAAGGTCGCACCCGATATCGACGTCCGGGCCGAGGGCGTCGCGAACCGCCTTCACCCGCGCCGCCGCGCCGCGCGTCACCGCATTGTGGGGAAGCTGGTTGTCGTGATCCGGCTGCGGGCGCATCTTGACGGCCGTGTAGCCGTACTTCTCCACCAGGCGCTTGGCGCTCTCGGCTACCTGCTGCGGAGCGCTGCCGCCGGCGCTCTGGTACACCCTGATCTTCTCCCGCACCTTGCCGCCCAGCAGCATGTACACCGGCAGGCCCGCCGCTTTGCCGGCAATGTCCCATAGCGCGTGCTCGATGCCGCTGATCGCCGCGTTCACCACCAGTCCGCCCGGGAAGCGCGTGAAGTTGTACATCATGGACCACAGATGCTCGATGTTGCGCGGGTCCTGGCCCACCAGCCAGCGCTTGAAGTCCTGAATCACGGCTATCGTGGCCTCGTCCGGCCCGCACGAATAGGCCTCTCCGATCCCGTGGATTCCCTGATCGGTCATCACCTTCACGAAACAAAGGTTGCGCCCTCCGGCGCCGACCAGATACGTTTGAATATCGGTGATCTTGATGGCGGGCTTATTTCCGACTTGGGCGCTGGCTTGCAAGAATGGAGCCGCGGCGGTGGCGGCTGTGAAGAAATCGCGGCGTTTCATGAGGCGGAGTGTATCGCAGAGTGCCCAGCGTGCGCCAGCGGCCACAGCTTTTTTCGCCGTGCTGGCTCTGCTTCTGGCGGCGGGTTGCTCGCGGGAGCAAGCGGTCCCGGCGCCGCCCGCGCTGGCGGACCTGACCCGGCTCACCGCGGACAATGCCGCGGAGTTCGGCCGGGCATTTGATGATGGAGCGGACCGGCCGCGTCTGCTGCTGTTGCTGTCGCCGACTTGAAGCACCTGTCTGCGGGGGGCCTCCGCAGTGGAAGCGCTGCTGCGAAAGCAGGCGGCGCCGGTGAAGGTGATCGTGGTGTGGGAGCGCGTGCTGATTACGGACCGGCCGGGCGTGCGGCAGAAGTCCGTCGACCGGCTGACCGACCGCCGGGCGGTGCACTTCTGGGATCCGGAACGGCGGGTGTCGTCGGCGATGGGCGGCCCGGTAGGCGTCGCGGAAACGGGTGCGAAGGTGATGTTCGAGATGGGAGAGGTGGTCTGGGACTACGCGGCCGTCTATCCGGCCGGAGAGCGCTGGAAGGACGGCAAGGCCAAACCGGCGTTCGCCGGCGGCCAAGTGGAAAATGTCATCGCCGAAGTCGAAAAAGCCCTACTGGCGGAAGGTGGGAAAGGTCTTTGAGATGTGGTCGTGCCAGGTCAGGTTCTCCTCGTCGGCAATCGCCCAGATAACGCCAAGCGCGGCCGAAGCGAAACTCAGCCCGGCGGCGAAGAAGCGGATGAAGCGGTCGCGGCGGCCGATCGGAAAGCCGTCGAAGTCGATGAGTTTGAGCCCCAGCCAGCGGGCGCCTGGAGTCTCGCGCCCGGTGAGAGCCCACAGGAACGAGTAGAAAAACATCAGCATCGCCAGGCTGGCGCCATACCAGGGAAGCGTCTTCAGGTTCAGATCCAACTGGCCGCCGAAGAGATGGAAGCTCAACAGAAAAAAGCCGAAGGAGATCACTACCACGCCGGCGTCGATGCCGCAGGCGAAGGAGCGGTGAAGCGGCGTGGCCACCGGGGCATCACAGTAGATCACTGCCTCCACCGAGGTCTTCAGCGTGCGCGGACCGTGCGCCGGAGTAAGGAAGTCGAGCGATCCCTGGACGTTGCCGTGGGCTTCGGGACGCCGCGGCGCGCGGGGCTTAACTTCGCCGGCGGGCCGCCGGGCCGGACGGCGGCTCGGAAATGCGAGGAGATTGGATGCGTCGGGATCGAAGAAAAGGCCCTGCTGCCGGCCCGTAACCGGAACCGGAGCCACGGGTTCTTCAATGGTGGAAGTCCGGGTGGGCAGCGCGGCTTCGTAGCGGGCGGGCGCGATGGCAGCGGCGGCGCCGCCCGAGGACACGGCAACCGGATAAAGCTCGGGTGCGGGACGCGCCGGCCCCGTAAATACACGGCGTCCGCATCGGCGGCAGCGATGCTCGTCAGCAGAATTCTCGAAGCGACAGTAATAACACTGCATGCTTAAACCAAGCGCGCGAAGTGACAAACGACGTCAGAGCCAGCGCCGCCGACTTTCCCGGAGCGCCGGAGCAGGGCGCATAAGAATGGGATCGGCCGCAGTTGCGGGAAGCGATTCAGCCATGCTACGGTTGCGATTGGTACCTAAGGCGCTTCCTCATCTAAGTAACATAATCGGCAGGAATTGTCACGAACTTTCGGGTAAACACCTAGTCCCTGTACTTTTTGTTATCTTACTTTCGCAGTTTTCCGCCCACGCGCAGATCCCGGGGCAGCCGCCGCGTCTTGGGCTTGGAATCGGTCCGGCGCCTGCAACGTTGGCTCCCTCCGCTCCGGCCAAAATCGTGAGACAGGGCGCCCCGCCTCCCGGTTCGTACGACGTGTTCGCTGTGACACAGGAAGTCGACGGACCCTGGCGGCGTCTGCGCGGCAAGGCCCGGATCGAGTTCCCGGAGTACGTCCTGCAAGCCGACGAGGTCGACGTCAATGAAGAGTCGAACGACGCCGAGGCGCGCGGGCACGTCTACTTCAAGCACTACGAGCGCAACGAAGAGGTCTGGGCGGACAAGGCCGAATACAACTTCAAGACCGAGAAGGGCAAGTTCTACGAGGTCCACGGCAAGGCGATGGCCCGGATCGAGGCCCGCCCGGGCGTGCTGGCCACCAGCGATCCGTTCTACTTCGAGGGCAAGTGGGCCGACAAGCTGGGCACCAAGTACATCCTGCACCAGGGCATGGTGACCAACTGCAAGATGCCGCAACCCTGGTGGACGCTGACCGGACCCACCTTCGACATCATTCCCAACGAGCGTGCCATCGCCCACAAAGCACTGTTCCGCGTGCGCAAGGTGCCGCTGTTCTACATGCCGTTGTTCTACAAGTCACTGGAGCGCGAGCCCAGAAAGAGCGGGTTCCTCACACCCAATATCGGGAACAGCTCGCGGCGGGGCAAGATGTTCGGCGCCGGTTACTACTGGGCCATCAACCGCAGCTACGACGTGACCTACCGCATCCAGGACTTTACCCAGCGCGGCATCGCCCATCACGTGGACATCCGCGGCAAGCCCTGGCACGGCACCGACTTCAACGTGATCTATTACGGCGTGGACGATCGCGGGCTGCTGCTGGACGACGGCACGCGGCGCAAGGAGGGCGGCCATTCCATCTCGGCGCAGGTGAAGACCGAACTGGGCGACGGCTTCTACGGGCGGGCGAGCATCAATTATCTGAGCTCGCTGGTGTTCCGGCAGGCGTTCACCGAGTCGTTCACAGAGGCCGTTTTTTCGGAGAGCAACTCCACCGGGTTCATCGGCAAGCAGTGGTCCTACTACAGCTTCAACGTAGGATTCGCCCGGCTGGAGAACTTCCAATCGACCGAAGAAGGCGACCGGGTGCTGATCCGGAAGCTTCCAGAAGTGAGCTTTCAGGTGCGCGATCGCAAGGTGAACGACCGCGTGCTGCCGCTGTGGTTTTCAATGGAATCGACCGTGAGCATGCTGAGCCGATCGCAGCCGCTGTTTCAGACCCGGCAGTTCGTGGACCGGCTGGACTTCGCGCCGCGCGTAATGACCGCCATCCGCTGGAAGGGCTTCCAGCTCATGCCGAGCTTCTCGGTAGAGGGGACGCATTGGGGAGAGAGCCAGTCCGGCGGCCACATCTCGGGGGACAACATCAACCGGATGACGCGGGAAGTGTTCGTGGACCTGATCACGCCGTCGTTTGAGCGTACCTTCCGCAAGAAGACCTTTCTCGGCGAGCAGTTGAAGCACGTGATCGAGCCGCGGGCGACGTTCCGCCACGTCTCCGGAGTAGCCGACTTCGACCGTTTCATCCGCTTCGACACGACCGAGCTGCTGACCAACACGACCGAGGCCGAGGTCTCGCTGACGCAGCGCTTCTTCGCCAAGCGCAAGGGCGACGTGCGCGAGGTGCTGACGTGGGAGCTCTGGCAGCGCCGCTACTTCGATCCGAACCTGGGCGGCGCGGTGGTGGACGGCCGGCGGAACGTGGTGGACAGCCAGCTCAGCCTGACTCCATACGCGTTCTTCGACGTACCGCGCAACTACTCGCCGGTGGTATCGGCGCTACGGGCCAGTCCCGTGGACGGGGTCGGCATCGAGTGGCGGACGGACTACGACCCGCTGCGGGAACAGATCGTGAACTCCAGCGTCACGGTGGACATGCGGCGGGGCAACTACTTCGTTTCGGCCGGCCACGCGCAGGTACGGAGCGCTCCGGTGCTGTCGCCCAACGCCAACCAGTTCCGGTCGGTGATCGGGTTCGGGAACCCCAACCACCGCGGATGGAACGCGGCGTTCTCGGCCATCTACGACTTCCGGATCGGCGTGATGCAGTTCGCCACGACGCAGGTGACCTACAACACGGACTGCTGCGGGCTGAGCTTCCAATACCGCCGCTTCGGCTTCGGCACGCGCAACGAGAACCAGTTCCGCGTGGCGTTCGCGGTGGCCAACATCGGGACCTTCGGCACGCTGAAAAAGCAGGAACGTTTCTTTTAAATTAAATTGTCGATTTGGCGGCGGCCCGTTCGACGCGTAAGTAGAGCGCGGGTTCCTCCGGGCTCATAAAGACAAGGAGACATTAGAGATGCGATTCATGATGATGGTCAAAGCCAACGCGGATTCGGAAGCCGGCGTGATGCCCAGCAAGGAACTGATCGAGGCGATGGGGAAGTTCAACGAAGAGATGGTGAAGGCCGGGGTGCTGCTGGCGGGGGAGGGGCTGCAGGCCAGTTCCAAAGGGGCGCGGGTCAAGTTCGCCGGAGGGAGGCGCAAGGTGGTGGACGGGCCATTCACGGAGACCAAGGAGCTGATCGCCGGGTTCTGGCTGATCCAGGTGAAATCGAAGGAAGAAGCGATCGAGTGGGCCATGCGCTGCCCGGCGCCGCACGAGCGGGGTGACAGCGAGATCGAGATCCGGCAGGTGTTCGAGGCGGCGGACTTTCCGGCGGATGTGCTCACTCCGGAGGAAGCCGCGCGGGAGCAGGCGATGCGGGATGAGTTACAGAAGCGGGCGGGGCAGGCAGGCTGAATCCTGCCCCGCCTTAGGTTACCTTGCGGCGGCGGCGGCTTGGGCCTGCATGGCGGCGATGCGGGCCTCCATGTCGCGGGTCAGGTGAGGGACAATGCCGACCGCGCGCTCCATCAGCATGAGCTGGCCGCGGTGGTGCATCTCATGCTCCTTGACGCCGAGCAGCATTTCGAAGCGGGTCTTGCTGGGTGGCGTCATGCCGGCGGGGAAGGAGACGCGCTGGGCGAGGAAGTCCTCGGATACGCCATCGAGGAAAGCAGCGAAGCGGTCGCCATTTTCGCGAAGCATGGCGACGATCTGAGCTTTGGTGCGGGGCTTCGCCTCTTCGGCCATGACGTTCTGGAAAAAGGCCATGAAGTCGAAGCCTTCCAGGGTGGTCCGGCGCTCGACGGCGTGGATCTGATCCGCGAGCTTGGTGCTGAGGGCGAGGTGGACCAGCGTCTTCCCGACCGAGCGTGTATCGGGGGCTGCTGTGTACGAGTACTTGTCTTCAGGGATTTCCTCGGCGATGATGATCGTGTTCTTACGAACCGTGCGGAACGATTCGGCGAGTTCTTTGGCACCGTAGTAGGTCATGGTTTTGGGTTAACTCCTGTCCCTCTATTCTATTGCGTTTTTCGCAACGAGATTCCAAGCTCGCGAAGAGTGCGTTCCGGCACTTCGGAGGGCGCGTCGCACATCAGGTCAGAGCCCTTCGCGGTCTTGGGAAAGGGGATCACGTCGCGAATGGAAGTCTCGCCGGCCATGATCATCACGAACCGGTCGAGACCGAGCGCGATGCCGCCGTGGGGCGGCGCGCCATGTTCCAGCGCCTCGAGCAGGAAGCCGAAGCGGCGTTTGGCTTCGTCCTCGGTGAAACCGAGGGCGCTGAAAACTTTGGACTGGATGTCGCGGCGGTGGATACGAATGGAGCCGGAGCCCAGCTCCACGCCGTTGAGGACGATATCGTACGACTTGGCGCGGCAGCGGGCAGGGTCGGTGACGAGCTTCTCCAGATCCTCGTCATGCACCGAAGTGAAGGGATGATGGGCGGCGTTCCAGCGCTGCTCCTCTTCGTCCCATTCGAACATGGGGAAGTCGACCACCCAGAGGAACTCCAGGCGCTTGGGGTCGAGCAGCTTGTGGCGGTCGTTGAACTTCTGGGCGGCCTGGAGGCGCAACTGGCCGCAGGCCTGATAGACGGTCTCTTCGGGGCGCTGCCCCTTGGGCTCGCCGGACCAGCCGGCGACCATCAGCAGATCGTCTTCCGCGGCGCCCGCGCGCTCGCGCAGTTTGGCGACTTCGGGCGGGAAGTCACGCTCCAGGCGCTTGATGTCGTCGAAGACGCGGAGGCCGCGCTCCTGTCCGAAAGCCTTGAGTTCGTCCCGCTCCTTGCGGCTGAGCTGGCCGATTTTGGGGATGTGGATGGCGACCAGCGGCAGGCCGCCCGAGGTGAGGCCGGGGAACAGGTCCTCGACGCTGTGCATGGGCGGGACGCGGCGGTCCGGCTTGTCGCTGCCGTACTGGCGCATGGCCTCGGCGTAGCTCATGCGGAGGAACGGCGTCGTGATTTCAAAGCCGGCGACTTCGCACATGCGCTTCACCAGCGGCTCGATGACTTCGAAGACGCGCTCCTGCTGGGGGAAGGACATCTCGAGATCGATCTGGGTGAACTCGGCCTGACGGTCGGCGCGGAAATCCTCGTCGCGGAAGCAGCGGACGATCTGGAAGTACTTTTCGAAACCGGAGATCATGAGCAACTGCTTGAAGATCTGCGGCGACTGGGGCAGCGCGTAGAACGTGCCGGGCTGAACGCGGCTGGGGACGAGGTAATCGCGCGCGCCTTCGGGCGTGGAGCGGGTCATGAAGGGCGTCTCGATTTCGAGGAAGCCCTGCGAGTAAAGGGACTCGCGGATGGCAAACGACATCTTCGAGCGCAGGATGATGTTGCGCTGCATGCGCGGGCGGCGCAAATCGACGTAGCGGAACTTGAGGCGGGCGTCCTCTGCGACGTCAACGTTATCCTCCATGGGGAACGGCGGCGTGCGGGATTCATTGAGGATCCAGAGCTTGTCGGCCACCACTTCCACTTCGCCGGTGGAGAGGTTGGGGTTGATGGTTTCAGGGGTCCGCCGGGCGACGAGGCCTTCGACGGCGACGACGTATTCGGAGCGGAGCTGCTCGGCTTTGGCATGGACTTCGGCGTCGACGTCGGAGTGGATGACGAGCTGGACGACGCCTTCGCGGTCGCGGAGGTTGATGAAGATGACGCCGCCGTGATCGCGGCGGCGGTGGACCCAGCCCATCAGGAGGGCGCGCTTGCCCTGGTCGCCGGCGCGCAACTCGCCGCAGGAATGGGTGCGGCGAAGGTCGCCCAGAAAGTCCAATGCTACTCGTGTTTCAGCCATGAGTTTGTATTTTTTGGTGGAAAGCCTAAGATCTTAGTTTCTCGCGAATCTCGCCGCGGCGCACGTTCTGCTGGTCGCCGGACTGCATGTTCTTCAGCGCGTACTCGCCGGCGGCGATTTCGTTATCGCCGAGGATGATGACGTGGCGGGCGGCCAGCTTGTTGGCGATTTCCATGGCGCGCTTCAGCTTGCCGGCGGTGGAGACTTCGACGGCGACGCCGTCGCGGCGCAGGTCGCGGGCGAGGACGCCGGCGTGGCGCAGGGCCTCGGCGCCCAGCGGCGCGATGAACAGATCGAGGCTTTCGCTGATGGCGTCGGGTCGAGCGTCCTCGACGGCCATGACGAGGCGGTCCTCCCCGATGGAAAAGCCGATGCCGGGGGCGGGAATGGTGGAGCCGAGCGAGGCGGCGAGCCCGTCGTAGCGTCCGCCGCCGAGGACGGAATTCTGCGCGCCGAGAGCGCCGTGGACCACTTCGAAGGTGGTGCGCATGTAGTAATCGAGGCCGCGGACCAGGCGCGGGCGGACTTCATAGGCGATGCCGCGGTCATCCAGAAACTGGCGGACCTGGGCGAAGTGGGGCTGACAGACGTCGCAGAGGTAGTCGAGGATGGAAGGCAGCTTTTCGATGATGGGCTGGTCGGCTTCGACTTTGCAATCCAGCACGCGCAATGGGTTCGTTTGTGCGCGGCGGCGGCAATCGACGCACATGGTTTCGGCGACGGGGGCGAGGGCGGCGCGGAGGGCCTCGACGTGGACGGGGCGGCAGTTGTGGTCGCCGACGGAGTTGAGGAGCGTGGTGAAACCGGTGAGACCGGCTTGCGAGAGGATCTCGACGACCATTTCGACCACTTCGGCGTCGATGGCGGGTGCGTCGGAGCCGATGGCCTCGGCGCCGATCTGGAAGAACTGGCGGTATCGGCCTTTCTGGGGGCGCTCGCGGCGGAACATGGGACCCATGTAATAGAGCTTTTGGAGGCCGGGCTGCTGGTCGAGCCGGTGCTCGAGGTAGGCGCGAATGACGGAAGCGGTGTTTTCGGGGCGGAGGGTGAGGGAGGCGCCGTCGCGGTCGTCAAAGGTGTACATCTCCTTGGTGACGATGTCGGTTTCCTCGCCGACGCCGCGGGCGAAGAGCTGTGTTTCCTCGAAGATCGGCGTGCGGATCTCATGGTAATTGTAGGCGCGAAAGACGCGCCGGGCCACGGATTCCACATGGTTCCAGACCGCTGTTGAGGGCGGGAGCAAGTCCCGGGTTCCTTTGACTGCCTTGATCACTGGGCGGCGTCCTGGAGGTAGATTTCGCGGTACCGGATGTAGTTGTCCGCGGTTTTGCGGATGAGCGCGAGGTCCTGTTCGGAGGCCGCGCGCTTCACCTTGGCCGGCGCGCCCATGACGAGGGAGCCGGGGGGAATTTGGGTTCGTTCGGTAATTAAGGAGCCGGCGGCGACGAGGGAGCCCCGGCCGACGCGGGCTCCGTTGAGGACGATGGCGCCGATGCCGATGAGGCATTCGTCTTCGATGACGCAGCCGTGGAGGGTGACGGAGTGGGCGATGGAGACGCGGGAGCCGAGCACGAGCGGGTACTCGTCGCGCTGGACGTGGAGGCAGCAGTTATCCTGGACGTTGGAATCGTCGCCGATGGTGATGGAGTGGACGTCGCCGCGCACGGTGGTATTGGGCCAGATGCTGGAGCGCTCGCCGACGGTGACGTCGCCGATGATCTGGGCGCTGGGATCGATGTAAGCGGACGCGGCGATCTTCGGCGATACGCCGCGGTACGTGCGAGTCATAGC
>JACXTT010001360.1_pt1 | contig 40791 bp, 53 predicted proteins | sample 9270951 | NCBI WGS metagenome assembly JACXTT01 (sample SAMN15532306, study PRJNA645909) | rock metagenome | isolation source: weathered quartz diorite | place: Puerto Rico | collected 2017-06-21
TTCCTGGTCCCACTGCATCGACCTGGCCATGCGCTGCCAGCGGGCCGGTCACGATGTGGTGTACTACATGAAGCCGCGCAAGGACGGCAGGCCCATTCTCGCCGGCGACGGGCTGCTCGACCGCAAGATCACCGACTTCGCCTCGCTCGCGAAAAAATGGCTGGACTGGGCCGACCTGATCCTGCTGGCGGACAACACGGCCTACGCCGACTTCCTGAGTCCCTATTTCGAGCAGGACTATCCGATCCTCGGCCCCAACAGGGAAGCGTGCAAGCTGGAACTGCATCGCGAGGCGGGGCAGGAGTCATTCCGCAAGTCGGGCCTTAACGTGATCGAAGCCAGGATCTTTCACGATTATGACGCCGCGGCCGCCTACGTCGAGAAGCGCGGCGTGGCCTGCGTCTCCAAGCCCAATGGCGACGCCGACAAGGCGCTAACCTACGTTGCGCCGGATGCCGCCAGCATGCTCTACATGCTCGAACGCTGGAAGCGCGACTCGAAGATCCGGCACGACGCGAAAAAGTACGGGTTCATCATCCAGGAGCGCATCGAGGGCATTGAAATGGGCGTGGCCGGATGGTTCGGACCGGGCGGCTGGTCGCAGTGGTTCGAGGAAAACTTCGAGTACAAGAAGCTGATGGACGGGGACCGGGGCGTACAGACGGGAGAATCCGGGACCCTGGTGCGCTACGTGAAGAAATCGAAGCTGGCGGCCAAGGTGCTGCTGCCCTGCACTAAGATGCTGGAGCGCATCGGCTACGTGGGCAATGCCAGCATCAATTGCATGATCGAGCCGAATGCAGAGCCGCGTCCGATGGAGTGGACGCTGCGCTTTGGCTGGCCGGCTTTCCACAACCACTTGTCTCTGACCGAAGGCGATCCGGTGCAGTGGATGAAGGACCTGCTGGACGGGCTGGACACGTTGCGGGCGAAGAAAGACGGCCTGCTGTCGGTGTCGGTGGTCTACAGCATCCCGCCCTATCCGTACACGGGTACGGCGCTGGGCAAGGAAACGAGCGGCATTCCGGTCTATCATGCCGGCGATCGGGAGCACATTCACCCGGTCGAGATGATGAAGCTTGCGGATTGTCCCGTGCAGGTCGGCAGTCAAGTGCTGCGGCTGCCCAACTATGCAACCGCCGGGGAGTACGTGCTGGTGGCAACCGGCACCGGGGAGACGATCTCGGGCGCGCGGCTGTCGGCCTACTCGGCGCTGCGCAAGGTCAGGATGCCGAACGACCCGCAGTATCGCGGCGACATCGGGCGCGGGCGGCTCATCAAGCAGCTGCCGAACCTGCAGAAGATGGGGTACGCTGAGGGCATCGTCCCATGATGCCGCAATTTCTCGATCCCGAGGCGCCGGACGAAGGCGACGACGAGGCCGACTATGCCTGGGACTGCGATTTGCCCTACCCGATCGAGAACGATGACGATGAATGTTGACGCGCTATTTAAGGAGAATGAACCATGCCATGGAACGCAGCGGACGCTAAACGGCATACCAGGAAAGCCAACACACCGAAGAGGGCGAGGCAGTGGTCAAAAGTGGCAAACAGCGTTCTGAAGCGCGGCGGAAGCGAGGGCTCGGCGGTGCGCCAGGCAAACGCAGTGGTGAAAAAATCCAGGATGAAGAAGGCGCTGAACCGCAAGTACCGCTAGATACGGTCGGCCGCAAGAACCGCCGCGGCGCCTTCACCTCAGAAGCCGTGGTGAAAGCCGTGATCGAGGCTCGCGGCGACCTGCTCACGGCAGCCAAGTACCTGCGCGTGAGCCTGCGCGAGCTGGACAACATGCTGCGCGCGATTCCGGGCATCGAGGCGGTGCTGGGCAGCATCGAGGAAGTCAAGGCCGACAATCCTGCCTACCAAAAGCTGACCGCGGAACTGTTCGAGCGCCAGGTGCTGCGCGCGATGTCGCTGTATCGGCTGGCCGCGCTGGACTCGCTCTATTCTCTGGCATCCATGCCGCTGAGCGGCAAAGCCGCGATGATGAACGTCAAGCGCGAGGCGGCGGTCAACCTGATGGGCAGGGACGGTCCCGGCGGCCAGGGCCCGCTCCTCGAGCTCACCGAATTCTTCCGATCGCTCAATTCCGACTACCAGACGAAGAAGCAGGGCCTGACGGTGACTCGCGCGATCCTGATAGAGAGCCGCACGGGCGGTCCGGTTGAGCCGCCAATGGAAGCTCTGGAAGCTGCTCCACGAATTGAATCACCTGTTTCAGCCGAGCGCGAGCCCGCTTCAGCTCCAGATCGTAAACGCTGAAATCCGGCTTTGCGCCCGAGGGCATGTAGAAGTTCACTTCGTCCTCGCGCTGCAGGAACGATCCGTAGGACATGTGACGCAGCATGTCCTTCCACCGGGGAAACAGCGCGCGGGGCTCGTTGGTCTTGATAATGTGCCAATTGAGATAGCGCTGGCAGTTCTCGGCGATCCAGCGGTAAAGAGCCAGCTGATCCTTGTTCTGCGGTTCGAAGCGCAGGATGACGGCGTTGCAGGAGAGCCGGCCAGCGCGCTGCTTGTCGAGCAGGTGGGCATCGGCTTTTACGATGCGCCACATTTGCCCGGAAGAGATGTTGGCGGTCTTGTAGAACTCCGCTTTCGGCACGCACACCACGCCGCTGGAGGGCAGGCCCATGATCTTGAGCATGGCCTCGTGCAGCGGCTTGCGCGGCCTCGCGCTGAATATCTCCAACGTTTCCCAGAATCGTTTCGCGATGGTGGCCGGCGGGAACATGTCGGTGAGCGTGTTTTCATGGTCGAGCCAGGAAGGCGGGCGGTAGATCACCGTGGCGTCGGTGCACGGTGCCGAGTCTCGCTCAAAGCACTCCAGATCGTGGGGCGCCTCCGCGAACAGCAGGCCCTGGGTGTGACCATAGTCGGGCCTCCCGTAATACTCGCGCAGATACAGGCCGCCGGTCTTGCGCCAGGCGCGAATCTCGGCTTCGGCCTTGGCCTTGGCTGTGACCCGGTAAATCTGCACGTCGCTCAATGCCGAGGGGCGCAGCGCAAGCCGCCGTGAATTGCGCAACCAGTTCAATGCCACGACCAGCTTGTAGGTGTCGCACAGAGTGCGCGCGGCGGCCTCCATGTTCGTGGTCTTGTAGGGCGTCATGTGTGTTTCACAAACCGGCCGGCACCCGTCATTTTGCGAATCTCGGTTACTCGCGCAACGACGTCATCCGTGGTGCGCAGGACGTAGACCGGGCCCTTCCATTCTTCCATGAAGTGCAGCTGCTCCGGTGAAAGCTCGCCCAGGTCGGTCTTGCACTCTGCGAGAAAGGTATAGCCGTGCAAACTGCACAGCAGATCAGGCAGGCCGGCGCGGAACTGGGCCGCCTGTGACAGATCGACGGTGGCCACGCCCATGCGCTCCAGTGCCTGCACGATCTCGGACTGATTGGCATCGACCCGCCGGGCGAATTTGCTCATGTTAGAACTCGGTATGACGCATACGCAGATACGCAGCCCCCCAAGGAACCTTGAATCTGTCGGCGATCACGGACACCTTGAACAACACCTCGGGCATCATCAGCGCTCCGTACTTGTAGGAGAAGTCGTCGCCAGCGTATTCGCCGCGCCTTTCTTTGGCCAAGCCCTCGCGCCAAACTTCAAAGTCGCTATCGCTCATGGCGTGCGTTATTTCGTTGGCGTCAGCGGCGAACTCTTTCCACGCAATAGTGACGGCACGAAGAGCGGCCAGTGAGGTCGCTGCATGTAGCGCCTGCGCCCAGTGTTGTGGCTGATCCGAGACATACGTGATCGGAGGCACGATTTGCTCTTTCACATTACCCCCTTCGCCTTTTCCTCGACAATCGAACAAATCTCTTCGCGATGGCTTCAAAATTCTATGCGCACGCCGACGGTATGGTTGTGCAAGACAATCGCGCCGGCTATGGCGTCGAGCACCAGCAGCGCCGCGGTGCGATTATCCCGTCCCGTCTGCGTGTCCAGCAGGTAGTACACTAAGCCCGTGTAGGCGGCTTTCGCGCCGATCACCAGACCCATCTTCGGCGGGTTGCCGTAGAGCGGGTTTGCCTCCTTGAATTTGTCCGGGTGCTTGATGATCTCGTAGGTCTGCAGCGTGTCGGCCACCTGCAGACCAACGAAAGCGCTGAACAGAATCTTGTCGCGCACCAGCCAATCGTCCGCGTGGGCCGGGATTGCGCAAAGCAGGCAGAAGATGAACGGTAGGGTTTTCATGGCGTCAGTGCCGTCTAGTGCCGTCGGCCGAGATTTCCGCTGATTGGCTCAGGTAGTGCAGCATCTCAATCTCCCGAACTAGAAACCATACGTCACCTTCGCCCGCTGCTCGGCAAGTTTGGCGTACTCGGGATTGAGTTCGCAGCCCAGATACCGGCGGCCGAGCTGCAGCGCCACCATGGCGGTTGTTCCGCTGCCCATGAATGGATCAAAAACGACATCTCTTGCCCTGGAGCCCGCCAGAATGCACGGCTCGATCAATGCCGGCGGATAGGTCGCGAAGTGGGCCTCGCTATAGGGCTGCGTGGCAACGGTCCAGACGGAGCGCTTGTTGCGCCCACCAGGAATTTCGACCCATCCGCCAGGAATTTTGACTTTCCGCGGTTTTGTGTAATCAAGCCGAGCTAAGGTTCTGGGACTGGAACCGGGCGGACGGGCCGCCTGCGGCTCATCGCGTCCATCGCGCCCGTTCTCGCGCCCGGTGTCGGTTGCAGATTCCCGTATGGTCAACGCGTCGTAATAGTAATGCTCGTTTTTGGCCAGCATGAAGAGGTATTCATGGCTCTTTGTGCAGCGGTCGCGCACGGATTCCGGCATCGGGTTCGGCTTCGACCAGATGATGTCGGAGCGGAGAAACCACCCGTCAGCCTGCAACGCCATCGCGACCATCCAAGGCGTCGAAATCATGTCCTTCGGCTTGAAGGTATATTGGCTAAATATGGTATGATTGAGGCATGAGTTACAAACGGACGGCAGCACACAAGAAGCGAATGAGTCGAGCCACGCGCGGTAAACCGAAGCCGTGGCTTCGCGGCCGGAAACGTCCCGGTCATTCTCGGATAATGCGGGACTGGTGGACGCCAGAGCGTCGAGAGGCAAAGCGTCGAGAGATGCTGAAGCGGAACGCAGGCGCGAGGTATCACGGTCTTTCAGCGAAGGGCGCTGCGCGGATTGTTCGGAGCCGTGGCTGCTGTGAGCGGTGCGGGCATGATGGATCAGACTCGCGTCTCGGTGTCCACCATCGCAACAGGGACAAGCACGACCAGCGCCCTCAGAATCTAGAAGTGCTGTGCCATCGCTGCCATATGCGAGAGCACCGCCAAGAGATCGGTTGGGCGTCGTATCACCGGAAGCGTAAGACGACCCGAGGTTGAGCCACAGCGTCCCATCATCCTCCAGCAGCTCGCGTACCAGACGAAAAACTTCCACCATGTTGGCGACGTATTCCTGCGGCGTGCGCTCCAGGCCCAGCTGCCCGTCTACCCCGTAATCGCGCAGTCCCCAGTAAGGCGGGCTGGTAACACACATTTGCACTTTCACGCCCGCGGCGATCATGGTGCGCATCGTTTCGCGGCAGTCGCCAATGCGGATCTCATTCATGTGCAGATTACTCGGACTGTTCCGGCTTCTGCGGCTTGTCCTCCCATACAACCTTCAAGCTCTCAATTCCGAGATAGGCCGCCGAGGCCACCACAAAGCGTGCTTCCTGTAGGTCCGGTTTTTCAGGGAACATCTTTTCGGCGATCCGCTTGGCCGCATCGATGTCTGATTGACTGACGTAGATCTCTACTTTTGGCATGGTGTCGTTCCTTCTATGGTTTTCGCGATCATTCTGGTTATTACTCGGTCGGCTCGCCGCTCCCAGCCTCCTGCTCCGCTCTTGCCGCCTGCTCCTTCTGATACGGCATCCACTCGGCCCAATCGCCGTGGGGCGTCATGGGCTTGTCGTCCTCCTGCAGCAGCCGCAGATCCTGCAAACAAAACGGCACGCCGAACTTATCGAACCCGCCTACATTGATGAGCCGGTCGTTGAGCACGTAGCAAATCAGAGCCGGCTCCGCTTGATCGCTTATCCCGTCAAACCATCGGTGTACCAGTACCACCCTGCCAATCGTCGGTGTAATCATGGTGTCTTTTCCTCCTGTCGTTTTCGCGATCATTCAGCCCGCTCTTGCCTCGGCCATGGCCTTCTCCAGCCACGCCTCGGCCCGTGCGTAGTCGGCGGCGAGGATCAGTGAGAGTTTGTCCACTTTCGCGGCCTTTAGGAAACGCGCTACCGCGACACCGCCCTCCTTGAGGCGGTCCTCGAGCGCTATGGCCTGATCGACGCTGATGTAGCGGCTCGCAGCCTGCGTTGGTGCTGGCTCCCCGCCGGCTGCCCAGGCTGCGAGCCGCTTGCCGGATTCCTCGGTAATCAGTTGGTCGGCTGGGAATATCGGCTTATGCTGCTCCTGCAGCTTGATCGGGTGCGGGCTTCCCGGTTGGCCGGCCATCAGCAGGAAGCTTGCCGTTGCCTCGAACGGCAGACTTTTCTCGCAGATCGGAATCCACCCATCCAGCCCGGTGAGCGACTGCTTGGGCTGCACGACCCACTTGCCCTCCGCCTTGATCATCTCGATCTTCGGCTCGGCGCGCAGACACAGGATGATGTGCGAGCGCACCTGCAGCATCTTGCTCACCATGCGCTTGTGCGCGTGCTTCGGCTTGATCCAGGCGCTCATCTTGCACGCTTCGCGCTTCTTCCAGTCGTCGCCCGCCATGCGATCGAGTTCCGCTTCCTGCCAGTCGAGCACACCCTGATCGCCGGCCCACACGTGCGAGCCGCTGTCGATCATGATGACCGGGTAGCCCGCAGCATCGGCCGCGACGATGGCCTCGGTGTAGGCCTCCGGCGTGAACGGCGCGCGCAGATCGGCATGATCGAAAGCGAAGCGCTCGGCGTAATGCAGCGCGCGCCGATTCTCGGTGTCGATCACCGCGAAGCGTTTCCCGCCGGACATGCCGGTCGCAAGACGCATCGCGGAAAATGTTTTCCCGCTGCCGGTCCCGCCGATCATGTTGACCCACAGCCCGACGTTCTCCCGCAGCGCCCGCCGGAATTCAATCACGGCGCCGCCTTTCTGGTTTCCAGCGCGCGGATCGCCTTCACCACTGCAGAAAATTCCTTCAGGTGGCCGTAGCGCGTAACGAAGGTTCGCAGCATCGCGCCCGCATCGAGCAATTCGTCTTTCTGGCGCTGGATTTCGCGGGCCTTCGCTTCTTCGGCATCGCGCCGGGCTTTTTCCGCCGCCTCCTGTCTGTTGCGCTCTTCGCGGTTGCGAGCTTCTTCGGCGTCGCGGGCGGCGCGTTCCCGCGCCTCGACGGCACGCCGCTCCGACTCCAGACGCTCGCGCTCGGCCGCGAGCTGCTCTTCTTCCCGTTGCCGCTGCGAGCGTTGCGCTTCATCACGCGCCTGTTGCGCAAGGCGCGCCTGCCTGGCCTCTTCTTCGAGCTTCATTCTGTGGCTTCGCTGCTCTTCCTCGATCCTGCGGCGCGATTCCGCTTCGGCTTCGAGGCGCTCCTGCTCGGCTGCGCGCAGTTCTGCCTCGCGCCTGGCAATCTCGGCACGCGCTTCGGACAACCTCCGTTCTTCCGCTTCTTTGGCCAACCGGCTCTCTTCCAGCAGTCGCGCTTCTTCGGCCCGCTGCTTGGCCAGCCGGATATCCTCGACGCGCTTTTCCTCCTTCTTGATCTGCGCGTCGATCGGGTCTTCGAGCGCCGAGAGTTCTTGAGTGATGCGGCGCGCTTCCCTGTCGATGAGTTGGCAACGCTCGAGCGCCGATTGCTTCGTGCTGACTCGCGTCCTCTCCAGCGACACACGCAGCTCCCGCAGTTCCCGGCGCCCGACGATGGCCGCTTTCATCCCCTTCGCGGTCGTAACGTCGTAGACCACGTCCTGATATTTTTCCCGCAGGGAGGACAACGCCAGCTCGGTCTTGCTGTATTCGGCAATTTCGGTAGTCATGGTTTTCCTTGTCCGAACATCGTTTCGTAGTCGTAGGCATTGCCCATCTGCCGCTCCTCCCAGTGAGCGTCGATCCAGGGTGGTATCGTCGGGTAGCAGGCGCGGTTCGGGTAGCCCGGCCACTTTTGCACGGCGGCGCAGCGCGCCCACAGCTCGAGCCCGGTCATGACCTTATCGCGCCCGAGAGCGTAGCCGTGCGGATCGACCCCGACCAGGCTGCACAGGTAGGGCGGGTGCTGCTCGATCACCAGGAAGACGTGCTCGGATTGCACGCCGCCGCACTCGCGTACGATCGCCTCGCGGTAGAACGCCGCGCGGACGTACTCGCCCAGCCCGATCAGGTGGGTGCGGCCCCACCGGTCTGGCTCCGCGCTGCGCTCGGTGGTCTTGACATGCACAACTATGCTGCGGTCGGTGCTGATGCGGTCAGGCCGCGCCCGGCAGTCGGTGCTGAAGCCAGCGCCCGAGTGCTTCCAGGTAATGGTCAGTTCCGAGTCCCCGCCGCGCGCTGCCATGCAGGCCCATACCGCCGGCTCGGTCTCGCGCAGAGAATCGATGTAGTCCCGCGCCGCTTCGACCATCGCTTGGACCCGGTCCATGTCGCCCACCAGGATCGGGATCCTGCCATCGGCGCGGGCGTTATCGCGCGCTTGGCGGATGCTCTTGTTCGTCCACCCATCCGGGATCGCCCCGGTGCGCTCGGCCGGGTGATCAGCCGGGTCGATGACAGCGACGTTGCCGGAATTCCCCTCCAGCAGGATCGAATGCGCAATGGTGCCGATGTCGGCTGCATCGGACTCATCGGCAGCCCGGCGCGGGTTGAGCCACGATTCATGCCACGCCGCCTTCGGGCATTCATCGAGGAGGCGCAGGATGAGCCCGGCGCTCACCGCCGGCAGCGCCAGGTAGTGCTCCATGGGCATGTTTTTCGTGATCATTGCACCTCCCTTCAAAAACTCAAGTTAAGCCCTGCCGCAACGGTTGTAATGTCGCTGTGCAGGGTCCAATGGCTGCGGGCTGCATTGTTTATCCGGGTAGCGTCCAGCGTCAGCATGATATGCGGCGCAATAGTCCAGCCCATGCCGATGCCGAACAGCGGCACCAAGTTGGATTCGCTGTTGCGCCACTCGGTTGGCGCATGATCCGCCGTGTTGTAGCCGTACTCGTGGTTGTCCATGTGTACCCATGCCGCGCCTGCGATAAGCCGTAGCTGCAGCGAGTAGTCAACCGGCACGGTCAGGATGCCGCGCAGGTCCAGCGCACTGGTCGATATGTCCTGCCGGATGTCTATGTCCCTCGCGGACTGCACATTGTGCGATGCGCGCGAGGACAGCCTTGGGCTGTGGCCGATCTCTACGCTCCACCAGGGATGGCGCGTACCGAGCGCAAAGCGGGCAGTCGTGGACTGTTCGTCCAGCTCGAACTTGTTTGCGATCACAGGCGTGGTGGGTATGTGCGCCCATGAAGTGCCAAGCTGCATCGCTATATACGGGTCGGCCTGTGCGCACGTGCTGCCCAGGAATGCAGCGATTCCCATCATGCCGATGATGCGCGCGCCGTATTCGGCGAGCTTATTGCGTCGCGGATGGCTGGTCATTGCAGCGTCTCCTGGGATGAGGGCTTGAGTTCGGGTGCTTCTGCCGCGGCGTGGGCCTGCCACAGAAACGAGCACAGATTGACCAGGCACTCCAGCATCGTGCGGAAGGCTTTGTCCGGCCCGCCCGAGACGTTCACCGTGGTCTGGCCGCCGTGCATGACGACGAAAACATGCTGGGCGCCGGGCCCGTAGTGCTTTTTGATCAGCGCGTTGATCGCTTCGTTGGCATCCAGAATTTCGTTCTGTGTCATAGGTGGCGCTTTCCCAGCGGGTGATCGCGCAGCCAGCCGACCTTGCTCTCGGTGCGCAGGTAAATGATTGCTCTGATGCGTTTTTGCTCGAGGGCCTGGTTCTTGTAGCTCATGCCGGTGTCGGCGCGCTGGGTGAGCACGCGGACAATGTCCGGGTAGGTGGTCATTGCCGCATCGGCCCATCGGCGCACTGGCGCTGCAGGGTCAGGGCGGTGGCCCGAACGAAGTCCGGATCGAGCGGCTCGTCCGGGAGAACGTAATCCAGCGCACCGCTGGCAACCAGGTAGATCAGGACGAGCGCCACCCAGCCGAGCCATTGCGCGAGCGCCTGCACGAGAGCAACGGCTTTCATCTGTCCAGGTCCAGCAAATCCGCGATCAAGTCCATCACGGCATACTCCACCTCGGCCGCTCTTTTGACCTCATCGGCTTCGAACAGGGCAGTGGCGAGATGGCCGATCTCGATGGCCGCCAGCCGCAGGTACTCGGCGCGATCACCGCGCGCTTTGGCGGCCTCGCGGGCCGCCTTGGCGTCGGCCAGGGTACTCATACCATCCACCATTCTATGGTGGCTCCCTCCGGGAGCTGCGTGCAGCCCTCGGGCAGGCGCGGCCCCACGTAGGCGCCGATAATCGCGATCTCGCGGTCGTTGCGGGCACGTGGCGCTCCCTGCAGGCGTAGGGTTACCCGGGCGTGGACCTGCGACAGGTCCAGCCCCAGGGCCTGCGCGATCAGGCGCGCGGTGTCCTCATGCCCCACGGCGGGCACGATCTCGATTGCATCATGACTGCGCCCGAGCTCGGCGCGGGCGCGCTCCAGCGTTATGGGCCGCGGGATGTCATCATGTTCGGCGATTTTCGTTTTCATGTTTTCTCCTCGACGTGTGGAGGTGGCGCACCCCGCAGCGCGCTCTACGGAACGCGCTGCAAGTTGCGTCAACGTCCTACAGGGCTTGCGCGGGCAGGTCCGCGATGCACTCGTCGATGAGGTCGGCCCCGAACTGCATGCGCTCACCCACGCGCCGGATAGCCGCCGCGATGTCGGCGCCGTTGGCGAGCAACTCGCCGCCGGCGCGGTCCCTCTCGCCCTGAAATTGGGTGCTGTACGTCCCGTAGACGACCGCGCGGCCGTCCGCATGCTGTCGCACGCGCAGGTTCCACGTGCGATTCGCCTGGAACTCGTATTGATTGTCCCAGTCCTTCGCGCTCGCGATCTGCGCCCAGTCGTCTACACGGATGCGGACGGGCTGGCGGTCGAACAGGGTAATGGTGCGGTAATTGGGTTTGCTGGTGGTCGGTTCCATCTGTCTCTCCTTGGTGCCCCTTGGTCCCGGGGCTGGGGTCGTAGCAGGGATGCTACTACTGCGAGCATTACCCACGCAATCGGCATGCCAGGTGTGGAGCAAATAGAATCAACGACATAGCGTCTCATCAGCGCCTGCAGTGACAAAACGCGGCGTCGCAATGTGACGATTTGCGGCAGGGCCGTTCGCGAGAATATTGACAGGGAAAGTTATCCACAGACTTGTCCACAGGTTATCCACACCGTCGCGCTCATGTTGGGCTAGGCTGCTCAACTATTCCAAACACGAATTAATAAACGGGACAGCCCAAAACCTGTCAAGCACAACGATCTGCAATTAATCATGGAGGTAACCTTGTATGCCATCTTGTATACAAGTTTCAGGTGTACTAGTTAAGGGCTCTTCTTTCACTACATTAGTCGATACACAGGAATGAGTGGGAGCTCAAACCATCGCCGCGCGCGTACTTTCGACAAGTGGGCTGTCAATCTGAGCAGTCAGCTCAGCCTCGAGGCGGGGCTTTCGCCATGAGGTGTGGACCCAGTGCGGATGCGGTAGACAGCCAGGTCACTCTCCTGCTGAACGGGTTTAGCACTTGAAGTAGCCCGAAGGGCTCTCAAGGTGTTACACCACTTTCCTCCTCGATCGGCTGGTCGAGGATCAAGGTGCTGGGCTGATAGGTAGAAGGCTGAGCCGAGGCCCTCCTCCCGCGGATTTTCTTTTCTTGGTTTTCTGCTTCGTTTCCCCGTCACCTGCTGCAGCCTGCCGCAACTCGGGGGTCCCCCGGGGGGGCTCCCGGACGGGGGTATATGCGAAAGCAACCATTCCCCGCAACCGCTCATCACCACGGATTCGACCTGGCCATAGGTTGAGATATCTTGACCATCGGAGCCAGCACCCGCGCCACACTCTCGTCCCCACGCACCTGCTCGACCGGTTCCACGTGGAACACCCGAGCGGTTCTCTTTGACTTCCCCGGGCGAGAAGACCTATAGTGCGCTGTGGGTCCCGAGCGTTTTACTCCTCCCATCGCGCGGGCTTGGGCGGGCGCTTCACACGGCCCGCCGTTTTTCTATACAGGGGGTGAAAGGACCGTGCAATGAACAATCTACCTCAATTCGTAGCGCTGGCCCTGCCGGGACCCGGGGGCGGCATGCAGGTGCAGCAGGCCATGGTGACCGGCGCTCATGAACTGGCCTCGGGCATGGTGGATCCGGAAGTTCACGACAACGCGGGCGCGCTGGCCCGGGTCGATCTCATGATCTTCCCGCCCCTCCAGGCGCCGCATCCTGCCGCGGGCGTGATCCTCTACGACGGCTTCGCCTCCGCCAGGGCGGCCTGTGCGGCCCACGCCGAGAAAGGCATCAAGTTCGTGTGCGCCTACGTGCCCGCCGGGTTCGTCTCGGCCGGCAAGTGGGTCGAGGACCAGCTGGCAGCGGTGCGCGAGGCAACGCGCGGGGACGAGAAAAATCTCTCACAGCTGACGGCACACCTGGACCCAGCCGTTGCGCAGGCGCAGAACACTGCGGCCGAAACCGATCCAGCCGATGCGTAAGATCGAGGCCGCGCTCGCAGCGTTTTTCGTTTTCGCCTGCCTGGCTGGCGGGTACGCCTTCGGCGCCTCCTCGGAAGAACTGGGGGATCCGGCGGCGCGGGAACAGAAGTGCCGCGAAGAGCTGCAGGACCAGTTCTACATCGTGCGCATGTACGCCCACGGCGTGAGCTTCGCCCAGATGCGCCAGAAGGCCATTAATTCGAGGCTGGAAGAGGCCGGCCCCGGCGGCCTGGAGCCGGAGCGCTTCCAGAGCATCATGAGGTTGATTGACGAGGCCGAAGGTGCGGGCTCGCCCGAGGGGATCGAGCGCTGGGCGAGAGCCTACCTGGACCGGTGCATGGGAGAACCCGCTTGACCCCGATGCAGAAGAAGCTCAAGCGCATTTCCGCCCTGGGCGTAGGGGTGAGGTCGCATGCGCTGCTGGGGGTCAATTACCACAAGGCAGACGCGGCGCCGAAGCCCGCGGCCCCCACAACCAAAGGCCCGCTGGCGCTTTGGAGGGTCCCCATGCAGGCCGCGCCAAAGCCGAAAACCCCTGCCAGAAAGCCAGAATCCCACACGTAGTCAAGTATTTGCTGTCAGCAGGGGCTCCTGTAAAATTCCACAATTGTCAGGAGTACGCGTTGATGCACGTTTAGTAACCTGTTCGTGTTTCTTTTAAATTCACGGAGGTTCTAAATGACACCCGAAGCCTATAGCATTCAGCAGTTCTGCGATGTCCACGGTTTTTCAAGGGGGCTCTTTTTCAAGATGATGAAGGATGGGCGTGGCCCGAAAGTAGTCAAGCTCGGGCGCCGTACCATCATCACGAAGGAGTCAGCCGCCGAGTGGCGCTCCCGGCTTGAAAAGAAAGAGGACCCGAGGAAGACGAATCGATGAATGACGCGCTGCGCGCCTGGCTGCGAGCCGAATTCCCCGATCACTTCATCTGCAGGGCACGCAAGGACGGCAGGCAGTATTTCATCGGCATCCCGAAAAAACACGCCGGCAAGCCGGTGCCCTCGATGCCGGGGCTGACGGTCGATATGCTGCACGGCGCGACGATCGTGCTCGGCAGCTCGGCTTCATAAGCTCCCTTTTGCCTGCCATAATGCGCCATGCCCAACCAGCTTGCCCTGATCGAGGAGCTCTCGCGCGACCGCGCGCTCGCTTCCGCGCTTCTGTTCGAGCACCGCCACCCGCAGGCCACGCCCCCTTTCCACATCGAACTGCTGGACGACTGGGCGAGCCCGGTGGAGTGGATGGTGCGCGAAGCCTTCCGCGACGGGGCCAAGAGCACGCTCGCGGAGGAGAGCACCATCACCGAGGCCGTGTTCGGCAATTTCCATTACGGCCTGATCATCGGCGAGACCTACGACAAGGCCCTCGACCGCATGCGCGCCATCAAGTACGAACTGATCCACAACGAGCGCATCAACAACATCTTCGGGCGGCAAAAGGGCGAGATCTGGAACGAGAACGAGATCATGCTCGCCAACGGGGTGAAGATCCAGTCGCTGGGCTGGGAGCAGGAAATCAAGAGCTACAAGCACCTGCAGTGGCGCCCCGACCGCTGCATGCTCGACGACATCGAGACGGTGGAGCGCACGCGCGACTCGGACGTGGTCGAACTCAATTGGAGGCGCCTGTACGGGGAGTTGATCCCGGCGCTGGACAAGCAGGCGCGCCTGCGCTGGATCGGCACGCCGCTGGCCGCCGACTGCATGATCGTGCGCGCCAGAAACTCCAGTTTCTGGGATTCGCGCCAGTATCCGATCTGCAACGGCGACATCGACGCGCCGCAAACCCGGGCGCTGTGGGAGGCGCGCTATCCGATGGAGTGGATCCGGCTTCAGCGCGACAAGTTCGAGGAGGCCGGGCACTTGAAACGCTTCTACCAGGAGTACATGCTGGTGCCCCACAGCCTCCAGGTGCGCCCCTTCGACCCCGATATGCTCGTTGCCACCGAGTCTTACCGCTACGCCGCGCTGCCCAGCTACGTGCTCTACGACCCGGCGCGCACCGCGGCCGCGGAAAAATCCGCCCGCACCGGCAAGGTCGTGGTGTCCTTTTCCGGCTCCAGGATCATCGTGCGCAAGAGCCAGGGCGAATTCTGGATGCCCGACGCCATCCAGGCCGACGTGATCGAGGAAACGCGCGCCAGCCGCCCGGTATGGGTAGGGATCGAGAAGAACTCGCTCGACGAGTGGCTCATGCAGCCGCTGCGCGCGCTGATGCTCAAGACCGGGGTATTCGTGCCCCTGGTGCCGATGAACGCGCCGCAGGACCAGGACAAGCAGCAGTTCATCCTGTCGCTGCAACCGTTTCTCGCCGCCGGCGACATCCTGCTCTCGGGAGGGGCCGCAAGCCATAAACGGCTGGTCGAGGAAATCGCCAATTTCCCGGCCGGCCGCAACGACGTGCTCAACGCCCTGGCCTTGGCGCTGCGGCTTCGCCCCGGGATGCCGGTGTACGAGGATTTCGGAGCCGAGAACATCCTGGCTTCCTTTACCCCCAACCCCCTGGTGCCGATGCAGCTGGCGGCAAACGCGAGCGGGGCGGAAAACTGCTTCGCGCTCCTGCAGATCGACGGCAATCACCTGCACGTCTTCCGCGACTGGGTCATCAGTGGCTCCGCCCATGACGCCGTGAAAGCGGTGTCGATGGCGGTGAGGGCGAACTTCGCGCAGGCCGCCGGCACCATCCAGGCGTGGGCGCCGGGAGAGGCGTTCGACAACTGGAGCCGCACGCAGATCGTGCAAGCGCTGCGCGCCCGGGGGGCGAGTCCGTCGCGCGGCGAATATTGCGCCAAAGCCCGCGGCGCTCTCGCCGACCTGATCCGCACCGCGCGCCACGACCACCGCCTGTTCACGGTTTCCCCCGAGGCCTTTCATACCATCAACGCGCTTTCCGGGGGGTACTGCGTTAAAATCGCGCCCAACGGCCGGCCCTCGGGCGAGGCCCTGGCCAACGCCTACCGCACGCTCGCCGAGGCCCTGGAGTCCTTGACGGGCTTCATCATGCAGGGTATAGCGGGCGGGGGCGATTTGCCGGGCGCGACCTACGCGCTCACCGCCGACGGCCGGCGCTATGCCACCTCGCTGCCGCAAAGGAGACACAGCCCGTGAAGAGGACAAAAACCGTGCCAGCACCGCTCAGGGAAGAGGCGTGGCAAGCCCGCGATGACCTGCGCACCCTGACCGCAGCCTCAGAAATCCAGTCCGACAAGGGCCGGCTGCACAAGGCGAAAGCCGAGGCGCAGCGCCAGATGAGCACGCTCAACAGGGTTGCGCAGCCGCAACCGAAAGCGTCTCGCGCAACCCCCCGGGGCGGCAGCCGCGCGCAGCGGCTCAAGGGCAAGCCGATATGAGCGCGGGCGGGATCGGCCGCTACCGCGTGGTCTTCAGCGAGCGGGCGGATCTCATCGCCGAATCGCGCCTGCTGCGCAACGCCGACGGCATCCTGGAGGGGAGAATTTTTCTGAACGCGCACCTGAAGAGCCTGCCCTGGGGGCAGCTGCAGTCGATCGCCCTGCACGAGGCAGCGCACCTCGAGCGCGGCGACCAGATGAAAAAGCTCCGACGCATCGCGCTTGGCGCGGCGGCTTCGATCGCATTGAGCCTGGCGGCGGCTCTCGGGTTTCTCCCGCCTGCGGGAGCGCTGGCCTCGATGGCGCTGCTTTGGGCGCTTTGGTGGGTATGGGCCTGCGCCGCCAATCGCGAGAGCGAGTTCGCCGCCGACGCCTGGGTCGTTCGGCTCGGTTACGGGGTGGACCTCGCGGGCGCGCTCACCCGGCTGCACTGCGGGGCCCAGTATTTTACGGCGAGCTGGTCGCACCCCTCGCCGGATGACCGGGTGAAGGCGATCCTCGGGGCCATGCAGCCGATCGCACCGGCAGTGAGAGCGGTCCCGCAATAAAATGGCCAGGCGCAAGTACGTCCGCACGGACGAGACCACGCAGGACGAGGACCGGGAAACACCGGAGAAGCCGCGCAATTTCGCCCGGGGCCGCGGTTCGGCAGGACCGGTGCAGGAAGCCAAAGACCTCTATCCGGTCATCCGCAGAGCCTTCGAGAACAAGGAGGCCCACAACGCCAACGTAGAGGCCAACTGGAACATCTACGACTGCGTGATCGACGCCAATCAGCAGTACACCGGCTTTACCGAAGTGTTCAACCCGATCGTGCGCGACGCCATCAATTCGCGCGTGCGCCGGCGCCTGAAGCAGCTCTTTCCCGCCAACAACGTGCACCTGGAATGCCTGACCACGGACAAGACGCCGTTTGCGCACATGGGCCTGCTCGAGCACTACATCCGCCAGACGCAGCTGAAGGAAGTGGTCAGGCAGGACCTGGTGAGCGCGGACCTGACCGGCAACTGGTGCCTGCTGTGCGGGTGGGAGACCGAGGATTTCAGCGTCATCAGGATGGTGCGCCGGCAGAACCGGCTCAAAGATGCCGCCGGCGAGGAAACCATCGAGGACGCCGGCGATGATTACAGCGACGTCGAGGAGGAGGAGTTCACGCAGGAAGGCCCCGTCGTCGAGCCGTTCCCGGTGACCGACGTGGCCGTGGTGCCGCCGACGGTGAACCGGCTGAAAAACGCTCACGCGGTGGCGATCAAGCTGCGGCTTTCCAAGCGGGCGGTCGAGCAATTCCTAAAGAAGGGCTGGCTCACCGGCGTGGATGCCGACAAGCTGGTGAAGAAATGGGACGGCGACAAGGACATCCGCAAGAAGTTGACCGAAGACGCCGGCATCAAGGTGGACGGCACCGACAAGTACGCGCTCATCTACATGTGCTGGACGCAGCTGGAACTGCCCGACGAGGACGGCAAAAAAACCAGGCGCCGGCCGGCGGTGATCTTCTATACCGGGCCGGCGGAGGTGGCCGGGCTGATACGCAACCCCAACTGGAGCGGGCGTCCAGACCTGTTCTTCGAGGCGGTGGACAAGAAGGCCGGCACGATCTGGGGGCGCCCCAAGGTCGAGGCGGTCAAAGGTTTGCAGTACCTTGCCAACGACACCCTGGCGATGTCCTCGGATTCGACCAAGTACTCGCTTTCGCCCATCGCCATGACCGACCCGCTGAAGAACCCGAACTACGCCAGCATGACGCTCGGGCTGGGCGCGGTGTGGGCGGTGGACCCGAACAGCACCCGGTTCTCCGAGTTTCCGTCGCTGTGGTCCGACGGCGTGGCCTTCGTCAGCTGGCTCGAGTCCCGCGTCTGGCGCGCCATGGACGTGGACGAGAACCAGATGGGCGTGATGTCCAGCGGGCGCAAGAACAACCAGCAGATCGCACGCGCCGCGCAGGAAGCGGCCATCCCCATCTCCGACGACGCCAAGCGCTACGAGGACGTGATGCTGGCCCCGCTGATGGAGCATTGGCTCGAGCTCGACCTGCAGCATCGCAGGCAGGACCTGACCATCGTGCAGAAGGGCGAGATCGGCGTGCGCGCCATGCTTGAAACCATCAAGCCGCAGCAGATCAGCCAGCGCGTGTTCATTTCCTGGCTCGGCACCGAGTACCAGCAGAGCCTGCAGCGCATCCAGCAGCAGATCGCGTGGATGAACGTGGCGCGCGGCGTGCCCCCGGGCCAGCTGAACGGCCGGCGCCTGGACATCACGCCCATCCTGGAATCGAGCGCGCAGCTGCTCTTCGGCGCCGAAGTGGCGCCGCGCATCCTGATCGACGAGCGCGACCTGTTCACCATCCCGCCGGAATACGAAAACGAGATGATGGCCAACGGCCTGCACGTCGAGGTGCACCCGATCGACGACGACGTGGAGCACCTGAAGAGCCACCTGCCGGCGGCGTCGCAGCTCGGGCGCCATGTTGCGAGCATCAACTTTAAGGCGCATATTGCCGGGCATTTGCTGCAGCTCCAGAAAAAGGCCCAGATGGCCGGTCCGGCCACGGCGAAAGGCCAGCCCGGCGTTCCCGGCGGGGCCAGCCCTGGAGTAGCCGGCACGCCGCGGCCGGGAGCCACGCCCTCGGCGCCGCGCGGGGGCCAGAACCCGGCTGGCACGGTGCATCAGGATCACATGGCCGACCCGAACGTGCCGGGGCGGGAATAGGAGAAAAGCGATGAGAGACAAGATCTGGGATGCGGTCACCGGGCCGATCGTGGTCATGACGGCGCTGATACTGCTCGCCGCGGTGGGCATGGCTGTCGATCTGGCGCGCAGCCAGGACGTGAACTTCAATGCCAACCAGGTGGCGCTCGCCGCCGCCGCACGCACGGCGACTACGGCAAGCGCCGATTTTGCCAACCCGGGATGGCGCGGGGCGCACGTCATCATGAACGTCACCGCCGTGCCGGGCGGGGACTCGATCACCCTGAACATCCAGGGCAAGGACCCGGTGAGCGGCAACTACTACGCCATCCTGACCGGGCTCGCCGAAACCACGACCGGAACGAAGGTCTACAAGGTCTATCCCGGCATCGGTGCGTCTGCCAACGCCGCCGCCAACGACATCCTGCCGCAAATCTGGCGCGTGTCGATCACGCACTCGGCCGGCACCAGCTTCACCTACTCGGTGAGCTATTTCTATGAAAAATAAGCTCAGCGCGGCGCTGGCGCTGGCGCTCATCGCGGGAGCGCTGGATTCGCCCCTGGCCGCCGATGTTCCGAACATCCTTGACCGCGGGAGCGGCTCGGGATTTTCCACCGTATGCAAGTCCGCCGTGGCGGTCGCGGCACCCGCGGACACGTCCGAAGACACGCTCGCGACCTGTTCTCTGGGTGCAAATACGATCGGCGCCAACGGCTGGGTCCGGGTCACCGTGTACTGGACCTATACCAACAATGCCAACAACAAGACCCTGGTGGTGCGCTACAGCGGGGCCGCCGGCACGGCTTACATTTCGCGCGCCTACACCACGACCGTGGCCACCCAGACCGTCACTTACATCGCCAATCGCAACGCTACCAATTCGCAGATGGGCTGGACCCAGATCATCGACGGCAACGGCACGACCGCGGCGGTGATCGGCGTGCCGACGACCTCGGCGGTCGATACCACGGCAGCGAGCAGCGTGGTCATCCGCTGCCAGAAGGCCGTCGGCACCGACGTTTGCCAGCTCGAAGGCTACGTGGTCGAGGTCTATTTCAGCACGTAGGTGTCAGGAGCGCTTCTGCCATGGCTAAATCAGAACGTCACGCAGTACGAGGTAACAAGCCCGGCTTGTGGCTTGCTCTGGCGCTCAACCTTGCCGCGGGGATTGCCTTGGGCGCCGACGTTCCGAACATTTTGGACAGGCTCAGAAGTTCGGGGAGCGTATCGGCGCCTGCCTATGCGGATTCCGCCGGCACCACTGGGCTGTATTTTGGGACCACGGAGATCGACTTTTCAGTCGCCGGGGTGAATTTCGGGAAACTGAACAACAACACTATCGTTTTCGGCTCGGCCACGATCACCAACCCTGCCGGCTCGATCGTTGCGAGCGGCCCGGGAAACACAGTCACCGGATCGACTGCATACATACTCGGCAGCGGCAATTCCATCACTGTCTCCGGCACTCCTGCGGGTGCCGATCTGGTCATCAACGGAGTCGGCAGCTCCATCACAAACGGCTGGGATTTCAATATCTACGGCAGTTTCAACACGATGACCGGGATAGCGTCCCCGGGATCCAATCCCGTCGGCGGCGGAATTTTCGGTTCGAACAACATCCTTAATACCAGCACCGGAACTGTCGGGGCGGACATTGTTTTGTCCGGAATGCATTTCAATTTTTCACCCTGGGCCGTTTCAGGGGTTCTTCAGTGGATCGGCGGCCAGTCCCTGAACTCGACGATGCTGTCGGCTTACCCGACAAAGAACGTCACAATTTTGGGACACGGCGGCGGGACAAATCCGGTCTATTCCGTTTGGGATGCCGATGCCCAAACCATTGTCATGAATGCCCCTTCGGGCGTAATACTTAAAAGCACTGCCCCGACGATGGGCGCCTGCGGGACATCGCCTTCCGTGACCGGCTCCAGCAACGCCATGCTGGTAACGATAGGGACTGGCGGAGCGGCAACCAGCTGCGCGGTGAATTTCGGCGCCGCGTTTCCTGTGGCCCCGGTTTGCATCGCGCAGAACAACACGGACAAGGTCGCCTACAGCATTGCAACGACAACCGCCGCCGTCACTGTTTCAGCGGCGGCGGCGTTCACCGCAAGCTCGAAGCTTCACATCCATTGCATGGGGATTTAGGAGTCAGCACATGAAAAAATCGCTTGCCGCACTTTGCCTGTGTCTGTCCGTGCCCGCATTCGCGGCGACGTTCTCCTGGGACGCCGTCCCTGGCGCCGCGGGCTACCGCGCCTATTGCGGCAGCGCCACCGGGGTGTACGCCACGGCGCCGCTGTTTGACCTGACGGCGGCGCCGGTCATGACCAGCAAGGCCATTGCGCTCGACCCCGGTACGTACTTCTGCGTGATGCGCGCCTACGCCTCGGCCACCCAGCCCGAGAGCGCCAACAGCAACGAGGCCACGGTCACGATCCCTGCCCTGAGCGCGCCGGCGAACTTCAAGCTGATCGCGCGCTTTACGCTCAATCCGGCGACCGGGAAATACGACATGAACCTGGCTTACGAGGATGCGAACGGTGTGGTAATCCCCATCGTGGTTCCTGCGCTAATCGCCGCCGCATTGGTTGGCATGGGACGATGACGCCGGTGGTCTACACGCCGGCGCAGGCTCCCGGATACTGGTGCCCGATGGGCGGGCCGCCGTGGTATCGCGGGCGCAAGAAACTCGCCGGGCGCTGCGTGGGCGACCAGTGCCCGTGGTGGCGGTGGGTCGAAAACCCGTGCCGGCAGAAGCCCGTCGTGGGTTACTGCGGCGCGGCCGGGAAGCCCTCCGGGGTTCCCTGATCAGGATTGGAGAAACGACATGAAACGTCTTGGGCTTGCACTCCTGCTTTTCCTCTTGACGGCGGCCTCGCGCGCCGCCCCGATCAACGTCTACCAGATCGTCGGTCCCGGCGGACTGATCGACCCGTCGCTGCTGGTGCAGTACCTGGCGCAGCCGCAAACACTGAATGCACCAACGATTTCGGGGACGCTCACGGTTGCGCCCGGCCCGATCCTCAACGGCGACGGCAACGGCGCCGCGCCTAGCTATGCTTTCGCGAGCGAACCGGGGTTAGGATTGGAGCGGCGCGCTGCCGGAGCCATGGAACTGGCCGGCGGCGGCGTCAGTTTCGTAGGATTTCGCTCTGGGGGAGCCGGTACAAACGTCAACACCATTGTGCTGAAAAACACGGGTTCTTTTCTATGGTCCGCTGACGGAAATATCAATTTGGGCGGCGGCACCGGCGCCGGTTTCTATTCCGGCAGTGTCAATACCATCGACCAACGCAACGGAACAAGTGCCCAGACTTTCAACTTATACAACACGTTCACGGATGCGAGCAATTACGAGCGCTTGGGAGCAACCTGGTCGGGCAACGTCCTGACTCTCGCCGCGCAGGCCGCCGGCACCGGGACCCAGCGCCGCATCGACATAGTCGGAACCCCCACCAACGACAGCGCGCCGGCGGGAGTGGTCGGTGAACTGTTGTCGGCCACGGTTGCGACTGGCTCGTCAGTGTCTCTGACCACGGCGACGACGGCCAACATAACCAGCGTATCTTTGACCGCCGGTGATTGGGACTGCAGCGGCACGGTGGACTACACCTTTGGCGCGACGACAAACTACACGGGCCTGCAGCAAGGCATCAGCACGACAAGCGCGACGCTTGGCGCGCAGGACACGTTCACGTCGCAGGTTACGGCCGGCAACGTGCCGACGGCCGCAATCGACATGGCGCTGCCAACGGGAACTGTTCGCGTGAGCCTCGCCGGAACCACTACCGTGTTTCTGGTGGCAAAAGGAACCTTCACGGTTAGTACGCTGAAAGGCTACGGCACTATTCGTTGCCGTCGCGTGCGATAATTGGGTGGGCGCACCCTCTTGACACTACATATAGTGTAGGAATATAAACCCTCTGGAAATCTTGCAGGCGATCGCCATTCAAGGAGAAGTGCATGAAAAAACCGGCAAATAGGTGGCTTCTCACCTGTCTCGCAGCGCTTGTTGCGGCTCCGCTCTTCGCTGCGGGCATCCCCGTCACCCCGACCGCGCGCAGCCTGGAGCAGAACGGCAACATCGTTCCCTCGTTCGCGCTGATTCCATACCTGAACCAGGTGCAGAACAACGGGGCCGCGGCCTACGGCAGCTGGACGCTTGCGACGGTGACCAACGCGGCGGGCACCACCGTCACCGCCGGCAACATCGTGGGCGTGCTGGAGACCCGTACCGGCGCGGCGGCGGTGACGGACACGACCGACACGGCGGCCAACATCATCGCGGCCATTCCCGGCGCAGTCATCGGTTCGCAGGCGCTGTGGCAGGTCCAGAACCAGAACAGCGGCCTGCTGACCCTGGCTGGGGGCACCAGCGTCACCATGGCCGGCCAGACCACGGTGCCGATCAACCAGACCTGGATCGGACAGGTCAACGTCGCCAGCGGCAACATCGGCTCGGCCACCATCACCAACCAGGGCGCCGGCTACTCCTCGGGATCTCCGCCCACCGTGACCATTTCCGGCGGCGGATGCTCCGGCGTAACCGCGACCTCGACCGTGCCGGTGGGCGCCAACTTCGTTTCCGCGATCACCATCACCGCCGCCGGCTCGAGCTGCAACAACGCCTCCGCGATCACCTGCGTGATCGGCGCGCCGACGGCCGCCGGCCCGTCGTTCCAGGCGACCTGCAGCGCCAACCTGGTGCCGACCAACGTCACCATCACCGGCTACAACACGGTGCCGGCGGCGTCACTCCCGGCCACGCAGTACACCTCGATTTCGTCGGGCAACGGCACCATGGCGGCCGGGCAGATGACCGGGGCCAACTACGTCATCCTGGACACCTCGGGCGCCACGGCGCTCACCACCCGCACGGCCGCGCAGCTGCTCGCCGACACGCCCAACGGCCAGGTCGGCATGTCGTGGATCTTCCGCACCCGCAACACCAACGCCGGCACGCTGACCTACACCGGGGGCACCGGGGTCACCTTCACCACCGTGGGCGGCGCCAATACCGCGGCGACCAATACGACGCGCGATCATCAATGCGTATTCGCCTCCGCCACTACCGTGACCTGCACCAACATCGGCGCCGGCACGCTATAAAGGGCTCCCAATCATGCGCCTGCTGCGTTTTTGGACCGGTGTTTTGATCGGCCTGTCGCTCGCCGCCTCGCTCGCCGCGGCGGGGGCGATCTGGAAGATTCCGGCCGGCATCACGCCGGATAACCTGGGCTACGGCGGCCTGTATGGACTGGCGGCAGCGCTGAACAACTACGCCGAGTCGATTTCCGCGGTGACTACGGCCGGGACCAATACCAACCTGACGGCGGCCCAGACGCTGGCGGGAATCACGAAACTGAACGCCGGCGCCTCCGGCGGCTTCACGATCACCCTGCCGTCCACCGCGGCGCTCATTTCCGCGTTGGGTTCGACGATTCCGCTCGACGGGACCTACTCGGAGCCGGTCAGCATGGAAAACAACAACGTCGGCCAGACCGGCACGCTCACCGCCGGGGACAGCTCGACCACGCTGACGGGCACGATGACCGTAGCGACCAACACGCGCCGGGTGTTTATCCTGACCGTGACCGGACCGACGACCATCACCATCGAGAACATCGGGAGCATGGGCCTGTAAAGGACATTTTGACGAGGGCACTAGGGCTTGCCCCCGGTATACCGGGGGCAGTCCCGAGTGGTTCACGTACCGAACCAAATTCGACCTGCCGGCGTAACCGGCTAACCCGTGTTGCGCACGTAATGCGCTAGGAGCACCAAATGTCGAAGTTGATGCGCGCCCTGATGGGCCTGTGGTTCGTCTGTCCGATCGTTCCCGCTGAACGCGGCGGGGGCGAGGATGGCGACGCCGAGGGCGACGAGGGCGATCCCGAGGACGAGGAAGAAGCTCAAGAGTCCGAGGGCGATGAGGAAGAAAGCGGGGAAGAAGGTGAAGGCGCCGAGGGTGATAGCCGGGCAGCCAACATCAAGGCCCTGCGACGCAAAGCGCAGGCGGCGCAGGCGGCGGCGCAAGCTGAACGCGAGGCCCGCATCGCCGTAGAGGCGCGCCTGCAGGCGCACCAGGAAGGGCGGCGCGAGAGCCCGCAAGAGCCCGACCTGCCGGCTGACGCGGACGAGACGCAGCGTTTCGTCCACGAGGGCAACAGGCAGCTGAGAAAGATGGCCGAGACGGTCACGGCGGCGCAGTTCGAGGCGCGCGACGCGGCCGATACGGCCAGGTTCTACGCCAAGGCGGGCAAGGATCCGACCATCCTGGAGTACGAGGAGCGGGTCGAGAAGGAAGTGCAGAAACTGCGTGCGAGCGGGCAGTTCGTGCCGCGCGCGGCGATCATGCAGTATCTGGCCGGCGACGATTATCTCGCCGCCAAGAGGAAGAAGGCCGCCTCCGGCGGCAAGCAATCGGCGGCGGCGCAAGAGGCCGCCAGGCGGGTCGAGAAGGCCCGCGGCGAGGCCGCACGCCCGCGCAGCGACAAGGGCGGCAAGGAAAAGGCATCCGAGGCGGACAAGCGCAAGGAACGCCTCAGAGGCATAGAGATTTAGAGGGCGCCCATGCCGGGCGCCTGAAAAGGAGCCTGACATGGGTAAAGCAAACAAGATTTCCGGCCTGCTCTTCAGGCTGCTCAGCGGCCTCATCCCCGAGGCCTGGTCGAGCTGCAAGCTGACCAACGCCGCCGCCGCGTACCAGGGCGACATCGACAACTACATCCAGGACGAAGTGCTGCGGTTGTCCTACCGCACGCTGGTCGTCTACCAGTTCGGCAAGCCTTTGAGGCTCCCGGAGAATCGCGGCACCACCTACACGGCATCGCGCTACGTGCGCGTGCCCCTGCCGTTTGCGCCGCTGCAGGAAGGCGTGGCTCCGCCCGGGGAGGCGCTGGTGCTGCAGCAGGTCACCGGCGTGGCGCAGCAGTGGGGCGATTCGGTCACCATCACCGACGTCGCGCAGCTCACCATCTTCCACGACCTGTTCCAGCAGGCCATCAAGCTCACCCACCTCCAGCTGAACGAGACCCTGGAGCGCAACACCTTCAATTCGCTGCTGGCCGGCACCAACATCAATTACGTCAACGGCAAGACCTCGCGCGCCAACCTGGTCGCGGCCGACGTGATCAACCCGCACGAAGTGAACCGCGCCTTTGCCGTGATGGACGCCTACGGCGTGCCCCGATTCGACGGCTCGGAAATGGAGGATGTCTTCAAGGGCGTGGAGGAGTACCGCCCGGTGAAGATGAATCCCGCGGCCCAGCACTACGTCGCGGTGGTGAGCGCGATCGCCGTGCAGGACCTGCGCGAGAACGCGCTCGTTACCAACGCCTGGGTGTACAACGAGCCCGGCAAGCTCTACAACAACGAGATCGGCGACTGGGGCGGCTACCGCTGGTGCACCAGCAACATGGTGCCCTACTGGACCGGGGTGGCGCAGATCAATCCGGTGGCTTCCGCCGCCGGCGGCAACCTCGCCACCGGCAACTACTTCATCATCGTCACCGCCTCGCCCACGCAGACCTCGGTCGAACAGTCGGTCTACCAGGTGTCGAACTCGACCGCCGTGGTCGGGCCTACCGGCTCGCTCGCGGTCACGCTGCCGGTCAAGGCGGGCTACAGCTTCTCGGTGTATATCGGCACCACCAACGCGCCGTCCAACCTGGGGCTGTCGGCTGCGGGTCCCGGCGTAGGGGCGCTGGCCGGCAACGCCACGCAGCTGGCCGGCGGCCAGACGGTGATCATCACCGGCACGGGCGTGGCCCAGACCCCGCCGGCGGCGCCGGCGACCGGCATTACGGTGTATCCGACCTTCCTGATCGGCAAGGACGCCTACGGACAGGTCATGCTCTCGGACCCGGAATTTTTCTACCTGACCGGCGCCGACAAGTCGGACCGGCTCAACCAGACGCGGGTAGTCGGGTGGAAGGTGTTTTACGGGACGATCCTGCTGAACCAGAATTTCTTCATGCGCCTGGAAAGCGGCTCGGCCCTCAGCCCCGTGCCTGACAGCGGCGCCTTCCAGATCGTGAACTGATCGTCCGGGTGTTCGGGTAACATAATTACGGGGCCATAGCGTGCCCCGTAGTTATTTTGAACCTCACACCGGAGTAGACAATGACACAGCCAGCAAAATCACCGAAGGACGGGGTCAGCACCGCGCAGCTGCTCGCGCGCATCGAGGCCCTCGAGGCGGACAACCGCAAGGCCGCAGAATCGCTTTCCGCCTCCGAGAAGGCGCGCATCTCTGCCGAAGCTGCTCTCGCCGAGCGCGAGGCCAAGAACGAAGAAGTAATCGTCTCCATCATGGGGCGCCAGGCGCAGGAGCAGCATATCGGCAAGCGCCTGGTCCCGGTGCGCACCTACGATCACAAGAAAAAGACCTGGGTGGAAACCGAGGCCGAGGTGGACTTCTACCGTTATCTCGTCGAATTGCCGCCGAGCGCCGGAATGGCCATCCGCCTGGGTCCCAACCAGTTCGATCACGGCTCCATCGTCGAGGTGGACTACAACACGCTGCGCAGCCTGAAAGAGCAGGTGCACCGCAGCTGGGCGCACGAGGCCTCCATCCGCGAGAGCGAGAACGCTTGGGGCCGCCGCCCCATCGCGGCAACCTTCAGCATGAAAACCGGGCGGAGGGTGGGATGAGAGAGGACGCAGAAGCCCAGAAGAGCGCGCCGGCGGCGGAGTTCATGGTCACCCGCACGCTCACGCTCCCAAACCAGCAGGGAATGCAGCTCAACTTCAACGTCTACCAGGGCGAATCCGACGTCGAGGCGATGAAGCGAATCGTGCGCGGCGAGCGGTTTTTCAGAAAGACGCTCATGTTCCACCAGATCGAAGCGCTGGAGGCCAACATCAAGGCCACGCAGATGGCGCTGGAGAAGGAAATCGAGGTGCTGGAAGACCTGCACAAGAAACAGCGCGGCGTAGACAGCAAGAAGCTGAAGCCCAACGAGCTTTCGGCGCTCGCCAACTTCCCGATCCAGATCGAACAGAAGCGCCAGGGCCTCATCCTCATGGAAGAGCGCCTGAAGCAGTGCCGCGAGGAAACCAGCGAGTTTGTATGAGTGGATCAGCGTAAATGGACAGCGCCCAGCAAATTTGCATCGACGCCGCAGCGATCGCCAAGGCGCGCGGCATGTCAACCTTTGCCGGGCGCTTCCTGCAATCGACGCTGAATGATCTTTGCCTGCACCGCAACCTGAAGATCAACCTGACCAGCGTCGCAGTTAATTTTGCCGCCAACTCGAACGGCCCGTACAACCTGCCGCAGGCGTATCTGCGCCCCTACGACCTGACTTACACGGTGCAGGGCTATCCCTACGAAATGGACCAGATCACGCTGGCGCAGTACGACCAACTGTTCCAGAGTTCCTCAATCGCCAATTACCCGACGATGTACGCCACCGACTTGCGCGGCCTGTCGGCCATTCCGCCGACGCCGCCGCTGCTCTACGTCTACCCGCAGAGCAATTCGGCGCTCAACGCCACCCTGCGCTACTTCATCAAGCAGCCCGAGATGGCGGCCCCGCTGGATGCCAACGCCAACGTGCCGTGGTTCGAGGACCAGGATTACCTCAGGGCCGACGTGGCGCGCCAGCTCATGATGATCACGGACGACGAGCGCCTGGGCGAATTCACCGGCGCCGAGGGCATCTGCGAGCGCATGCTGCGCAAGCATCTCATCATGGAAGGCGACGAAGTCAGATTGCCCAAGACCATCGTGCTCGACCCGCTGCGGTTCCGCTTCGGTCAAAACGTGAAGCCGACCAAGATTTCGCCGTTTTGAGCGCATGGCATTCAAAAACTCGTTTCCCTTGCGCTTCACCGCGCGGGGCCTTTCCGACGCGACAGACTCCACCGACGCCTTCCTGGGGGCGTGCCGAAGCCTGAACAACCTGCTCTTCGACCGCGACAATCCCGAGCAGGTGGTGCCGCGCCCGGGGGTGAGCCCAATCACTTCTTTTGCCGGATTCAACACGCCCGGCTTCATTTCCCTGCACGGCGTGGTGCAGCCGCGCGTCTACGGCATGATCGGCACGGCGCGAAACGCCAACCAGGACGAACCGTTCTGCTACGACAATGAGGCGGCGGCGTTCGTTGCCATCAGCGGCGTGACGGCGGCCAACACCCCGGCCACGCCCGGCACGAGCGGCGCCTGGACCCCGCCGACGATGGCGGTCATCGGCTCGAAGATGATCGTGACGCATCCCGGCTACGTCGGCGCCGTAGGCAAGTTCTTCGGCGTGATCGACCTGGCCGTATTCGCCGCTCCGGCCTGGAGCGCGGCCAACACCACCGGCAACCTGCTGCCGGCGGTGCCGAGCGCGGTCGCCAATTTCAACAACCGCGCCTACTACGCGGTCGGCAATACGCTGTGGTTTTCCGACGTGCTGACGCCGACCGTCATCACCAACGCCACGCAGAATCTGGTCGTGGGGGATTCCAGCAACATCATTGCCTTGGCCGGCCAGTCGGTGCAGACCTCCTCCGGGGGCGTGACCCCGGCGCTGTTCATCTTCAAGCAGAGCAACCAGATATGGATGCTGGTCGGCGACGCCGCGACCGCCAACCTGGTGCTGACCCCGGTCACGCTCACGCTGGGCACCCAGGCTCCGCGCTCGATCGTGCAGGCGCCCTACGGTTTTTATTTCCTCGGCAACGACGGGCCATACCTGATCGACACGGTCGGCACCATCCGGCCGCTCACGCACGGCGCCGACATCATAGCGGCGGACGTGAGTTCCCCGTTTCGCAACGCCACTACACCATCGCGCTGCGCCGGCGCGTTCGTTTCGCAGACCTACCGGGTCTGCCTCGATACCGTCAACAACGGCGTGGCGGTCGCCGGCGCCGATTACTGGTTCGATCTGCGCAAGCGGCGCTGGAACGGCATTCACTCGTTTGCCTACGACTGCGCCAGCGCCTACGGCACGTACTTTATTTTGTCCACCAAGAACACCCCCGGCGTGCTGTTCAAGTCGCAGGCCTATGCGGACGTGAACAGCGTGTACATGGACAACGGCGCGGCCTACCAGTGCCTGCTCACCTCCTGCACCATGCCCAAAGTCGAGGAGATGAGCGAAAAGCAGGTGGTCGAAAGCACGTGGGAATTTTCGTACCTGTCCACACCCAACATTTCCTACAACGTGAGCGCCCTGGACGAGCAGGGCACCACCATCGGCACGGCGGGCATCAATCCCTATGCTCCCGGCAGCCTGTGGGGATCGTTCTCATGGGGCGCCGGGCTGTGGAGCTCGACCTTTACCATCCCGCACGTGTTCGACATCCCGTGGACGGCGCCGCTCATCTTTCAGAAGGCGGCGCTGCAGGTCACCGTCCCCGCGACTTCCGGCGTAGCGATCGGCACGGCCTACATGCGCTATCAGAAACTGCGCTACACCACTCACTTCGGAGTCTGACCATGATGAAACGACTGCTGTTTGCAATGCTGGCCGGCCTGGCGCTCAACGCCGAGCCCGCGATCATCGCGCCCCTTCCCGTCACGCTGCAAAACGGCACGACGGCGGACGCGAACCAGGTGATGAGCAACTTCAACGCGATCGTCAACAACGTCAATTCCAATGCGGCGCCGCTGGCGACCACGCCGCAGACCAACACGGTCAACACGTTCACGCAGCCGCAGATCGTGCCCAACGCGACCGCGCTTACCCATGCGGTCAATGCCGGACAGATCCAGCAGAACAACCTGACCTATTTCACCGATACGGGTGCGGCCAATGCCTACGTGGCCACTCCGGCCCCGGCATGGACCAGCTATACCGCCGGAGCCGCGCTGTACGTGAAAATCGCCAATGCCAATACCGGCACCAGCACCATCAACGTGAATGCGCTCGGCGTGAAAAATATCCTGAACCAGGATGGCTCGAACCTGGAAGCCAATGCCCTGCGCGCCGGCAACGTCTACGGCCTGCTTTACGACGGCACGCAGTTCGAGCTCGTCAATAAAGCGCTTACGGCGCCGACCCAGGCCAATGGCGACAACTCGACGAAGCTCGCGACCACCGCCTATGCCTACGCACTGGTCCCGCCCGGAACCGTTCTCGACTACGCGGGCGCGACGGTGCCGGGCGGCTTCCTGCTGGCGGATGGCTCTGCCGTTTCGCGCAGCACCTACGCCTCGCTGCTGACGGCGACCACCGTCGTCCAGACCTGCACCACGGCCAACGCGAGCGCCGTCGTCTCGGCCTGCGGCAGCACGGCCGACATGGTGCCGGGCGCCTCCGTCGAAGGCTCGGGAATCCAGGCCGGCAGCGTCATCATCTCGGTGGATTCGGCGACCCAGTTCACCATGAACCTGACCGCCACGGCGAGCGCTACGGTGCCGCTGACCACTTTTCCGTGGGGCAACGGCAATGGTTCAACGACGTTCAACCTGCCCCCGCTCGTGGGACGTTACCGCTTCGGTGCAGGCCCGACCGCCGGGACGCAGCTTGCCGTCGATTCGCCGGGACAGGTGAACACCGCCGCCGATACATTTGCGGTGCCCACCAACAACACGGAATGGATCACGGGCCAGACGGTTGTCTTCACCACTACCGGCACGGCTCCCGCGCCGCTGGTGAACACCACCACGTACTATATCGTGCGCAATGCCGCAAATACGGTGCAGCTCGCCACCTCGCTTGCCAACGCGCAGAACGGGACGATCATCGACTTGACCACCCAGGGCACCGGCACGCACACGCTGACTTACAGCCTGACGCAGCGGCGGCTCGGTGAACTGGCGGGCGAGGAAGCGCATGCGCAGAGTTCAACGGAATTGCTGTCGCACACGCACACGCAGAATGCGCATAGTCACCAGGTGAATACCGCCAACGGCGCAGGCGGAACCAGTTCTTTGGCAGCGCCCACCAACAATACCCCGGCAGTATTTACTACATCCACCACTACAGCCATCAACCTGAACACCGGCGGCAATGCGGCTGCGAACATCATGCCGCCTTCCGTGGGAGTGAAGCCGATCATCAAGTTCTGACACGCGACGGTACTGCAAAATGGCCGATGAACTTAACCGCAGGGCGGAAGATCAGAGACTGAACACCCTGATTACTCGTGTCGATGATCTGCACAGCGCGCACTGCGATCTAAAATCCGAGGTCGCGGCAATCAAGGAGAACACCGACCGGATCGTGGAGTTCTTCCGCAACGCGGAGAGGGCCGTCAACGGCATCGCCTGGGTCTCAAGAGGGCTGCGCTGGTTCGGAAAGCGGGTGCTGTTCCCGCTGGTCGCAGCCTACGTCATGATCTACGCCTACCTGCATCACGGCGACATACCGGACTGGTTCCCTAAACTGGTGGAGTTCTTCAAATGAGCGACGTGATCCTGCAGCGCGGCGAGGACGGCGACTGGGGCACGAAGGGCGTCTGGACGATCACCGATTCCGGCTGGACGTGCGACGGCCTGGAGTTGCCCAACCGCGGCAACATGCCGGGCATTTCGCGCATCCCGGCCGCAACCTATTCCTGCTCCCTGATCTGGTCCGGGCACTTCCAGATGATGCTCTATCAGGTCAACGACGTGCCGGGACGCGGCAACATCGAAATTCACCCCGGCAACTGGGCCGGCGATCTGGGCAAGGGACTGTTCAGCAACGTGCGCGGCTGCGCCCTGCAGGGACGCGGTTACGGCGACATTGCGCCGCACCGGGGCCAAGTGGCGCTGCTCAATTCGGCGGTCACCGTAGCCCAGTTTATCAAGGAGATGGAAGGCAGGTCCTTTACCTTGGAAGTGAAAGCGGCGCAGAATGGCGGCGCCGGATAGCCGGCCTTACCGTAGGAGCCTGAACCATGGACTCTAAATCCGTTCTCAACAGTCTCACGATCTGGATGCTGCTCGCGACCGGCATCATTCTCGTGGCAAAGCGCTTTGGCCTGCAATTCGACGGCGATCCGAGTGGGCTGGCGAATGATCTTGCGAGCCTTGCCACGTTGCTGACGGCAGGCTACGGGCGATTCCGGGCAAGCCAGCCGCTGCACGTCATCCCGCCCAACCAGTTCGCAGCCTCGCGCCGCTCGTGGCTGGCCATCCTTCTGGCGGGCGGCCTCGTGTCCTGCGCACAGATGGGATTGGAAAAGCCCAAGTCCTTCGACGATCAACTGGCCTACGCCTACAGCACGCACGCGGCGCTCGCTACGACGCTGCAATCGCTGGATGCCAATCACCAGATCGGCGAGGCGGACTACAAGAACGCCTATGGCGCGCTGACCCTGTCTCGCACCGGACTGATCGACGCCAAGATCGCCGAGGTGAACGGCGACATGACCAGCGCGACGGCGAAACTGCAGGCGGTGAATCTGATGCTAACCGGCCTGCAGGCGATCCTCGCGGAGAAGAAAGGAGCCCGATGATGGATGCGAACCAAGCCGAAGTGCTGCAGCAAAGCGCGCAACTGGCCGAGACCGCCGCGCAGATCGGCGCGGTGACGGACCCCGCCCATGCGGCGGCGTTCCTGTTGCTGAATCAGTTGATTGTCAGCGGCGTAACGGCGCTCCAGCGGGCGCAGGCCGTGAGTTTCATGCTGGCGACCGCGCACGCGGAAAACCGCAACCTGAACGATGCCGACTGGGCCAAGATTCGCGGCGACGACGACGCGGCCATGGCCGCTCTGAGGAAGCCGGCATGAGCGGCCTTGAAATCCTTACCGCATGAGCGCCGGTTTCGCCATCACCGGCATGCCCTTCAGCGGCATGCCCTGGCTCTCAGTCCTGCTCACGACCGACAAATCGGTCTGCTATCCCGAGCCGCTGCGCGACATGAACGAGCCCGAGGACGTGGGACGGATCATGGACGCGAAGGGCTACGAATACGTGGGCGTGGCGGATTCCGCGCTGGCGTTCTTCCCGGAAATCATCGAGCAGCTGCTGGTGCCCACCGTCATCGTCATGCAGGAGCCGAACCATTCCCTGGCCCGCGTGGTCGCTGCCGGCAGCGAGCCGATCCCGGCCGAGCGCTTCATCAATAATTCGATTGCCGCGCTCACCCGGCTGCAGCGTCTGCCGCTCACGCTTACGGTGATGGCCTCCCAGGTGCGCCGGCGCGAAGTCGCCCAGCAGATTTTCTGGCACTGCCTGCCGAATCTTGCGTTCGACCAGGTCCGCTATGACCTGCTGGCGCAATTGGTGATCGAGCAAAGCGTGCAATCCGTGCTGCGCTCGACCCAGGTGCAAAGCGGCATGCAGATCGCGTTTCGGAGCCGCTACGAGGGCATCGGGGCGACGCTTCAATGAGGATTCATTTCATGCACAACGGCGTGCCCCTCATGATCGTCCCGGTCGGCGTGGACGACGAGGCCGTTTTCGAGCCCGCCGACGAGGTGGACGTGGCCACGATCGGCATCGGCAACAACTGGCTGGTGCGCAACCATTTCCCGCGGGCGAACATGTGCGCCGACGGGCATCGTCACCTGCACGATCACCTGATGATCGTAAGCTGCGGCGCCATCGAGATCTGCGCCAACGGCCTGCGATCGCGCTACGGCGCCGATCACGTCATCGTCATCCCGAAGCAGACCCGCCACCAGGTGCGCTCTCTGCAAGACGGGACCTCGGTCTGGTGCGTCGCGGCCCTGCGCGACGGAGAAACCGGCGAAGTGATCGGGCCGGACGACCATCCGCTGCAGTTTGAGCCTCTCACCCAGGAGCTCGCGACCGCCCTCGGAGACCTTAATGCGCTGCTCGATCCTGCTGCAAAAGCTGCTTAACCGGATTCTGCCGGCCTGCTTCTTCCTGAGCTCCGCGGCCGCTGTGGTCGGCATCGCTGGCGGGCTGAATTCCCTGTTCGGCGGCTCCAAGGCCCCTAGTCCTACCTCCTATATTTATACGAATCCGGCGCAGCAGGCCCAGGCAGCGAACGAATACATGAGCCTGCTCGGGATGCTCTACGGTACGTCCGGCACCGTCCCAAACTTCGCCAATCTGGTCAAGCCCTCGATCATGGGCGGTCTTGAAGGCGGGCTCGCCACCGACACCCGCAGTCTCGCCACGCTCGCGCCGATGTTACAGCAGAGTTACGGCAACATCGCCAACGCGGATGCCATCTGGGCGAACCTCCTGGGCAACCAGGGCGCCACCAACATGAGCGCGCTGACTCAGGGCGGCATGGGCACGTACCTGAACGCGCTCGATCCGCAGGCGGCGCTGCACGACAGGCTCCAGCAGCAGATCGTCGATGCGAGCCGCGCCGGCCAATCCGCCCGCGGCATCGCCATCGGCGGAGTCGGCCAGGGCATGGAAGACCAGGCGGTGCGGGATTTCAACATCGACTGGCAGAATCAATTGCTCGGCCGGCAGGTGCAGGGGCTGACCGCCATGGAGCGGGCGCTGAGTACGGCAAGCCAGACCGGGCAGAACAATTTCGGCGCTGCCTCGACGCTGCTTGGCCAGGTGCCGGGCGCGCAGATCGGCGGCGCGACCTCCTTCATGCAGCCGTCGCTGCAGAACCTGGCGTTCCTGAACAATCTGATTCCGGGCTACGGCAACCTGTTCAACGCGACGCAGGTATCGCCGTTTCTGCAAGGCCAGAACCAGATCCTCCCGTTCCTCTCGGGCGGGCAAGGCGCGGGTGCGAATGCGATGCAGGGCGCGTTCACCGGCTACGGCATCAACCAGGGTAATGTCGCGGGCGGCACTGAAGCGCTGCTTACCGGGTTGAACAAGGCCAGCAGCGCGCCGATCGGCCAGTGGCTCAATTCGATGTGGTCGCAGCCTGGCGGCGGCGCCCCCTCCGACGTCAGTTACAGCAACATGGGCTAAGGCCGTGGACACCAGCGGCATCAACGCCGGGTATCTGAACTACCTGAACCACTCGCTGCAGCGCGACCGGGCGCAGCTGGACAACGACATGCTGCGCTTCCGCATCGCCGAGACGCAGCGCGCGCAAGCCGCTCGGCCGATGGCCGGCAGGGTGCTCATGGATATCATGAGCGGCGGTGGCGGACCACAGTTTCCGACTCCGCCCCAGCCTGGTCAGGCATCGGTCCCGGCGCCGCAAGGCCCGGCCTTGCAGGCTCCGGCAAGCGGCCAGCCTGCGCCGCAGGTGCAGCCCTGGCGCACCTTCGACGATCACGTCGCGCAAGCCCGGCAGGCCGCCGTCTTGCCTGATGCACCGGCGTCTGCCGCAATGCCGCAGCCGCCGCAGCGCAGGCTCGACTTGGGCTCAATCATCAAGACCATGAAGCAGAACAACGTGTCTGACGACATGACGCTCGCGGTGCTGGACGATCTGGCTCCGTTCATGAATGCCGAGAACAGGGCCGAGATGGACGCCCTGCGCTCGCAGCTCAACATCGCCCGCGAGACCGACCGCCTCAGCATCGCGCAGATGCGCAATGACCTGGGCAACCGGGAGCTCGAGCGCAAGCAGACGCGCGACGAGTGGCAGAAGGGCAGCGCGCGCGACCGCGCCGGCTACCTGCGGGAGAAAATCGCTGCCGAGAACCGGCGCACCGACATGTTCATTCAGATGAACACGGCGCGGCTCAAGAACCAATCGGCCAGGCAGAGCATGGACCGCCTGAAAGCGCTCAACCTGCAGCTTGGACGCGCGCAGCAGTTGATCCCCGGGCTGGAGAACATGGTGGTCAACGGCACGTCGGAGGTGCGCGAGCAGGCGGCCAGCAGGCTCGAAGCCATCAACCGGGATGTTGATGCCCTGCAGCAGCAGATGGACGCCGAAACGCGCGCGTTCCTGGGCTACGCGGAACAGGGCGATCAGCCTGACGCCAGGCCGGCCGGCACGGGCACCGGGTACGGTGCCAAGCCGAAGCCCACCGCGGCCGACCGCGCCTGGGTCAAGAAGCACCCCCAGGACGCCGCCAAGTTCAAGGCTCACTTCGGCGTGGAGCCATGAATGGCCGAGGTCGTTCCGGCCTGGGCTCGCAAGCGTGAACCGGACACGTTTGCCGGGGATGCGGAGACCGTACCGGACTGGGCTCTCGATACGCCGCCGGACTGGACGGCATCGAGTCCTGAGAAGCCGGCGCCAGCGGCGGATGTTCCCGCTGCCCCTGCGGTCCCGCTTGCCAGGCCGGCCGAACCCGTAGCGCCCCCGCGGAGCACGTTCACACCTGCCGAACAGGCGGCTGACGAGACGGGAAACCGCGCGGGCGCCAATCGCAGAGAACTCTCCCGCGCGATTCAGGCCGCCCCGAGTGCGCAGGTCCGGACAGTTCTCGAAGGCGAGCAAGCGCGCATCCAGTTGCCGGCGCCGCCAAGCCCCCAGCCTGGATCCGAGCTGGGCCAGCGCGCCACCTTGCATCTGCCCAAGCGGCCCACTGCGGTGCTGCCGGCCAAGAAGCCGCCCCCGGAAGCGAGCAACCTGCCCGGCTTCATCTTCAAGGATTTCATCCCTGGAGCAGTCGAGAGCACGTTCGGCGGTCTGTACAACGCCGGGGTCGGCGCATTGACGGCGCTGCCGGCCGCCGGCGCTGCGGCGCTGGAAGGGCTCGATCCCAATCTGGAAGGCACCGACTTCATCGACCGCTTCAGGGCCAGGCACCAGGCCGCCGGCGGCTTGCTCGAATGGCCCATGCAAACCTATACCGGTGAACGCGCAGTCGAGATGCAGAGCGAACTGGTCGATTTCGCGCTGGACAAACTGGGCTTTGCGGTTGCGAACGCCTTCGGTCCCATGTCGGGCGCAATGGTCAAGGGCGGCTTGGCCGCCATGCTGGCCGGCGCCGGCCTGCGGCTCGGCAAAGGAACCGGCCTGAAAGCGACGATAGACCGCAGCCTTGAGCCGACTTTTGACCCGCTCTCGGATGCACCAGGCGGCCGAGCGGAGCCGCAGCTGCCGCAGGCACTGAGCGTTCGTTCGGATGTCGAGCCGTCGGCGCCAAAAACCATGCCAGCGCTGGCCGGGCCTGGTCCTGAGCCGCAAATGGGCGCGGTACCGCAGATCCCGCTCAGGACCATAGAAAAACCGCGCCTGAAGGGTCCGGTCGGGGTTCTGGGTCCGCCGCAGGATGTTTCCACGCCAATGGGCTCGGCGCCGCCCGAGACGGCCAGCAGTGCCGTGCCCAAGGTGCGAGACGCCCAACTGGACGCTCCCGCAGCCGCCGGCACGTTTGCCCTGCCGGCCGCTCAGAACGCGCCAGGATCGACCCAGCCCAGCCAAGGGCCACTACCCCGTCCGCCGCGCGCCCAGCCCAGCCCAGCCACGCCTGCGCCGGAATCGGGGGGGTTTACGCCCCCGGACACCGAGACCGAGTACACGGCGGGCAGGAATATCGCCTCGGACGTCAGAAAAGGCGGCGCGGCGGGGGGCGAGCAGTACGTCAAGCTGCCGCAGGCCGTCTTCTGGAAGGGCCCGACGGGGAAGCTCGACGCCGCCCTGTTCGATTCCGGCAAGCAATTCAAGACCGAATCGACCGATGGCAAGATTCGTGCCGATGCAGTGGCCAACAAGGCTGCCGCATTCGACCGCCTGCAGGCCCTGATGCGCTACTTCCTGTTGGAAGACAAGTCGATCCCGGCCAACCTCAAGGACCCGTATCGTCAGTTTCTGACCGACGACGGCACCCAGATCAGCCGGGACAGGCTCCAGCAGGGCGCTACGGCCTACAACGTGCGCGTCTCGACGCTCCTGAAGAACGCGCGCCGGGCCAACGAGGGTCAGGGCGTGGCGATCGAAGCGCCGGCATGGAGAGGCGAGGAGCCGCCAGCGCCCAGTGGACCGCGCGGCGCCAGCCCAAGCAGGACACAGGAGGGCGGCACACCGCAACTGCCGGAGGCGCCAGGGATCGAGCGGCCGCCAGAGGTGAAAGCAGCACTAGACGAACCCGATGCCGTCAAGGCGTCGAGTGACGAGTACGGTCCAGGCACCCTGGGGGCCAACCCGATGTTTGATCCGGCGCTGTGGAAGAAGGCGCTCGGCTTGATGTCGAAACTCGCCGACAAGACCAGCAAGCCGGTACGCGCCTGGTTCGACGCTGCACAGACCGTGCCGGATACCGCAGTACCCGTCCTGGCCTCATCCTGGGAATACGCCCTCAAGGTGGGCGCCGCGAAGCTGCAGGCCGAAACGGACCTGTACCATAAGACCGATACCGCGACTCTGGCGCGCGATTACAAAACGGCCGTGGCCGAGGCGTTGGCTCTTGATCCGCAATACCTGGGCCGTCCCGGCATCTCAGTCCCGCGCACGCCGCGCGAAGCCGTCCAGCAGATCGAGCTGGCCCGCCGGCATACAGCCAAGATCGAACTGCAGCGCGATCTTGTTTCAAGCGGCTACGCCAGTCCGGTGCCGCTCGAAGGCTACTCCCAGTCGGCGCTGAACCTTGCCGACATGAAAACGTCTGCCGGACGGTCGCTTTATATTCGCGACGACGCCAAGGCGATCATCGACCAGATGGTCGGAGCGCACGACGTCGCGCAGCAGGCATACCGCAACAGCGGCCTGCTCGGCGCGGCGGAAGCCGTGAATCAGGCTTCCGTCGGTCTCATCATGTTCAACCCGGGGTTTCACGTCGTGACCGTGGCCGGCCGGGCAGCTCCGTTCATCTTCAACAAGCTCGGAACCAACAGCATCCTGGCCAAGCTGCCGGAAGGGATGCGCAAGCTCCAGGATCGCGATTACATGTACGACCTGATGAAGAACAAAGGCTACCAGCCGATGCGCATCCGCGATTCACAGCAGGCCCTCGGCGGCCAGATGGGCGCGGTGGAAAAGGCGTTCCGGCGCATCGGGCTCGACAAGCCTTACGATTTCTGGCGCACCGTGCACAACAAAGTGATGGTGGACACGGTCAACAAGATCCAGATGTCTTTCTACCTGATGAAGGTGGACGATCTCGTGAAGACGGGCATGCCGCGCGATGCCGCCGAACTGGCCGCCTCGCGCATGTCGAATCTGATCGGCGGGAACCTGCCCAAGCATGAAATAAACCAGCTCTGGCATCAGATTCTCGGCTCGACCATGTTCTCGCGCGGCTACACTTCTACCGTGGTGCGCCAGGCGACGCGGGCGGTTACCGAGGACAAGATTCTGATGGCGGCGCTGGCCAAGCGCGGGCATACGCCCGAGACCGTAGCGAAGGCCGTGAAGCAGTACCGCACCGAGCTGCAGAAGGCGCTGGCGCTCGATTACATCGTGATGCAGCTGACCGGAAACCTCATCAATTATGCGATGACCGATGGGGTTGAAGACCGCTACGGCGTCAAGCGCCGGCATTTCTCATGGGACAACAAGCCCAAGGACAAGCCGATGGGCTCGAGGCCGGATAAGATGGATTACGCCTTCCCCGACCGCATCTATATCGGTCAGGCCAAGGACGGCAAGGACGTCTACATGGAGAATCCGCTGCGCACCACGCGCGACCAGATGCTGTTCTTCACTCAGGGCAAAGAGCTGGCCGCCGGCGAGAAGCCGAAGTGGCTCTCGCGCAAGCTCGGCACGTTGGCCGGATTGACGGAGGACGCGGTGCTGGGTCAGGATCGCGGCGGGCGTCCGATGCGCGATACCCTGGATGTCGCAGCGAACGTATTTGGGCGCATGACGCCGCTGGATTTCAAGACTCCGGCAGAGGCGGTCCGCATGTCCAGTTTTGATTACTTCGCCGACGCCCTGAGCGGGGCGCTGTCGGATCCGGCAATGATCGCATTGAAATTGGGCGGACTGCAGCCGCACGAAGAAGGCACCGACCCCACCGTGGGCGCATCCGCCAAAGTCAAGCGGGAGCAGGACAAGGTCTGGGCGGAAGCCGGCGAGATCAAGCGCAATTGGCCGAATCTCGGGGCAGAGGCGCGGGCGGCGGCGCTAAAGAGGCTGCGCGAAATCGGCGAACCGGCCGGCATCAAAGAGCACGTGCTGGAGAAGTACGTCGAGGGCACGGAGGCGAGCAAGGCGCAGCGCAAGCGCGTCACGAGAGGCGAAAAGGTCTTCGAATAATATGCGCGTTTTATTCATCGATTCCTGGTCCCACTGCATCGACCTGGCCATGCGCTGCCAGCGGGCCGGTCACGATGTGGTGTACTACATGAAGCCGCGCAAGGACGGCAGGCCCATTCTCGCCGGCGACGGGCTGCTCG
>JACXTT010001361.1_pt1 | contig 40786 bp, 68 predicted proteins | sample 9270951 | NCBI WGS metagenome assembly JACXTT01 (sample SAMN15532306, study PRJNA645909) | rock metagenome | isolation source: weathered quartz diorite | place: Puerto Rico | collected 2017-06-21
AGTTTCTGTGCATGCGCCGGCTGGCTCCGCAACCACCAGACCGCCATCGCGAAGCCGCCCGCGAACCGCGCGACGAACGGCGATGGCACGAAGACGATGCGCGCGTCTGGCGGGGGCGCGAGACTGGCCGCTTCGTAGAGGCTGCGGATCGCCGCGCGCATCGCGTCATAATCCGCCGCCGTCATCGGCGCCGTGTTCATCGCATTCGCGATCCACCAGTCCGCCCAGGGCGCGAGTTGCGCGCGGTGTTCGTCCGTCAGTTCGTATCGCTTCGGTCGCGCCATCGCTTAGTCCGCGACCTGGCGGATCGCCTCCGGGCTGAACTCGCGTTGGCGCCGGATCTCCCACGCGCCGGCGCCGATCGGCAGACCGTAGACGTCGCCCTGCCGCCACTGCGCCGGTTTCGCCGGATCGAGCGCGATCGGGGCGTGCTCCTGATGTGTCAGCAGGCACGGCCGGGTGACGAGCAGCACGCGGCGGCCGTCCGGCTCCTCGAAGAACTCGGCGGCGGGGATGTTGACGTCGACCGGATCCTGAATGTCGGCGGCCGCATCGACCACGGCATGATGATGGCCGGTGACTTCGCCTTCGGCGAGAATCACGCGGCCGTTGGTGCGCAGGTCGGTCGTCTGCGCGGGCTTCTTGTAGGTACGCATCGGTTCACTCTCCTTCATTCGAAAACGTTTCCAATTTCTCGCGCCCGAGGATTCCCGTGTCCACCTCGGATGGCTGCTACGCGGACTGCCTGTCATTGCCTGGGACCGGCTTTCACAGCGCCTATCTCGCAGCCTCGGTCGTTCCCACTTCTTTGCTGGCCTAGCGTCTACTCTGAACCGCGTCGGTCGTCACCGACTATCTTCGCCCCCGAATGGTTACGGGAATGGCTATCGGCTCGCGTCTCTTCCGCCAGCGCGAGAATCTCTGTCTTCACCGGCACGTCGTCGTCCAGGTGTGGCCGTACGGGCACGTCCACGTGTCAATCCCGTCTTCGCAGTGCACGACGGCCCCGTACTCCCCGCAGCAGGCGTGCGGCGGTGCCTGCGCGCGATCGACGCGTGCGTTGTCGGCGAGCATCGCATCGAGCCTCGGGCCGGTGCGCGGATCGCGCATGAAATAATGGAACTGTTCGCGCGTCATGCGGTCACCTCGTTCGGTAACGGAATCTCGATCCCGTGCGTCGTCAACGCCCACGGAATCACCCAGTCGATAAACGCCGTGCACTCTTCGACGGTCATCGCCGCCGTGTGCGCCTTGACCGGGATGTGATGGCCGCGCGCCGTCGTCGTCCACCCGAAGCGTTCGCCCATCAGATCGAACTTCACGCCTTCGACCGAATCGCCCAGTTCCGTCGCCAGCAACGGAAAGACGACGGCGTGCAGGTACGCGTTCTGATCGAGGCTGCGCTGTGCCCGTTGCCTGCGAATCACGATCTCCACGTCGCGCCCCGCGAGCCAGCGCAGATACGCGCGGCGGCGCGACTGCTCGGCGGCATCGAGCTCCAACTGCCCGTCTGCGCGGATGCGCCCGTGGAAGATCGGGGTCGCCGCCATCAGAACGCAATATCGTCGTCGGGTGTCGCCGCGGCACGCTCAGCCTTCGGCCGCGCCTTCAGCACGCGGAAGTCGGGCTGATTGCCGACCTTGCGCTCGTTGCGAAACACGACGACGGGCTGGCCGAGGATCGTGCCCGTGAAAAATGTGCCGCGCGCGCTCGTCTTCTCCCACAGCGCACCCAATTCGTCGGGGTTCTTTTCGCTCATGCCGTCATCTCCACCAGGCCGCGCACGCTGGTCTCTTCGCGGTCCACGTCATCGAGAAAGAGCCGCACGTTCAGTTCGTGCGCCGCGAGGTCCATGTCCTTCGCCCACAGGCGCGTGATCTTCAGCCGGAGCGGCTCGGGGAAGTTCGGGTGATACGAGACGAACTCGCCCCAGGCGGCGCCGGTCAACCACACGCCGTGGACGATCTGCAGGTAGTACTCGCGCGGCAACCCCTCCCGCAGGTAATCCAAGTGCGTCGCCGCCTTCGGGCACTTCAGATCGATCAGGCCGTCGGCCATCAGGCCGTCCGGCGAGCAGCCCGCCATCAGCGTGTCGTGCGCGACGAAGCCCACGCTCTGCACGAGCCGCCCGGTTTCGGTCTCGTAGGCGGCGCGCGCTTCCGGCTCGAGGATCGTGCCGCGCTCCATGTCCGGCGAGACGAAGCCCGACTCCTGCGAGACGCCCGTGAGTCTTTCCAGCACGAGCTGCACACGGAGATTGCGGCGGCTCGCCGCCTCGCCTTTGCCTTTCAGCGTCGCGAAGGCATCGGCCGCGCGAGAGCCCGTCAGCCGGCCGAGTCGTGCCGCGTACCACGGCGGCGTGCGCTGCTCGCAGGGGACGATGATCACGCGCCCACCGCCTGCGGCTGCTTCTTGTCGACCGCCTGCGCGCGCGCCTTCAGCGCCTCCCAACCTTTGCGGTTCGTCGCGTCGGTATAGGCGCGGTGCACCTTCGAGGACTGCTCCCAGCCCTTCCGGAGGGCTTCGCTACCGGTATCGGAGGCAGCGATCATGTCCGTCCACCAGTCGTCGTAGCCGTCAGGCTTCTGCGGCGGCGATTGAAGCGTCAGCGCCGAAATCGTCTGCGACGGCGATCCGCTGCGATGCGCAGTCTCGGCGTCGTCGTCTTCGGCTGCGACGCCCGCGACTGACTGCAACGCGTAGCGCCTGAGATAGGAAATCGCCGAGCCCACCGACTGCGGATCGCCGTTCGGCAACATTGTGGAGACAGTGTCTTCGACCCACTGCCCAGACGAATGCATCAGGCGCGTGACCACCGAAACGACGCAGAACACGCGCACGCCGTAGCGGACCTCGCCGGATCGCTTCGCGGTCCACTCGTACGACTCCGGTGCGCCTTGATAGCTCGTCTGCGGGAACTGCACGACCGACAGGCCATGCGCGGCGAACGGCTTGCGGATCGCGTCCTTCACGCTCGCCAGATCGGCGTACTTGTGATTGAAGAACGGATTGTTCGTGTCCTTCGCGGCGCCCGCCATTTCCCCTTGCGCCTTTGCCAGCGCGGTGGCGAGTTCGTTGATGTCGTTGGAGGTAATCATCAGTGCACCCGCTGCAAGGCGTCCGGCAACCAGACGGCCTTGATCGGATCGGCGCCGCGCTGAATACTGAACAGCACTTTCGCGTTCCCATCGAGCACCGTCACGCGTACCCACTCATGCTTCTCGAAGTGGCAGACGTCCTCGTCGCGCACGGTGGAGACGAGCACGAGCCGGTCGCTCTTCGGCTCGAAGAATTCCGCCGTCGCGTCGTAGTAGCGGATGGAGCCACCCGAGGACGTCTCGACAATCGCAATGCGGTCGATCACGCGGCACCTCGCTCATCTCGGCGCGCCTGCGCCACGGCGCTCGCCTGGCAGTCCGGGCACCACACGCGCAGCACTTCGGGGCCACCGTCGAGTTCCATCGAGAACGTCTCGCCGCAGCACGCACAGGTGCGCTCAACGTAGCGCGGGCCAGCGTAGCGGAGTTGCTCGTCGTAGTAGTCGTAGTCGCTCACGGCGCTCCAGCGGCTCATCGCGCACCGCTTTTCCGCGCCAGCGTCAGCGACCGTGAATGCCGAGCCAGCGCCACGCGGGCATCATCGGCCGCGTCACGCGCCGTCAGGTGGAGTACCGGCTGCTCGCGCTGCCGCCGCTGCAGCTCGTCGTCGGTGGGCACCGTCGTGGCAAACGGCTCGATCATCGCGTCGACCACAGCCCACACGAAGCCGAGCGCCAGCGCGACCGCCATCGCCAGCAGCACCCACAGACTCACGTGCTCGAGATCCTGAATCGTTGGTAGAATTGTCGTCAGCATCGCTGCACGCCTCCTACGCGTGCTCGGTGTCAGGGGCGCGGTGATGCGCGCCCCGCTTTCTGCTCAACGCCTCACGGCGGCGAAATTCTTTGCCGCCACGCCCGCTTCAAACGTCACTGCCGCCACCGCTAGCCACTTCGCCGCCGTCGGATGTCGCCGCGCCAGCGCATGCAGCGCCACGACTTCGCCCGCCGTCGCGCCCGCGCCAATCGCCAGATTCCACGGCGCCGACTGCGGCAGCAGCGGATTCGCTTCCCGCCCGCCCTGCTGCAACACGACCTGCGTGCTGGCGAGGTCGAGGCCGCGCGCGATCGCCAGCGTGAGCAGGAGCGGCTTCACGACTCACGCTCTGCGTTGACCGGCTGCGAGGCATGGCCGACGTGCCAGCCCTCGCAGTACGGGCACTGGTAGACGTGCAACCGTGTCGGATCGGGTCGGCGCTTCGGCTGCGTGTTGAGCAGCAGCAGGCGATGCCCGTCGGCCAGTTCCGGCGTCTCCCAGCGCATCTTCGTGCAGCCGGTCATTGGGCCGCCGTAAACGGCCATGTGGCGCGGCAACTGTTATCGTGAGCGTCGTCGACGTTCTCTGCCTGGAACGCCATCGCGGTGTAGCCTTCGGCGACTTCGCGCGCGGCGGCAAGGTCGATCGCGCGCTCGGCCGATGAGGTCATCACGTAGGTGACGCGCCACGCGGCGCTCATCCCATCGATTGCGATGCGGACGCGGTATTTGTTCATGCGACCTCCTGATTCGCCATTACGCTGTTCTCCGTAACCGTACCGTGAACTCCACGCCGGCGCCAGCCAGCTCGGCCAGCGCCAGCACCAACGGATGTCGCAACTCTTCGCGCGCGAAGATGGCGTCGAACTGCGGGCGGTCCGTCGCGTTGATCCAGCGCGCGACCTGTCGCTCGTTCCGGCCGACGCGGTCCGCGAATTCCTTCAGCGAGAGCCCGCTCAAGAGCCGCGCGCGTTCGATGGCCTGCCCGACGCTGAGACGCCAGACGAGGTCCGCTTTCCGGACGTCGGCTTTCGCCATCGTCGTCGGAATGTCCGATAAACGGAGATGACGAGCGGCCCGTGCATTCGCTACCGTGGGATCCATGCCCTCACGCCGTCGCTTTCTGGAGACTGCCGGAGACGCGAGCGCGCACCTCTGCCGCGCCGCGTCGGACTGTGACGAATTGCGCAGATTGATCCGTGCCGTGCGGCGCGCGAAACGGCGGTATGATCGGCGCCTGGCCCGCCTGCAACAGGCCCTGCGTCGGGTGGCGTCTTAGCGGACTGTCGGACTCGGATTGCGCGATTTCGAAGTCAGACCTCGAACCAACGGCGCCAACACAACATACCTTATCGGATCCAGCCATAAACCGTAGTGTTTGAACGGTTTCGGCTTTCGCCTGTGCACGAAAGGCGCGCCAGAATGAGGTCATACGATCCCCGCCAAGACTTCGAGTGGCACACCGGTCTTGATCATCAGATTCTTCGCGAGCTGCCCCTTGGCACCCCGCACGCGACGCTCAAAGCGGGAGTAGCTGGCTTGAGAAATGCCGAGCAATTTGGCCGCATCGCGCTGATTCAGGCGACGGGCCGTGCGCCAGGTGGCGAGGTCGGGATAGGGACGGGCGAGCGTTGCGTGCGGGGCCATTCGCCACCAAATATACGCCGAATCGGAGTCATTGTCAACCTCATTTTGCAGCGAGTGACCACGCATATGGCCTCGGACTGGAACATGTTGTCAGATTGGTGTTTATCGCGATAGGGTTCTGCCATGTCAAGACTGGCCGATCAGGTACGCACGTCGTTGCGCGAGGAAATGAGCAAGCGCCACATCAGCGGTCGCACCATCGAACAGATACTGGGCGGCCCCGCGCGAGGTTGGTCGCGCAGCCAGATTCAGAAAGTCCTGTCGGGTGGCGCACGAGTCTCGATCGACTTCATCGAAGGAATGTGTTTTGCGTTGGGCGTCTCTGTCGTCGAAATCGTACGCGATCGCGGTCTTGAATTCGTTGCTGATTTGACACCACTGGAGCTGCGATTCCTGCAGGTCCTGCGCGAGTTGGATCCGCAGTTTCGCGATTCCCTTTTTGGTGTATTGGATGTCCGCGTTAAAACAGCGGCCCCCGAACGCTACGCGATGCCACCCAAAAATGGGCGCAAACGGCGGACGGGGTAACCGGCACGCCACATGCAGCCTATCCGCGCGCCCTGCCACTGGACACGATGGCTCAACCGCTTCGGTTTCCGGCGAAACCATCGACACGTCTGGCGACAATGACGCTCGGCGATGTGTTGTTCCGATTGGCGCTCGTTTCGCCCGATAAATATCGTCACATCGATACGCTCGTCCGCTGTGTCTTTCGCGACGCATGGCCCAGCGATCAGGACGTCCTGAATCTGCTCACACCAGAACAGGATCGGCCGAAGCCCGTACCCTGATAGCGGGTCCAACGCGTCGGTCGACGCGACTCATTCATTCACGTCTCGACGTCCACCACGAGATGCGATCGCACCGTGTGGCCGAGGTTGATCGACGCGTGCTCCTGCGCGGGGTCCACCGTGTACACGCCGCCGCGCTGTAGCCGTTGCCATGTGCCATCGTGGAAGTGCCAGCAGTGCGGGTTCGTCGCCAGCACGACGTGGTAGCGCCGTAGCCGCGCCTTGCCGAGACGGTTCTGCTTCGCGACGTCGTCGGTGTGAAACGGGATGTAGCCGCCGGGCCGGAGCGCGACGATCATCGCCAGCTTCCACCGCCCAGGCACGAGGCGGCGATAGCGCCGAGCGAGGCGGTCACGATCGAACACGGCGCCCCAGCCACGGCCCCAGCCGCGCCGTTTCCACCGCGACGGGCGCGGAATCCGACCGGGCGGAATGCGCACGGCGCCGACGCGGCGGTAGGCCATCAGCCGTAGATGACCCGCACGAGCACCATGCCGGTGATCGTGCCGCAGCCGGCGCCGAGTGCATACCACACCGCGCCCCAGCCACTACGAAACGCGACGCCCTTGACGTTCAGGCTCCACAACCACGAGATGAGGTAGCCGACAAGAAAGGCGCCAACATAATGACGCTTCGCAATCTGGGCGATATTCGCAGCCTGGAGTCCGACGTAGACTAATCCTTGGAGAAAGAGCAACGCTGCGGCGCGCCTCGTGAGAGCTATTTGGTCCACGATTCGGGGCGATTCCCGCGCTGACTTGCGTCGGCCTCGCCGTGCCACTGTCGTCCTGGCGACGCGTTCCCATCCGTAGCCACGAAATGCGCATCCCGGTGGCGCGGGTGCATGAACTCGATCATCGCGAAATTCGCGACGTCCATGAGCCATTCGGTGTTTCCGGTCTGCTCGTATTTTTCCAGTCGTTTCTTGAGGCTCGCGATGGCATCGACGCGCGCCGGACAGGCGTCTGACACGAGGCCGTACTTGCAGTAGCTGACCGCCATCCGGTCGACCATGCCTTGCGCAAACACCTCAGAGAACTCCGACGACGGGACACCTGGCGGAAATATGATGGTCATCATCGATCCTCAAGGAGTAATACACAGAGCAGCGCGTACACCGCTGAGTCGATCAACGTGTCCCGTAGGCTCTCGTTCTTTGGCTGTTTGCCATTCGCCAGTTGTTCAACTCTGGCCCATTTGTCACCGAGCCGGACGAGCGCGCCCTTCCACGCTGGAACGCCGAGCCGTTCGGACCGTTTGAAGTTCGCCAGCGGATCATCGGCTGGCGTGTAGTCGTGTGACTTCGAGGAGTGCAGCTCCGCGATTTCGTCGAGCAGCGCGTAGAAGCGGGGGTCGCCGTGACGGTCGGTCATATGTTCGGAGAATCTCTTCGTTGGTGTCGCCGCAGACATCATCGGGAAGCACGATCGCCGCGCCGTCGAGGGTTTCCGGATCGCGGCTGCGCATCTCGCACATGGCTGGTGTGCTCCACCCGATACGCGTTGACGATCGACGTCATGGCACGTACGTCCTCAATCTTCGCCGCGCCGGACTTCCACGGCTTCGGCGGCGCTTTTGCTGATAGAATGTGGCCATGCAAACTATTAAGAATGATCTTTCCGGTCAGAGATTCGGCCGATTGCTTGTGCTCTACCGCGGACCCAATCGCACATTTCTCAAGGGACACCAGCAGGTTATGTGGTTTTGCCAGTGCGAATGCGGCACGGAAAAACTTATTTCTGGGACCACTCTTCGTGCCGGAGACGCCAGAAGTTGCGGATGCCTCGCGATTGAATTGCTCGTAGCTCGGAGCACTAGTCACGGAATGGCGGCGCGAGACGACGGACGCCGGCCAGCCGAATACGGCACATGGGTCAAGATGCGTGGCCGCTGTCTGAATCCAACCGACGCGGCCTATGCCGAGTATGGGGGCCGCGGTATCGCCGTTTGTGAGCGCTGGCAGCGATTCGAGAACTTCCTTTCCGACATGGGACCACGCCCGCAAGGATGCACATTGGATCGCATCAACAACGACGCCGGATATTCGCCCGACAATTGCCGATGGGCCACCCATCGAGAGCAGGCCAACAACCGGCGCCATCGACGCTGGGGCAAGCGCCCTCATGGTACGTATGCCTCGATCCTGGCTGAGCCAGAGCGCCAGACACGAGGCGCCTGAAGATAGCCGTGCGCCAGCAGTTCGCGGCGCAATGCGATGTGCTGACGCACGTCGCCTGTCACGCGCTCGCGCACTTCGGCGAGCCCCTCTGGCGTGAGGCGGTTCGCCGCGCGCCATTTGCTCTGGTTCATCGTGACTTTCTGGTGCTCCAGGCGGAACATCGCGCCGAGCGATTCCTGCGAGAGGCTCAGCCCCTTCGAGCGAATCAGGTGCACCTTCGTGTCCTGCACCAGTTTGTCGGGCAGCGGCGCGAAGCGGCATTCCATCAGCGCGCCGTTCAGCATCGGCAAGTCGTGGCCGATAATGTAGTGACCCGTCACCAGATCGGCCTGCGCGTAGGCCGCCACGAACGTCTGCAGAATCAGCGGCAGCTCCGTCTCACCGAGTAGGTGCACCGTCATCTCGTCGGGGCGATCGATCCACGCCCACGCGATCGCTGTCACTTCCGCCGTCGTGAAGTCGGAGCCAAGATACGTCAGCGGCCGGTTCTCGATGTCGAAGTCCAGCACGCGCAACGGGCGCGCGGACACCGACACGACGGTTGGCGCGACGGTCAGCGTCTCAGCTGGCGTCGGATGCTTTGGCCGGATCAGCAGTCGCATCATCAATCACGATGTCAAACGCCACGCCCTCGGGCAGGCCCAGCACCGATTTGCCGGATTTCAGCGCCTCGATTTCGGGCAGCAGGACGTCTTCCTCGAAGTCGATGCGCTCAAGATTTTGTTTGAGTCGAAACTGCGCGCGCCGAATCGCTTTGAGCTTCCGCTCCTGCCGACTGTCTCGCGACAAAGACATCCAGTCTGCTCCGTATGTGGGCGTTCACGCGGGCGGCCTCGGCCGGAGTGGCCGCGAGACCGCAATACCGTCGGCCGATCATGATGGCTCGTGGATTGACACGCGCATTACGTCGACGCTCGGCCTCACGGCCGCGTGCCGATTGTTTGTATCGGCGCCGCGACATGACTCCAGCCGAGTTCTTGCAGCGCGAGCATCGATAGGATCGCTCGCGCAGCGCCGACGGCGGGACGTTCGGTGATCCGCACAGGTGACAGACCTTCGCGCCAGCCTTAGGCTCCATCGTCCTCCTCGGTGCCGTCCACGCGAATCGACTTCAAGAAGCGCTTGTCGTTCTCGCTCAGCATGTACTGCCGCTTCGGCACTTCAATCGAGGACCAGTGCGCCGCCTGCCCGCAGGACGGACACGTCCCCGGCGCCTCGCCGCCGAGCAGCTCGTAGCGTTCGGTGCAGAGCCGACACCAGAGCAGGCGCCCCACGGCGTCACTCCGCGAGCGCCCGCCCGCGCACGTACCGCCGGATATCGTCGACCGACGTGCAGGCCACGGAGTAGCCGTCATCCGGCCACGTCTGCACGCAGAACGCCTCGTGATCATCGGCGTCGAGCGGCAGCGTCCAGCGGCCTGCGGTCGAGACATGCGGGCGCGTCGGCCGCGTCACCGGGGCCGCATGCTGGCACCCCAGCACGCCACATGTCGCCACGAGAAGCAGCAGCCCGCGGCGCATGGCTCATTCGTGATGCCGACGCATCGCGATAACGTGGCCATCCATGTCCGTCAGCCCATTCCCCTTCGGTTCGCAGGGTTCCTCAACGTGGCATGTACATCTGCGCCCGTTCTTGTGGCAGAACGCGAGACAGCTCGGCTCTTCGTGCTCGACGACGTCGCCGTTCTCGTCGAGCGAACACGAGAATTTGCAGTCGCAGTGATGCGCGCGCGTCTCACGCGGGCCGATGGCCACGTCCGAGCGCTTGCAGTAGTGATCCTGCGGGATGCGCTTCTCGCTCTCCGGTAGCGATGACTCATCCACGCGCGGCGGCTGCGCCTGCTGCGCCATCGAGGCGAGGATCGCGACGAGAAGCAGCAGCCGCCTCATTCGCACGCCTCGTCGGCTTTCGCGTTGGCCAGAATCCACTGCCGCACCTGCGACGCGTCGACGCACGACAAGTTCGGCTGGCGCGGCGCCGTCGCGGTCGTATACTCCGCGCAGACCTGTGTCCCGGTCAGCATCCGCTCGCGCAGCACGATGTGCGGCGGCACGCCGGTCGGGGCGAGGACGGGCGCGGCGAGGAACAGCGCCTTCATCGCGACGCCTGCGCGTGCCGCGCGATCTGGCAGAGCTCCACGGCCACCAGCGCGCCATACAGCGCCATGTTCGCAGCCAGGTGTCTCTCGCGACGTAGCGCGAAGGCCGCGGCGTTGTACAGGCAGCACACCGCGGCGAGCCCAGCCAGCGCGCCATGCACGCTGGCCTTGACGACTTCAGCTTCACCGTGCTGTAGGAGCCGCGTCATCGGCCCCACATCCGCATCTGCTGCTGGGCTGTCTTGAGCGCGAGATCCCCGCGGCATACCGCACGATGCGCCGCGTTTTCGGCGCGGTCCTTCTTGTGCGCGTCAGGCCAGAGTTCCGGCCACAGATTGTTCACATCATCCGCGCCGCCGAGTTCCCGCGGCACCAAGTGATCGAGTTCGTACAGCCGATGCTTCGCGTACGGGACGTGGTAGCGCGCGAAGACCTCGCGTCGCATCGTCTCGGTCACAAAGCGCCGATCACGACCCCATTTCGTCTGGCACACGTCCGTGCGTGTGAGCGCGCGCACGACGCCCGGCGTGAGCTGCGGATCGGGGCGCATCGGCCCGACGACGAGGATGGCGAGCAGCGCGAGGATCACGCTTTGCTTGACGGTGGCGTGATGTTGAACGCCGCGATCGCGCCCGCCACGGCGCAGACGCCCATCGCCCACGTGTCGATCGGATGGCGCAGCACGCCGGCCGAGAGGAGCGCGCCGATAGCCGCCGCGACAAGGGCCGCCCAGTACTTCAGTTCGCTCTGCATCATCGGAGTCTCCCAACCAGGGCACCGGCCGCCGCGCCGATCAGCGTGTCGGTGAGGTAGTGCTTGCCGGCGGCCACTCGCAAGCCGCCCGTACCGATCACCAGCGGCAGCGTCACGGCGAGGCGCGGGCCGCCGATCGTCTGTGCGGCGAATGCGGTGTGCATCGAGTACAAGCTGGTATCCGGCGCATCATTCCCGCAGGCGGGAGCGCACGGGCGCAACCGGTGCGTGAGCGCCTTGGCGAGCTGCGCGGCGCCGAACGTGATGCCGATCCGCAGGCCCGCTTTCACGAGCGCGCCTTCGCACTCGTCCCATGTGGCCTCGCAATGCGTCTTCCACGTGCTCACGCCATCGAGTGCGATGGCTGTCGCCACCGTGGCCCAGCTCGCGACGTCTGCCGCATGACGTTCGGCCGGCGTCGGCAGCGCAAGGTTCGGATCGAAGCGGCTCGGCTGCGCGGCGGCGAGCGTCGGGATGAGCACACACAAAGCGCCAATCAACAGGATTCGGTAGCACCTGCGATACGCCCTCTTGGCCGGTCGGGTGACGATGTCATCCTCTTCCGGTTGGTCGCTCGTGGGTTCGTAGCTCACCAGCGCCGCAAACGCGGCATCGAGCGCAGCGGCTTCTTCGGGCGTGAGTTGGTCGTCCGTCTCTGAGATCGTGAACTCGTTGGCCATTACAGTTTCTTCCCAGCGACATAGCCGCCGACAATGGTCATGCCCCACTTGGCGATCGCGCGCCAGTTGTCGGCGACCGACCGGAAGAACGAGCGGTTCTCGGCGCGGCCATCCGTCACGTTCTGATTGACGGCCTCGAGCGTGTGCTCAAGGCGCTCAAGTGAGGATAGAACAGCCGTCAGATCGCACGTCTGAATAGCAGGTAACGGCGGCGAGATGACTGGCGGTATCGCGACTGGCGGCGGCGGCATCACGACAGGCGCGGGCTGCGGTTGAAAGCGCGCCGGAGATTGAACGAGCGCCAGATCGCCGTGGCCGACCTGCAGCCAACTCTCCCAATAGCCGGACCAGCCCGCGTGACACTGATCATCCCCGTAGACACCGTAATGATTCGACGCGCGGATGTAATACCAGCCGTCGTCCTTGCCGTCGCCCGTCTTCATCGACGGCTCGCGGCCGAAGAGGCCGCGGAAGGACGCTGTGAAGGCGGCCTGCATCGAGGCGTCGTCGAGCGCGGTCAGCGCGGGATGACGGACGTGACCGGGCGGACAGTCGTCCTGTGCGACGGCCGGCGTGACGACAACAATGAAACAAAACGCGCACGCAAGTGCCATGCGCCGAAACGAGAGCATCATGCTTTCCATCCGCTCAACTGTTGTATGTTGCCTGCTGCCGCTTTCATTTTTTGCGCTAAAATCTCACTATGTATTGCGCGTGTGGTTGTGGCCGCTTCCCTCGAGATACAAGATCGCGATTTCTTCCAGGACACGCCATGAAAGGACGGCCGTCGAACCATCGAACCCATGGCCGCACTAAGACCACCGAACACGTTGTTTGGGCAGGTATGAAAGCTCGCTGCAACAATCCGAACGATCCGCAATACGCGAATTATGGCGGCCGTGGAATTCGGATCTGTGCTGAATGGCAACGCGATTTCATGACGTTTTTGCGCGACATGGGGCCGCGGCCATCGCGCGCTCACACCCTCGATCGAATCGACAATGATGGTGGCTACGAACCTGGTAACGTCCGCTGGGCGACGGCACCGATGCAAGCACGAAACCGTCGAACTTCGATTCTGCTGACTCATCACGGCGATACGCTCACTCTTATTGAATGGGCGCGACGTATCGGCATCAGCGGAACGGCGCTGAAGCAACGTCTCAAGCTTGGTTGGGATCTTGAACATGCGCTGTCGCCTGAGTGTTTTGGGACGAATCAGTTGCGCCGAGCCACAAGGACAGAACGTTCTTGACCCAGAATTGATTTAAACGCTTCGGATCGTTCGTCGCGCCGAGCGGCGCCCAGCGGTCGCGCCAGAACTGCACGAAGTCGCCTGCATGCCGACTCCGCACGTAATCCGAGAGCGCATGCACCGCCGAGCGGCAGAGAATTTGGAGCGCCTGTTCACGCGTCGTCACAGAGGGAATCGAGCAGCGGACGGCGGCCACGATGTCGCCTTCGGCCTGCACGACAGCCTGAATCAGCTGCGGATCAAGGCCGAAATGGGCCGCCACGCCGCGAACATCGGGGGCGACGGTCACGGTTTCACCCGATGGAGCGCCCACTCAGCGATGATCAGGAGCAAACCCCATGCGCCGCCGATCAGCCACACAGCGGTATTCTTCGAGGACTGCAGGAGCTGAATGGCGGTATCGTGCTCGCCCAGCGTCGCGCGGTCGGTTTTCATTTCCGCGCGCATGTCGCCGAGCGTGTCTTCAATGCGGCGGAGCGACCGGCCGATTTCGCCGGGTGTCAGGTCGTCCCGTTCCATCGTCATGGGGTTCCCTTAGAGTCGAGCCCTGAGCAATTGGAAAAAGCGCGCGCGCGTCTGCGCCAACGTCGTCACCGGTGCCGGAATGGCTTCCCACAGCGCCTGGCCCAGCGCGAAGACGACATCCGGATCAAGCGAACTGGCGACATCCGCCTTAATCTCCGCAAGGATCGTCGGATCCTGCGGATCGACCGTCGTCAACAGGTTGTCCCCTTGCGTCCGCTGCGCGGGCGTCGCGCTTGCGCCATAGAGCGCCTTCCATGTCGCGCGATTCAGCGGATCGCCAATCGACACGCCATCGATCGGAATCCCGGCGTCCCGCAGTGCCCGCTCTACGACCATGATCGGCGGCACGATCATTTACGCCCGGATGCGGCCGACGATGCCGCTCTGCAGCGACGAGCCGGTGGTCAGGCCGCCGATCGAATTCGTGTTGCTGACGAACGTCACGGCTGTGCCCGAGTTCACCACGGCTTCGTTCCAGCTCAAAAAGTGCTTCCCGATGCCGGGCAGCCCGACGTAGCGGGAGCCGATGCGCCCGCCGGTATTCGCCACGTTGAATGTCGTCGCCAGCACCTGATTCCCGGCGACCGTGCTCGTCGAATCGAGGCCGAGGCCCACCAGCGGCGCATTGCTGGCCGTCGGATAGTTCGCGGATACCTCAACGCTCACATCGACCGTGTCTTCGCTGAACCCGATCATGAACTCGACCTGATTGGATGCCGAGCCATTCGCCTGATGGAGCGTCGCCGAGTTGTAGGTCCAGCTCGCATTCGTTTCGAGCCGCAGGAGTTCGCGATCAGCCCGGTTGTAGTAGTTGAAGAGATCCCGCTTGAGTACCGAGTCTTCAGTCGTCGTCGTCGACGTCGTAAAGAACGACCCGAGGTAGCGCCGCGTCGTTGCGCCGCTCTTGACCAGTACGCCATCCTGCAATACAAGCGCTGTCGCCCGCGCCGTCGCCGACGTCCACGCCAGAATCTCCGTCGAGACCGCCCCGGAATTGTTGAAGGCGAAGACGTCGTACGGCAGTGCGTTCGTCAGTGTGCCGAGCGCCTGCGTCACCTCAGAGAACGACAGCACCTGCCAGGTCGCCGAGCCGTCATAGAGCGCAATCTTGTTACCCCGGTACGGCGTCCAGAAGACGTTCGTCGCGCCAGTGACATCGGCCGTCGTGACCGGCGTCGCGGTGGTCAGCGTCAGCCGTCCATCGCACACCGAGTTCATGTAGCCCTGGAACGTCGGGCGCGTCGTCGTGCCGCTCGACGTCAGCACGAGCCCGGTCGCAGCCGCCAATGGCAGGCTCTCAGGCTCAAGTAGGATCGACGTCGCCGTGTCCGCCGTGCCCACGAACCGCACGTTCGCGGGCGCCGTCGTCGTGATCGCGCCGGATGTCGAGACGTAGTACTTGCTGCCCGGCGAGAGCGATGACAGCCCAGTCACGCTGCCGTGTGCACGCATGGTGCCGGACGAGCCACTGGCGATGGCGGACGGCACGATGCCCACGACACCTGCAAGCGAGCTGCTGTAGGTGTTCGTGCTGTCGCATTTGTAGGCTTGCCCGTTTGTCTTCCCGCCGCTGCCGTCCGAGATGTACGCGCAGTTGCCCGCGGAGAGCGCCTCGCCCGCCGTCACGGTGTAGTCGACGGCGGCGGCACTTGCCGGCACGCCCGCGATGTTGTCGGCGGTCCGCAATGACGTGCCATGGGCCGGCGGCGTACAGGCGGTCTCGTAGATGAACTTGTAGGACGTGCCAGAGACGAGGTACGCCGTGAAGCGGCCAGCCGGGTCGGAGCGAATCGGGTTCAGATTCGGTGTGCCGGCGTTGTCGCTGTAGGTCGTCGCAGGGGTCGTCGTGCCGGCCGCATAGGTCCATACACAAGCCTGATTGATAATCGTCCCGTTATTGTCCAGCGCGGTCTGGAAAGGGGTCGGCGAAATCGTATAAGACTGACCGAATACGAAGCTCGGATTTAGACTTACAACGATTAGAAGTGCGCATGTCCTGATATAATTGTATCCGTGCGCGTAGTTGACCTTCTCAATCAACGCTTCGGTCGTCTCGTCGTAATTCGTAGAGCCCCGCGTGGTCAACGCATTGGTACCCATGCTGTGTGGGAGTGTCGCTGCGACTGCGGGCGTGCGTCTGATGTGACGAGCAGCAATCTTCGCGGTGGTTTTGTACGTAGCTGCGGCTGCCTTCGCGATGATCTTTCGCGCTCGCAACATTTGCAGCATGGCGAGGCGCGCTCGCGAACGAAACGGAATCGTGCCTCTCGTGAATATCGCGCATGGTGCGCAATGAAAACACGCTGTTACAACCCACGACAGAAGTCGTACCGAAATTATGGAGGCCGCGGCATTCAAATGAGCGAAAGATGGCGTGCCAGTTTCAATGCGTTCTTGGCCGACATGGGCCGTTGCCCAAAGGGACAGTCGATTGATCGCATTGATAATGATGGACACTATGAGACGGGCAATTGCCGCTGGGCCACTGCACAGATACAAGTTCATAATCGGCGCAGGTTGCGCGCATAAAATGCCATCCGTGGTCCTCTTCATCCTCGGCGTCCTCTGCGGCTGCGGTGTCACTTGGGCGGTCCTCCGCGGAAGCCTTTCGGAAAGCGCGTCTCTGGGCCGGTCGGGGTCGTCAATCCGAACCGCATCCGAAACTCCCGTTGCGCCTGCACCAAATCCAGCGCCTCCTTTAATGTCTTCCCCTGATCCGTCAACCGTCTCACTTCCCGAAATTCATCGACCGTCAGCGCCGAGCCCGGCGCGCCCGCTTGACCCGGACTTGCAGGCGCTGCTGGACGAGCCGCGGGTGGAGATGCCACGCTCGATGGCGGACTGGCTATGGCGGGAGTTGACGCGGCTGCAGGCGCTGGAGGCGCGGGGGCGGCTGCGGGTGGTTCGGCCACGATCGGAGACGCGACTGGCGCGGCCGTAGCGCGCGCAGCGACCGCTTGTTTCGCTTCAGCAATCGCCTGCTCGTACGGCGCGGGCGCGACTGGCGCGGCTTCCACTGGTGCCGTCGGCGCGCGCGCCGGCACTTCAGGCACCGCGCTCCCGCGCTTGTAGCCGGCGAACGCGGCGGCCGCGACCGTCGCCATCGAAGACGGCACGCCAAATTTTTCAAGCAGGAACTTCGTCGCCTCGTACTTGACCATCGGCGTGGCGTTCATGAGCGCGGCTTTCGCGCCAGCCACCACGCCGCCACCCGATGCGGCCGAAGCAATGTGACGCACGGCCTGTCCCGCCATCAGCGCGTCTTCTGGCGCGATACCAGCACCCGACGAACCCCAGCCGAGGATGTTGCTGTCGAGGCGCGGCTTCTCTTCGGCCGGCACGTGAATGTTCACGCCAAGGATCTTGAAGTCGTGGCCCTTGCTCGTCGCCGGTGTCGTCGGCACCGTCACCACTTCCCAGCCGTCAGGCACGCCGGTCTGCGGCTCGCTCATTTCCATGTCTTCCCGCCATCGATCGAGACCTGCAGCCGACGCTCCCCGGTCTGCTTGTTCTGAATCACGCGCGACTGGCGCAGCGGATTCAGCGTATTCGCCTCAAGCGCCGTGCGGCGGCCTTCCTTAAGGTCCGTCGGCGCGAGTCCGCGCAGATAGCGCATCTCACCTTCGCGGTTCTCCATCGCGACCGAACCCTGCCGCTCGATCGAGTCCTTCAGCAGTTGCGCGAAGTCCTGCGGCGCGGTCGGGAACGGATGGCCCGTGATGTAGGACAGCGCGCCAGCAATGTCGCCTTTTGCGGTACGCTGATCGAATTCGCGCATCATCTCAATGCCAACATTGCCGCCCGGCGCGACGAGACGCGCCAACCCGGCGGCGAGTTCGCCCTGCAACGTCTTCGGGATCGTGTACGTGCCGCTCTTCGGGTCGTAGGTCTGATCGAGCAGCGCGAGCAGATGATTCGCCTGCTGCACCTTCTGGTCTTCGAGACCGAGGCCGCCGGAACGCGACGAGACGGCGCGCGTGAGCACCGTGCGGTATTCCTGCTCCAGTTTGTCCTGGTTCGCCGCTTTCTCGGGAATCGGGTTCGCGATGTCGTACTGGCGCTCGCGCTGATGCTGCGCGAACGCCTGATCGGACGTGATCGTGGCCTTGTTCTTCTCGAACTGCTGCCGCTCGGCGTAGGTCAGTTCCTCCGCACGCGCCTTCCCGATCGACTTCGCGTAGGCATCGAGTGCGAGCTCCGCATCAGTGCGTTTCGGCGTCGGCGTCAGCTTGTCGAGTGCAGCCTGCGCCGTCCCGCGCTGGTCAGGCGAGAGCGTCGGATCGGCGGCGCGTGCCGCAAGTTCCGCTTTCGTCGGCGCCTTCGGTGCGCCAGTCGCCATCGGACGGCCGTAGATGTCGTATTCGGTCGCGCCTTCGGCGAGCGTCTTTGTCGGCGACAGCTTTGCCGCTGCATCGCGGAACGCATCTAGCGCCGTCTGCTGCTGCTCGGGCGGCAAGGCGAGCAACTGACTGCGGATCTGCGCATAATCCTGCAGCGCCACGCTCTTCGTCGCCAGCGCCGGCTGCACCGCGAGATCGAGCGCATCGGCGAGCGGCACGCCGGCCTTCATGAGCCGTATCGCACCGTCGGCTATGTTGCCGCGGAGAATCGTCTGCGTCTTGCCGATCTCCTGCTGCTGCTGCACGTGCTTTGTGATCGAATCGTTGATGCCTTCCGCGCCCTTCAAGAGTTCCGGCGCCATGTGCGCCAGCCCCAGCTGATTGAGCCGCGCGCTCATCTTCGACACGTCGAAGAGGCCGTCCGGCGTGAGCATCGACTCCTGCCGCGGGCCCGCATCGCCGGGCGGGAGTTGATCGCCCTGCATCATCGCGTCGAACGCCGTGCGCCCGGTCTGTTCCTGCTGGGCCTGCCTCACCCGCAGCTCTGCGAGTTTGCGCTGCGGGTCGTTGACCTGCTCGATCGCGCCGCCGATGGCTGCGCCCGCGCCGCTGATCGCCCGGCTCCAGAGCGCGCCGGCCTGCTGCGCGGCGAGCGCCTGGATCGCGCCCACGCGTTCCGCGCCGCGGGCGGCAATGTCGCCGCGCCGCAGCTCGAGGTCCGCGATCGAGGGCGCGTACGGATTGACCGGCGTCTGATAGACGAAGGGCGGCATTTACTGCAGCGTCCAGTTCAGCGCCGTGTCCCGCTTGTCGCGGAAGTTGTTGATGTCCTGCAGGTAGCGGTCCCACGCATGCTGGTAATCGACATCGTTCAGATGCTGCGCCGCCGCCGCCTGCGTCGAGTAGCCGAGCATCGCGGGGCCGAGGACGGAGTCCGACCACGTGCGGTACTTCGCCGCGTACGGCTGCAGGAAGTTGTTGTTGACGTCGTTCGCGTAGACCTGCCAGTCGCGGTCCCAGACGTTCTTGTACTGCTGGCCCGCTGCGGCCTGCCCGAACTGCGTGAGCGCGTTCGCGGTGCCGCTGTCGTTCAGCGTGCCACGCGCCGCCGCCCAGTTTTGCAGGGCGTTCTGGCCCTGATCGAAGACGAACTTGTAGCCGGGATCGGTGAGCGCTTCCTCCGGCGTCGGCGTGTGAAAGCCGGGGATCGTCGGAAAGGCCGGGGCCGCATTTGCGCCGGTGAACGTCGGCAGCGGGGGCGTCCCCGCCGGGCCGCCAAGATCGGTGCGTGGCGGCGCGATGAACGCACCCGGCGACGGCCCGATCGGATTCGGTGGCTGGTTCGGTGGCGGCGTCGGCGCGGGCGCCTGCGCCGGCACGGACGCCTTGAGCATCGCTTCGACGGCATCGATGCCGCCGGGATTCCCCGCATGTTGCTGCAGCTCCGCATCGGTCGCGTCGCGTCCGTAATACTTCCGGTACAGCGCGTTGATCGCGTCACGGAAGCCAGGTGTGATCGTCTGGCCGCCCGCCGTTGGCGTTGTCGGCGATCCCGTCGCAGGGCCGTTGCCACCGGTGTCGGTGTCGCGCGTGTTGTCGTTCAGGGCCATAACCGTGAATCCCTATGCGAAGTACGAGCCGGGCGAATAGCGATACATGGGCAACGGGAGTGCTGGCGCGATCAGGGACGTGCTCTGCATCGACGGCGCGAGATACGCGCCCGCGCTCATTGGCGCTGCGAGCCGCGGCGCTGCTGCCGCGCTACTGCCGCGCGCATCCGGCCCGTTCCCGGCGAGATCGCTGTCAAGTCGACCGAGGAAATACCCCGCATCGCCCGTCGTGATCTTGTTGTTCCAGTACTGCCAGTCGCTCAGCCCGCTGCCCGGCGCGCCAGGTGTGATGTGGTACTTCGCGTACTCCGCGGCGAGACGGGGATCGATGCCGTTCGGCATGCCTGCGAGCGCCGCGCCTGCGGTCGGCGCGCCCGCCGCCGTCGGTGCTGCCCCAGCCGCTACGGCTGGTGCCGCTGGGCCGGTGAAGTTCGGATCAATGCCCGGCACATAGTCGGGGATATCGCGCCCCGGCAGGCCCAACCACTGCCCCGCCGTGGAAATGCGGTTCTCTCGAGCACGCCACTGGTTGTACGTCGCCTGTCGATCAGCCTCGCCCGACCGCCACGCGTTCTCGGCCTGCTGCTGCTGGAAGGCGAGCGCCTTATCATTCGCGGCCGTCTGCGCCGCGGTCGCATCACGCGTCGCCGCCGCGCTCAGATTTGCGGCTTCCGACTCTTTGTGCGCGGCGTAGAGCGTGCCGCCGGTGGTCGCAGCCGCCGTGATGATCGCGGCAATGACTGGCGCGGGCATCGTTAACTCCTCACCGGCACGAGGTACGCCTCGCCCGGCACTTTCGTCGCGCCGACGTGTGCCAAGAGGCCGCGCACGCGGTCATCCGTCGCCGCCGTCAGCACAGCGCTGACGCCGATCGCGCGCGCCTCGTCCTGCACTGCCCGCCACAGCCGCCGCGCGACCCCGCCGCGCCCGCGCGCACCCGGCGCAATCCACAACCCCTCGACGTGCCAGCACGGCAGGAGCGCATGACAGCCGACGATCGCCCCGTCACGTTCGACCACCACGACGCGCGTCGCGTCCGGCAAGTGCGCCCACACCGCATCGAGTTCGGTGCCCGCGAGCCGGGCGTACTCGTCACGCGGCAGGATGCGCGTCGTCATGCCAGCAGCTCCACGCAGTTGTCGATCCGCCATGTCATGCGGTTCGGTGTGTTCGACGCGTAGGCCACCGCGATCGTCAGATTCGTGTTCGCGTCCGCGTAGACCAGTTTCGAGCCGCTCTGCTCCGCCGCCGTCGTATCCGTCGTCAGCGCCGGCTGCGCTTCCGTCAGCGCAGTCCCGCTCTCGGTCCAGCCCCACGTCACCGTCAACGAACTCGACACGCCGTCCGCGACCGTCTTCCGCATGTAGTACGACAGGCGATACAGCCCGGCCGTCTTCGTGGTGTAGAGCGCCGTCGTCGCCAGCGCGGCCGTCTGTCCCGTCTTCTGCAGGTCGGGCTCGCCTGCGACCGTCGGCGTCGTCTGAAAACCGCTGCGCAGTTCTTCCCAGCGGAACCGGAAGAACTCGTTGATCGCGCCGAGCGTGTCCACGATGCGCACGCCCGACGGGATGATCGAGAGCGACTTCGGCATGCATCAGGCCGCCTGCTCGACGTTGTTCACAAACGCGTCAATCACACGGAACGGCGTCGGCTCGGAGTACGTCGTCTCAACCACCGTATCGCCGAACTGCGAACAGCCCAGATTCGTCCAGTAGCAGCGCTTGCCCCATTCGCCCAGCTTCCCCACGCTGGCTTGGAGCTCGTTGCCGAACGTGCGGCCGCCGTCCTCTGAGATACGCAACATCGTCTGCGGATCGCTGCCTTGGCCGACAGCGAGTCCAAGCCCGGAATCGAGATGAATCTCGAACTGATCGAACGGCAGGCGCTGATGCTGGACGTTCAGATGCGGCGCGCGCCGCAGCCGACGAATGCCGGCCCCGTCGATGTCGGTCGCGATCGACGTGTCCATCTTCCAGATGATGCCCGTCGTCCGATCCCCGACCAAATGCATACCGGCGAAGTACGCATGGCAGCGCGGTGCCCAGATGTCCCACGCGCCGTTCGACCAGCGCCCGCGCTTCGCCCAGCTGTCACCTTCGCCGTCGTACGTCCATGTCACTTTGGCCGATGGATAGGCGGTATTGAAGAACGTATGGCCTTCCTGCTCGTAGGCAAGCACTTCAGCATCATCGATGCGGGCGGTGCGGAGATAGCCCGCCACAGCGGCATTCACGGCGTAGGTTGAGACGGGCTGCGGCACCGAGCCGCGCGTCACGACGAACCGGCCGATTCCTTCCTTATTGCGCGCTAACCAGCCGTTGCCGATTGCCGTTGATGCGTAGGCGAACGGCGCGGCGATGCCCCACTTGCCGACCAAACCGGAGAGCGGCGCGAACGGCTGCGTGCCGACGCCAGTGTTCTGCCAGACTTCAAACGTATCGGTCCCGACGAGCCAAACCAGATTGTTCGGATCGACGAACATCGTCTGCCACGGATCCGCGAAGAGCGAACGCTGAAAGAACGTGCCCGCGTTCCACGTCGTCAGATCGTTCAGGTTCGACTCGAAGACTTTGCCCGTCGTCGACTGAAAGCCGAGCCCGACGCCACCCGCAAAGTCCAGATGCGAGACGCCCGCGACGAGTGTCGTCGCCGACAGGACATTGGTCGCGAGCGTCAAACACTGCACGGCACCGCCGGACGCGATGCCGAGCTGGCCGCCGACGACGCCGTTGTAGGCGAACTGCGCGGGTAGCCCATCGTTCGTCAGCGCCCCACGTTTTGTCGCCGTCGTGTCGGCCGCGAACTCCCAGAGCGCGCCGCCCAGCGCCACAAAGAGGCGCCCATTGGCGACGACCATGCCGCGTGCGCCGACGTCGGCGACCTGTGCCCACTTCGTGAAGCCGGGCGTGGGGAAGAGCGCCGCGATGTTCTGCGCGGCGGCGGCCTGCGGGCTCTTCTCGACGTAGAGGTTGATCGTGTCCTCAGCGTCGAGGATGAGGCTCTGTGGCGTGTTCGCCCCGCCGATGAAGCCAGAGAACCGCGGCATCTATGTCTCGACCTGAAAACTCCCCTACCGTGCTAGACTGCCCGCATGAAGATCGGGGCGCTCATCCTCGGCGTCGTCGTCGCGGTCGGTATCGTGCTCGTGCGCTATTGGGTTGCGTTCATCGAAGACGCGCACCGCGACCGCTAGTCAGCTTGATGAGGTCTCGCCAAGTCATCTCATCGCCCCGGACAGAAGTACGTAATCGTGCCGCCGCCCAGACTCGCGGATAAGCCGACGATCAGCGCCGAGGCGGTCACCGACGACGGCCCGCCGATGATCACCGTGCTCCACGGCGACACCACACATGGCGGAGCCGCTGAGAGTGTCGTCGAGAAATTCAGTTGACAACTGGTCACCACGCCGCCACCGACCGCGATCGTTCCCGCTGTATCCGTCCCGGTCACGTTCCCGGCCGGCGCTGATCCACAGGCGCTCACGGTCGGTGTACCGCCAGACGTCATCGCGGTTCCATCGGTGCGCGCTATCTGCCCGCGCGAGACGAGGACCGGCGCCAGCATCAGTACGAGCACGAGCGTCGCGACAAAGAAACCACGCATAACCGTGGTCCCTAGTTACACACCCACACGCCGTTCAGACGTTTCGCGAATGCACCCGTGCCAGCGCTTGCACACGGATTCGCGATCGTGCAATCGCTGCAGTAACAGAACGTCCCGTTCGCAGGCGTCCCGAGGCTCGCGAACAGCACGGCCGTGATGCCGTACTCGCCGGCCGCGACGCGTGTGAACTGCAGATCCGCCGTGGCTGTCGCATTACCGGCCGTGTTCGAGAACCGCAGCGCGCCATCGGCGGCGATTGTGAACTGCCCGCTCCAATCGAACTGTGGATTGCCATTGACCGTCAGCGTGAGTTCGTTCGGGGCATTGCGAAAGAAGCCAAGCGTGGGTTGACTGGCGAACGTGATCGCCGCCTGCGAAGCGGAACCGTCGACCGCAAGCACGCGGTTCGCCGCGCCGGGCGTAATCGCCACTGGCACGCCAGGTGTCGCAGGCACCTGAATCGCGGGCTGTCCAATCAGCGCCGCACTGGCGAGCGCGACAACACCGAGAGCCGCAAGGAGTAGGCGCATGGCTACGGACTCGGCGACTTATACGCGCACGACAGCGTGCCCGACGTCGCTCCGGTACGGATGGCGCGGAAGTTCAGAATCTCTTCGCGGCTCGTGATGGCGAGGTAATCGCCTGGCTCGAGCAGCGTCCCGACCGACGCCGTCACCGCCGTGACAACTGGGTCGAGTACGAGAAAGCGGACTTCCGCGGTCTCGAGCCGACACGACACCGTCGTGATGGCCGGCTTCCCCGTCGGCGTGATCTTCGACGCCGTGAAGCCCTTCCCGCCGGCCGTCGCGTCGATGGTGATCTGCTCGAAGTCGAAGAAGGATGCATCGGCCGTCGTGGCGACGAGCGCCAGCGCCGCGACCGAGAGAACCAGCCATCGCTTCATGCGGTGTTCCTGTTTAGCCAGTTGAAACCGCCGCGTGCGCTCTGCCGGCCGCCGATGCCGGCGTCGGCCGTCGCAATGCGCGGCACGTCGTCGTTGTCGCCGAAGACGAGTGCGCGCGCTTCGTTCGCGCGTCGCGCCGTCGACGCAGAGACCGCTTGGCCCATCGCCGGTCCCAGCCACTCCGCGAGCGTGAGCCGCAGCGCGGCCTGATAGCCGGGCGGCAGCGCGAACGTCGTCGCGAGCGTGACCGCCGACAACACCGTCTGCGACCACAGCCGTACGCCGTAGGCGGTCGTTGGGACTGGCCAGAAAAACAACTTGCCGTTCGGCCAGTCCTGCTCGTAATACACGTCCGTCGGGATCGCCGCCGTCAGGCCGGGGACCGTCAGCGCCGCATACCATGGATCGTCGCGAACCGTGATCGGCAGAAACGACGCCGGGTTCCCGCCGATGTTCAGCGACGCCGCGATGACACTCTTCGGGCGCGACGCGACCACGAACGTGCCGGTCGGGCCAATCGTGTGCGGCGAGAGATTCGGCGTCAGCGTGTAGTCGGCGAAGAGTTCCGTGTAGACCGCGCGATCATCGGCGTTCCACAGATCGAGGATCTCGTTGACGAGCGTGAGGCCCAGGTCTGCGATGGCTGGCGCAAGGACGTCTCCCGCGCGCGCCACGCGCAGCTCCGCTGCCGCGCCCGTCACGAGATCCCGAATCGTGTAGGCCATCGACGCGCGCTAGTCGCCCGCCTCGGTCGGCGGCGGCACCAGCAGCCAGCCGTCGGCGAGGGCCGCGTCGAGGGCGGCCTGATCGGCCACGGACTTCGCTTCGATGCCCGGATGATCGATCTGCTCGGGCCGCGCCTCGGTGTGCGCGCGATAGACCGTGCGCGGGAAGTGCGGGTCCACCGGGGCCGGCGCGTCGTGATGCGGCCGCCGATAGTCCCACAGGTGCGTCCGCTCATCCGGATGTGGCTGGTCGACAGAGGCAATCCGGCCGCTCATCGCTTTGCCGCCTTGCCCTTCGGGGCCGGCGCCTCCTCGACATCCTCCGGATACACGTGCGGGATCGGCTCGATCTGCCAGCCGTCCTTCAGCGCGAGTTCCAGCGACGGCTGATCCTTCACGACCTTCGCGTCGCTGCCCGGATGATCGACGCCGAGCTTCTTCTTCGTGGTGGCGCGGTAGACAACGCGCGGGAACTCGTAGAACTTCCCCGGCTCGGTCGTCGGCGCCTCTTCGGGCGGCAGGCGGAGCGCCATGCGGCCCATCTCTTCCTGCAGCGAGCGAATCACGGCGGCCTGCTGCTGGACGAGGTCTTCGATGCTGATGTCGGGCATAAATCCTCAGGAATGGGCGGCGACGATCACGGAGACCGTCGCCGCCTGACCGATTACGGCTGCGCCTTCAGGACAGCGAAGTTCAGCACGACGGCTTCCGACAGGGAGCCGCCCGTGTAGTTGCGCACTGAGACGGAGAACGAGCCGGCCGCCACGGCGTCGGCAAACACCGAGTACGAGTTCGCCGTGTTGCCCGACTTGAACGACAGCACGACCGTGTCGCCCGCCTCGACGTGCGTGTCGGTGACGGTGAACGCGACCGACGTGGTCGCGCCAAGCGCCGCGCCGTTCATCGTGATCGTGCCGTTCAGGCCCGCGCAGGTCACGCCGGTCGACTTCGACGTCGCCTGCGTGACCGTGCATGTATTCGCGCCGAGCAGGTTCTGCACCGGCACCCACACCGACCCAAGGCACTTGAACGCGTTGCCCGTGATCGGATTGAGGACCGGCACCGTCGCGCCGTTCTGCGACAGATCGGCGCTGCCCGAGGTCGAACACGCGCCGGCCCGATCGCTATTGGTCAGCGCGATCGAGCCGGCGGGAATGAAGTAGATCTTCGCCCCGCTGGCGTGACCGGTCGCGCGCGTCGAGAAGAGCCCGCGCGTGATGCCGACCGTCGTGGAGCTGATCGAGCGGACGCCGACGACTTCGCGATCGACGATCGCGTAGGTCTGCGCGGACGACGACGTGGCCGTCCAACCCGACGCGGACGTGATGGTCATCACCTGGTCATTCGCGTTGGTGATGGCCGCCGCCAGCGTCGTGGACGTCAGCGTGGTCTGCGCGCCAAGGGAGACTTCCCACGGCGCCGGGGGCCACGGCGTGACGAGGTGGAAGACGAGCGCGAGGAGCAGCGCCGTGAGCGGCTTGCGCACGGCCAGCGAACGCACCCGAGTGAGGAGATGCATGGGTTTCATGTGTGTGTGATCTCCCTTACGCGCCTGCGATGGCGACGGCGCAGTTGCCGTTCCACAGGTTGCCGAAGCCGACGCAGGTATCGAACCGGTTGATCCACCGGCGGCCGACCGGATCGAAGGCGCGCACGAACGACACGGAGATGCCCGTATCCTCGTCGGTCAGCTGCTTGCTGATCTCGACGGTGCCCGGCTTCGGGTTCTGGAACTTCACGCCGACGAGCGCGAAGGCGTTCGGATGCAGCGCTAGCGACACCGTGCCGACCTTGCCGTTCGGCGAGGACGTGCCCGGCCAGAGCGTGAGCGCGGCGCCGTTGGCAGGCAGCGCGTCGACGTTCTGATACTGGCTGCCCGGTCCGAAGATGGACTCCGTCAGCTGGATCACGTCGCCGCCGCCGCCGGCCGCCGTCAGATCCTGCGCGATGCTGAAGACGCGCGCCGAGGCCCCGACCTTCCGCCGCGTGCGCGGGTTGACGGGGTTGACGTTGGCGATCGAGAACTTGTCGCCCTGCTTGAACGTGTCGGCCGCCGTCGCGGTGACCGTCAGCGACGAACCCGACTGATTCGCGCCGTTGATGGTGACGCCCGCTGCCCACGTGCCGGCCGTGTGCTGATAGAGCGACACCGACTCGTACCAATCAAAGCCGTCGCCCGAGCCAGCGATGCCGGTCCGAAACTGCTTGCTGATGTCGGTGACGGGATTGAAGTACGACAGCGCGGACTTCTTGAGCGCGCGCATGACGGACGGCGGCACGAAGATGCCGCGCTCCTTGCCGGCTGGGCAGCCAAGCTCCACGAGCTTCTGCCGCGCAGCCGCGCTCGAGGAGTCGAAGTCGACCGGGTCGGTGCCCAGCACGCCGACGAGCGCCGACGTGTTGTTCTTGGCCCAAAACGCGCAGCGCGACTCGATCTCCTGATTGAGCTGCGCCATCGCGGGATCGAGATATTCCTTCGAGAGGATCTCGTCGCCGCGCTCCATCTTCACCGCGAGCTCGAACGAGTCGTAGTCGAAGTCGATGCCGAAAATCTGGTTGCACGAGACCGTGGTGTGCCGCCGATTCAGCGGCTGCGAGGAGTACTGCAGGCCGTCGCGAATCAGGTATTCCTGCGGGTACTTGACGCGCACCGTCTCGCCGGGTGCGAAATCGTGCTCGAACTCCTTCTGGACTTCCATGTTGAAGAGCGAGCCGATCGCGATCTTGTTGACGAGCAGGTCGAGCGATTCCTGCATCATCCAGTCGACGACTTCGAACGTGTTGACCGAGAGGAAGACGGCCGCGTCATGCTGAACGACGTGGCGCACGAGCAGCGCGAGCGCGGCGGTGATCGCGCAGTTCAGCGCGAGCCACCACGCGGGGCGCTTCTGATATTTCCGAAGAAGACGATCCATGTCCGGAGGCCTCAGCGCCCCATCGCTGTCATCCGCTCTTGGCGGCGCAGCTGACGGAAGGCGCGGGTATCGCCACGCCGGATCGCGGCCGCTTTCGGGTCCGCCGCTTCCGCGGCATGACCGCCCAGCGGCTCGTGCGGAGCCGGCGCGTCGGTTAGGGTTTTGGGTTTAGGAACAGCAGGAGCGGCGGCACGAGTGGGCGCGCCCGGCGCGAGCGAGGCTTCGAGCTTGCCGAACTCCTTGATGAGATGCGGAATGTGCGCGCGGATCTGCTGCGGCGCGGACAGTCCGCGCAGCGCCTCCGGCACCGCAACGAGCGCCGCGAGCACCTCGGGGTGATCCTCGAAGTGCGCGAGCACCTGTGGGCCGACGGCCGAGTCGAGCGCGAGTTGCCCGACGATGTAGTCCGGCCCGTTCGAGCGCCCGATGCGCTGCGCGATGCGGAGGACCTTGTCGCCGAGGCCGGGCGTCGCCGTGTCGGCGGCCGTGACCCGCTGATCGAAACTGGCGATCTGCGCCGTGCGGGCCGCGGTGGCCTGCTCGGTGCTCTTCGCCTGCGTGGCGCGCGAGTCGCGCCAGTCATCGCGCGCGGTTTCCCGCGCCGCGAGATAGTCGTTGAGCGTCTTCTCCGGGTTCGCCTGCGCCCACTCCTCGATGGAGGGGAAGGCGAACACGTCGGCCTTCGGCGCGGGTGCCGCAGCGGCCGCGGGCGGCGCGTCGCTGCGCGGGGCAGCGGTACGGCGCACCGTGTCGAGTTCGCTCCGCAGGTCCGCGGTGGCCGATTCCACCGCTTTGCGGATGCGATCGTTGATTTCGTTCTGCTCGCGCTCTTTGCGCGAGAGTTTGGGTTCCTCGGCCGGCGCGGCGGCGGCCTGCGCGGGTGCAGGTTCGGGCGCGATCGCGACGGCGGCCAGCGGCTTGCCGATCCGCTCGGCGCGTCGCGCGGTGCGGTAGTCGCTGGGATTGCCGGCCGCCACGGCGGCGTGCACGGCGCTCTGTGTCTGAGGTTCAGCCGACGCAGGCGGCGCGGATGCCGCGGGCACGGCGGTCGAAGCAGCGTCCAAAAGCGGTGCTCCACCACGCGCGCCCACGCGTGCGATACGCCCTATCGACTCAAAGGGGCCGAAACGACGACAGGCGCGGCACTCACCCGGTATTCACCGGATCAGCACGCGCGCCTGTCGCGTCGCGGCCCTTGTCGAGCGCTCCAGCGCCGTGGGCGAAACGGCGTTTCGGGGATCAGCCTAGGAGCGTCGGAGGTTCACAGCTCAGTGCATCGCGGCTCGCATCTTCATGGTGCCCAACTCTTGCGCGAGACACAAATCGTCTTCGCGGTCATCCCACGCCTGATGCACGATCAGCGCGCCGTTCGGCAGCGCGACGAGCACGCGCGGACAACACTCGCAGTCGCTGCCGTCGCGGTGTGGGCGCAGATCATCTTCGGGAATGACGTTGACGATGGCGTCGGGATCAATCAGGCACGACGCGAGCGTGGAGGCGTCGGCGCGCTGCGACCAGACGGCCTTCCTCATACATCGGCTCCTGCGGCTCCCGCGTCCGGCTGCAAGGCGGCCTGCTGCACCGCCGCGTCGCTCGCGTGCGCCGCGTTCTGATCTGAGAGATCCATCGCATTCGCATGCGCCGCGTCGGCAGCGACGCGCTCATGCAGCCGATCCTTTGCCCGCTCGATCGAGTCATGGACGCGGTCGCGGAAAGCCAGGTCGCGTTCGTGCGCTCGCGCGCCCACCAGGCGCGACTCCTCCAGGAAGAGCGCCAGCCGGTCCACCCGCGCGCCAAGCTCCGCAATCGCCAGCTTCACTTCGCGGTCCGCAGCGGCGCGGTCCGTCTCGGCCTGCTCCTGCATCGACGCAATCTGGAACTTGCCCTGCTGCTCGATGACCTTCGCCTGCTTCTCTTGGGCGGCGCGCTGCAGCAGCTGCTTCAGCTGCTGGTTCTCGCCGAGCAGCTGCGCGACTTCCGGCGGCAGCGGCTTCCCGTCCGCGCCGAGTTGCGGCGGGTCGAGCAGGTCGATGATTTCGTCGCCAATCGGCCCGAGCTGTTTCAGCTTGACCGACTTCGCGAACAGCTTCAGCGCCCGGACCGGCCCAGCGAGCTGCGCGACCTGTCCGAGCTGACCGACGATGGCCTCGACGAACTCAGCCGCTTCAACGCGCTGGCTTTCCGTAGCCGGTCCGGTCGAGACGGTGACGCGGTAATCGCCCTTCGTGAAGATCGGATCGCCGCCGAGCTGCCCGTTCGGCCCATATTCGCTCCCGGCCGGATCGTTGATCCGCACGACGTTCGCGGAGTCGTCTGGCGTTCGCACCGGCACGTCGCGCGCCGTGTCGAGCACTGGCGTCAGCAAGTCCTCGATGATCACGCCCACGCGCTCGACCATCAACTTGTAGCTGTCCTTGAAGTGATACGAGCCGCGCTGGCCGCTTGAGTCGAGCCGATCCATCGCCTTGCCGGACAGCTTCCGATCCTGCGTCGGCAGCGGCGTCGGCAGCGGCGAGATGCCCATCGCGGCCTGAATGGCGCGCCGCGACGACTCGATCGCGATTTCCAGATTCTGCAGCGGCGGATCCCACGCTTCGCGTCGCGGCAGCGGCAGCGGCCCCTGCATCGGATTGCCTGGTACCGTGGCCTTCGCTTCGAGGTACGCAACGGGTTCCTGTGTCGCGCGCTTCCACGTGTCCGGCTTCGCGAACTGGCCTTCGTAGCCGACGAACTGTGCGCGCGGCACGCCACCGACCGCTTCCGCCCGGCACGTCACCATGTAGCAGTAGGACATGTACGGATCGCGCGCCAGCCGCGTCATGCTGAGAATCACCCGCCGTGAGCCGTCGCCCTCGTCGACGTAGAGTGATTTGCCATAGCAGGAGACGTAGGGAATGTACTTGCCCGCCCACGGCTGTTCCTTGAGCAACTCGAGGCCGTTGGTGAGCCAGCAGCGCACCTTCGTGTCGTCGACGCTTTCTTCGCGCAGGTTGTCCGCGCCACGCGGCAGCTTGCCGTCTGGGAGTTCGTCGACGAGCGCCGTCTGCGTCGGGCCGTCCTTCAGCCGATAGGCCACGAGTCGGCGCGACACCGTCTCCAGCTTCCAGTACTTCGCGACCTGCACCGTGTTGCGGTCGATCCAGCCAGGCGCGAGTTTTGACGCGTCGAGCGTGAAACTCGCCGCCTTCGACTTCGGAAAGCGACGCTTGTACTCGTCGCGGCTCCACGGCTCAACGTGGTACAGGAACTTGATATCGCGCGAGTCGGGCCAGACGCCCTGCGGATCGGGCAGAATCTGATCAGGATTGACCACCGGCTCGATGAAGAGATCCTGATCAAACGTGCGCACATGCTGGCGCTTCGTGGTGACCGTCACCCAGCCGTAGCTGCTCTCGATGCAGTTCTGAAACGCCGTTGCATAGGCGACCGACGCGTGCGAGCGGTACTCGATCTCGCGCGTATGGTTCTGGTAGAACTCCGCGCCGGCATCGTTTGCGCCGTTGCCGGTCGGGGCGAACTTGATGCCCAGCGGATTGGCGCGCACGTCGTTCACGGTCTGATTCAGGTACTGTCCGAGCTCGTCGGCGGCCAGAAAGGGCCGTTTCGCGTCCTGTCGGTCCTTCACGGCCTGCGGGTCCAGCGCCTGCCACGGTTTGCCCGCGACACAGAGCTTGTCCGTCTTCGCTTCGGCGCGGATCGCGTCGAGTTCCGTCGTCGCGTAGATCCGGTTCTCGCGGATCTCGGCGAGGAGATCGGTGTCGGCGCTCATGACGCCAACAGCGCGTCCATGCGCACTTCGTGGAAGTGCGGGTCTTCGCGGCGGTCCTTGGTGATGTTGACGAAGGCGGCGTGTTCGTCCATCGCGGTGTTGATCGCCAGCTCACTCATCGCTGAAACAGGAAAGTCGCAGCAGTGGCAGGACCAGAAGAACCGGCGACCGATCGCTTTGATGTGGCTGTTCGCGAGCACGAAGGCCGGCACCGCCTGACTCATCGGCCGTACCACGTCGTGCAGGCGCATGACAGTTCCGGTGACGTCGGGTGCGGTGCGACCATCCGAATCGGTTCGCGACACATCGTGCAGGTGAAGGACGCGCGGAAGCCTTCGGCGCCGACCTCCCGTTGCAGCCGCAGGATCTTCTTCCAGGTATCGACGAGGAGCGTGCGGGTGCGCTTGCCGTCCTTCGAGACGATGATGGACGGCACACCGGCCGGCTGACCGGTCAGGGCGAGAATCGTCACCGGCTCCGCTTCCCGATGCCGGGATACTTGCGATGGACGGCCGCGCGGACGCGCGCCTTCAGCTCGGCATCGCCGTACTGCGAGACGCGGCTGAGCGCGTTCCGGGCGTGAGCCGCATTTTCAATGGGATAGCTCCGGCCGGGGCCGGCGAAGTCGCCAGTCGGCAGCGCCTTCCTGGCGCGGCTGGTGAGGCGCGCCATTACGTCACCTCGCCCTTGCGCAGCTTGACATGATGCTGCGTCGCCATGAGCTGCTGACGCGGCGGGAGCTTGTGGAAGCCAGGAATCGCCTGCTTCAGATGGGCGTGTGCTTCCTTCACCATCCGTGACCGCTCAGCGAGGGCCGGATGCAGCGGGCGACCTGTATCGCGCGCGTGTTTCGCGTCCATCCGTGCGCCCTTCGCCGTCTCCTGATTGCCGTGCATCGCGCCCATGTTGTTCATGGCGCCGTACACGTAGCGGTCGGCGGCGCGGCCGGTCTTGCCTTCCTTCGCCGCCTGCGCGCGCAGCCGATTTTCGAGAAACTTCGGCATGGCTGCCTTTCAGTACCCGCCCGGACGCGGCTTGCGCGAGTTCTTTGGTTTGCGGCGCGGCATCGTTACTCCAGAATCGCCGCGACGCTCTGCAGGAATCCGATCAGAAATTCGATCATGGCGGCTCGTACCCCCACGCGCAGTCTGCGCTGGTCTCAAGAGCGGCGCAAATCGACTCAGCCCCAGTGGTGTCCTTTCGGATATTGAAGTCCAAACTTTCTAAGATGCCTTGCGTAACAGCGACTGAACAGCTGCTTGCGAGTCTGACCGCACACATGACAACGAACGCCATCATTTCTAGAGCGATCGACAGGACAGTACCAATCGTTTGTACATAGCTCTTCTCTGGCTTCGTGCGCAGACTTACTGGGCATGACACGCTCAACCGTTCGCCCGTCGCGTCGGCGCGCGTGAATGTATTTCATTAGCGCCAAACGATTGTCTTTATTCAACCCCACGTCGAGCGTCGCCTCCAGCCATGCGCTTCGCTGTCCTCCGCCGCTGCAATGGCCACCGGCTGCGCAAACGTCAGCATGAACGCGTCGGCATCGTCCATCGTGCAGGTCGGGAGCCGCGCCTGAATGTCTTCCTTCGCCTCGAGGACCAACTTGCCCGACTGATTGATGTGGTAGCCTGGCGTCGTCAACTGGTCACAAAGCGCGTCTTCATCGGGCAGGCCGCCATGCAGCAGCCACTCCTTGCCTTTGGCGTACATGTAGGCCCGCATGTTCAACTGATGCAGATCGGGCGACTGGCCGCCGAAGTTCACCTCATAGACATTGGTGAAGCCGAGCGCCTGCAGCCGTGCCACAATCGGAGCCCCAAAGGCCGCATCGACAAACATCGCGGCGACGCGATGCTCGGGCCGCGGATCACGCAGCAGCTCGGCGCAAATGCCCACGCGCTGCGACCGGTCGGCATCCTGTTCGCCCGGAATCCGGATCGGCAGCCTCACCTCGCCGTTCAGGCCGCGACGGAACCGCAGCACATTCCACGCCTTGCCGCCACCGCTGACATCGAAGCCGACAATCAGCGGATCATCGGGTAGCGCGATCTGGCGTCGCTTCCGCGCAAGCTCGACGCGCGCCTTGTCGATGTACTGGAGTTCTGAGGCCGACGGCGGCAGGCCGAGGACGCGGACCTTGTAGTAGTCGCTGTCGACGCCGTAGTCCTGCTCCCACTGGGCGATGAGTGCCTTGTTCGTGAACCGCGACGTGCGGGAGTCGACACGGCGATGGTTCCAGCGGCTGTTCTTGCCCCCGAAGCAGACGTCGTAGAACTCGCCGTTGTTGCGGACCGGCTGGCCCCACGCGAAGAACATCGGCTCCCCGTCGGTCAGCCCGCCATACGCCGTCTGCCAGATGAGATCCGCGACTTCCGACGCCTCATCGAACAGGTACCAGCTCGTGGACGTGCGCGCGTGCTGGCCCGCGAAGCTCTGCGCGTTCTCTTTCTTGCAGGACTGCGCGACCACCTTCCACGTCTTCGGCCGCCACACCGAGTAGATGCCGGCCGCCTGGATGTGGAACCAGTGCGCCGTGAGACACTGGCGCGTCCACGACTGAATCGCGGCCCAGGTGCGTTCCTTGAGCTGCGTCGCCGTGCCGGCCGTGACGGTGCCGATCGAGTCCGGCCGCGTCGAGAGAATCCAGTCGGCGATCCAGCTGCCCATCGCCGACTTCCCGGTGCCGTGGCCCGAGGTCTCGCTCATCAGGATCGGCATGGCCGGCGTGTGACCATCGAACGCGCGACGGCGCGTCTCTTCGCCGAGCGCCGTCAGGAACTCGCGCTGGTTGTCGTCGGGGCCCGTCTCTGGCTCGAGCGGCGTGCCAGGTTCGCCCCACGGATACGCGGCGAGGACGAATCGTAGGGGATCGTGATAGCAGTCGGCGATGAGATCCTGAAGGGCGGCTTCGGCGGTGGCGTCAGTCTTCAGGAGCACGCGGGTTCAACTTTTGTGACGTAAGACCACAAATTTTTGGGACGGTGTCATGTGGCCGTATCGACCGAGCGGCATCCGATGTTTCTGGTGATGTTCACGGTGGCATCGCGCGCAGAGCCATACAACCATCAGCGGCCGTGCGTAGTCAGGATGATGCGCTTGGATTGACCGCGTCGAGCCGCACCACACGCACGTCGTCGGCTTCTTCAGCGTGCCCGAACGGACAGCAGCGGAAACCTGCTGCTGAATACGTGCGCGATCGGAGGCGCCGACCGCCTCGATAATGTCGCCGCAGCGCTGTTTTACCTCCACGCTACTCCTCAGCCTTCGGCTGAAGCCGCGCCCGCGCCCGTGCGATCTTCTCGCCGAGCGTCACCTCGCCCGTAATCTCGATCTTCTCCGTCAGCAGCCCGTGGTGCTTCGCCGCCATCTCCACGTAGCGCGAGCGGTCAATAATCTTCAGTTCGAGGACCGTATCGACCTGCCCGTCGCCGGCCGTCAGGTTGCGCTTCACGAGCTTCACGCCCGCAATGCAGAACGCTTCCTCGGCCGTCAGCGTGTGGATTGGCTTGTAATTGCCGCGCGCGTCGAAAAGGCGGCGGATGTCGAACTGCGAGCCGCGGCGGATCGCTTCGAGCGTGGCCTGGGCGGTCAGCTCGCGCGATTCACGGACGGCTTTGCGCGTGGCGAGAGTCTGCGCTTGGGGGCCTGTCTTGCCGGGTTTTCGGCCCGAGCCCGGACGTCGTCCGCCGCGTGGCATACCCTGATTGTTTGATTCGGTTCGCCTGCAATCAAATCCAATTCAAACAATCGTCCGAATCAAAGCCCAGCGTCGCCAGTTTCGTCGAGCCAGTGGAAGCGGCGCAGCTCCGCGATGCGGACGGCGGTGCGGAGTCGAATGCGGAGGTCCGGCGCGTAGGTCCGGATGAAGGGATGCCGATCCGCGCGCCGGCCGGTAATGCGCTGGTGCGGGAAGTCCTCGCCGCGCAACTGCCGAATCCCGCGCCATGCCTCCGCCGCGCTGATGAGCGCGCCGAGGATGGGCACGCCCTTTGCCCGACGCGTGCGGAGATCGCTCATGTAGGCGGCGTTGGCCGCGCGGCAGGGCGTGCAGCGGCAGCCGTGCTGGTACGACGCGCGCGTGCCGTGACTCGGCTCAGAGTCAGTCTCGCGACGGCCACCTGGACGCGCCAGCAGGCGCCGACGATCGGCCTGCTGCGGGTTGCGGCGGTTCGGCGCGTCGCCCGTCATGCCGGTTCATCCGACGAGGTCGCGGGCGCCGCTGCGTCACGCACCTGCGCGACAGCCGAGCGCGAGCGGCCCAAACCGCCCGCTCGGCGAGATACAGCGGCACCCGCCTCCCCCCGTTCCCAGCACCGGGTGCCGATAGTGCGGCACGTTCGCGGCTGAGAGATAGCGCCACTCGACGAGCCACGCGATGAGCGCGTCGAGGTCGCCGACGACGTGCTCAAGGGCCGCATCCAGGCAGAACGCACGGAACAACGCCTGCTCAGGCCGAAGGCGTCCGTGCTTCGCCTTGGCTTCCCACCAGAGAAAAACGAGCACGTGCGGATCAACCACACCGTCAACCAACGGCGCTGGCAAGAACGCGCACACGTCTGGCAGGCCAGCCGTCTGGCCTGTGCCGCGGAACGTGCGGCCGTCGCGCGGCGACGGGTGGCCGAGTACGTACACCTTTGCGCCCAGCGAGCGCAGGAGTTGCACGCCGTGCGCCTGCTCGACTTTTTCCGAGACGCGCAGCTTCATGCCGCCTCCGCGCGCAGCCGATACCGCATCTTCGACAGACCGAACGACGGCGCAACGCCGGGCACCCGTGCCGACTCCAGCCGCCCGGTCGCCCGCAACCGTCGCAGCCCCGCCTCGATCGACATCGGCGTCAGCGACAGCCGCGCGCACAGCTCGCGCACCGAGCGCCACTCCGTCAAGTGGGCCGCAATGGTCGCCGCGAGCGGGCTCAGCGGCCGCGCCGGACGTGACGACACGACGAGCGCGCGATGCTCGACGCCGACGATCGGCACGTCGCGCCGTTTCGGCAGGCGCAACGGACAGCAGAGAAGATCCCGATCCGTGTCGCCATGCGCGCCGTTCCAGACGACTTCGTAGGTCATCACCGCACCCGTCCCATGCGTCGCACGTGTGTCGCCTCCGGATAGATCCGAAACGTGCGCGCCCATGCGCGGCCGTGCAACTCGCCGCGCCGCCGGCTGAACACGAGCTCCGTCGCCGCCAGCCGATAGACGTAGTACCGCGCGAGCGGCGGCGTGATGCCCAGCGCCCGCGCCAGCGCCGGCACCGTCTGCCAGCCCGCGACGAGCCGCGCGCGCACGAGCGGCAGTTGCGAGACGCGGCGGCGTTCGGTCTCGCGATACCAGACCTCGCCGTAGTCGTCCTCCGGTTCCAGCCGGCTGGCCTGCGGTCTCATGCCGGTGTCGCTCCACGAAAGATGATGAGCGCGTCGAAGAAATCCTGTGGCGTGCTCCACTCGTCCGATGCTTTCGAGAACATCAACGCATGATTCATACGCCCCCTTTGGATCGATCGAGTTCGGTCATCGGCTTTTCACCTTCGCCCGCGCGTCGACGCAACGGTCGCAGGCGCACTTCTCCGGCCAACGCTTCGGGTCGGCTCTGTTGTCGAAATACTCGCCGCACTGCGGACAAGCGGTCGAACTCAACGCGAGTCGATGCCCACATGCGTAACACCGCTCCCAGAGATATGCGCCGTCGTCAATCGATGTTGACATTTCCGGTTCTCCTCATGCGCCCACTCCAAACGTCTGATGCCGCTGAAACGTGCGGTTCGTCGGCCGGCAGGTGCAGACGCGCACGTAGCTGTGCAGCGGGTGCTTCTTCTGGCGCCCGCAGAGCGACGAGCCGTCGCACGTGCGCTCTTCCCACCCGGTATCAAGGCAGGCGAGACAGTCGAAATGCCAGGGCTCCTCACGGCCTGCGGGTAGCGCCGCGCGGAGCTGTGCCCGCTGCGCTTCCTCGGCGCGCCCGCGCCACTCGCCGCTCGTCGGGAAGAACTTGCGTCCCGCCTCCCGCATCAGCGCCGCCGCGCCGGCCTCGAGCGCCGCCACGGGCAGATCGGCCAGCGCCTCGAAGTAGCACGCCTGCGTCACGCCGGAGTCGTCCACTGGCTCGCGGAGCGCCACGGCGAGGCGGTTGAACACGCGCAGGAAGTCCGCGTCGGTGGTCGGCGCGCGCAGGGCGAGGAGATCGCTCATGCGCTCTCCTCTGCCGCGAGATGCAACAGGCCGCGTTGTGCCGTGCGGGCCTTCGCCAGATCCTGATAGCCCAGATCCACGCCGACGCCACGCCGACCGAGTCGCTCAGCGACCGCGACGACAGTGCCGCTGCCGACGAACGGATCGAGCACCATGCCGCCGAGTGGGCAGCCGGCAAGGATGCACGGCTCGACCAGCGCCTCTGGCATCGTGGCGAAGTGCGCCCCCGCGTAGGGCATCGTCGGCACCGTCCAGACCGTGCGTTTGTTCGCGCCATTCAGTTGCTGTTTAATTTTGGGCATCGCGTCCAATCGGTCATTGAATCCGGCGTGTCGGCGACCGTGGCCGCGCTGTTTGTCCGTAATTCGCCGCTTGACAGCGCTCGGATTCTGGACGCCAGCCATCGCGTAGTCCTTGATGCCGACACCCTTGTACGGCTTCTCGAACTGCGTCAACGTGGATGTTGCGTACGGTTCTCGAATAGCCGCCGCGTCGTAGTAGTACCGCTTAGCCTTCGCAAGCAGGAACAGGTACTCGTGTGATTTTGTCGGCCGATCCGTGACCGACTCCGGCATCGGGTTCGGCTTTGCCCAGATGATGTCTGAGCGCAGGTACCAGCCGTCATCGCGAAGGGCGAAAGCAACGGCCCACGGGACACCAACGAGGTCTTTCGGCTTCACATAGCCGCAGGCCTGCGCATTACCACCACCCCATCGGCCTTCACCGCGGCCCATCCGTTTGCTGCGACAAATGGTCGCGACGCCGCGCGCGCTAGACTTGAACGCAGCGCCTTGCTGCGGCACGAACGCCCCGCCGACGGTGGCGTACGAGTCGCCCAGATTCAGCCATACCGTGCCGCTGTCCTTCAGCACGCGCCGGACTTCGCGAAAGACACTCACGAGGCTCTCCACGTAGGCGTCGGGCGTCGGCTCGAGTCCGATCTGATCCGAACGGCCGTAATCCCGCAGGCCGAAGTACGGCGGGCTCGTCACGACGCAATCGACGCACGCATCCCGCAGTGGCAGTCGGCGCGCATCGGCTCGAATCAGCATCTAGGCCTGGTTCCGTCGCAGAAACGCTTCGCCGCCCGCCACGAGCCCCGCGATGCGCTTGTTGCCGGCCGGTGCTACCGTCGACGCCATCCGCAGCGGCAAGCCGCGCCGCTGCGCCTCCGCGACGAGCTGCGCCTGCAGCCACGCGCCGCCGTCGCGCTTCGGCACCACGACCCCGTCGCGCACCGCCGCCGCGTCGAGCGCGAAGAACCACGCGTGTAGGTCGAACGTGTCGGCATGATCGCCGAGCACGTTCAGGCAGTCGTCGAGCATGAATTCGAAGACCGTGACACGTTGACCCGTGAAAATCGGCCGTTTACTGCGCGCCTCGATGGTTTTCTCCCCAGACCCCTCTTTCCGTACAGATCCAGATCCTTCTTCTATCCTCGTCCGGACGTTCACAGTTCGAACGTCCTCGCGAACACTGTTCGTTACACGGATAGAACGTTGTTCGTCACGGTAGCGCGACGCCCGCACTTTCGATTCTTCGCGGTCTTTCAGTTCTTGCTCTCGGCTCTTGTTCCAGACGAGATAGTCGTGCACCAGGAATCCGCTCTCTATGCGTTCCCAGAGCGGGGCGACGTCGGTGCCGATCGGCGTGATCAGCTCGTCCACGGCGCTGCGCTTCGCATAGCGGAAGCTCCGGAGCGCGGTCTGCGGAATTACCCCGTCGGTCAGTAACTTGCGACAATACGCCATACCTTCATGCCAGAGACGGAAGGCGCCCGACGACAGGGCCACAAATTTCGGGTGATAGATGTAGTCGTCATCAAGCCGAATCCACGCCATCCGCTGTTACCGTTCGTGCTGCCGCCGCACCAGCGCCGGCCAACGATCCACGCGCGCGACGAGCGGCCGAATCGGCGGCAACGCCAGCGGCGTCTCCGGCGCCCACACCTGAATCGCCTGCACGTAATTCGCGGCCTCGCGCCACGCCTGCTGACGCCGTTGCCGCATGATCCAGGCGACGACGGCCACGAGCAGCCCGCCCGGCACGACGCACGCGGCGACGAGCGACAACGCCTTCACGCTACGTCTCCACCGCCGGTCGATAGGTCTTCTCCGTCTGGCCAAACGTCCAGGCCACTGCGGCCCGCGCCGTCGGCATGTCGTTCGGCACCCGCAGCGTGTAGGTCTTCGAGGAGCCATCTGCTTCCGGCGTGCTGTTGGTGACGCGCACGATCACGAGCGGCTCGTCGCCCGCGAGCTCGCAACGATAGAGCGTGCCGGTTTCGTCAGCATGCACGGGCAGTGCGCCGATCTCCGTGACGAATCGGTCGAACCCGAAGCGCTCCAGCATCACCCGCCGGATCTCAGCGTTCTCTTCGCGCTGGATGCGATCGGCCGTGAGCCGTTCGGGGTGCAGGATGAGCCACGCCGGGACGCGCGTGCCGTGCCACGAAAAGAGCGCCGTGCCGTCCGCCCAGGCGCAGAACGGGCCGTCCTCGCAGTGCGGGCGGCGCTGCGCATCAACCAACAGCCGGACCGGCCGATCGCTGACGAGGCAGAACTCGCGGTGCATGACGCGCGGCCCACCGTGGATCGCGGCCGCCTCGTAGTGCTGCCAGCGCGAGTAATCCAACGGCAACTGGGCGACGTGGCGGAAGAACGAGATAAACGACGATTCGCCCGACCACTGATTGCCGCCGTCCCAGACGGCATACGCATCCTCTGTGCATCGCAACAGAAGATCAGGCCACTCAGGCACGAACGCGGCGGCCAGCGCACGCATGGCATCGAGATTAATTCCCGTCCACCAATCGTCGGTCGCGGCCCACGTCGCGGCCCCCGTCGCGTCCCTCGTCGCGTCCCTCGTCGCAGCCCACGTCGCGGCCCACGTCGCGGCCTCCGTCGCGTCCCCCGTCGCGTCCCACGTCGCGATCCTCGTCGCAG
>JACXTT010001362.1_pt1 | contig 40715 bp, 40 predicted proteins | sample 9270951 | NCBI WGS metagenome assembly JACXTT01 (sample SAMN15532306, study PRJNA645909) | rock metagenome | isolation source: weathered quartz diorite | place: Puerto Rico | collected 2017-06-21
GGCGAACTCACGCTGACGCAAAAACAAGACGGCTTAGTCTGCCCGGCCTGTAAACTCTGTTACCCAATTAAAGATGACATCCCGGTCATGCTCATCGAAGAAGCCGCTAAGCTCGAATGATGGCAACCTCTTCTCTTCACGCTTCTCCCCCTCCTCGCTTGCTCGTTGTCCAGACGGGTTTTCTTGGCGACGTTGTACTCACCACCCCGCTGATCACCGAACTCCGGCGTCGTTTGGCGCCGGAATCACTCACGGTGCTGACGACACCACAGGCGCGTCCGTTGCTTGAGACGCATCCTATGATTGATCGCGTGCTGATAGATGCAAAACGAGCGGCTGGGAAAGGACTGGTAGGGCTGCTCAACACGGCGCGGCAATTACGACAAGAACGCTTCACCCTAGCCGCGGCGCCGCATAAGTCACTCCGCACAGCGCTCCTCTTAGCGCTTGCAGGCATTCCGCAGCGCATCGGATTTCGTCAAAGTCCCGGCTGGTTTCTCTATCACCATACGGTTATACGAGATCAACAGCGTCACGAGGTCGAGCGCATCTTATGTCTCATGCGCGCCTTCGGTGCGGAGCCGGAAGAATGTGACCGTCGCCCGTTCGTCAGCTATGGAGCGGTAGCACGGACAAATGCACAGCAACTGCTGCAGGAAGCAAATATTGGAGCCGAAGATCCAGTCTTCCTTGTGTGCCCCGGATCGGTCTGGCCCACGAAACGCTGGACCGTCGCCGGGTATGCAGAACTGATTGACCAACTCACACAGCATTACGGGAAAGTCTTGATCTGTGGCGGACCGGACGACGCGCCGGTGGCGCAAGCTGTGCATGACCAATCGGCCGCAAAAGGAGTTAATCTCACCGGTCGGGCGGATCTGCAAACATTCATGGCGTTGATCGATCGTGCTCGACTGGTCATTAGCAACGACAGTGCGCCCATGCATATCGCAGTGGCGCGCAATGTTCCAGTCGTTGCAATTTTCTGCGCCACCACTCCCAGCCTTGGTTATGGACCGTATAGCGATCGGGCTGTAGTGGTAGAAAAGCGAGACTTATTTTGTCGCCCGTGCAGCCGACACGGAACGGTCGCTTGCCCGCGCGGCACGGAAGAATGCATGCGCTTGCTTACTGTCCATGAGGTGCTGACCGGCGTCGATCAACTTCTCGCCTGTACAGAGAAGAACATCAGCGCCCCGCTATTTATCACGACGCCCGTGCGGCCAATGTAATTGGTAGTGCGTAGCTATACTATATGTACGAGATGTTTCACGCGTCAACCTTGCGCGATCGTTTCGAAGCGCTGAATGTTGTGACCTCGCAGGAGGCCGCTATACTCGCCGCCCAGGGGAAGCGGGCCACGCTGTGGGGGCTGGTGATAGCGCCCTTTCTGGTTTTCTTAGGCGTCTATGTCAAACGAGGCTCTTGGCGTAAAGGAATCGCTGGTTTGGTCGAAGCCGTGTTTGCTTCGTACGCAGTATTTGTCCGCCAAGTAAAACTCTGGGAGCTGCAACATCTCGCGGACAATTCTCCTTCACCGCCACACGCATGAAATCACCTGTCGTTCCCCAAGGATTCATGACTCTCCACAAGCCCACAGAAATGTGGTGGATTAAAGAAGGCTGGGAACAGACCTTGCCTTCTTGTTTGCAGGACGTATGGACGCCGCCTCTTACCGCAGGCTCCGTCGCCGGCGGGCGCGGAGTAGTGCAGCGTTTACCTTTGAGTGATGGCGGTCATGCGATTATTCGCTGGTATCGGCGCGGCGGCTTCGTACGCCATTTCATACAAGATGTGTACTGGGATCGTCCGTTCCGCCCTTTTGCAGAATTGGCGAGCACAGAGATCGCCCGTCAACGTGGCGTTCCAACGGTAGAGATCTTAGCGGCAGGCGTCAAACAGCTCGCTTGGGGATGCTATCGCGGCGTGTTCATCTCTCGTGAGGCAACAGGATTCTCTCATCTTTGGGAGTGGCTGCAAACTCATCCGCCGCCAACCGAGCGAAAGTCTACAATCGAAACTGTTGCACATACGATCGTGCAACTTCATACTGCAGGTATTCTGCATGCCGATCTCAATCTTACGAATATTCTCGTGCGGGTAACGGATTCCATAGCCGAAGCCTTAATCATCGATTTCGACAAAGCGCAAATTTTTCCCACTGCGCTCCCAGAACCATATAGGAAGAAAGTGCTTCGTCGCTTACAACGATCGCTGGAGAAGCTCGATCCTCAACGGCAATTTACATCTTCTGCGGATAAAGAAATTTTTTGTCGAGCCTATATGCATTAGCGTCTATAGCAATTGACATCCCCAACAGGCCCGTCTATGCCTTTGAGGGTAGGAAAAATAAAACGGTTCCACAAGCAGTCCAGCAGACTTGCGGACTAGCATAACTCTAAAGAATTTAGAGAAAGACGAAGGAGGGCTACTATGAGCGGCTATACAATTATCGACGTAGATACCCATGTGACCGAAACCCCTGACTTGTGGACAAGCCGGGTGCCTGAACGGATGCGCGACGCGGTTCCGCGACTCGACGTGGATGGCAAGGGACGTCTGTGGTGGTTTCTCGGCGGCAGACGTATCGCTAACCCAGGCCTGACGGCGACGGCTGGCGTGGGTGACATGACCAAGTGGCCAACGAGCTACGAGGAAATGCATCCAGGCGCGTACGACGCCAAGGCGCGGTTGAAATACATGGATGATATGGGCATCTGGGCGATGGTCATGTATCCAAACGTCGGCGGGTTCGGTAACCAACAATTTCTGAAACTAGATGATCCGGAACTGAAACTCACCTGTGTCAAAGTTTATAATGATTGGCAAACAGAGTGGGCGTCGGCAGATTCTCGCCGACTGCTGCCAATCACCTCAACGCCATTTTGGGATGTGCAAGAGACGGTGAAAGAAGTGCGTCGTTGCGCCGCTATGGGCCATAAAGGCATCCTCTTCACGGGAGAACCGCAATCGCTCGGGCAGCCGCTGTTGGGCGATCCGTACTGGAACCCGCTGTGGGAAGTCGCGGTTGAACTCGACCAGCCCATCAGTTTCCATATTGGCTCCGGCAATATGGAAGATGGACTGCAAGGGCAGAAGATGAAAGCCTACGGGCGACTCTCCACGTTCACCGAATTATCGGTCAATGTTTTCCTGCGCAACGCTGTGCAGGTGAACGATCTGCTCATGTCAGGCGTGCTGGCGCGCTACCCAAAAATCAAGTTTGTCTCAGTGGAAAGCGGCATCGGCTGGATCCCGTTCGTGCTTGAAGCGCTCGATTATCAATTCACCGATAATCGCGTGCCGGAGGAGCGGCCGGAATTCGATATGTTGCCGTCGGCCTATTTTGCCCGCAATGTGTACGCGTGCTACTGGTTCGAGCAAACCGCACCACGGCGCCTTATGGATAAAGTGGGCGTGGATAATATCCTCTTTGAAACCGACTTTCCGCATCCGACCTCGATTTACGGTGACGAAGTACACAAACGGATCAAAAGCGGCCTCTCCGATTGCGAAGCGCCAGTCCGACGCAAGATTCTTTGGGAGAACGCTCAGAAGCTGTATAAAGTTGAAGGCCCCACCGCAACAGATGAGGCGAAGCTGCAAGCGTAACTTCTATCCGTAGCGCGTGGCTAGAGCCACACACGGCAAGGAGGAGAAGCCCTCCTTGCCGCGACGAGTTCTTTTCCGCGGCAGCGCCCCAATCGTGCCTTCTTTACCAACCCCCTTTCATCCCCAACGGATACTGATTGTCCTCCTAGGCGCTATTGGCGACGTTACGCGCGCGTTGCCGTTGTTGACACGGATCCGGCGGGCCTATCCGCAAGCATATATTGCTTGGGCAGTGGAGCCGGCAGCGGCCCCGCTTCTGGACTCCCATCCGGCTTTGGATGAAGTGCTCCTCTACCGAAGGACAGAGGGAGTCTTCGCTTTCTTCCCTTTTTTGCAAGAAATTCGCAAACGTAAATTTGATTTCGTTCTCGATCTGCAACGACACACGAAGAGCGGCGTCGTGAGCTGGTGGTCGCAGGCTCCTATACGTCTAGGTTTCCATCGCACCAATACAAAAGAAGGGAACTGGTTGTTTAACACGCACACGATCGAGCCGATCCCTGATTTTTCCTTGAAGTTAGGACAATACTTACAGTTCGCTCAAACCTTACAGCTGCCAGACGATGAAGTGCGCTTCGACCTGAGACTTCGCCCCGAAGAAGAGCAACAGGTTGAAGCACAATTAGCGGACACGCGTCGTCCCTTTGCGGTGTTTTTTCTGGGCTCGCGCTGGCCCAGCCGCTTCTGGTTTCCGCACGCTACTGCAGCGGTAGCACAAACGCTCATTCACAATTATGGTGTGAGTGTGGTTCTCGTAGGAGCAAAGAATGAAATCTCCTTCGCCCAAGAGATCATGAAAACGATCGAGACTGGAGTAACAAACCTGACGGGACAGACGAGTTTGCGAGACCTGATCGGCATTTTTTCACGAGCACAATTGGCACTGGGGCCGGATTCCGGTCCGATGCATATCGCTGCGGCAACCGGCATTCCTGTTATCTCCTTATGGGGGGCCACCAGCCCGATCCGCTCGGCCCCGTGGGGGTCAGAAGCGTTCGTGTTACAAGGGAAGACAGCTTGCAGTCCTTGCTATGTTCGCCGCTGCCCAATCGAGCGCCGCTGTATGCAACTCATCACGCCTGAGCATGTGTTGGAAACAGTGCGGCGCGTGTTAGCTGCAAGAAGCGCTGTCGAAGAATAGAGGAGACAAAAGCCGGCATGAACAATTTTCCCCCGTTATTGATCACACATTTACTCGCTACTCGGTTCTTGGTCGTCGGTCTTCGACGCTTCGCGCTCATTACTCAGCACTGACTATGATTCGTCCGAATATCCTTTTTCTTTTGGTTGACTGTCTCCGCGCCGACGCTGTTTGTGGCGAGGATCGCGGGGCGCGTACACCAACACTCGATCGACTCGTGCGATCAGGCGTCGCTTTCACCCAAGCGATCTCCTCGGCCTCTTCAACAACACCCTGTGTCGCAAGTTTGCTTACAGGAACGTATTCGTTCGTTCATGGCATTCGCTCCATCTTTGGTTTGAAATTGAATCCGACGGTCCGTACTTTAACCGAGGTCTTTCGCGAACATGGGTATCATACGTATGCGGAAGTCAGCGGTCCGCTCTTTCCGGAAACGAATCTGGATCGCGGGTTCGACTCTTACCAATTTCGCGAAGCAGCAGCCTATCTTTCGAGTCCCTGGGGAGCAGACCTGCGCCAACGTCTGCGCGGAGGGGCGTTCAAACCGCCGTGGTTTCTCTTCCTCCATCTCTGGGAGTTGCATCATCATCGACACATTCTACCGGCATTCCATAATCGCACGTATGGACGGAACCGTTACGAACGCGCCCTCTCTTCTCTCGATACAGAACTAGCGACGGTTGTAGAAACACTACCGCCAAACACACTGATTGTGTTGCACGGCGATCATGGCGAACGCGTCGTCAAAACCGACATGCAGTACCGCCTCTATCGAATCGTGCGCGATGCGCTGGGACGCAAGACACGGAAACGAGAGGGGCACGAAATGGATGTGTACGAAGATCTCATTCGGGTGCCCCTCGTGTTCTCCGCCCTCAAAGAGCTTGAAGGACTTTCGCTTCGTGCACAGGCGCGTGAGCCACAATTGGTGCGTCAGATCGACGCACTGCCGACGTTGCTCGACCTTGCTGATATTCGTTTGCCTGCAAACATCCACGGTCAGAGCCTGAAACCCGTGCTCCTTCACAGTGAACAGCTGCGCCTTGAAGCCTACATTGAGGCGTTCTTACGCATACGCTCGAACCCGCGCGACCGTCGTGTGGGCTGGCGTACGGAGGAATGGAAATACATCTACGCTCCACAAAATCCGCAGCTGCCCGAAGAGCTGTATCATCTTCCTAGCGATCCCCGTGAACGGAAGAACCTCGCTGCCCGTCAGCCTGAGATGACAGTCAGGTTACGCAACGAGATAGAAGCGTTGCAACAGGGCGTTGTCGCTCCCAGTCCCGGTGAAATAATGAGTGAAGAAGAGAAAGCCGCTATCGAGAAACGCTTGACGGACTTGGGATATATGTGATGGTACACGATCTCCGCAACGCTTAAACAAGAGACCACTGACACTGAGGTATCGACTTTGCAGTTTACTACCGTCTTCCATGCGCCAGACCAACCGACGCTCCCGCAGCTTATCGCCACTCCGTCAGAGACATGGCCGGAGAAACGCTTGCTCAAACGCGAGAGGGGCACTACTGTCACTTTAGTCAAATCATCCGCCACTGCGGGCATTGTCATTAAGCATCACCAAGTACTCACCTGGAAGCGGTGGATAGACGTACTGGTTCATGGTTCACCGGCGCGCCGAGCCTGGAAAGGCGCCCAGCTCCTCCAAGGACACGGGTTCCCCATTCCTCGACCATTAGGCGTCTTTGAGCGTCGCTCGGGCGGCATGGTCCGCGAGAGTTGGTACTGTAGCGAAGGCCTGCTGACACAACTACCGTTGAATCAATACTGGCAGCAGCGTCAACGCTGGTCGGTGCGACAACGGCGCGCTTTTCTCCGCGCCTTAGCTGAATTTTTACGCGCTTTTCATCAAGCCGGTCTCTATGCAGGAGACATGCGTGACGCGAACTTGTTAGTAGAAGACAATGGCGACGCCCAATGGAAATTCTACCTTGTTGACTTCGACCGTATTCTCCAGACCTCTTCCCTCAGCATCAAACGACGGCAGAAAAATCTGGTCCAACTTGAGCGTACCCTCGGACGGAGCGCACGCGTCAGCGAGCGACTCTTCTTCTTACATTGTTATTGGGGCCCTGCATTACCGTCACATTCTGAGAGGCGGCAATTTATCCAGCAGTTATTACAGCTTCGACGCCAGAAAGACCGAGAATACGCGCAGCGACGGCAAAAACGTTATAAGAAGCAGGCTGCAGTAACTCAATCCGCAGAGGCGGCGCTCACAACAACGGCTCCTCTCACGCGAGAAGAAACAAGCGCACGGGCGTCTATTTCCTGTTTTATTATTTGCTTCAATGAAGAAAGGAATATTCGTCGTTGTCTAGAAAGCGTGAAATGGTGCGATGAAATTATCATTGTTGACTCTTTCTCAACTGACCGCACCCTGGAGATCTGTCGAGAATATACGAGTCATATTTTTCAGCGCCCTTGGCCTGGGTATGTGAAACAGAAACGGTTTGCTTTCTCACTGGCTACCCATGACTGGGTTCTCAATGTTGACGCAGATGAGGAAGTCTCTTTACAATTACGAAACGAAATCCTTTTTGTGCTGCAACAGAATGATCCGGCAGTGGATGGGTTCTATCTTCCTCGCTTAGTCTATTATCTTGGACGCTGGTGGAAACACGGTTGGTATCCAGGCTATAGATTACGTCTGTTTCGCCAAGCAAAAGTTCGCTGGGGCGGCGTCGATCCGCACGAAAAAGCGTTAATTCGAGGACATGCAGATTTTTTATATGGTGATCTGTATCACTATACATACAGAGACATCAGTCATCACCTAGACGCGATCAACAGCTTGACCGAAGTCGCCGCCCATGAAAAACAGCGCCGCAGAAGACAGGTGCGCGTATCGGATTTGCTTCTCCGTCCTTTGTGGCGTTTCTTGCGCTTTTACCTGCTGAGCGGCACTGTTCGGTATGGAGTTCCTGGTTTCTTTGCCGCGGTAACCTCAGCCGTGTATGTTTTTCTCAAATATGCCAAGCTCTGGGAACACACTTCAGCACGACTATCACAGCCAGCGCCTCAAGATTCTCCACATCGACCCAGAGAAAGCTTGGGGGGGAGGCGAAGTTCAAGTCACAGGACTGACAACTTATCTGCATAGAGCTGGACATCATTCTGTTGTCGCTGCAGCTCCACAGGGTCTTTTGTACGTCAGGCTTCAGTACGATAGATTGCCGGTTCTCCCACTGCGTATCAGAAATGATCTTGATATAGCGGCAGGTCTTCAGCTGCGACGGCTCGTGCAGAAACACGACTACGACATCGTCCATTTCCATACCGCACGGGCCCATGCTCTGAGCCCATGGTTACATAGGACACGCGTGCAACGCATTGTCACGCGGCGCATGGACTATCCGTTGCATCCAGGTTTTCGGACACGTCTCTTATATCGACACAGCGTCGACAGGATCATAGCGATTTCCCAAGGCGTCCGGTCTGCCCTCATAGCAGGAGGAGCGCCGGCAACACGTATTCACCTAATTCCAAGCGGCGTCGACACGGCGCGCTTTGCTCAAAATCCGTCCTCTCGTCATCGTGTACGCACGCAGTACGAGATTGCGCCCCAAACTCCACTGATCGTTTCGGTGGGTGCGCTTGTTGATCGAAAAGACCACGCTATCCTTCTCAACGCAGCCCATTTGCTTAAAGCGCAGGGCCACACTGTACGTTATCTTATCAGTGGTGAAGGGCCTTTGCGCTCAGCATTGGAAGCGCAGACACAAACCTTAGGACTCACAAAAGAAGTTTCGTTCATTGGTTTTTGTGCGGATATTCCCAGCCTCTTATCTGCGGCTGACTTCTTCGTACAGACGCCGCGGCATGAAGGCCTCGGTGTTGCCGTTATGGAAGCGTTAGCTGCGGGCCTCCCGACAATTGCTAGCCGAGTAGGTGGAATTCCAGAGCTAATTGAAAACGAGAAAACCGGTCTGCTCGTTCCCCCTCATGAGGCTGAAGCACTTTCAGTAGCACTCTCTCACTTGTTGACCCATCCCCAGTTCGCTCGTCAACTAGGAGAGAGTGGGGAGAGTTTTGTCAAAGCTCATTTTGACATTAGCGTGATGGCGCGAATGAATGAAGCTTTATACTTCGACATGATTGCCGATACCCCCTGAGAAATTTAGGAATCAGGTGAGATTCATCGGCTCTTTCCTTTTTGACTACAGCTTTCCTCTAGAGATCGGCGATTGTTTAATTTGCCAATTGTCTTACCCATGTAGAACAGGACAACATTGCCCTATCGGGCAAAACTACCCGTATTAAACATTAAAAACTACTGAACCAATTAGTAAGAAGTATAACTGTTGTATTCTTTCCTTTTCACTTTTCCGCCCGATTTGTTTCTCCGTGGGAGACTATAGAAAGTTTATTTTGCCTTCAACCCTGTCATTTTTGTCATGTTTGCCGCATTTTGTCATGCGCTTGCCATTTTTGGCAGAGTAAATTTGCCAAACAGGAGACAAAAAGCAAAGACTAATATGAATCTTAAACATCCTCCTTCTGGCATAGAATATGCTCAATTAACCTAAATCTGTTGGTCGAGACAAAAGCAGAACCGATCTTACGGTTATCACGGTTCCTCAAACACAAGGCTAAACGACTTTACGATTTATAGTGGATGTCGGCGCCTTGGTGTGAAGGACTAAGAGGTATTTCAATCTTACGAGAGAAATTTGCATAGCTTCTCTTGCGCCCCACATGCCCAGCTACATACGTGAAAAACATATGTCGACAGTAAGCTCTCAAAATCGTCTCTGGTACGTCGTTTATTCCAAGCCCCGACGGGAAGGATTTGCACAAACACAACTCCGCCGCAAAGGCTTGGAGGTATTTTTTCCACGACTAGCCTCTCCTCATTGCCAGACAGGACAAGGCCAGTGTGCCCCGCTGTTTCCCAATTATCTTTTCGTGCGCCTTCAATTGCCAGAAGAATATAACTACGCCATCTGGTCGCCAGGAGTCAAAACGATTGTCAGCTTCAATGGCGCTCCTGCTCCCATAGATGAGAAAATTATCGATTTTCTACGGCAAAAATCGTCTCCAGACGGACTTATTGGAGGCCAACCCCATTTCACGATTGGTCAAGAGGTCCGCATCAATGGAGGGCCGCTCGACGGATTGCTCGGCATCATTCAGAACCCGCCCAACGCACGAGGACGGGTAGGAGTCTTAATGCAACTTCTTAATCGTCAGATTAAAATTGACGTGCCGGTCCATTGCCTCACGACGCCCTGGATGATAACGCCACACCGTTCTCAAGAAAGCTCTTTCGTTGCTACCACCCGTTAAAAAATTACGACAGCGTTATGGCTAGCGCTTCACCTATCAAAGCCACTGTTCCTACCATCCTTGTGGTCGATGATGACCCAAACGTCTCTGATTTGCTCTGTCGCTTCCTCACTCGACAAGGAATGAAGGTCATCGTAGCGTCCACTGGGTCCCAATGTCTGGAAACTGTTCAGAATTTTCCCAATATTGACGTCATCATCCTTGATGTCATGATGCCTGGAATGGACGGGCTACAGGTCAGCGCCGCTTTAAAGCAAATGGAACAAACACGCAGAATTCCTATTATCCTCCTCACTGCTCGAGGAGATGAAAAAACACGTGTAGCTGGCATGAATTTGGGCGTGAGCGCATTCATCACCAAACCTGCGAGTGGACGCGACATCCTGGCGCAGATTCATGCCCACCTCACCCTGAGTTACCAACCACGAGTCAGCCAACAAACTTTGCAACCGCCAATTGCTCCTGAGTCCAGAATTAAGCCCTGAACATAGATTAGACATTTGCCCTTCTCATACATCCGATAGGCCGCCTACCCCGCCATAGTTTTCTTTCAGGCTGGCGCTTTAGTCTCTTTTTGTTCATATCCCACCCAGCCCTCGCCAATGCGGCGCCGCTATGCTACTGGATTTCCAGTTTATACGGCTGAGACGTCAAATTCGCTATCAACTTCCCAATGTTCACCCATTTCCTGTGAAGCACTCGATTTCTCTGCGTCGCTTACTCCCTCGTTTCGCCGGTGTCCGTGTCCTTGTCATTGGCGATCTCATGCTTGATCGCTATATCTGGGGTCGAGTCGAGCGGATTTCTCCAGAAGCTCCGATTCCTATCGTCCACGTGACGAGGGAGAGCCTCCATGCCGGAGGCGCGGCAAACGTTGTCGCCAATATCCGGGCGCTCGGGGGACAAGTTGCTGCTTGTGGCGTTGTGGGCCACGACCGAGAAGGAGTCGAACTTCTGCAACAGCTCACAGCGCTTAACGCTAACACCGACGGAGTTATATCGAACCGCGCCATACTGACGATTAGCAAGACTCGGATTATCGCCCATAACCAACAAGTCGTCCGACTTGATCGCGAACAAGACACCATCGAGAACCGCATACGTGGTCGCCTCCGCGCTTTTGTGTCCAGCCAGATAGAACATTTCGATGTGGTCGTTATTTCCGACTACGGGAAAGGGATAATCGATGCTTCTTTACTCTCTCTGCTAGCGGATTTACGGCAAAAATATAAATTTTGGTATCTCATAGATCCTAAACGACGAAATTTTGCTCATTACAAAGGCGCGAGCCTTGTCAAACCGAACCTAGCAGAAGCAGGACTGGCGACAGGAATTGACATTCGTGACAAAGAAGATTTACACCAAGCTGGCCTTCGTTTGGTCGACTTATGGCAAACAGAAGCCGTGTTGATCTCTCGCAGCGAAGCGGGGATGAGTCTCTTTAAAAAGGGAGCGGTTCCCCAGCACTTTCCAGCGACCGCACTCGAAGTCTTCGATGTCACCGGGGCAGGAGATACAGTCCTGGCAACGTGTGCCCTTGCACTCGGAGCAGGCGCTACGTTAGAAGAAGCAACCATCTTAGCCAATCACGCAGCTGGCATTGTGGTCGGGAAAGTGGGCACCGCCACTGTTACTGTACAAGAATTGCGCACCATTTTGTTGGACAAGAGGGGTCAATGAAAAGCATGACTGGATACGGAAGCGGCGTCGGCGCCTTTCCAGGGGGTCGAGTCAGTGTTGAATTGCGAGCGGTCAATCATCGCTTCTTGGAGATCAAAATGCCCCTTCCACGAGAGTTTCTACCATGGGAAAGCGAATTTCGTACAGCCATTGAGAATCAGATCAAACGCGGTCGCGTGGAAATGCTGCTGACTACGGTAGGAAGACCTGCTAGAGCCTATACAGTGCAGCCCAATATGGATCTAGCACGCTCGTATTACCAAGCGCTGAAACGCCTGTACCACGAACTCAATACTAAGACGGAAATCGATCTCTCGTTTCTGACTACACGACCAGACTTCTTTCAAGTTTCGGAGCAAGCACAAACGAGTGCAGAGGAAGTGCACGCAGCCCAAGAGGCGCTGCAAGAAGCATTGACCAGTTTTGATCGTCAACGCAATCGTGAAGGCAAATTTCTTCAGCGTGATCTTCGCGCACGGATATCCACCCTTGAGAAAACCCGCCGAACAATCAGGGAACGCAGTCGCATCGCGCAAGGCTCGACACGGCAGAAGCTCAAAGAGCGTGTCGCCTCACTCCTCCAAGGGGTCGAGTTTGACACCAATCGCCTTTTACAGGAAATTATTACATTGACGCAAAAGAGCGATATTACCGAGGAAATAGTGCGGCTCGACAGCCACCTCAAGGCGTTAACCGATTTACTGCGCGCACCTGAACCAGTGGGAAAGCGGATTGAATTTCTGCTGCAAGAAACGCAACGTGAAATCAACACGATCGGCGCGAAATCGGATGACGTTACAATACGCCATGCTGTAGTCAGCGCCAAGGAAGAGGTAGAAAAGATGCGCGAACAGGTGCAGAATATAGAGTGATCATGTCAGACGATACAGACACAACACCCTTCACCTTTACACGCAGAGGAATACTGTTCATTCTTTCGGCTCCTTCCGGAGCGGGCAAAACAACCCTCGCTCGTCAAATTCTCGAACGCATGCCTGACCTCCGTCTTTCTATTTCCTATACGACGCGAGCGCCACGCTCCGGTGAAGTCGACGGACAGGACTACCATTTCATTGACGAAGCACGCTTTATCGCCCTTCGTACAGCCGGAGCGCTTGCCGAATGGGCGCAAGTGCATGATTTCCTGTATGGCACGGCGCGAGCGCCGCTCGACGTTGCCCTTGCCAGTGGACAAGACTCGTTGCTCGATATCGATGTCCAGGGCGCACGCCAAATGAAAGCGAGTTATCCAGAAGCGATTTCGGTTTTCGTCTTGTCTCCTTCTTGGGCTGAATTAGAGAAGCGTCTACGATCGCGAGGCACCGACCGTGAAGAGGTGATTATCCGCCGCTTACGCCGCGCCCGCGAGGAAACTCAGGCGTTATGTGATTATGATTATCTGATAGTGAATGACCACATTGATCGCGCCGTCGATTTACTGCACGCCATTGTCCAAACCGAGCGTGCTCGCGTCTCCCGACTGCTCAGCTCCTCTTCCCCGTTTCTCTCCGAAGCCCTGGCTGTCCAACAAGGAAAGGGGGCAATATGCCTCTAGAAACCTTGGTCGAGAAAGTCCGCACGTATCACCCCGAGGCGCAAACAGAGCTTATCGAAAAAGCCTATCATTTCTCTGAGCGCATGCATCAAGGACAAACCCGTCGCTCCGGTGAGCCGTATTTTGTCCATCCAGTAGAGGTCGCCAACATCATCGCCGACATGAAACTTGATGTCCCGAGCCTGGTCACGGGGCTTCTCCATGATACGGTTGAAGACACTCTCACAGATCTCGAACAAATCGAGAAAGAATTCGGGACGGAGATTGCTGCTCTTGTTGACGGCGTTACCAAGATCAGCAAGATCAATTTCAAAACCCGCGAAGAGCGGCAAGCAGAAAACTTCCGCAAAATGATCATCGCCATGGCGCGCGACATTCGCGTCATTCTTGTAAAACTGGCGGATCGCACCCATAATATGCGGACCATCGCCTTTCTGTCCGAAGACAAACAACGCGAGATCGCGGAAGAGACACTCGAAATCTATGCACCGCTCGCGCATCGTCTCGGCATATACTGGATCAAGAGCGATCTCGAAGATCACGCCTTGCGCGCGCTCCATTCCGAAATCTACGGCCAGCTCAAACAAGCGGTCGCTAAGAAAAAAGCGGAACGCGAACAATATATTGCAGAAGTTATCAACTTTCTCCAACAGAAACTCAAAGAAGCCGATATTGCGGCTGAAGTGTACGGTCGGCCGAAACATTTCTATTCTATCTACCAAAAAATGCAGACACAGAATCTGCTCTTCGATCAGATTTATGACCTGGTCGCGTTTCGCATTTTGGTTCCCTCGGTCCGAGAATGTTATGAAGCGCTCGGTATTGTTCATAGCCATTGGAGACCAGTGCCCGGTCGTTTCAAAGACTATATCGCGCTGCCAAAAGCCAACCGGTACCAGTCCCTCCATACGACCGTGATTGGTCCCTACGGAGAACGTATTGAAGTGCAGATTCGCACGCATGAAATGCACAAGGTGGCGGAGGAAGGCATTGCCGCCCACTGGAGCTATAAAGAAGGACGGCGAGGACTCGAAGAAGCGCAACGTTTCGCCTGGCTGCGGCAGCTGATGGAATGGCAGCAACAACTGAAAGATCCCCAAGAATTTCTGCATACGGTTAAAGAAGATCTGTTTACAGAAGAAGTGTACGCCTTCACGCCGAAGGGAGATTTATATAGCTTTCCTCAAGGCGCCACGGTCATCGACTTTGCCTATCGTATCCATTCAGAGGTCGGGAATCATTGCACTGGAGCACGGACGAATGGTCGTCTCGTGCCATTGCGTTATCAGTTGCAGAACGGAGACACGGTCGAAATCATCACGTCCGTCCAACAGACTCCGAGTAAAGACTGGCTGAAGATTGTTAACACCACGAAAGCGAAAGCACGCATTCGTCAATGGATTAAATCGCAACAGCGCGAACGGAGCGTGGCGTTAGGACGCGAACTGTTGGAACGAGAGCTGTCCCGGTACCATCTGGACTTGAGCACGCTGCGAAAGAAAAGCAAACTCGACTCAGTCCTTTCTGCTTTGAACTTCAAAGATGAAGAAACATTCCTGGCCGCCCTTGGCTATGGTCAATTGACTGTCGGCAGCGTCCTCCCTCATGTCGCGCCCCAACCCGATGGAGCGCAAGCTCAAACAGCGGACACTATTGAACTGGAGAAAATCAAGCAGAAGCCGCTCGGCGAATCTTCCAGCGCCGTACGGGTTGGAGGGGTTGGCGACGTACTGGTGCGATTCGGTCGGTGCTGTAATCCCTTACCAGGAGAACCGATCCGCGGCGTGATCACGCGCGGGAGAGGCGTCACGGTCCATACGGACGAGTGTCACCGTCTGTTAGAAAGCGACCCGCAACGCCATGTTGCGGTCAATTGGGAAAACGGAAGCGACTACCTACGACCGATTAAGATCGAAGTCCTCTGCGAAGATCGTCCCGGGCTGCTTGCTGCTATGACAAAAACCATTAGCGAAGCAGGACTGAACATCTCCAGTGCAGACGTTCGCACCATGCCGGATAAGCGAGCGCGAGATGTGTTCGAAGTGATGGTGGGAAATGCGAATGATTTGGATCGCGTCATGCGCAACCTCGGCAAGGTGCGTGGGGTCGTCAAGGTCGCGCGAGTGAATTCCTAAGCAGCTTTGGTCACAAGGCCAGACCGGATGCAGCTCGTACACACCTTAAGTCTCTTCACGGTTCCGTGCACTTTCGCCCGAACCCGTTGTAGGTTTGGCAGCCAACGCCGTTTCGTCTTGTTGTTAGCGTGGCTCACGTTATTCCCGACGGAAGGACGCTTACCACAGAGTTCACAAATGCGAGACATAACATTCCTCCTCAAGAGCCCTTCTCTGTAACACAGGCGTCTTGCTGCCGCAAGAAAGGCTCAAGCAAATACACTGAGTGCTTGAGTATTCTCTTCAATACTCCGACGCTTTACGGACGCAAGAGAGAAGCTCCAAAGCTATTTGTTGTCCAAAATATCGAGTAATGTCGCGACGCTTGCCAGAATGTGGTCAGGTTCTTCTTGATGCAAAATGTGCTGCGGGCTCGTGCCCGTGAGCACCCCAACAGTAGCTACGCCAGCCGCTTTCCCTGCGCGGATGTCAATAATGGAATCGCCCACGTATATGACCTCGTGAGCGGCAAGCTGGAGATGGTCGAGGCATTTCAGAATTGGCTCAGGATGTGGTTTGCGGTTCTCAACATCTTCCCGCCCGACAATCCCCTGAAATAAATGTCGCACTCCCCAATGATCAAGAAAAGGGAGGGCGCGCCCTGAAGAGGTGGCGATTCCCAGCTGCACCTCTTGGGCGCGTAATTCATGCAGGAGTTCAATGCTGCCTGGTATTGCGGCAGTCTTGTCATGGTAATGACGCATCCACTCGTGCATGCGTTCATCGGTAATGCGTTTGAGCGTGGCGCCAGGGTTGGGAAAATCCGGGGGGAATAGTTTCTCCAACGGCGCAGCGTCGCCCAACCGCATCAAGGCAAACACTTGTTCCTGGGAAACCGGCGGCGCACCGGCTAGGCGAAGGATTTCGAGGGCAATTTCGTAAAAGAACCCGACCGAATCCGCTAGAGTGCCGTCAACGTCGAAGATGACCCCTTTGAATCGGAGCATAGCCTTCACCCTAGATGCCGCCAAGCTTCCTGAACTTTTTTGACTAAATCGTCTTGCGACCCGTCATTCATGATAACGACGTGCGCATACTTCAGCCGTTCGGCGTCTGAGAGTTGGCTAGTGATTCGGGCTTCAGTCTCTTTTGCCGCCATTCCACGTTGTGTCGCTACACGTTCGATGACTGCATTCTTATTGGTGACGACAACCCAGACTTCATCCGCTAACGGTAACCAATTCGCCTCGATCAAGATCGCCGCTTCGACCACAATTGGTTGAGTAAATCCATCCGCTCGTTTTTCCTCAATCCGTCGGCGGATATCTTGGAACATGAGCGGATGAACAATCGCATTCAGCTGCTTTCTCGCTGCTTCGCTGCCGAAGACAATCGCGCCGAGCTTCTTGCGTTCAATTGTTTGATCGGGGGCAAGAATAACTTGCCCAAACGCAGCGATTACCTGACGCCAGGCTTCTCTTCCTGGCAGATAAATTTCGTGACCCACCTTATCCGCGTCGATAACAAAGGCGCCAAGCCCTGCCAAAATTTGAGAAACAGTGCTCTTTCCTGAACCGATACCACCAGTCAAGCCTATCGTCTTCATTTTTTTCATTTCCTCTCTCAGGCGCCAAATTCACCTATACACCTCAGCCTCCTGGTTGTGGCAGAGATCAGATGTTTCTGCAAGGACTAAAAGAATGATGGGGCACACTCTGCGCAAAGGGCGCCTCACCTGCGCAATGAAAGGGGGGAAAACGACGATTTTTCAAGAAAAATTCGTTTGACACCCCCCTGGAGTTAGGCTATAAACTCCGGGCGCTTTGACGGTTCAGGAATGACCTTTTCTCCCATCATATCACTTCCCTGATCTTTCACTTTTCACTTCAATCGTGAGGACTTTCTCCATGCCGCGTTATTCTCACCTTTCCTATGTTCTTGTTGTAACTCTGTCGTTCTGCCGCGCTGTCCCTGCTCTGAGTGCACCTCGGTACTTGATGTTAGACAATCCAGTACGAGTGTCCTTCTCGGGGTTCGCCTCTTCTATAGCGGTAGCAGGAGATGTCGACGGAGATGGGGCGAACGATCTGCTCGTCGGCGCATACGACGCCCAAGTGCCCTACGACGCCCCGCAGCATTCCGCCGAACATCAAGGCCAGGCGTTCTTATTCAGCGGCAAGAGCGGGAAGTTGCTTTTCACCTTGAACTCGCCCGTTCGCATGCCATACGCCGCTTTTGGCTTTTCCGTAGCGGGGGCGAGCGATGTCAACAAAGACGGGAAGCCGGACTTCTTGATCGGAGCCTTTGGTTATGGGGGCTCGGGCGAGGCCGATAAGTTAGGCTATGGCGGTACGGGTGGCGCCTTTATCTTTAGCGGCAAAGACGGGAAACTCTTGCATACCTTGCAGGCGCCACAGCCACAGATCGGCGGAGGGTTTGGCTGGTCGGTCGCGTTTCTGGACGACGTCACGGGTGATGGAACACCAGACATCCTCATCGGCGCTTTTGGACAGGATGGAGACGGGAAGGCATTCATTTTTGACGGGGCCACAGGCAAGCTCGTACGTACCCTGGAGCCTCCGGAGCCGCTCAATGGCGGGGCCTTCGGATGGTCTGTAGCTGATGCAGGAGACCTCAATAAAGATGGAGTCACGGACGTACTCGTCGGGGCCCCGTACAGTACAATCGGGAAAGTTGGGGTGCAAGGCCGAGCCTACGCCTTTAGCGGCAAAGACGGGAAGGTGCTGCTGACGTTAGATGACCCCCAGCCTGCCTCCGGCTCCGTCTTCGGTTGGCGCACGGTGGCGGCGGGCGATTTGAATAAAGATGGCGTTCCCGACCTGCTTGTGAGCGCACCGTACAAAGACATCGATGGGAGTCCGTCTCAGGGCATTGTGTATGTCATGAACGGCGCTGACGGCAAGATGCTGTTCACTCTGCAGGATCCGGCGCCCAAACCGTACGCCAGCTTCGGATACTCCCTAATTGCAGGAGCAGACTTCGATGAAGACGGGGCGCGCGAGATTGTGGTGGCGGCGCCGTTTCAGACGGTGGACGTCGAGCAAGTCGAAGGGGAAGTCTTTGTCTTTAATGGACAGGATGGGCGCCATTTGATCACGTTTGACGATCCCTATCCGCACCAAGGGGCGTGTTTCGGCTATGCGCTGGCGTCGCCAGGTGATCTTGACGGGGACAAGATCCCAGATTTTGCCTTTGGCGCATCGGGGCAGAGCATCCTGGACAAGGTCGCCGCTGGGCGCGTCTTTGTTTTCCGCTCACAGCAATGAGGATCAAAAGGAGCGCCGCAGAAAAATTTGAACCAAGATTCGTTTTGTCGTAGGGTGAAGCAGTTTTATCGCTTTGGGTTCAGATTGACACTGACCAGCTGATTGCTGGTCGCTTATTGAATAAGGAGGCGCTTATGCGTTCTCAAGCCAACATGCTGACGCTCTCTCACCAATACGGCAGCGGCGGCAGCCGCATTGCCCGTGAAATTGGACGCCGTCTGGGCTGGTCGGTATGGGAGAAAGAGATTATTCGACAAATCTCTTCACAATACAAAGTGTCGGAAGAATACCTCGACGCGAAAGATGAGCGAGTCGATTCGTTCATCGAACGGCTGGTTGGGCTGTTTGGCATGGGTGGATTTGAGTCCGCGTATGAAGTACCGCCCCCGCTCTGGCTCAATGACGCCCAGCTCGTGCGCATGACCAAAGGCATTATCGAAGAGGTTGCTAAAGAAGGGCGCGCCGTGATCGTTGGGCGCGCAGGAAACCAAATCCTCGCGAAACACCCAACGACTCTGCACGTTTTCCTTTTTGCCCATTTGCCGGTGCGCATTGAACGAATCATGCAGCTGGAAGGCCTGGCGCGTGCTGCAGCAGAAACCCGCATTGCTGGTATGGACAAGCTGCGCTCTGACTATGTCCACACGTTCTATCACGCCGACTGGCGCGACCCCAATTTTTACAATCTGCTGATCGACACCGGCGTCTGGAATGAAGAACAAACGATTGAAATGATTCTGTGGGCGCTTGCCCATACATCGTAGCGAAGAACGAGCAGGCAGCAGCCATCGCTGGAGGGGCAAGTGCTGTAGTCCAGACCGCCGCTCCCTGGATTCCGCTTCGTTTCACCATGGGTTACGCTATGGCAACGCCTTTTCATTGCAAGGAGCGGTATGCGGTCTGTAGCGTTTCTCATTGTTTTCTTTCTCGTTTTCTTCGCTTACACACAAGCGCAAGAAGTCTCTGGACAAGCTCCACCTCTGACTTTGTCAGAAGCGATTGACGCCGCGCTGCGTAACCACCCGACGATTCGCATGGGGCAAGCGAACATCGAAGCGGCGCAGCAACGGGTCCAACAGCAAGTGGCTGGGTATCTTCCGCAAGGGAGATATACCTACACCTATTCTCGTCAGGAGCGCCCCTTAAGTTCAGCCGTTGGCGGAGTACAAGTCGGCGGCACTGGGTTCACACAACGCGCGAGCTCTCAGCTTTTCAATTTCAATTCGATGAATGTCTCCCTGACTCAGTTACTTTTTGACTTTGGCTCCACTTTAAACTCCATTCAATCCGCTATCGCTTCCGCGGAAGCAAGCACGGCAGATCTCGAAACCACCAAACAGCTAGTTATCTTCAACACGAAACAGGCCTACTACAGTCTACTCTCCGCCCAACGGTTGTTTCAGGTCGCAGAAGAAACGGTGCGTCAGAACCAGAAGCATCGCGAAGAAGCGCAGGCGCGGTATGAGGTTGGCGTTGCGCCGCGCTTTGACGTCACGCAAGCGCAAGTGCAAGTGTCAACAGCGGAACTCAATCGTGTGACTGCCCGTAATAACGTGGCGCTGGGCTATGAGACGCTTCGTACCGCGATGGGACAGAGGGAGCCGTTACGCGCGGTGTTAACGGACGTGCTGGCGCGGAGTGCGATTACGTTTGATGAGGCGATGGTTCTCCAGCAGGCTTATGCACGCCGCCCCGAGCTGGCAAGCCTCAGGGCGCAACAGCGCGCCGCGGAGGCGCACGTCTCTTCTTTGCAAAAGCAATATCTGCCTTCGCTCTCTGGCACGGCGCAATACAATTGGACGGGACGAGAATATCCCTTACAGCAAGGCTGGCTGTGGGGCGTCACCGTTACCGTGCCCTTGTTCGATGATATTCTCACTACCTCCCAGGTTGGCGAAGCGCAAGCGATGGTGCGAAATTTACAAGCGCAAGAAGAAGACTTACGTCAACAAGTGACCCTGGACGTGCGTCAGGGAGTGCTCAATCTACGCCAGGCGGAAGAGAGCATTCGGGTAAGCGAAGAAACGCTAGTGCAAGCGCGGGAGAACCTCGACCTCGCCGAAGGGCGCTATGCGGCGGGCGTTGGCAACATCATTGAGCTTACCGACGCCCAGGTGTCCCTCACTTCAGCGCAGGCAAACAACATCAAGGCGTTATATGACTACAAAACGGCGCTGGCTCAGGTAGAAAAAGCGGTGGGACAGCCGCTGGAATAGGGAAAGGAGAGGAAGGGGGAATCTTACCCTATCGCAAGCCCGCGCCTTCGAGCGCGGCAATGAATTGCGCGAGAGCGGCAGGATCTTTGATGGGCATGCGCTGTTTAACAGCGTCAAGAGAATACTGTGGATTGATGCGCAGAACTTCCGCGGCCTCGGCGCGCGCCTCTTCGCTGCGGCCTAGTTCGTAGCAAACAACTGCCGCTACCATATGCGCCGCGAGATAATCGGGGTTGCGTGCGATCGCCCGTCGCAGTACAGAGAGCGCCTCTTCTCGCTTGCCTACAAGGCGGTAGGCTTGTCCCAGCGTCCACAAGTAGGTGATGGGATGCCTCGGATTGAGACGCATGGCCTTTTCAATAAGGGCGACGGCCTCTTCACCTCGACCCATGAAGATCCGTACGTCGCCCAAGGCTTGACAGGCGTCGGCTGAGTTGGGGTCGAGTGTAACAGCGCGTTCAGCCGCAGCCATCGCCTGTTCATGCTGTTTCTTTGTGAGATACGCATACGCCAGGGTTTCGTATGCCGCCGGTTGGGCGTCGTCGAGGGCAACGGCATGTTGCGCTAATTGCAGCAGTCGATCCGCCGCGTGCGGATCTTGGTTCCATTGGCTCACGATCTCCGTAAGGTATGTGAGGCCGAGCATGGCGTATGCCGAAGCGAATTGTGGATCGAGGGCGATGGCGTGTTCAAACATCTGCCGGGCTTGTGTGTTGGACTCTCGAGTGCGCTGAGAGCGATATTCTAGCCCCCGTAAAAAATAATCGTACGCTTCCATATTGCTAGTGGGCGGTCGTTTGGAGCGTACTTGTTCTCCCATAGTCAGCTTGATTTGGAGCGCAGCGACGATTTTTTGCGTGACCTCGTCCTGGACCGCGAAAATGTCTTGTAGCTCGCGGTCGTATCGCTCAGCCCACAAATGGTAACCAGTCGTTGCATCAATCAACTGGGCGGTAATCCGCACCCGGTTCCCCACCTTACGAACGCTGCCTTCAAGGACGTAGCGCACTCCCAATTCGAGGCTGACTTGTTCGGGACGTACCGCCTTTCCTTTGTAGAGAAAGACAGAGTTCCGAGAAATGACGAAGAGTCCGGATAATTTGGAGAGATCGGTGATCAAATCTTCGGTGATGCCGTCGCTGAAATACGCCTGCTCTGGATCGCCGCTCAAATTCAGAAACGGCAGTACGGCAATCGAAGGTCTGTTTGGTAAAGTCAAAGGTTGGAGAGAAGAGACGTCGTCTTGCTCCGGCTCCATCTGCACGCGAAACACTCGCACGGGCCTGGTGATGTTTTTGATGGTTTGTTCTCCCAGGTCTACGTACCTGAACGGCAATTTGTTTTCGACTTGTTCATGAACACTACTGGAGATACAGATGCCGCCGCCTTCCGCCAAGCTCTCCAGACGTGCAGCAATATTTACCCCATCTCCGTAGATGCGATCTCCTTCAACAATGACGTCTCCTACATTGACGCCAATGCGAAACTCCATCCGTCGGGAAGGATCAAGTTCGTCATTCCGCTCCTTCAAACTGTGCTGGATATCCACGGCGCATTGCACAGCGTCCACCACACTGACGAACTCGGCCAGGAGGTTGTCCCCAGGGGAATCGATTACTCGACCCCGATTCCGTTGAATAATTGTTGTCATGAGTTCGCGATGCGAGGCCAAGGTGTGAATCGTTGCGACCTCATCATCCCCCATCAAACGGCTATATCCCTTGACGTCCGCGCTGAAAATGGCCGTGAGTTTTCGTACTACGTCGCTTGCAGTCACAACATCCTCCGTTCTCCATTGCCAGCTAGAGTTTTATAAATAGGAGAAGAAAAAGCGAAAGTCAAGGAGGTTCACTCACTTTGTTAGGGTAGACACATGTTCATGAGATGTCCCTTTCTACCGGCTTTGTTTTGGAAGGGAATTCTCTTGCGGCTGCTAGAGTTCACAGTAAAAAGAATGCTATCGTCTGCAAGAGTCTCCTCATAGGGGAGTGTCCGAAAAGAAGAGAAATGTCACAATCTCTGCACATCGAACCCACGGGACGTGAGTTGTGACCCTGGAAGCATGGTTGAGGTAGAAAGAAGAGCACTTACGATGCAAAAACCGTCACCGTCTTTTGCCGACCGTCTGCGGAAGCGAGATGTCCAGTTGCGGCGCACCGCCATCGATACTGTGCAAATCAACGTCGGGAAACTCTGCAATCAAGCGTGTCTACACTGTCATGTGGACGCTGGTCCGCAACGCACAGAGATCATGGAGCGGCGCACTGCAGAATTGGCGCTGGAATTTGTCCGCGCTGCAAACACACGGACGGTGGATATCACTGGCGGCGCCCCGGAACTCAACCCCTCTTTTCGTTTCTTAGTTGAGCAGGCGCGAAACGATGGTCGCCACGTGATGGATCGCTGTAATCTCACCGTTTTGTTCGAGCCTGGCCAGGAAGAGCTTCCCGAGTTCTTGGCAAGTCATCAGGTTGAAGTAGTCGCGAGTCTTCCCTGCTACTCAGAAGAGAATGTCGCCAAGCAACGCGGGCGGGGCGTGTATGAGAAGTCGATCCAGGCCCTGCGCCGCTTCAACGCCCTTGGTTATGGAGAAGAAGGCTCAGATCTCATTCTTAACTTAGTATACAACCCAGTTGGCGCGCATTTACCCCCTCCTCAACCGCAGCTTGAAGTCGACTACAAACGAGAACTCGAGCAACGCTTCGGCATTCACTTCAACAACTTATATACGTTGACGAATATGCCCATTGCGCGCTTTGCTCACAGTTTGGAGCGCGACGGCAAGTTCGCTTCCTACTTAGAACTCCTCGCGACGTCATTCAATCCAGCAACGCTTGACGGTTTAATGTGTCGTCATCTTGTCAGCGTCTCTTGGGATGGATTTTTCTACGATTGTGACTTCAATCAAATGCTCGACCTGCGTCTCGGCGCCGGCAAGCCGTTTCGCTTGGGAGAACAATCGGCCGATGAACTTGTGCAGCATCTGCAACATCGTGAGATTCTGGTAGGCGCACACTGCTATGGGTGCACAGCGGGAGCCGGCAGTTCCTGTGGCGGCGCGCTGACCGGCGCTGCTCTGTCGTAAAACGTTCTTCTCTGAGAGATGCTCATGGCGGATAGCGTTTCCGTGCAACTGCACGTACGACAGGATGATGCGCACGATCAGATTTTACTCAACAACGTCCATCCCGCAGATTGGGTGAATCCCGAACCCGCGCCACGCTACAATCTAGTCGTGATTGGCGCTGGAACAGCGGGTCTCGTCACTGCCGCAGGAGCGGCGGGACTCGGGGCTAAGGTTGCACTCATCGAAAAAGAATTAATGGGCGGAGACTGCCTGAATGTTGGCTGTGTCCCTTCTAAAGCGCTTATCCGAGCGGCCCGCGCTTTTGCCGACGTGCGTGAGGCGCATCGTTATGGCGTAGAAGTTCCGCACGGAACGACAGTAAACTTCCCGGCAGTGATGGAACGGATGCGCCGCTTACGCGCCGAGATGAGCGCCAATGATTCCGTGCAACGCTTTCGCAGCTTGGGGGTTGATGTCTTCCTCGGTGAAGGGCGTTTTGCTAGTGACGATACGATCGAGGTTGGCGGCAAGACTTTGCGATTTCGTAAAGCTGTTATTGCTACGGGCGCGCGGGCGACAGGACTACCGATTCCAGGACTAACTGAAGCTGGCTTCTTGACCAACGAGACAGTATTCTCGCTGACCGAGCTGCCGCGGCGGCTGGCGGTGATTGGCGCTGGTCCCATTGGCTGCGAACTTGCGCAAGCCTTCGCACGGTTCGGCGCTCAGGTGACCTTACTAGAAGTGGCGCCGCAGATTCTCATCCGTGAAGATCCGGATGCCGCTGCACGCATTCAGCAGGCATTGGAACATGACGGAGTGCACTTACTGTTAGGCTGCAATATACGTAGCGTAGCTGTCCACGGAGGAGAAAAAGTACTGACCGTCGAGCAGAACGGCAAAACGACCAATCTAGCTGTTGACGCTCTTTTGCTTGGGGTTGGGCGTGCCCCGAATGTCGAAGGCTTGAATCTTGAAACCGTCGGAGTGCAATACGACAAGGTTGGCGTCAAAGTCAACGATCGCTTGCAGACCACCAACCCGCGCATTTATGCGGCTGGCGACATTTGCTCATCGTACAAATTTACCCACATGGCGGATGCGTTAGCGCGGATCGTCATTCAAAATACGTTGTTCCTCGGGCGGGCCAAGGCCAGTGCATTGACGGTCCCGTGGTGTACCTATACCGATCCTGAGATTGCCCACGTCGGGCTCTATGAAAAAGAAGCCGAGGCGCAAGGCATCGCAGTACAGACCTTCGTGCAAGAGCTTCACACTGTAGACCGGGCCATTCTCGATGGAGAAACGGAAGGTTTCGTCAAAGTACATGTGCGCAAAGGCAGCGACAAAATTGTAGGGGCGACGATTGTCGCGCGCCATGCCGGCGAGATGATCTCGGAATTAACGCTGGCGATGGCGGGGGGGCTCGGGTTAAAAACGCTCTCGACGGTGATTCATCCTTATCCAACGCAAGCCGAAGCGATCAAAAAGACAGGGGATGCGTACAATCGCACTCGTCTGACCCCACGGGTAAAAGCGCTGTTTGAGAAATGGCTGGCGTGGAGTCGGTGAGTAGGTGGCCCGGAACGTTTACAGTTATTGGACGTCATTCCTCTTCCCACGTCTGGAAAAAGGGGTCAGGTCTTGGATTATGACTTGTGCCGTTGCTCCTTTCGCTGCATGATCTTACTGATAGTGGAGTAATGTAAACCAAGCTGCTGCCCGATCGCGGTGAGGCTATACCCATGCTGCACATGGGCGACCCAAATTGTGTGATTACGTTGATCCCGGGTCGTGCTCGGCGTGCTGGAGAACAGCGTTCGTAGGGAGGGACGCGAAAGCAACCGTTGCGCTCGTGGAATTTCCTGTATTGTCTGTTTGCTCAGGAACAAGGGCTTGAGCTGCGCTACGAATTGCTCTCGCCCCAGCACGACTTGCCCTCGGACGTGCTCCCATGGCGCACTCATCAGCCTGCCATCATGCACAAATTGCCGATAGCGCTGCTCGGCGAGGGAGCGCCGCGCGCCGAATTGCGCCAACATCCACTCCCGACTCAGCCATTCGGGCGCCGACCGACGGTATCGTAGACCAAGGCGGTGGTCGCAGAGCCCTGGGTGATCTGAGTGAGGCGATTGGCGTTATCGTACGTATAGTTGATGGTAGGCTGTCCGGCAACTGTCATACTGATCCGGCGGTCGGCGTGCTCGTAGGTGTAGGTCACCGTACCCTGCGGGGTGGTCTCCGAAAGCAGGTTGTCCATGCCGTCATAGGTGCGGGTGATGGTGCCGTTGAGGGAGTCGATCAGTTGAGTAAGCCGGTTCCCGGCATCGTAGATATGGATCCTGGTCGATCCATCGGCATACGTGACCCGGACGCGGCGATCGAGCCCATCGTAGGTTGTGGTGGTGATTTGACTCTTGCGGTCGGTAGTTTGGGTCACGTTGTTCATGCCGTCGTACTGAAAGCTCTCGGTGCGCAGCAACGGATCCTTATGGGTGGCGACACGGTTTCTGACATTGTAGGTGTACTGCGTCACGCCATTGCGAGGGTCAGTAAGACTGAGCAGATTACTATTCGGGTCGTACGTGAACGCCGTCACTCCACTCAGCGGGTCGGTGGTCTGCGTGACCCGATCGAGGGCATCATAGGTGGACCTGGATTGCTGGCCTAGCGGATTGGTGGTGCTCACTACGCGCCCCGCATTATCAGTGAATCGCGTGGTAGTGTTTCCCAGCGGGTCAGCGAGGGTGGCGAGATCGCCAAAGCTGTAGCTCAGTTGTGTCGTCTGATTAAGTGGATCCGTGAGGGACAGCGGTTGTCCTGCTGTATTATAGGTCAAGGAGGTTTGTTCGTTCAGCGGGTTGGTGACGCTGCTCACGTTGCCTTCACTGTCGTAGGTGAATGTGATCGTATGCCCCAACGGATCAGTGACACTGGCGACCTGATTAAACGTGGGCTCGTAAGTGTAGGTGGTAGTCATCGCGTTAAGCGTGCCCGCCAGGTGGGTGACGCTGAGACGATCGCCCATCGTGTCATAGGTAAAATCCGTGCGCCGGTTGAGGGCGTCGGTGATGGAGGTAATGAAGTTCGTCCCAGTTTGTCTGGTGTAGGTGGTCACGTGTTGTTCGGGCAGGTTGAGTGCGCGCTTGTCACTGAGAATGTAGCCGCTGCTGTTAAACGTCACCTGTCGCACGATGCTCCGGGGATCGGTGACATCGACTTGGGAGACCTTCCCATTGCCATCGAGAGTGTAAGCGAATTGATAGACGGCCCCGTCGGCTAAGGTTTCGCGTGTGACTCTGTCGTTGCTGTTGTATTGCAAGGTATAGACAATGTTGCCGCGCGGGTCTTTCCTGGTGAGGAGGCGATTCGAGGCGTCATAGGTGTATTCGGTCACCCCACCGCCGGCATCAGTCACTTTCCACAAGCGCCCACTGGCGTTATAGGTGTAGCTGACCGTGCGCCCGATACTATCGCGGGCTTGGGTGATGCGGTTGCGCCCGGTGTTCGTGTCGTAGGTGAATTTGATCCAGCGTCCGTTGGGCGAGGTAATCTGTGTGAGGTTGCCGCTCTGCCCATTGGACCAAGTGAGCGTCACGGTGTTGCCGGCGCGGTTGCGGATACTCTGGAGCAGCCCCGTCGTCCCAAAGACGTACACCCAGCCATCCTTGCGGAAGATCTCCACGCCATTGCTGTTCGTTTTGGCCTGCGATTTGTAAAAGGCCGTGGGAGCGTTGTGGGCCTCAAACACGAAGTTGCTCACGTCTGTTCCCGAGAGGTAGTCGTAATGTATCCGTCCCCCATCGGGCAGGACAAAGTCGCCGCCCTGAGACGGGTTCGGGGGGGACTGGGCCCACAGGAAGATAGCATAATTGTGCGTCGTGCCGATACCGAAGGGGCGCACGATGGTGTCCCGCGGGCGATAGGTGCGGGTCAAGGTGAGGGGTATCGCGTCAGACAACGTCAAGTCGGTCATGGCTTCGACTTTAAGTCCCGTAAAGAGATTGATGGGGTTGCCGTCATTGCCCGCGTCGCAACACTCGAGATCGGGATTGCATGGCGGCGGTCCGTCTGCGGGAGGAGTATCTGCTGGTTGAGTCACCATGGCGCCCGTGAACTCATAAATCCCGACTCCAGGATCAGGAATGACTTGCTGTCCATCCTCGCTCACACTGCCTTGCCCATAGATTTCCCAGCCGTCACCGTCTGGTTCATAGCGCCAGAAGTTGAACCTCGTGCCGGGTACGACCTGATGATAGTTGGGATACACGAGCCGCGCCTTCGCGCCCTCGAGCAACTCGGCGCTGCCCGGCTGCACGGTAAAGTAGATCGGCACCTGGACGTTGAGCGGTAAGGGAAACGGCGTCCGATCGAGCGGAATCGGCGTGATGCTGACTTCGGTCACTGGCTGACCGTCATGATCCTGAATCGTGACGCCCGCAGGAATATGGAGCTCCAACCCGGGAATGTGAGGCGTAGTGACCACGATCTCTGTCGTGGTAGGGGACGGAATCTGTACGGCGTGAGCTTGATCAATGCGCGGCAGCCAGCTGGTGAAGGGTAGGACATTGGTTTGCCCTGCGATGATCTCCACTTGCGCTTCAAACAAGCCATAGCTCTGATTGCCTGGGCCAAGGTTACGTCCATCGATCACCAGCACGTGCTTGCCGGGGGGAGGATCGAGTAAGAGAAATTGCCCGTTGTCATCCGTGTGTGCAGTCTTCGTATCCATGTGCAGCGTCACATCGGCCAAAGGCCGCCCGCCGACACTGAACACTTGGCCGGAGAGCGCTGTCACCCCCGGGTCAGCTTGCAAGGGTGGCAACGATTTTTCCGGGGGGTCCGTGCGGTGACTGGTCCAGTCGCCCCACCAGTTGCGCGCATCGGGAATCCAGTCCTCACTGTCCCGCGTGCTCTTACCAGGTTGAGCAGTGTAGGCCGCAGCGCTGGACTCTTGCGACTGGTCAGCAGCTTTGGCTGTACGCGAGGAGGCGAGGCTTTGCTGTGCGGTCGTAAACGTCAGTTGGGTGTGGGGGAGCGCTTGGCCAGCCTCGTCCACAGGTCCATCGACAGTCAAGGAGTATTGCGTCGCAGGACGTAGCAGCGACTGTGGCAAGACAAAAACAAGCATGCCGCTTTCAGCCGCGACAATGGCGGCATCCTGGATCGCGCCGTCTTTCTGCAAGTGGAGCGTCCGGGCATTGAGAGTCTCGACCTGCATGGGGACGGAGAAGCGTAGGGCGATAAGACTGTCGAGTGGCGTATCGGTCGCGCCGTCCGTGGGTACGGAGGCGACAATCTGCGGACCTGCGCCCTCACTGGTCACTGTGGTGCGAGCCGCATGAAGCGGGGTCCAGTTTTGCGTGACGGGGTCGAACCACTCGCCGCTCTTGAGGTCACTGCCGGTGGCGTCTTGTCCACCCCACAACAACACGGCCCCAGTTGGCAAGAGGGCTGCAGTGTGATTGTGGCGAGCAGTCGTCAAGAAGTGAGGGCTCAGTTCCACCGTCTGAGTGCGGGTATCCCAGAGTTCGGCAGAGCTCAAGGTGTCGCCAGTCTGAGAGAGACCTCCGGCCACGAGCACCCGACCGTCGGTCAGGACCGTGGCGGTGTGATACACACGGGGCGTCAGCCCTGGGGTCGAGAGGAAAGTGAAAGTCTGCTGAGCAGGAGAAAACATCTCGGCGGCTTCGACCACCTGTTCGTCACTTCCGACGCCGCCAAAGATGAGCACGTTCCCATCGGGCAACACCGTCGCGCTATGACCCACACGAGCACGCAGGAGAGGCTCCAAGAGCGTCATGGTCTCAGTATGGGGGTCCCACAGACTGGCGCGCGCCTGTGGCCCGGTCGGTCCCTCACCGCCGAGGAGTAACCACCGCCCGTCAGGCAACAACGTCATGCTCTGCCCCGGGCGAGCAAGAACAGCGGTGGACTGTGCGCTCGTTCCCCCTGCTGCGGCTTCCCGCGCGTGCACGAGCGAGGGGGGCAGCGTCGTGTGCAAGACCAAGGAGAGAAGAAGAAACCATGTCAGAAGCTGTTTCATGTGCGTACTCCGCTCGTTCACCCTCTGGCTCAAGGAGTGGTCACCTGTAGGGTGAGGGCGCCGGTATTGGTGGTAGTGGGATCAATGAGGATGGTATAGGCGCCTGTGGTCGGCAAGGTCTGGGTAGTGAGGTTGAAACTCGTGGCGCTCGACGTACTGGAGGTGAGGGTCGTATTGTCGGTGTTCAGAAGTGAGACGATGACGCCACCCAACGCGTTGTTCGTGACCCGCACGGTGACTGGTTGGTTCGCCGCGCCATCGCATGTCACCAATGCAATCTTGTTTGCTACCGTAATATTGGGCGTCACAGTGCTGCCGCCTATGACAATCGTTCTGGCAACCGCAACATCGGAAGCCACGTAGGGAGAGGGTGGGATGAAGAAGTAGCTGCTGCTGAGAGTCTGTCCGAGCGAAGTCGCAACGGAGATCTTGCCCGAGCCCGTAGCGGGCGGGACCGTGGCGCCGATAGACGTAGCTGTCGCACTGGTGGTGGTCGTGAGATGCGCATTGAAGGTGACCCTATCGTTGGCCAGAGCAGGGTCAAAATTCGTCCCACTGATGGTTACTGCCGCCCCTGGAACACCGATGAAGGGCGTAAAACTCGTAATCGTTGGCGCACCTAGTACCCCGCTCGTTGTCACGGTGAAAGAGGCTCCAGTCGTGGCGGAAGTAGCGCCTACCGTGACGGCAATCGGTCCGGTGGTCGCGCCAGTCGGGACGGTCGCGACCAGTTGGGTGGTGGTGGCGGAGGTGACGGTTGCTGTTGTGCCGTTGAACTTGACTGTGTTTTGATTGGCAGTGGCGCTAAACCCCGTGCCAGAGATGGTGACCGTAGTGCCGACCGGCCCGCTTTCGGGAGTGAAGTTGAGGATAGAGACAACACTCGCCGCTTGGTTGGTAATGCCCAGCAGATTGCCCGCGGCATCATATTGATAGATGGCTGCCTGGCCTGCTGTTCCATCGACCACGGCAAGCAATCGCCCGAAATCATCATACACATAGCTTACTGACCCCGACTCATGGCCGAAGCGCGCAATCGCATAAGCACGCGAACCCCTTGCTAGGCTGCGCCCAGCAGTGAAAGAGACTGAAGAGACCGTTCCTTGCTACGGGACCCCAAAGACGCTCCGTCAGTGCCCCGAGGTAGCGCGCGTTGAGGTGAAAGACTTTTGACACAATCTGTAATAGGATGTCAATAGAAAAATAACTGTTCATGAAAGAATAACAAAACATTTTTCGAAATGTCATTTGCATGCAGAAAAATAATTTTGTTACACAGTTGACTTCTGCAAGATGCTCATATCCAGTCCTTGTCGGTCCGGGGTCGGTATGGTCGGTGTTGAGAGACTAGTTGAGCCTCAGTCTGCCTCCCTTGCTTGCGTCGTTCCGCCTTCTTCTGTCACAATGGCCCCATTGTTTTTGCGAGGGGTGAATTTCGTATGATAGCTACTCCCGCCATTCCGACGCAGGGCCTCCGTCATGTGGCGTTGAATGTTAGAGACGTTGCGGTCTCTGTTGAGTTCTATACTTCTCTCTTTGGCATGCAGGCCGTATGGCAGCCAGACTCGGAGAATGCGTATCTGTCGTCGGGCTGCGATAATCTTGCCCTACACAAAGCTGCTACTGACAATGCTCACATGGGGCAACGACTTGACCATTTGGGATTTATTGTTGAAACCCCGGACGCCGTCAACCGTGCTGCAGCAATCCTTACTGAGCGCAACATCGCTATGCTCAAGCCGCCGCGCACTCATCGTGACGGCAGCCGCTCGTTGTATTTCGCCGATCCGGACGGCAACGTGATTCAGATTCTCTATGAACCGACCCTCAGCCAGCAACGGATTCGCCGAGGTGAATAGTGAGCAGGCGCATTCTTTTTCACTGCTTCACAAAGTTGCCGCGTGGGCGGTGCACGCCTACACGGCCTCTGGCGCTGTTGCTGGCTTTCTCGTGCTACAGGCCGCGTTTGCAAATCAGGCGCGCACCGCATTTCTATGGATGCTGATCGCGGTCTTGATTGACGCCACTGATGGCACGCTTGCCCGTGCTATAAAAATTAAACAGGTTTTGCCTTGGTTTGACGGCGCTAAACTTGACGATATTGTTGATTATTTTACTTTTGTGATTGCTCCAGTCGTCTTTCTCTTTCAAATGGAGCTGTTGCCCTCCTCCGGAACGCTCTTTTTTGTGGCGGCGCCGCTGCTCGCGAGCGGATATGGGTTCTGTCAGTCTGCCGCCAAAACGCCAGATTTCTTCTTCACTGGTTTTCCATCATATTGGAACATTGCAGCGTTTTATCTCTACCTAGGAGGATTGCCAGCCTGGGGAAATGGCGCCGTGATCGGCGCCCTTTCGATTGCCGTTTTTGTGCCGATTCGTTATATTTATCCCTCACGGACAGCGCCGTTTCTACGCTTGACTGTCGTGCTTGGCGTTGGGTGGATCTTCGCGCTTTTGGCGTTGCTTTATCAGTTTCCTGCTCCTTCGGGATGGCTCGTGTTATTTTCTCTTTACTATCCCCTCTATTACACAGGGCTATCTTTTTATCTGCATGTCGCTTCCCTAAGGAAGAAAACGGCGCGTCCGACTTGACACCCGCCAAAGCAGACGCACATTGACAAAGATTAGTTGAGAAGTTCGCGCGTGAGGAGTAGTACAATATGGAATCTAGTAATAGCAGTGAAGAAAAACTGAGCGGTCGTGAAGAGAAAGCGGCGGAATTATTTCAGGACGCCTATCAGGCGCAAATGAAAGGCGACTTTGTTAATGCTTCTCGACTGTATCAGGAGTCAATTCAGATCTATCCCACAGCGGAGGCGCACACATTCCTGGGTTGGGTCTATAGCTCTGTACATCGCTATGAAGACGCAATTCAAGAATGCAAAATCGCGATTGCTGTCGATCCGGATTTTGGCAACCCGTACAATGACGTCGGCTCTTATTTAATGAAACTTGGAAAACTTGATGAGGCGATTCCCTGGCTGGAGCAAGCAAAAACAGCGAAGCGCTATGGAGCCCGCCAGTATCCGCATATGAATTTGGGTCGTCTCTACCTCGCCAAGGGGGACCAATTGAGTGCGCTCCGAGAATTCGGCAAAGCCGTAGAGATCGAACCACGTTATCTTCCTGCGCGGTTTGCCTTTGCAGCGTTATCTGCTCAACTGAATTAATTCTTCGTGTCTCTTTGCTTTCCAGGGCGCAAGTCATGCGCCCTTTTTTTCTCCTTTTTCACCCCTTGTTCTGTTTAGCTCGTGGCGCTCAACAAGAACCTATGATAGGGAAAGGAAACGTATGCCAATCTACGAGTACCACTGCCACGCATGCGGCAGAGATCAGAGCATATTGTTTCTTTCGCAGCGCGAAGCGAAGTCTCGACCTCAGTGCAAATACTGTGGCGCGCGACGACTGACGCGTTTATTGTCGCGCTTCGCTTATCACCAAGGCGAGACGGCCCGTTTACAAGATTTTGACACGAGTACTCCGCGAGACGAATCTTTCTATAAGGATTCTCGTAATGTTGGTTTGTGGGCAAAAAAACGCGCCAAAGAAATGGGAGTCGACCTGGGACCCCAGTTTGAAGAAACCGTAGAAAAAGCACGCAGTGGAAAAATTATCGACGATCTGTAAAGCTCTGACGGCTTTTGCGATAGAATGTATCTATGATTCGTACGACTGGATATTTACTCTGGCGTCTCTGCCGTATCATTTTCGGATTTCTCTTGTTGGGACTTGGTATATTTCTTAGTCTTCCCGGAATACCAGGCCCAGGCATTGTGGTGATTGTTTTGAGTTTTGGCATCCTCAGTCGTGATTTTCATTGGGCGGCGCGGGCTCAGGCGTATGTCCATCAAAAGTGGAATGACCTCCGCAACCGCCAAACACAAGTTCCCCCGTCAAAGGAGAATGACCATGGATGAGAAGGATCGTCTCGGCGCAAAACTCCGAGAAAAAGAAAAAGCAGAAGAAGATCGCTACTTTGCTCAACGCGACAAAGAACTGATTGAAAAGCTCAAACAACAGCAATCCTCTGGGCAAGAGGCGGTAGTGCAGCCACAAGCCCTCATGCATTGCCCCAAATGCGGAGTGAAACTAAACACTGTCAAACATCACGACGTGACAGTGGAAGAATGTCCTTCGTGCCGGGGGATGTGGCTTGATCGTGGGGAATTAGAAATCCTTGCGCAACGAGAGAATGAAGGGTGGCTCTCACGCTTCATCCGGCGCGGGGTGTTACGACAAGACTAAAGGAGACCGCCATGCTCAAGCTCTATAATTTTCCTATGTCGCCGCGAGCGCGCAAAGTAAGGATCGTCTTGGCGGAAAAAGGGCTGCCATACGAACAAGTGATGGTAGACATTACGAAAGGGGAGCAGAAGAAACCGGAGTTTCTGGCCATAAACCCCTATGGCAAAGTACCGGCGCTCCAGGATGATGGCCTGGCAATCTATGAGTCGACGATCATCATGGAGTATTTGAATGATAAATATCCGAACCCGCCGTTACTGCCAGCAGACCCTGGCCCACGAGCGCGGGGGCGAGTGCTGATGCACTATGCCGACAATCCTTATGACGGAGCCTTTGCCGCTTTGGTGGGCGAAGTATTCTTCAAACCAAAAGGCCAAGCCAATCCGGAGGTCATTGCCAAAGCGAAGCAAGAACTCACTGCCTGTTTTGAGCGTTTAGATCGAGAACTCGGCAACAATGAATATCTGCTAGGCGCTTTCTCGTTAGCAGATATCGGCTACGCGGCCTGGGCACCGTTGTTTGACCCACTGCAGGTTGAGATTCCCGCCCACTGCGCCCGTGTTAACGCCTGGCTTGAGCGTCTGAAGGGTCGACCGAGCGTGCAAGCCGCAGGATAAACAGGACTGAAGCATGTTTAGCGGCATTGTTGAAACTACCGGAAAAATGACCAAGGTCGAGCAGACCGCAGACGGCGCCAAACTCACATTGACGTCGACTATTCCCTCGGCGGAAGTGAGCCTTGGTGAAAGTATCTGTATCAATGGCGCGTGTATGACCGTCACCGCAATCGGTGACACTGGGCTGAGCTTCGACGTATCAGCGGAATCTTTGCGAAGGACAAACCTCGGTGAGCTGCAACCTGGGCATTTGGTGAATCTGGAACGTTCTCTGCGCATGAACGAGCGCCTCTCTGGACACATTGTTTCAGGCCATGTTGACGGTGTTGGCTGGGTCCGCTCCATTCAGCCAGAAGGCGATTCTTTTCTGTATACATTCGAGATTCCCCCTGAACTCAGTCGTTATCTCGTCGAGAAAGGCTCGGTTGCGGTCGACGGTATTAGCCTCACTGTTTTTCATTGTCAGCCCACCTCGTTCACGTGTGCGATTATTCCCCATACCCATGCAGTCACTACCCTGCACGCTAAGAATCCTGGCGATAAAGTAAACATTGAATGTGATATGCAAGGGAAGTACATCGAAAAATTCGTGAGCGAAGCGGTGACAAGTTTTCTTTCCGGTCCACTCCAGGACCTACGTGATGAAATTGCTGCGTTGCGGCGGCAGTTAGAGACAAGAGACTAAAGCGGCCTATCCTCTCCGACGATTGCTGAAAATTCAATGCTCGGCTATGAAATGAACACACGCTGCTCAAGGAGATCACTATGCCGAACGCTGGGACGACAGCAGTTATTCAACAGGCGCGCGCGCGTAACCGCTTATTACTGACCGAGGTGGAAGCCAAGGCTCTTCTTGGCTCCGCTGGTGTTGCCGTAGCGCCGGCCAAACTCGCGCAGACACGTGAAGAAGCTGCTGCTCTCGCCCGAGAGATTGGTTTTCCGGTTGTCCTGAAAATTTGTTCGCCTGATGTGGTCCATAAAAGCGATACTGGCGGAGTCAAACTAAATCTGCGCTCTGTTGAGGAAGTACAGACAGCTTTTGACGCGATTACAACCTCAATCCGAGAGGCAGAGCCGTCGGCAGTCATCGACGGCGTTTCCGTGCAACCTATGGCCAAGCCCGGAGTCGAAGTCATCGTGGGGTTAACTACCGATCCACAGTTTGGTCAGACTCTTATGTTCGGTTTAGGCGGCGTGGCTGTCGAAGTGTTGAAAGATGTCGCTTTTCGTCTCGCACCATTGACGCAGAGCGATGCGAGTTCGATGATCCGGGAGATTCGCAGCCTGCCGCTGCTCACTGGTCACCGGAGTCAGCCGGCGGTGGACCTCGCCGCGCTTGAGCGCCTACTGCTCCAGGTCTCCGCGCTGGCTATCGCGCACCCCGAGATCAAAGAGTTAGACCTCAATCCGGTCTTTGCCTACCCCGACAGCTGTGTCGCGGTTGATGCGCGTATTGCACTCCATGCTGAAGGCGTTACGATCGCGCCGCGTCCACTCTCGCCGACAACTCGTGCGCAGCTTGAGCGCGCCTTCAACCCCAAAGCAGTGGCGGTGATTGGCGACAAACGCGCCAACAATTATATGTGGTTGCGCGGGCAAAGCACGTTCACTGGGAAAGTGTATTCTGTACAAATCGATGAACGTGAGCTGCCGAATATCGCTGCGCTAGGCGTTCCCAATTATCCTAGCTTGGCGGCCATTCCTGACGAGATCGACTATGTGATGACGGCAGTGCCCCGACAGATCGCGCCCCGCATTGCGAAAGATTGCGCTGACAAACAAGTGGGCGGCGTCATGTTTTTTACGTCTGGATTCTCAGAAACAGACGAAGAAGGAAAGCGACTCGAACAAGCCCTCGTAGAGATCGCACGCTCAGCGAACATGGCGCTGCTGGGACCGAACTGTATGGGCATTTACCATCCTCGCATCGGTTTGCGCAATTATACAGAGTTGCCAGCAGGCGAAGCTGGATCGGTCGGCTTCATTGGTCAAAGTGGCACCCATACGATTACCTTTGGTCTGGCGGCGCCGCATCACGGTGTAAAAATCAGCAAGGCGGTGAGCTTTGGTAATGCCGCGGTCATCGATGCAAGCGATTACCTTGATTACTTAGCGTCCGATGAGGAGACGCGCATCATCGGTATGTATCTTGAGGGTGTCCGTGAAGGGCGACGGTTCTTTTCCTTGTTGCGCGAAGTGACCAAGAAAAAGCCGGTGGTAATCTGGAAAGGCGGCAACAGCGAACCCGGCCAGCGCGCTATCTCTTCCCATACCGGCTCGTTGGCCGTGCCAGCGGCTGTGTGGAACGCTATGGTGCAGCAAGCCGGTGCTATTTCGGTCGAGACCTTTGACGAGCTTCTTGATGTCATTAAGCTGTTGCTTTTCGCCAAAAGGACAAGCAGCGTCGGCATGGGACTCATCGCCATGACAGGCGGCCCTTCAGTGGTAATCACTGACGCCTTCGCCAGAGCTGGACTGCGGGTGCCACTGCTAACCGAGGCGTCTTATCAAGAACTTGCCTCATTTTTTAACGTGATCGGCGGGAGTTTTCGCAATCCGCTTGATTCTGCTGGAACTGTGGGAATGGGTCAGTCCAGCCAAAATCTCGGACGGCTCCTATCCATTCTCGATCGAGACGCCAACGTCGACGCTATCGCCATGGATACCGGCGCCGGATTGGTGGCCGGGCAGTGGCAAGCCCATCCGGAAACACTGACGAAGCTGTTGGATATGCTGTCCCAATTCGCCGAGCAATCGGTGAAGCCGTTTGTTGTTATTCTCCAACCGTTTTCTCGCGAAGCAGAATTGTTGGCGGTGCGAGAACAGTTCCACGCTCGCGGTATCGCCACCTTTGCCACGCATGACCGAGCGGCTAGAGCATTGCGGCTCGCAACCGACTATCACCGATTTCATACGGACGCGTAAGGGGCGGATTACCGGGCTCTTGTGCTCACTCTGGAATTGACCTTCTCTGAACGATCAGATAGCACAGGAAACTCGTAGGATCGGTAAGAACAAAAGTGTTCTAACCTGAGAGAATCGGAATATGGTAAGGAGGCAAGAGAATGACGTATATCATCACGAGGCTATGCCGAGACTGCGTAGACACCGGTTGCGTGGCGGTATGCCCGGTTGATTGTATCTACGAATACACTGGCAGCGATCGCGACCAATTCCCCAACCAGCTCTACATTCACCCAGACGAATGTATTGACTGCGGCGCGTGCGAGCCGGAATGTCCCTGGCAGGCAATCTTTGAAGAAGTGTCAGTACCAGGCGTTTTTCAAGAAGACACTCCTTTGAATTACGCAATGAAGGATGACACTGACCAGTTCAAAGTCTCTCAGCATAAGAAAATTCAACATCCCACGGCGGATCAAATTGCTGAGAACAAAAAGAAATGGGGTTGGAACGGGTAACTAGGAGTTAAGGATTAGGGGCTGGGGATTAGTCGCCCAACCCCGTACCTACCGAGGGAGGCTCTCTCACTACGTCATTCCGGGCAAGCAAAGCGAGACCCGAAATCCAAGAGGTACAAATGAAAGCAGGGGCTCAATTCCCCTGGATGCCAGCTTTCGCTAGCATGACGACCCTAACTTCTCCTGTTCTTCTCTTCCAAAGTTAGTTTTTCTGCTGCTCTCTCCGCAGTTCTTCTTCTACCAAAACGATCCGGTCATTACCAAAGAACATCGAGCCGTTGACGAAAATCGTGGGCGTGCCGAACCCGCCGCGTGCGATCACTTCGTCGGTATTCACGCGGATGCGGTCTTTGTATTCCGGATTGTTGATTTTGTCAAAAAATTCTTGCGGGGCCAGACCAACATCCTCGACAATGCCGCGCATGACATCGTCCCTGCTGATGTCCTTGTCCTCACCCCAATACGATTCAAAGACCCGAGAGCTGTAGCGAAGGAATTTTTCTGGATGCTCAAGTGCGACTAAAGCCCCGCGCAACGCTTTAATTGAGTTAACGGGAAAGACGGTGGGAGAACCAATTTTAATCCCATAGAACCTCGCCCAATCTTGCAGATCTTTGGCGGAGTATTTCGCCTTCGCTGGTACGCCTCGTTCACGAAATTCATAGACCGAAGGATTGATCGTGTTGAAAATGCCGCCCACTAAGATTGGTCGCCACTCTAATGTGGCGTTATACTTCTGGCATACGCCGGCAATCTTCGTAAAGGCAAGGTACGTCCACGGACTAGAATAGTCGTAAAAGAATTCAACTTTTGCCACTGTTTTACTCCTTTTTTGATACAGAATTTATGTTTTGAGGAATTCTACAATCATCCGATTGAATTCCGATGCGTAGGCTTGGTGGATGTTATGTTTCCCGTTGGGGAAGAAGTGTAGTCGCGAGTCGGTGATGGCAGCGTGTAGCATGTCAGCGTGGAAGTTCGGTACGAGCGGGTCTTTCGCGCCATGCAGAATAAATGTCGGACAATGAATTTCGCCTAAGCGCTCCCTGCACACCTCGCCGCCCGCTTTAAGGATCGCAAGCATAGCGTCACACCAGGCCGTCCACAGTAATTGCAGCTCATCACCATAAATTTGCTCCATCGCTTGCACCATACGCGGCGACCAGGAAGACAAAGAACGGGTTTTCTCATACGCCTCAATGTCCTCGTTGGTCAGATAGGCGTTCCCACCCCAGATGACTAACTTCGAGACGTTATGCGGACGATTAAGCGTCAGCAGCAAGCCAATAATGGCGCCGTCGCTCCACCCCCCTACGGCGTAAGAGTCACAACCGACAGCGTCCATTAACGCAGCACAGTCCAACGCATCCTGTTCGTAGAAATCCAGAGGAAAGGTGCGCGCTGGCGGGCGTGACTTGCCATAGCCCCGCGCATCCGGCGCAATGATGCGCAAGCCCTCGTTTGGTAAGGCTTCTAGCTGAGGAGCAAAATCCGACTGCCCGGTTCCAAGTGCTCCAGGAATTAACAGGAGCGGCTGCCCCTGGCCGCGGTCTTCGTAATACAAATTAACGCCTCTCACCTGTGCATACGGCATGACTCCTCCTCTTTGCGCCGGCTCTGACAGATAGCATGATCTAAAAACGGAGAGAACTGGGGAGCCGTGGCCAATCTTGTATGAGGAGGGTTGATCCTACTTTCCTGGGGTGCATAACAAAATTCTGGATTCCGGGTCGCGGCCTGCGGCCTTGCCCGGAATGACGCGCGAGGCAGAGCCGTCATTCCGGCGAAAGCCGGAATCCACAGAACGCGGAGCACACTTTTACCAAGAAATTGTTATGCACCGAGATTATAGAAAAGTTGACACGCTGCAATGGCGAGGAATAGAGTAGGCGAACTTTCCCTTCTTCGGAGGATCGTATGCTTAGAGGCCTCTCTTATACCTGTTTTACTGTGCTCTTCTTCTGCGCTTTGCCGAACTTTGCGGCGGGAGGGCCGCCGAACATCATACCAAGCGACGGCTTAAGCAACACGGCAGGGGGAACGCGTGCGCTGGTAGACAATCAGGAGGGCCACGCCAACACCGCCTTCGGCGTCAACGCGCTGACCAGCAACACCGACGGCTCCTTCAACACGGCCACCGGCGTCAACGCGCTGTACAGCAACATCACGGGCAACTTCAACACGGCTACGGGCATCTATTCGCTCTTCGACAATACCACGGGGTACAACAACACGGCCACGGGCGTCAATGCGCTCTCTGCCAACACCACGGGCAACTACAACACGGCCACGGGCGTCAGAGCGCTGTATGCCAACACCCCAGGCGAAAACAACACGGCCGCGAGCGTCAGAGCACTAAGTGCAACCACCACTGTGTAAAACAAAAAACAGACGGGGCTGACCAGG